>OBEQ010458957.1_pt1 | contig 29632 bp, 18 predicted proteins | sample 1670901 | NCBI WGS metagenome assembly OBEQ01 (sample SAMEA104232315, study PRJEB22302) | groundwater metagenome | biome: forest; feature: aquifer; material: groundwater | place: USA | collected 2011-08-07 | depth 5.4 m
GCACGCCGCGCTCGCGCAGCCACTCGATCACGTCGCGCCACACCGCTTCGCGCTCGGTCTCGTTGAACAGCTCGTGGTACAGCCTCGGATACTCGATCTTCCGCTTCACCGACGAGCCGATGCGGCGAAAGCCGTTGATGATGGTCGTGACGGAGGCGATGCGGTCGTCGTCGGCTTGCAGCACGAGCACGGGCACGGTCAGCTTCGGCAAGACCTGGTCGACGACCTCGTCGAGCCGCGCGCGCGTTTCGGTGTAGAGGCGCACACTGGCCCGCGAATGGACCAGCGGGTCGGCGAGGTACTGCGCGTAGGCGCGGACGTCGTGCGTCAGAGTTTGCTCGAGCGCTTTGGGGCGTGCGAGTGTGAGCGACGGCCACACCGGCGACAGCAGCCGCGCGATCGCGCGCTTCCACGTCGGCACGTGGACGCCCAATCCCCAAAACGGCGACGAGAGGACGAGGCAGTTGATCGTATCCGGATGCTGCACGGCGTAGTACGTGCAGATGAGCCCGCCGAGGCTGTGACCGAACAGGACCGGCTGCGACCCATATTCGCTGGTGACGAGCTTGATGATCGCCGCGGTGTGCGCGATGAAGTCATCGAACCGGTTGATGTGGCCGCGCACGCCGGGCGACTTGCCGTGGCCCGGCAGGTCAAAGGTGTGCAGTGCTAGCCCGTCGCGATTGAAGCGCGCCGCTGTGTAGCGGTAGCGGCCGGAATGCTCGCCGCCGCCGTGCACCAGCACCGCGTGCGCCTGCGTCTGCGGCGGAACCCATCGCCGCATGTAGAGCTGCGCGCCGCCCGCACCCGCGACGTAGCCTTCAGAGGTGGGCGACGTCGGCAGTTCTTCAGCCATGGTGGCTCGATCCTTCCTGTCGCGAGGACGCGGCGATCAGCTCGCCGAACCCCGCTCGATAATCCGGATAGCGGTACCGATAGCCCAGCGCCGCAACCTTTCGATTCGAACACCGCTTGCTGCCCTGCTCCGGCTGCGTCCTCGCGGCGGTCGCCGGCGGCACGATGCCGGCGCGCTGCGCGACCCACGCGTAGCAGACCGACCGCTCGACGGGCTGTTCGTCGACGCCGAGGTAAATCTGCCCCGGCTCGCCGCGCTCGAGCACCAGCGCGATGATGCCCGCCGCGTCGTCGACGCGGATGTGATTGACATAGCCGGCGTCGGCCGGCGACACGCGGCCGGTGCGCAACAGCTCGGTGCGGTCGCGACCGGGACCGTAGAGGCCGGCGAGCCGCACGATCATGGTCGGCCACGGCGCTGCAAGCGCGGCAGCCTCAGCGTCGAGCAACACGCGCGCCCGCGCCGAGGACGCGTTCGGCGGCGTGGTCTCGTCGACCCACTCGCCGCCCGTGTGGCCGTAGACGCTCGTGCTCGAGACGAACACGAACCGGCGCGGAGGATGTGACTTCATCGCCTCGACCAAATTGCGCGTGCCCTCGACATAGGTCGCGCGGCCATCGTCGCCGCGGCCTGGCGCTTGGCACGCGATCACGGCGTCCACCATCGGCAGCGAGGTCAGCGTTGTCGGCTGCATCAAATCCGCCGCCAGCGGCTCGACGCCCACGGCCAGCTCGCCCATCGATGTCGCGCTCCGTCGCAACGCCCACACGCGTCGCCCATCACCGGCGAGCCGGCGGCAGAGTGCAAGCCCCAGATAGCCGCAGCCCGCGACCAATACGCGCGATACCACTGGTTCGCTGCTCATGTCCGCTATCGCGGTCGGCTGCCCCACGGCTGCGACGCCGGCGCGCTCGCCGCCGGCTGCGCGGCCGCGATGTGCTGCTGCACAAGCTCCACCCACATCGCGACGAACTTCGGGTGGTCCATCACCGTCGGTGCGCGCAGCAGCTCGATTTCCAATCGCCGCGCGATCTCCGCCGCCTCGATGTCCAAATCGAAGAGCACCTCGACGTGGTCGAACAGAAATCCGATCGGCACCACGACGACGCGCTTCGTGCCGCAGTCGCGCAGCTCGCGCAACACCAGCTGCACGTCCGGCTCCAGCCACGGGTCGCGAGGGCTACCGCTGCGCGACTGGTACGCGATGCTCCATCGCTGGTGCTTGAGCGCCTTCGCCACCGCCCCGCTCGACGCGCGGAACTCTTCCTCGTACTGCGGTCGCCCCGGCATAGCCATCGGAATCGAATGCGCGCAGAAGAGCAAGTGCGTCGCCTCGCGCTGCTTCGGATCCGCCGTCGCGATCAGGCCGCGCACGCGGTCGGCCTGCGCTTCGATGTAGCCGGGATGCAGGTGCCACGGCTTGAGATAGTCATAGTGCACGTCGCGGGCGTCGCTGGCAATTTTCGCGTCTTCGACGTTCTCGACATATTTGCCGAAGCTCGAATACGAGCGGTGCGACGCGAGGATGAGCCCAAGCCCATGGTGCAGGCCTTGCTCGCGGACCTGACGCAGCGCGTCGGGCAGCAGCGGATCCCAGTTGCGCATGCCGAGGAACAGCGGCAATGTGACGCCGGCCTTACGCAGTGCGGCGCTCACCGCGTCGAACAACCGCTGCGCGTGCGCGTTGTAGGGCGAACCGCCGACGCGCTCGTAATGGTGCGCGACGTCTTGCAGCCGCGCCGGCGGAATGTTGAGGCCGTGCGTCACCCGTTCCAAAAACGCCGGCACATCGGCCACCGCCGACGGCGCGCCGAACCCAATCATGAGCAGATGGTCGATGGACATGCACACTCCTCAATTGGTCGACAAGTCTTGGACGATCTGTTGGGCCGTGGCTTCCGCTTGGCGGATGCAGTCCGGCAGACCGAGGCCACGGTACGCGTTGCCCGTCAGGTACAGCCCGGGCATCGATCGCGTGCGTCGTTCGATCGTGTCCACTCGGTCGAGATGGCCGACATGATACTGCGGCATCGCTTCGCGCAGCCGATGCACGCTGACCCACAGCGGCGTCGCGCGCAACCCGAGGATGCGCCCGAGCACGTCGAGGGCGAGCCGCTCGAGCTGCCGGTCGTCGAGTGCCACCAGCTCGCGTTGCAGCGCACCGCCGATGAACACGCGCAGCAGCGCGCAGTCCTTCGGCGCCCGTCCCGCGAACTTCGTGCTGGCGAACGTGCAGCCGACGATCGACTCGCGCTCCGACAGCGGCATCACAAAGCCGAACCCGTCGAGCGGGTGCCCCACATCCTCGCGCCGCACGGCGACGTGCACCGTCGCGACCGGCTCGTACGGGATCTTCGTGAGTTCCTCGGCGACGTCGGGTGCTACGGCGCGCACGAGTGCGGCCGCGCGCGGGGCCGGCACCGCCAAGCAACACGCGTCGGCGCTCAGCGCTTCCCCGCTGGCCAATCGGATCGTGCACGGCCGCCCGGGCGTGGCCACCACGGTTTCCGCGTCGCGCCGGATCGTCGCACCGCCCGCCAAGCGGCGCGACAGCGCCTCAATCAGCGTCGCCATGCCGCCGCGCAATGTCGAAAACAAATTGTAGCGCGGTCCGCTTGAGGCCTCAGCGTCCGCGGGATCGGCGCTCCGCTGCGCGCGCACACCGCGCAGCAGGCTACCGTTGCGTCGCTCCATCTCTCGCCACCGCGGCAGCGCGGCTTGCAGGCTCAACCGCTCGAGGTCGGCGGTGTAGATGCCGCCGACCATCGGCTGGCCGACGCGCTCCAGCGCTTCGCGGCCGCACCGTCGGCGGATAAACGCCGCCACACTCTCGTCGTCGTCATCGCGCCGCGCCGGAATGAGCGGCTCGCAGGCCATGCGCAGCTTGCCGCGCCACGACAGCCACGGCGCGCGCCACAACGCCCCCGCTGTGGCCGGCGCGATCAGTTGCCACCCTTCCGGCACCGGCAGCAACCGGCCGCGCCACGCGATGAAGCTGCGGCGCTGCGCGTCCTGCGTGCCGATCAGTTCGTCGCCAAGCCCGAGCCGGCGGCACAACGCGGCGGCTTCCGGCGGTTGCGAGAGAAACGCGTCCGGCCCGCCTTCGCAGAGGAACCCGTCGCGCGCAATCGTGTCGATGACGCCGCCCAGCCTCGGCTGCGCCTCGATGAGCGTAATCTCGTACGCCCGACTCGACGACGCTCGCAACTCCACCAATCGATGCGCGACCGCGAGGCCCGAGATCCCACCGCCGACGACGATGATCCTCGCCGCGCTCAGCGCCGCTCTCCGGCCGCTCGAGCCTCTCGCCGGCTCAGCTCGTGCACCGCGTCGACCATCGCGCGCGCGTGGTCCGGCGGCGTCGACGGCAGCACGCCGTGGCCGAGGTTGAACACGTGGCCCGGCCGCCCGCCTGCCTGTCGAAGAATACGCTGCACTCGTTGGCGAATTGTGTCGACCGGCGCGCACAACACTGCCGGATCCAGATTGCCTTGGATGCCCGCATCGTGGCCGATCGCGCGCCACGCCTGGTCAAGCTCGACGCGGAAGTCGACGCCGATCACATCCCCGCCCGCCTGCCGCACGAGATCGAGAAACGCGCCGGTCCCTGTGCCGAAGTGGATCACCGGCACGCCGGGATGCAGCGACTGGATCAGCGAGCGGACATGCGGCAGCACGAATTCCTGATAGTCACGCGGACCGATGCAACCGACCCAACTATCGAAGACTTGAACCGCGTCGGCGCCGGCCGCGATCTGCCCATTGAGATACGCGGCCAGCGCGCGGCTGATTTTTCCCAAGAGCGCGTGCCACGCGCCGGAGTCGGCGTGCATGAGCGTCTTCGTTTGGAGAAATGTTTTCGATGCCCCGCCCTCGATGAGGTACGCGGCAAGCGTAAACGGCGCCGCGGCGAAACCGATGAGCGGAATATCGGAGGGCAGCGCTCGGCGCGTCTGGCGCACCGCGTCGAAGACGAACCGCAGCGATTCGTTCGGATCGATCGCAGGGATCGCGTCGATATCCGCCGCCGTCGCTACCTGCCCGCGAATGACGGGGCCATCGCCGGTCGTGAACTCCAGCGTGAAGCCGAGCGGCTCGACGATCAGCAGAATATCGGAGAACAGGATCGCGGCGTCGACGCCCAGCCGCTCGACGGCCATCGTGGTCACCTCGGCGACGAGGTCCGGCCGCTTGCATAGCTCGAGAAACGGCACGCGGTTGCGGATGGCGCGATACTCGGGAAGGAAGCGGCCCGCTTGCCGCATGAGCCACACGGGCGTGGTCGACGTCGGCTCGCGGCGGCATGCTTTAAGGAACAGCGAGTCGCGGCAGCTCGACGGTGACCCGCTCGTGTCGGTCGCCGGCGAACGAACCTCGACGCGCGTCAGCTCCTCACGCTTGCGCTCGAGCAGCGCGTCAGCCTGCGTCGCGACTTCGTCGATGAGCAAGCCCATGCGCGGGTGACTGGCCTCGTAGTCGACGTGCAACCCCGCATCGAGCAGCGCGTCGCTCGTCGTCGGACCGATGGAGCCGATCACCATCCGACTCAGCGCCTCGCGCAGCTCAGGCTCGCGAGGCCCCGCGACCTTCAGCAGATGGCGCACCTGTACGGCGTTGGTAAACAGCGCGAACGGCACTGAGCCCTCGATGATCCGCCCGATCGCCTCGCGCAGCGGCGACAAGTCCTCTGGCAGCGCCCATTGATACACCGGCACCGACGACACCTCGGCCCCGCGGCGGCGCAGCGCGTCGATCAGCTCGACATTTTCCGCGCCATACTCTTGAATGGCGACCGCGCGGCCGGACAGCTCGATGCTGCGGTCGCTGACATCGAGCGCCTGCACGATCTCATGCCATGTTGACGGTTCCGGGACGGTGATCAGCGTCGGCACGCCGAATTCTTTCAGCGCCCGCACCGGCTTCGGCCCACGCGCCACCACCACCGTCCGCCGCAGCGCCTCGACGACCTGCGTCCTCGGATACCGCTCAGCAAGCGTGTCGATCAGCACGCGCGCGCCCACGCCCGTCATGAAGATCACCACGTCCACGCGGCCCGCCACCAATCGCTCGCCGAACGCCAGCGCCTCGCGGTTCGAGGCAAGCGGGACTTCCCGCACCGACGGCGCGCTCAGCGCCGCCCCGCCGTACGCCGCGACGGCTTTCGCCATCACATCGGACAGGCAGCTCTCGAACACCGCGACAGCCGCGCCATCGAACCCTTGGGTTCGGTGGCGCACGGAGATACCCCGCTCAACCATGCCGGCGCGACGAGGTGGTAGGCATCAGTGGATGGCGATCATTCGGACACAATCCGACGGAAGGAGACAGCTCCGCTGCATGACAAATTATAACAAATCCCGTCGACGGCCGCTGACGCTGGTAAGAACTCGGAGTTAGAGGTCAGAATTCAGAAGACAGAAATCAAAAAAATTCATGACGCTCTTTCTAACTTCTGACATCTGATTTCTGATCTCTCAGTCACCAATGGTTCCGTTCACACGAGGCGCTTGTGAAACTTACGGATGCTGATGGCCAGCACGGCCATCGCCATCAGCACGAGCGGGATGATCTGCGGGATCAAGTCGAGCCATCCCAAACCTTTCAGCACGATGCCGCGCACGATGACGACGAAGTACGTCAGCGGGATGACGTAGCCGAGGTAGAAGATCGGTGCCGGCATGGTTTCGCGCGGGAAGATGAAACCCGAGAGCAGGATCGAGGGTGCCGCGAAGAGCATGACCATCTGTGCCGCTTGCTGCTGGTTTTGCGCCAGCGTCGAGGCCAGCAGCCCGAGGCCGAGGCAGACCGTCAGAAACAGCAGGCACAGCATCAGCAGTGTCAGCGGATTGCCGCGCAACGGGACATGAAACAACACCCGTGCTGCGGTCAGCACGCTCACCGCGATGAAGACGCCGATGCACACGTAGGGCACGAGTTTTCCGACGATGATTTCCCACGGCTGGATCGGCGTGACCAGCAGCTGCTCGAGGTTGCCCCGCTCTTTTTCGCGGACGACGGCGGTGGCGGTGATCATCGGGATTAGCAGTTGCAGCAACAATCCGACGAGCCCAGGCACCATGAAGTAGGAACTCTTGAGGTCGGGGTTGTACCAGAGGCGCGGCCGGAAATCGATCGGCATCACCGGCACGGGGATCAGACCTTCGTGCTGCATGAAGTTCATCACGATCGCCTGGCTCGTATTCATCGCGGTGTTCGCGGGGTTCGAGTCGGTCCCGTCGATGAGTAGGGCCAGCTGCGCGTGGCGGCCGGCGAGCAGATCTTTCGCGAACTCCGGCGGGATGTGCAGACCCGCTCGCGCCTTGCCGTGGTCGAGCGCATCGCGCAGTCCAGCCGGCGACTGCACGCGCTCGCGGACCGCGAAGTACGCGGACTGCTCGAACGCTTCGACGAGCCGACGCGACAGCGGCGAGTGGTCCTCGTCGTAGATCACGGTCGCCATGTGCTTGACGTCGGTGTTGACCGCGTAGCCGTAGATGGTCAGCTGCATCAGCGGCATGAAAATGATCATGCGCAGCGTACGCCCATCGCGCAGGATGTGGAGGAATTCTTTGCGGATGATCGCGCTAAGGCGCTGCATCGGCGGTCTCGGTCAGCGTCGAGAAGACGTCTTCCAGCGACGCGGCGATCGGGCGGACCGCGGTGACGGTGATGCCCTGCGACTTCGCGACCTCCGGCAACATCCGTATCACCGCGTCTTGATCAGTCACATGCAAGTGCAGCGTCGTGCCATAGGCCGTCACGCCGACCACGCCCGGCAACTGGCCGAACGCGCGCGAGGCTTTCATCAGCGGCTGGCACTCGACCTCCAGCAGCCGGCCGGTCACGTTCGCCTTCAGCTCATCAGGCCGCCCGATCGTCAGCAACTTGCCCTGGCTGATGAACGCGATGTGGTTGCAGCGCTCGGCCTCTTCCATATAGTGCGTGGTCACGAACAGCGCGACCCCGCCGTCGGCGAGCTGATACAGCAGCTCCCACAGCGCGCGGCGCGAGAGCGGGTCGATGCCGGCCGTGGGCTCATCGAGGAACATGATTCGCGGGCGATGGAGGATCGCGTTGGCGAGGGCGAGGCGCTGCTTCCATCCGCCCGAGAGCTCGCCGGCGAGTCGCTTGCGCCAACGGTCGAGGCCGGTCATCGCAAGGACTTCGTCCATGCGCGCGGTGAGCGTGTTGCCGAGCTGGTAGACGCGACCGTAGAAGGCGAGGTTTTCCTCGACGGTGAGGTCGAGGTAGAGGCTGAAGCGCTGCGACATGTAGCCGATCGCTTCCTTGACCCGCTCGGGCTCGCGGTTGACGTCGAAGCCTGCCACGCGCGCGGTGCCGCTGGTCGGTGCCAGAATGCCGCAGAGCATGCGGATGGTCGTGCTCTTGCCCGCCCCGTTGGGCCCGAGGAAGCCGAAGATTTCGCCGTAGCGGATCGAGAAGCTCACGTGGTCGACGGCGACCGTCTGGCCGAACGTCCGGCTCAAGTCTTGCACATCGATCGCCAGCTCGTCGCTCATCGCGCGCGCATGTCGAATGTGACGTCCGCCGACACGCCCGGCCGCAGCGCCGCGTCGTGGTCGTCGACGATGACTTTGACGGCGAACGCCTGCGTCACACGCTCTTCAGCACTCTGCACGTTGCGCGGCGTGAACTCGGCCTTGGTCGCGATGAAGCTGATGCGGCCGTGGTACGGGTGCGCCATGCCGTCGACGTGCAGCGTCGCCGATTGGCCCAGCGCCAAGCGGCTGACCAACCCCTCCGGCACGTACACGCGCACCCACAATGCGCCCGATTCTCCGACGACGACCACCGCGCTGCCCGCCGCGAGCACTTCGCCCGGCTCGTGGACTTTCAGCAGGACCACCCCGTCGACCGGTGCCACGACTTGCTGGTCGTCGACCGCGAGCTTGGCTTGCTCGACCGCCTGCACGGTGGCACCGCCGTGCTGATACAGTTGCTGCGCGCGTTGATAGTCTTTCATCGCCTGATCGAATCGATCGAGCGTCGCGAGCACCTGGCCGGCTGTGACCGCGTCACCTTCATCGACGGTCAGCGACGACAGGCGGCCCGGCACGCGCGCGCCGAGCGAATGCTCGGTCAGCTCGAGCGTCCCGGCGAGCTGCAATGTCGACGACGGAAACAGCCGCTCGCGGTTTTCCACGATGACCAGCACCACGATGAGCGCGATCACGATGAATCGAATCGCGCGCTTCATGGTTGCGTCTCCGGGCGGCTGGCGAGGAGCGCATCGACGTCGCCGACGGCTTGCGCGAGCCTGACTTGCGCCAGCTCGTAGGTGGCCTCGGCTTCCAACTGATCGTCGCGCGCTTGCGTGGCTTGCGCGAGCGCGTCCGCGACGTCCAGCTCGCTGCCGGTGCCGATCGTTGCGCGCTCACGCGCGAGCCGCCACTGGCGCACTCGCGCATCGAGCTCCGTCGTCGCCGCATCGATGGACGCGCGCGCCTGCTCGACGACCTCGCGGGCGCCGGCGAGCCGCGCGTCAAGGTGCTGCTGCGCGTCGTCGAGCTGCGCCTGGCTCTCGCGCACGCGACTCGAAGCCTCGCGGTATTTTGCCGTGTGCAGCCCGCCTTCGAAGAGCGGCACCGACACTTGCGCGCCGAAGTCGTACGTGTCCTCGGAGTCCGATGGCTTGTTCCCGCTCAGCCCGTAGTCGGCGCTAAGCGAAACGGTCGGTAAGAAGCCCGCGAGCTCCGCGGCGCGCTCCGCTCGACGCTCTTTGACCAACCATTGCGCGGCTTCGATGTCGGGATGGACGCCCGACGGTCGCGCGGCGATCGTCGCGAGCGGCTCATCGTCGAAGACCAGCCGCTGCGTGCGCGGCAGCCCCAGCGCCGCGGCGAGATCGAGCCGCCGCTCGGTCGCCTGCGTGCTCGCGTCGAGCCATCGGACGCGCGCTTGCGCCACATCGCCCTCCGCCTGTGCCAGCTCCGTCGACGAACCCGTGCCCATCTCCGCACGCGCGCGAGCGACTGCCCACGCCGCGCGCTGCCGCTCATAGGCCGCGTGCGCCGTTTCGATCCGCTCAGCCGCACGCCGCGCGTCGAGATACATCGACGCGACGAGTGCCAGCGTGTCCTGCTTCGCCTTGCGCTGTTGAGCGGCCGACAATTGCCGGCTGAACCGCGCGGCGCGCAGCCGCTCCAGCGCCGACGCATCCAAGACGGTCTGCGTCAGCTTCACGCGCGCATCAAAGGTGTTGAACGGTCCGACGAGCCGATTTCCCGTCGACGGCGCGATGCCCAAGGCCGCGAGGTTTTTTGTCTGCCGGCTTTCGGAGGCACTCGCCGAGACGTGCGGCAGCAACACCGATCCGGCTTGCTGCAATCGCGCGATGGCTTGCTGGACGCGTTCGTTGGCGACGATGACGTCGACGTGCCGGCGAGCCGTCAGCTCCAACGCATCGCGCAGCGTCAGTCGGCGCGTCGAATCAACCGGCGCCGCCGCGACGCACACGACCGCACCGATCGCCACCCAGACCCCTCGCCACGGCGTCATGTCCGGCTCAAGCGTTGCGACAGCTTCGACACGACGGAAAACATCACGCCCAGCTCCCGCGCGTTCAATTCCCGCAGCACCTCTGCCCATCGCCGACTGAGTGTCGCCTGAAATTCGCGAATGAACGCCTCGCCTTTCGGGCTGAGGCGCACGACGACTTGCCGGCGGTCATCGGGATCTTCGGCGCGCAGCACGTAGCCGCTGCGCACCAGCCGCGTCACGATGCCGCTGGCCGCTGGCAGCGAGACGTGCAGGTTCGTGGCGAGTGTGCCCATGGTGCAGCGCTCATAGGCGTGAATGGCGACCAGCACGAGGAATTGCGTTTGGCTGATCCGGCGGGTCACGAAGAAATCGAGATGCGCGCCTCGGATGATGTACGGCATGAGGCGGGCGATGGCGTGGCTCAGTTGGTCGCGATTTGGCATCTTGGCTCGCTTTTGTTTCGTTCTATTAACAATTAGCATATGTGAACTATTTCCGTCAAGACCGGACCGGCCTTCGACACAGTTGCGTTCGTGGGAACGGCTCACTATCATGTCGGCGATGCGCGCCACCGCCGCTGTCGCCGCCATCTTGACCCTCACGGCGCTCCCGCTCCCCTGCGCCGCGAAATTCGTCCGCTTGAAGAACGGCAAGACGCTGACCGCCGATATCGTCAGCGAGCGTGACGACCAAATCGTGCTCAACGTCTCCGGCGTGGCGATGGGGTTCAGGCGCAACGAGATCGTCGCAATCGGCGACGCGTAAGACCAGCTGCCGCTCGTCGAGGTGGCACCGAGCGAACCGGCGCCCCCGCCCGAGCCTGTCGCGCCCCCGCCCCCGCGTGAGCAGCCGTGCGTCGTCGATTCCCGCACGATCGAGCAGATCGATTTCGAACTGTACATCTCGTATGGCGCCGTGAGCGGCTGGGCGGTCTTCCGAGACAAGCAGCATCGCTTCTGCGGGACGAACGGGCACCTGACCATCAAGAAGATCGTCACCGCCTCCGAGCGACACACGGTGTACGACACGCCGACGACCAGCCACGATGAAAACGTCCCGGTCGAATCGGAAGAGACGGTCAAGAGCGTCAGCTTCAAGGCGTCCGAGTTTCAGGACATCAAGATGAGGAATGGGACGTTGGTGTACGGCTTGCCGCTGGAAATCCCCGGCTCGGAGCTCAAGCGCGACGACGTCGCGATCTTGGAGTGGCGGTCGTTCGCGGTGAAGAAGAAGGTTTACTGATCGTCGGATTGCGCGAGCGGGCGCTGCGGGGTGACCATCGGCCGAGTGGGCGGCGCGGGTCTCGTGGCGGGCGGAGCGACTCGTGAAGGCGGCCGCACGGTCTTCGCGGCGGCCAGCTGCGCGGTCAACTGATCGATCAGTGGCCGCACCGATGCCTGCACCTCCTCCGAACCGAGCGCAGCCGCCTGCTTGAAATCCGCAAGCGCTTGCTCGCGCTGCAATCGCTGCAGGTACGCCATCCCGCGCAACTGGTGCGCGTCCCCGCGCTTCGACTCGCGCGCGATCCACGCCGTGCAGTCCGCGATCGTCCCCGCCGGATCGCCTGATTTCATCCGCAGCGACGCGCGCCGCCGATACGCGTCGATGGGTGCGGGATCCAATCGGATCGCCTGCGTGTAGTCCGCGATGGCGTCGGCGGTCTCTCCCTGCTGCTCCCGAAGATTCGCGCGGTTCGCGAACGCTTGTCGCAGCGACGAGTCGAGCGCGACCGCGTGCCCATAGTCCGCCACCGCGCCGGCCCGATCGCCCAGCTGCTCCTTCGCGACGGCGCGACTCTGGTAGAGCGCGGCGGATTGCGAGGGCGTCTTCGGCGAGCTACGGCGGAGCGCGTCCGTGTAATCCGCGACCGAGCGCGTGAATTCGCCTTCCTGCGAATACAACGTGGCGCGGCGCGCGTACGCGTCGGGCGACGACGGGTCGAGCACCGTCACGGCCGTCTCGTCCTCGACGCTGCCGGTTAAGTCTCCCGCATCGCGGCGCAACGCGGCTCGTCGACGGTACGGATCGGCGCTCGTGCGGTCCGCCTCGATCGCCGCCGTGTAGTCGACCATGGCGGCCGTGACATCCCCACGAGCCTCGTGGATCTCGGCGCGTTCCGCGTGCGCCTTCGCGACCTCGTAGCGGAGCGCGATCTGCTGCGCGTAGTCGTCCGCCGCCCCGTCGAAATCACCGAGCCGCGCGCGGGCCTTCGCGCGGCCTCGATACGCCTTGCCAAGGTACGAGTCGAGCTCGAGCGCGTTCGTATAGTCGGCGATCGCGCCTTCCATGTTGCCTCGACGGCGCCGCACGTCGCCGCGCAAGTACCGCGCCTCGGCCTGCGTCGGCTGCAAGCGGATCAGTTGCGAGAGATCGGCTTCCGCCACATCAAGGTCGCCGCGCTGGATGAATGCGACCGCGCGATTCACATAGGCTTTCGCCATCGTGGGGTCGAGCTCGATGGCTTGCGTCAGGTCCGCGATCGCGCCGCTGGGGTCGTCCGATTCGCCGCGCGCGACGCCGCGGCCGTAATACGCTAAGGCATACTTCGGATTGATGCGGATCGCCTTGGTGTAATTCGCGATCGCCTGCCGGTAGTCTTCCAGATCTTGATAGCCGACGCCGCGAATGTAGTAGGTCTCGGCTTCTTGCTGGGTCGCGGCCCGCAGGTTCGGTGTCGCTGCCAACAGGAGAAATAGGAGTACTGCGGCCATGCGCTTCATAGCTATGATTGTACAGCTCGGCGGCGGTCGACAGAAGCGCGAAAATTAGCGGCTCGGAGATGCCGGTTCGATCGCCGAGGATCAAAAACGAAACGGCTCCGGGATCGCCACCGTGCACGCCGCCGAGGCCACCGGCTTCCGGTCCGCTGCGAGGACCACCGATCGCATGCACGTCCTCAGCAAGCGAGCGTTGAATTGACGCGGAATATACCCACGCTCTTTCAGCAACGCAAACCGGCCGCGGGATGGCATGCTTCCTATCGCCTGCGCCAGGCGACCTGTGCTATCGTGATGCCGGGGGAACCAAAGAGACGCGATGGTGTCAGATTCTCAGGAAGCGCCCGAGCCCGCGGCGCATGATACCGAGCTCGTGCGGCGCTGCCGACTCGGCGAGACGGCGGCGTTCGACGAACTCGTGCGCCGCCACCAGCGCTTGGTGTTTGCCGTCGCCGTGCGGCTCTTGGGTAGCCGCGACGAGGCGCAAGACGTCTCGCAGGACGCGTTCGTGCGCGCGTACCGCGGCATCGGCGGATTCCGCGGTGAGTCGAAGTTCTCGACGTGGGTGCTCAGCATTCTGATGAATCTCTGCCGCAATCGCCGATGCTGGTGGGCCAGACAACGGCAACACCCGACGGTCTCGCTCGACGAGCCGCGTGATGCCGACAGCGGCGAGAGCCGCGAGGTGCCTGACCACGCGCCCTCGCCCGCGGTGAACGCCGCTCGCGCGGAGCTCGCCGGTCAGATCGCGGCCGCGCTGGAACTCCTCGACGACGCCGGCCGCGCGGTCATCGTGCTTCGCGACATCGAGGATCTCTCGTACGAGGAAATCGCCGAGGTGCTCGGTTGTGAAGTCGGGACCGTAAAGTCGCGGCTCAGTCGTGCGCGCCTGCGCCTGCGGGCCCTGCTCGATGGGAGGCTGTGATGACGTGCGATCAAAGTCGTGCGCGCTTGTCCGAGCATCTGGATCAATGTCTGGATGCCGCCGGCCGCGCCGCGCTTGAGGCGCATCTCGCCACGTGCTCGTCGTGTGCCGCCGAATTGCGCGCCTTGCAAACGTTGCGGGAAGGACTGCAACGCATGGAGCCGATCGACGCGCCGGCCGACATGCTGCAGGGCGTGCGCGAAAAACTTTCCGCAGGCGCGCGGCCGAAGTTCGCCTGGCCGACGTCCCGCTTGCCCGCCCTGCAGGTCGCCGGTGTCGTGCTCGCGAGCGCGCTCGCGCTGGCGATCGGCTTGCCGGTGTTGAACCGTGAGCTCAACAAGATGCGACAACCCGGCGAGCTGCTGATCACGAACGAGCCCATACATCCCTTATATCAACACACCCCCTACCAGGACCGGAAAAGCCCGTCTCGAACCGCGCAGTATGAGCCGTATTATTCCAACTCGAGCATGCGTACGGCCGGTGTCGCCGCCGGGGCAGCGATGGGCTCGCCGAAAGATGAGAGATTCGCGGGACGACGCTCGATGGACGACCACTGGCGCGAATCCGCCGATGCGTTGGGCGAACAGTTCGCGACGTCCAGTCAGCGGGCTCAGTCGCCGGCGCCGACAGGCGCCCTCACCCAGGACCACACCAGCTTGTCATCGTCGGACAATTTCGCCGTTGAGGGACAGATGTTTCAATCGTATTCGGGCGGCGTCACGAACGCGCAGCCCATGTCGGCTGCCAAGGCTGCATCATTCGATGGCCACGTGGCGGGCGTCGATGGTCTCAACGTTGGCAAGAATGCGCCGGCTGCAAATACATCATCCGCAGACGCCTTCGACCGTTCGAACGCCTTTGTTGCGAACGCGCTCCGCGGCTCAGCCATACAGCTTGAAGACCGCGCGAGCGGGATCAATGGCGTCGCGGTCATGCGCGCGTCACCCCAATCCGAGAGCGCATTTTGGAAGCGCGTCGAACCTCCAGCTCGGACGCCTATCCGTTTGCAATGGGCCGTCGCTGACCGCGCAACCGCTGTTGCCGGTCTACGGCAATGGACGTCGCCGATTCCCAATGCCGCAATCTCAGTCGATGGCGACCGCCTGACCCTTTCGTTGCCGGCGTCCGTCTACCCGGAGCTGCTCAAGCAGCTCGCGCGAGACGGAGCGGTGTCCGCACCGCCCGAGAAAGCGGTTGCCGACGTTCAATACAATCTCTCCGACTCCAGCCCCCGCAGCGCACCGTCGCCCGAGACGGCCGCCAACACCAACCAGCCCGCGCCCGCCGACACGTCGGCCGTGACCGTCGAAATCGTGCTCACCGCCCCCTCGCCATAATTCCGCCCGCTCCAGCGGGAACCTTTCGCCGCCCGCGGTGTCTGACTGGTTAGACGTCGCCGGTTTCACCACACGCGGGAGGGGCAATGGAACGAATTCGCGGGTTCACGATCGTACTATTGGGAATCGTCGTCGGGATACTCATCGGCGCCGTGTCGGCGCGCGCCGATTGCGATCGGCCATCGGAAGGGTCGCTGTGCGTCCCGTCCGCGGACTCGAAAGGCCTCGTTGAGATTCCGCTCAAACACACGAGCGTCCGCGCGGACGTCTCGGGCCTCGTGGCGTCCGTCGAAGTCACGCAAACCTTCACGAACCCCGCGGACCACGCCATTGAAGCCGTCTATGTGTTTCCGCTGCCCGAAAACGCGGCGGTCAATGACATGGTCATGCGCATCGGCGACCGAACCATCCGTGGTCTCATCAAGAAACGCGATGAAGCTCGCGCGACCTACGAGCAAGCTCGCGCGCAAGGCCACACGGCCAGCCTGCTCGAGCAAGAGCGGCCGAATATTTTCACGCAATCGGTCGCCAACATCGAGCCTGGCCACGACATCCTCGTCACGATCCGCTACGTGCAAGACCTTCGCTACGACCGCGGCGAGTACGAGTTCGCGTTCCCGATGGTCGTCGGCCCGCGCTACATGCCGGGCAGCGCCGTCGGCGCGCAAGGCGGCGGTTGGTCGCCGGACACGACTCGCGTGCCCGATGCATCGCGTATCTCGCCGCATCCGTTAGCACCCGGCACGCGGTCCGGCCACGACATCAGCCTGACGCTGGCGCTTGACGCCGGCGTGCCGATCCAGAACCTCGAGTCGCCGTCGCACAAGGTCGCGGTCACGCGCGCCAACGACCATCGCGCGGAAGTCACACTCGATGCGGGCGACGCCATTCCCAACAAAGATTTCATCCTGCGGTACGCGGTCGCCGGCAAGAAGCCGGAGTTGGCGCTGCTGACGCACCGCGACGGCGCGGACGGCTACTTCTTGCTGATGGTCCAGCCGCCGACGCTGGCGGACGCCACGCAAGTCTCGCCGAAGGAAATGATCTTCGTGCTCGACACGTCGGGCTCGATGTCCGGCGAGCCGATCGCGAAGGTTAAGGAAGCGATGCGCCACGCGCTGCGCTCCATGAACCCCGACGACACGTTCCAGATCATTCAGTTCAACTCGCAGATGGAAATCTTCCCGAAGGAGCCGCTGACCAACACGCCCGAGAATGTGCGGCGCGCGCTGTCGTACATCAACGGCATCGACGCCGATGGCGGGACGGAAATGCTCCAGCCCATCGAAGCGGCGCTGGGATCGCCCGCGGATCCGAAGCGGCTGCGCATTGTGTGCTTAATGACCGACGGATATATCGGCAACGAGCGCGAGATCTTCGACGCGATTCAGCGGCACGCCGGCACGGCCCGCGTGTTCGTGTTCGGGGTCGGCTCGTCGGTCAACCGCTATCTCGTGACGGAATCCGCGCGCCTCGGACGCGGCGAGGGCCAAGTGATCGGCGTGGACGAGCCGAGCCGGCAAGTCGTCGAGCGGTTCTACAACCGCATCGCGAAGCCGCTGCTCACGGATGTCTCGGTCGACTGGGGATCCCTGTCTGTGCGTGACTTGCAGCCCGGGATGGTCCCCGATCTCTTTGCCGAGCAGCCGCTGATCATCAAAGGCCGCTACGATCGGCCGGGCCACGACACGATCGCAATCACCGGCAAGCTCGGAGGCCGATCGGTGTCGTTCCCGTTGCGAGTCGTGTTGCCCGAGCGAGATTCGTCGAATGAGGCGGTCGCGAGCCTTTGGGGCCGCGCGCGCATCGAAACGCTCGAGCGGCAGCAAGACGGCGGCTCGCAGGAGGCTGTCGTCAAGGAGATCACCGACCTCGCGCTGCAATTTCGCTTGATGTCGGCGTACACGTCATTCGTGGCCGTCGACGAGAAATCGACCGTGGACTCGAAAGGTCAATTGACGACGGTGCAAGTCCCGGTCGAAATGCCCGAGGGCATGAGCATGCGAGGGATGTCGGATCAGGTGACCCAGATGAATAGCTTGAGCGCGCAATACGAGCCTTACTATGCGAAGTCGGGCGTCGTGACAAGCGCCTTCAGCGCAGTTGTTAACAGACCGCTCATCAGCTCGCGCATGGAGCGTTCGATCTCGGGCAAGCGCGTATTCACCACTGATGCCACCGGGAATTGGCTGGGCGCACGACAGTCCATCGACGATCGGTGGCGCGAATCTGCGGATTCGCTGGGCGAGCAGTTCGCGGCGTCAGGGCCAACAGCCCAGCCGTGGACGCCGACGCCGAAGTTCGAGGTGACCATCGGCACGTCGGACCAGCGAGGCCAACGTGTGCTGACGCTGACGCAAACGGGCGAGCTCTGGTTGGCTGAGTCCGATGCGACGGGCACGCTGAGCCATCGGCGGATCGTGCGCACGTTGACGCTGGCGGAGCTGGATGAACTATCGAAGCTGATCGACTCGAGCGGGCTCTCGCAGGGGCCGGACCGCCAGTTCGGCGCCGGTGAAGCCACGCTGACGATTGTCGTGCGCAGCGGCGACCGCGTGGTGCGCTGGACGGTTGCGGGGAGCGAGCAGGCGCAACTGCCTGCCGATGCGAAGACGCTCCTGGAGAAACTCGGCGCGACGATCGAGGTGGGCGCGACCGGCGCATCGCCGAGTGGACTGGCGATGCCGAACTTGCCGGCCGGCGCGCTGCCGAACGCGGCACGCTAGTCACGCGACAAACAACGAAGGGCGTTGTGTCTCCGATCGGTGCGGAGGCACAACGCCCTTCTTGTTACGACTTGCCCTTGCCCATTTCCTCGTCGAGGTCCGGCAGCGAGGTGTCGATCGGCTGCGTCGACGACTGGGCAAATTTTTTCGTGAGGTCCTGCGCGAATTTCTCCAAATCTTGCAGGCCGGGCGCCTTGCCCTCGAAGCTGACGCCGGCCTTCTCCGCCAGCAACAAGGTCAGTAGCTGGCCGAAGACGTTCGTCGAGCCGAGGTCCGCTTTCTCGCCGTCGCCACCCGCGCCCATTACGAGCAAGCGCTCCGGCACGAGCGGTTGCGCGCTGCGCGCGAACTGGTCGGCCACGAGGCTCAGCGCGAACAGCCGCGGGTCGCCATACGCGCGAATCTTCTGCAGAAACACCGCGGCCTCCGACAACCCGATCTGCGCGATGCGCGAGCCTTCGCCGCGGCCGATCAGCTCCTTCGAGCGCGACTCACCGATCGCCCGCGCGATGTCGCGCTTCGCCAGCCGCTGCGCTTCCGCCAGCTGCGCCTCACCTTTGTTGCCGGCGATTTCGACGTCGATCTTCGTCTGCGTCAGCTCCGCCTGTTTCTCCGCCGCGGCCGTCGCGTCGTTGAGCGCCTTCAATTTCATCGCGGCCTCTTCCTGCTTCGCGAAGGTTTCCTGCTGCTCCTGCGCCAATCGCCGCGCGCGCAACTGGTCGAACAGCCGCTCGATCGGATCCTGCTGCCCGTCGCGCTCCGGTTTGGTTTCCGGTCGGCCGATCAGCACCGCGATGCAGTTGATGTCGTACTCTTGAAACCGCCTGCCGAGCTCTTCCGTCGCGCGCTTCTGGATGTCCTCGCGCTTCGTGAGCAGGTCGAGCATATGCGAGTTCTGCGCGATGTCGCGGAAGTACGAGGTCAAAATCGGATCGAGCGTTTGCGTGATGAGCCGCTTCACGTCGCCGAAGCGCTGAATCACGCTCGGCGCTTTCTCGTAATCGATGTGCAGCACCAGCGACAGCGGCAGCACCGGCTCATAGCCGTCCGCCGTGATCAGCGTGATGCTGGTGAGATCCTTATCGTACTGGTGCGCCTCAGCTTGACCCGTGATCCATCGCAGCACGAAGTTGACCGTCGGGACGAGTTCGACCTTCAGCGCGTACGGGTTGAGCGCGTATTTGCCGGGCGGCACCGCGCGCTTCCACACGCCGCGCTGGCCTTCCTCGACCTGCTCGCCGTAGCGGAACGCGCGGCCGGTGACATCGGTGCCCTTGGCACCGTAGTAGGACACGACGACACCGACGTAGCCGATCGGCACCAGCGTCTTCGGCTTCATCTCAACCGTGGCGAACCAACGGTTGATGAAGAACGTGCCGTCGGTGACCACTTGCAGCTGCTTGCCGCGCCGCCCGCCGAGCGCCAAGAACGCCTCGGGGTCCTGGAAGTAATTATGGTCGTGCTTGCCCGCGGCCGGCTTGATCTCCGGCGCGATGACCTCGCCGCTCTCGATCGACGGGCCATCGTGGACCGTCACGACACCGATCGTGTCGCTCGCGGTGACCGTGAACTCGGCGGTCGCGGCCGTCATCTCCGACCGGCCTTGCGATTCGCGGCCGCCGAAGCCGATGAGGACCGGGCTGAAGCCGCTCATGCCTTGCAGCTGCGCTTGCCAGTCTTGGTAGCGCTTGTCGTCGCCGTCGTTGACCGGGCCCGAGAACACTTGGTCCTCGGTGATCACGACGAACACCGAGAGATTGATCGCGAACAACCCTTCGCGCAAAATCGCCCGCTGGCGGCCACGCTGCCCACCGTTGGTGAGAAACGCGTGGGCGTCTTGAAACGAATTGCACTCGATTGTCTGGCCGAGTGTTTGCGACGGCGACAGCGGCTGGCCGTCGCGCGCGTAGAGGTAGCCGATCTTGCCTTCGGAGATGAGGACGAGCGGGTCGCGGTGAATGCGATACTGCCACGGGAAGTAGCCGATGTGCAGGCCGCCACGAAGAATGTTCGCCTGGAAGCCGGCCTCACCGTCGAGCGCGATGATCCGGCCCTGCTTCAGCGACCCCTTGACCGACCAGTATTTCTCGACGATGCCGACCCTATTGTGCGGAATATAGCGCACGCCGATCAGCCACAGGAGGATGCCGGCCGCGGCGACCCAATAGAGGTAGGGCACGAAGGTGGAAAACGCGTTCCACAGCATGGCAATCCTCCCTTTCGTCAGTGTTCTCTGTCGTCAACGCATCTTGGCAAACGGCATCAGGGGTGTCAACAGCAATTGGATGCGCCGGTTCGTCCGTCGCGTCGCGTCCGGCCGCGAAAAGTTTGACCGTTGACACGCGCGGGGGTCAGCGTAAGATTTTGGGAGATGGGCACATTGCTAGGATCGATCCGATGAAGGCCGCACCCAAAACTCCGCCTCGCTTGCCTCACCCGGACGCCGAGTGGTTGGAAACCGACGGGCTCGGCGGCTTCGCGTGCGGCACGACCTCTGGCATCCGGACGCGCCGCGAGCACGGCCTGTTGGCTTCGATGCTGCCGTCGGAACGGCGCGTCATGCTCGTCAACGGGTTCGACGCGTCGATCGAAACCACGGCCGGACGCTTCGCGATTTCCTCGCACCGCTACCACCCCGATGTCGTGTCCCCCGACGTCGCGGGCCGGCTGATCGCCTTCGATCACCGACCCTGGCCGCGGTGGCGTTTTCGACTCGAGGATGGCACCGTCGTCGATCAGGAGCTCTTCATGCGGCAAGGCGCGCGCGTCGCGGTGCTGACCTGGCGCCTCGTGCGCCGCGGCCGAGGGGCGTTGCTGACGCTGCGACCGCTCATCTCGGGCCGCGACGTGTCGGCGATCCATCGCGAGAACGCGTCGTTTCGGTTTGACGCGCAGGTGCGCGGCCAGCGCATCGCGTGGCAGCCCTACCCTGGGATGCCGACGATCGCCGCCTGGTCCAATGGTTCCTACGCGCACGAGCCGGTCTGGTACCGCGGCTTCCGCTATACGCGGGATGCGGGCGCATCGGAGCCGGAGGACCTCGCATCGCCGGGCCGCTTCCGCTGGGATTTGGAGTCGGCTGAGGCTGTGTGGATCCTCTGCGCGGCCGACGCCGCCGACGAGCTGTTCCTCGCCGACCTTTCGACCCGCCGGTACGCGGAGAAACTCCGTCGAGCGGAAGCCAGGCGGCGCGCCGCGCAACCCTCCGAGCTGCACCGCTCCGCGGAGGCCTATGTCATCCGCCGGGGCGATCGGCCCGCGATCATCGCCGGCTACCCGTGGCTGCTCGACTGGGCGCGCGACACGTTCATCGCCGTGCGCGGCCTCTGCTTGGCGACGGGTCGGCTGGAGGAGGCCGGCTCGATTCTCATCGAATGGACGAAGCACGTGCGCGACGGCCGCTTGCCCACGCGGCTGCCCGCGTCGCGCGAGATGGGCCGGCCCGCGGCGATCGATGCCGAACTGTGGTTTGTGATCGCGGTCTCCGAGTGGTTCGCGGCGGCGAAAGCGCGCGGCATGCGCATCGGCCGCCGGGACCACGTGCGGCTCTGGGGCGCTGTCGAAGCGATCATGAATGCCTGCGCGGATGGATCTCGCGAGGACGTGCGCATCGACGAGGACGGGCTGCTCGACGTAGGCCCTGCCGAGCAGTCGCCGACCTGGATGGATGCGCAGGTCGATGGCCGCGCCGTCACACCGCGCCTTGGCAAGCCCGTCGAAATCCAGGCGCTCTGGCTAAACGCGGCACGCATCGCGAGCCGGTTCTCGTCGCGTTGGGATCTGTTGTTCATTCAAGGCTGCCAAAGTTTCCGCAGCAAATTTTGGAATCCTTCCGCGGGATGCTTGTACGACGTGGTTGACGCCGGCCAGCAGCCCGGAATGGTCGACACCGTGTGCCGCCCGAACCAAATCTTCGCGGTCGGCGGGCTGCCGTTCGCGCTGCTCGATGGTGAACGAGCCCGGCAAGTCGTCGATACGGTCGAGCGGCGGCTCATCACCCCGATGGGCCCGCGCACGCTCGCCGAGCACGAGCCAGGGTACCAATCCCGCATCCACGGCGATCGGCACGGCGCGGCCACGTACCACCAGGGTGCGATCTGGCCGTGGCTGATCGGGCCGTTCGTCGAGGCGTGGGTGCGCGTTCGCGGCGAAACAGCGGACGCGAGGCGCCAGGCGCGGGCTCGGTTCCTCGATCCCCTGCTCGAGCTTGCCGCATCATGCGGGCTTGGGCACGTTCCGCAAATGGCCGATGGCGGCGAACCACACACCCCGCGCGGCTGCCCGTTTCAAGCATGGTCCGTCGCCGAAGCCCTGCGCGTCTCCCTCACTGTGCTCGCCGACCGCCCAACCCCAGCGCCCGCTGTCGTGCCTGATGCCGCAGTCACCGTGGATTGATATCTCCGTTCCCGTGCGCCAAGCGATGGCGCACTGGCCCGGCGACCCGACACCGCTGGTCGAGAAGGCCCGCGACATGGACCGCGGCGATTCCTGCAACGTCTCGAAGCTCACCCTCTCGTCGCACGCCGGCACGCACGTCGACGCGCCCAGCCATTTTCTCCGCGGCCGCACGCCGATCGACCGCATGCCGCTCGACGTCGCGATGGGTCCGGCCCGGGTTATCGCCATCAAAGACCCTGTGCATGTGACACGCGAGGAGCTCGAGCCGCATCGCATCAATCGAGGCGAGCGTATTCTACTGAAGACGCGCAACTCGCCGCGCTGCTGGAAGGGTGCTGCGTTTCGCAGCGACTTCGTCTATCTGACGCATGACGCCGCGCGGCTGCTGGCCGAGCGGCGCGTGCGCGTGGTCGGCGTCGACTACCTGTCGGTCGGCGGCTATAAGAAGGATGGCGCGACGACGCATCGCATCCTGCTGGGAGCGGGTGTGTGGATCATCGAAGGCCTGAACCTGACCCGCGTGAAGCCCGGACGATATGAACTCGCGTGCTTGCCTCTAAGGCTCGAGGGCCTCGACGGCTCGCCGGCCCGGGCAATCGTCCGGCCATTAAGTCTTTCTCGAAGACGCCGCTAGCCTTTTCGTGGCAGCCATTTGCAATCCTCGAGCGTCCGCCAGACGGACGCGCCGACCCTGCCTGTTGACAATCCTGCTCAGGGATATTAGGATATTCGCTCCTGGCATTTAGATAATCTTTAGGCTGCGTCATCGCCGATATTCGGCGATTTTTTACTCTCAGCGCACGCCTCCAGTCGGTTCCGCAGGTTCTTGACGGAACCAGAATCCCGACATGCCAGGCACAAGAGGACCATGGTCCAACGCTTGAAGCGGCTCGTGCTGGGTGCGCCGCGCAACATTTTCGACCCAGCCGTCTACCACAAGATCTCGCTCATTGCGTTGCTGGCGTGGGTCGGCCTCGGCGCGGACGGGTTGTCATCCTCCGCGTACGGCCCGGATGAAGCCTTCCGCGCGCTCGGCGAGCATACCTACCTCGCGGTCTTCCTGGCCGCTGCCACGGCGCTGACCGTGTTCATCATTTCCTTCGCGTACAGCCGCATCATCGAACACTTTCCCTATGGCGGGGGCGGCTACGTTGTCGCGAGCCGGCTGCTCGGCCCCCAGTTCGGCGTGGTCTCAGGCTGCGCGCTCCTCGTCGACTATATCCTCACGATTTCCGTGTCGATCGCCAGCGGTGCGGACCAGGTCTTCAGCGTGCTGCCGCCGCACATGGCGCACTTCAAGCTGGTCGCGGCAGCCGTCGTGATCGCGCTGTTAGCCATCCTGAACGTCCGCGGCGTGAAAGAATCGGTGGCGGTGATGACGCCGATCTTCGCGCTGTTTCTCGTGACGCACGCGATCTTGATCTTCGGCGGCGTGGGGTCGCACTTCTTTGCGATTCCGACCGTCGCCAGCAACATCAACCAAAACTTTCACTCCCACGTCGCCACTGTGGGCCTGATGGGCATGCTCGCGATTTTCATGCGCGCCTATTCGATGGGTGCCGGCACGTTTACCGGGATCGAAGCCGTCTCGAACGGCTTGTCGATTATGCGCGAACCAAAGGTCGAGACCGGTAAGCGGACGATGATGTATATGGCTGTCTCGCTGGCTGTGACGGCGGCCGGCATCATGCTCTGCTATCTCCTCTTCGGCGCCTCGCCCGAACCGGGCAAGACGATGAACGCCGTGCTGCTCGAGCGGTTTGCCGGCGGCTGGACGCCTTTTGGATTGCCGATCGGCCGACTGTTCGTGATCGGCACGCTCGCGTCCGAAGCCGGGCTGCTGTTCGTCGCCGCCCAAGCGGGCTTCATCGACGGCCCGCGCGTGATGGCCAACATGGCGGTCGACTCGTGGCTGCCGCACCGCTTCGCGCAGCTCTCCGACCGGCTCACGATGGAAAACGGCGTGTTCCTGATGGGTCTCGCGTCGCTAGCCACATTGTTCTACACGCGCGGCAACATCACCGCCCTGGTCACCATGTATTCGATCAACGTGTTCCTCACGTTCTCGCTGACGAACCTCGGCATGTGCCGGTTCTGGCTTCGCAAGCGCAAGAAAATGCCGGGGTGGAAAGGGTCGCTGCTGATCCATCTGACCGCGCTCATCCTCTGCGCGTCGATCCTCACCGTCGTCGTCATCGAGAAGTTCGGCCACGGCGCGTGGATGACGCTCGTGATCACGTCGCTGCTGATCGGGCTCTGTTTCTGGATCCACCGCCACTATGAAGCGATCAAGGAGAACCTCAAGCGGCTCGAGACCACGATGGACGACATCGCCCCCCCAGCACCCGACGCGCCGCCGATGCCGCTGCGCAAGCACCTGCCCACCGCGGTGATCCTGGTCGGCCGTTACGGAGGCCTCGGCATCCACGGGCTGCTCGCGATCCAGCAGCTTTTCCCGCGCATCTTCAAGAACTTCATTTTTGTCTCGGTGGGTGTGATCGACGCGGCGGCGATGAAGGGCGTCGAAGAGGTCGAGCACGTGCGCGAGCGCACGCGCGAGAACCTGGCCCGCTACGTGAATCTCGCGAAGAGCTTGGGACTCGCGGCGGACTCACGGATGTCGGTTGGCGTGGAAGTGCTCGAGGAATTGGAGAAGGTTTGCCTGGAAATCGCGAAAGAATTTCCGCGGGCGATGTTCTTCGCGAATAAGCTGATCTTTGAAAACGAGCAATGGTTCCAGCGCATCCTGCACAACGAGACCGCCTACCAGATCCAGCGTCGGCTGCAGTTCGCCGGGTTAAACGGCATGGTGCTGCCGGTACGCGTGTTCGCCGACCAGGCCAACGCCGACAATACCCCAAGCCCGCTCTCTCAACCTGCCGCGTAAACGGTCAGGCTGATTCGCGCGCCGGCGATCGGCCTCCCAGTTCACACGACTCCGCTACTCGCAAGACCCTTGGACCTGTTTGCCGGTCTGCGGACATCTGCACGAGACCGACGGCCGCAGCGCCCGATCCATCCGCCGAGTCATTCTCTGCCCGCAGACAATTCGGGACGCTGAGGCTGGAGCCTGTCAGCGTCCCATTGTCGCGAGCGAACTATCGGATCAGTTGCAGGGGCTGTTCGCGCAGTAGACGATGTCTCCGTTGAAGACCACGTTGCCCGGCGGGGTGTTCAGCATCGCCAGCATGTTCAATGGGCTCACCGTGCCGGCAATATTGACCGAGACGCCGCTGTTGGATGCGCTCGCCGCCACGCCAAGTGTGCCGGTGACCGCGACATCCAGCGGATCGCTCGACGTGCCGACCGTTCCGCCGCCCCGCAGCGTCGAGTCGGCGCCCGCCGAGATGTTCTGCGCGGCGCCGTTTTGATCCAGCAGCGAACCGGTGATCGCGTTCAGGTGCACGCCGCCACCCGCCGTGAGCGAGCCGATCAGCAGATCACCCGCCACGCTCGAGATGTCGATGTCGCCCGAAGCCGTCAGCGAATTGAGCGACGCGCCGTCTTGCTCGGTCAGGTAGATGCCGCCGGACGTCGCGGACGCTTGCAGATTCGTGACCGAGATCTCCAGCGGGTTCGCCGAGGCACCGATCGCGCCGCCGGCGGAGAGCACCGCCGAGGCCGCGGAGAGATCAACGTCAGGGTCGCTGCCGAGCTCGAGGATCGAGCCGGCCGCGGTCAGCGTGGCCTGGCCTGTCGCATCGATGTGGCCGACGAGCAAGTCGCCGGAGGTCGTGGTCAGGCTGACGTTGCCGACCAAGCCGCCCGCGGTGAGCGAGCCGTTGTTGACCGTGATTGGGCCACCGGCGGTGATGGTCACCGAGCCGTTCGCGGCCGCGACGTGGTCGAGAGTCACGGCGTTCACCTCGGCGATGCGGATGTCGCCGAGGCCGCTGACCGTTGCGCTGATCGTATCAACCGACGTCTGCATCGGGCCGTCGAGGCCTGTGCCGATGCCCGTCGCCGCGTTCATCGTCACGCTCGGCGCGATGACGTTGGTGCCATCGCCAAGCGGATCTTGCGGCGGCAAGCGGTCGATCGCCCCTGCCGTCGCGGTCAGAACGATCGGCGTCTGCGATTGGACGAGGCGCACTTTCAAATTCTGCCCAGCCGTCGCCGAGATGACACCCGCGCCCGTCGTCGAGACCGTGTTGGGCATAATCAGGTCGCCGCCGGAGGTCAGCGAAATGTTGCCGGTCGTGGCCGTCACCTTGCGCAGCTCCATACGCGTGCCGCTTTGCAGCGTGATGTTGCCGCCACCGTTGCCCTCAACGCTCGAGCTGTTACCCATGTTGAAGTCGCCCGTGCCATCGAGGCCGGAGTGCAGCGAGATGTTGCCGATTCCCGTCGATCGGACCACGACGTTTGGGTCGAGGCTCATGACGTCGTTCGATGTCGCGGTGATGCCGGCCGCGCCGCCCGAGACCAATGTGTTCTTCACCGTCAGGGTCTTGCCCGCGGTCGCCTGGATGCCGCCGGCCGATGAACTCAGGCGCCACAGCGTCATGTCGCTCGGGCTCGTGACCGTGATCAAACTGGTGTTGCTCTCGAGCGAGGCGCCGCTGTTCATGAAGAACGAGCCCGCGCCGCTTCCGCCACTTGCGACGGTCAGCGTCCCACTGTCGTTGACACGCGTAAGCGAGTTAACATCGAGTGTGACGATCGTGCCCGCGCTCAAATTGATCGAGCCCGTCGAACCGGTTGAGATGGTGTCGCGCGTGGTCAGGCTCTTGCCGGCCGTGGCGGCGATCGACCCGCTCGTCGAGCTGATGCGCTGCAGGATCATGTCGCCCGGGCTGGTGATGGTGATCGGCGTGCCGGCGGTCTGAACCTGCGCCGTGCCATCGGTCATGGCCAAATCACCGGTGCCGTCGGTGCCGGCTTCGATCGTCACAGCGCCGGTGCCCGTCGTGCGGACGAACGTGCCCGAATCAAGCGTGACGGTATCGTTGGCTGCCAGATGCACGGTGCCGGCGCCACCGGTGGAGATGGTGTTGTGCGTGCTCAGCCCTTTGCTCGAGCTGATGTCGATGACGCCGCTCGTCGAGCTGACGCGCCAGAGGCTTGCGTCACTCGCGCTGTGAATCGCAATCGGCGCGGAGATCGTCTGCACCGTTGCGTTGCTGTCCATTTGCAGAGCGCCCGTCCCGTCGGCGCCCGCGGTCACCGCGATGGCCCCAGTGCCCGTCGTGCGCGTGAACGAGTTCGCCGCCAGCTGCACGAGGTCGTTCGCGGTCAGCGTCACCGTGCCCGTCGAGCCGGTGCTGATTGTACCCAGCGCGTGCAAGCTCTTGCCGGCAACGGCTTGGATGTTGCCGCTGGTCGACGTCCCCTGGCCCGTCGTCAAGTCGGTCGCGCTGCTGAGGCTCAGGAGCCCGCTCACGGTCGAGATTTGCGCGTCCGGCGCCATGGCCAGATCGCCGCTGATGCCATCCGCGCCCGCGATCACCGTCACCGTACCGGCGCCGTTCGTCCGAGTGAGCGATCCGGTCGCCAGATCCACCAGGTTGTTTGCCGTTAGCGCGATCGTTCCGGCGGAACCGGTGGTGATCGTGCCCAGCGCGTGCAGGCTCTTGCCCGCGACCGCTTGAATATTGCCGCTCGTCGAGGTGACCTGACCCATCGTGAGATCGCCCGCGCTGCTGAGGCTCAGGAGCCCGCCGACGGTCGAGACCGGCGCGTCCGGCGCCATCACCACATCACCGCCGATGCCGTCCGCGCCCGCGATGATGGTCACCGTGCCCGTCCCGGTCGCGCGTGTCAGCGTGCCCGAGTCGAAGCGCACATCATTGTTCGCCTTGAGCAAGAGCAACCCGGCGCCACCGACGTTAATTCCACCCGGATGCACCAGCAGGCTGCCGCCCGAGAACGCGTTGAGATTGCCGCCGGTCGTGACCACCTGGGCAAGCCCCATGTCGTCGGCGCTGGTCAGCTGCAAGAGCCCGCTTTGTGTGCCGAGCAGCGCGGTGCCGTTCATCAGCAGCAAGCCGGAGCCGTCCGTGCCGGCGTTGAGCGTCAGCGTCCCGGTGCCGAGCACGCGCGTCGATGAGCCGGTCTCCAGCGTCATCAGGTCTTTCGTCGAGAAGAGGATGTTGCCGGCGCCGCCCGCCGTGCCCGCGGAGATCACGTTCAGCGCCGTGGCCGCCTTGTTCGAGGTGATCGTGATGTTGCCGCCCGCCGACGACACGCGCCACAGCGTCATGTCGGTAGCACTGGTCAGCGTGATCGGGCCGTTGATCGACTCGATCGTCGAGTTGGGTTGCATCACGAAGTCGCCGCCGATGCCGTCCGCGCCCGACGTAATCGCGATGGCTCCGGCGCCCGTCGTCTTCACGGACGAGTTGGTTTCAAACGTTACCGTGTTGTTCGCGGTCAGCGTCACCGGACCGGCCGTGGCAATGCCGCCCGGGTGCAGCAGCAGGCTGGTGCCGGCTGTGGCGGCAATCGGGCCCGTTGTAGAAGAGACCTGGCCGAGCTCGATCGCGCCCGGACTGGTCAACACGACCGGCGCGCCGACGGTGAAAATCGACGAGCCGGGCTGCATCAGCAAATCGCCGCCGATGCCGTCGATGCCCGCGGCGATCTTCAAGGCACCCGTGCCCGTCGTGCGCAGGAGCGAGCCAGGTTGCAGCGTGATCGCGTCGTTAGCGGAGAGCGTCAGCGTCCCTGCGCCGCCGGTGGCAATCGTGTTGAGCGCGGTCGCGGCCTTGCCGGACTGCAGGAGGATCGGGCCGCTGGTCGAGCTGACGCGGCCCAGCGTCATGTCGCCGGTGCTCGAGACGGACAACGTGCCGGTCTCCGTCGACAATGCCGCGTTGAGGCTCATCACCAAGCCGCCGTTGCCCGACGTGCCGGCGTGGATCGTCAGCGCCCCGGGGCCGGTGACCTTCGCGGAGGCGAGGTCGCTCATGACGATCGGGCCGCCCTCGTTGAGCGTGATTCCAGTCGAAGCACCGGTGGTGAGCGTGTTATTCAGGAAGAGGTCTTGCGCGGTGACGACATCAAGCGCGCCGCTCGTTGACATGACCTGATCGAGCGTCATGACGCCCGGGCTGCTGAGGTGGATGAGGCCGGAGACGGTTTGAATAGACGACCCCGCGAGCACGGTCAGCGAGCCGGTGCCATCCGTCCCGGCATCAATCGCAACGGAACCCGAACCGAGCGCGCGC
>OBEQ010299562.1_pt1 | contig 29630 bp, 31 predicted proteins | sample 1670901 | NCBI WGS metagenome assembly OBEQ01 (sample SAMEA104232315, study PRJEB22302) | groundwater metagenome | biome: forest; feature: aquifer; material: groundwater | place: USA | collected 2011-08-07 | depth 5.4 m
TAAGATTGAGGTAAAAACTATTAATAAATACAGTAATATTTAATCGTTTAAGGCTAAGAATGATGCTTTTAAACAAAGCTAGGTCAACCTATAAACTTACCTGCTCGTTTCCGTATGTTGCATAAGTCGTGAAAGATTAAGATGGGCTTGACAAATGCAAATCGTTTGCATATAATGATGCAAGTTAGTTGCATTTATGACTTTACAGTTTCACGATTGCAAAGAAGAATTGAAACAAGCTGCGTTGAAAATAACCCCCGCTCGACTAGCCGTTCTTGAAGCGCTAGAAGAGGCTTCACAACCACTTGATGTACTAACCATAGCCAAATATTTAAGCAAAAAAGGAATCAACGCAGACTTAGCAACGATATTTAGAGTTATTAATACCTTCACCGATAAAGGTCTAGCTGTCCCCATCCAACTGCAGGAGGGAAAACTACGCTACGAACACTCGCAAAAAGCAGACCATCACCATTTTATCTGTGAAAACTGTGGCTATATCGAGGATATTTCAGATTGTAATGTAAGCACGGTTGAGCAAAGCATCAGTCAGAAGGGTTTACTAGTTAAAAGACACAGTCTTGAATTTTTCGGCCTGTGCCGCAATTGCCAACGTTAATTAACCATGAATTTAGAACCAATTCTTCTGTCTTTTTTTACTTTTGTCTCAACTTTAAGTGGCGGATTATTTGCATTTAAGAACAAAGAAAGATTGCATTATATTATGAGTTTTACAGCTGGTGTCCTGATAGCTGTGTGTTTTTTTGATATTCTGCCAGAAATTTTCTCAATAACTAGTGAACGTAGATTTGATATCACACCTGCTTTAGTTGCTGTTCTTTTTGGATTTATCCTTATTCATATTTTGGAAAAAACCGCTGTAATTCATGCAGGACAGGAACAAACATATGCTACACATAAACACCCTACTGTTGGTTTAATCAGTGCCTCTGGATTGACATTCCATAGCTTCTTGGATGGAGTTGGCATAGGGCTTGGTTTTCACGTTAATCCGCATGTCGGACTTTTGATAGCAATTGCCGTCATTGCACATGATTTTTCAGACGGATTAAATACCGTAACCTTGATGCTTACTAATAAAAATACGATCAAGAAATCGTTTATCTTACTACTTATTGACGCGACTACTCCCCTTTTGGGAGCGTTTTCTACTTATCTTTTTACTATTCCCGAGAGTATATTACAGCTTTATCTTGGATTTTTCGCAGGTTTTCTTTTGTATATTGGAGCAAGTGATCTACTTCCTGAAGCCCACAGAAAAAATAGTTCTTATAAGATGCTGGGGTTGACAATTTTAGGAGCCCTTTTCATCTTCATAGTGACCAGGTTTGCTTAGAATTAAATGGCATATAAGCCCTTAAAACAAGTAAGACATCCTTAATTTCAATTTGGACTATCCTGGTTGAACGAAACAGCAGATTAGCCCGTTGTATCAGCCTTTGCTTTATGCCAAGGAGCCTGGCGGCAGCGTCGGCGGCCTGTCAGATTTACAGTTTGAACCGGCCTTAGCCTTCTGGTATAGACTAATGGCAGCCTACGAGGAATCCAAAGAATAAAACTTATTTTCTATACACCTTATCATGCGTACCGATAGCAATGAAATATGCTTCGTCTGATTTAAGCAGGATATACACCATTCTAATGTTTTTAGTTATCGAGATACTCCATCGATTTTGTACCTTTCCAGATAATTTGTGGATCCTGAGAGAAGGATGTTTTGGATGAGTTTGAAAAAGTTTGAGTTGTTTATTAATCTGTGTCGTCAGTTTATATTCTTTCTTTTTAATTTTTTTGAGAAGCTTTACAAGATCTGGAGAAAACCTAACTTTGATCATTGTTAAAGATTGCGAAAAAATTCATCTATATCATCAATACTTACTGAGTTATCTATTTCTTTAAGCGCTTTTTCCGATATTTTCTCGAGTTCGTCTGAGGCCGCAAAAATAGGAAATTCTTCTTTTTCAAGCTCCTTAACTACCATGTATTTAACTAACTGAGTAACAGGTAATCCTAACCTTTGAGCTCTAGATTTAAGAAGATCGCTTAATTGCTCAGAAAGACTTAATTTTAATTGAACCTGTGATGTACTCATAAGTATTAAATAAAACTTAATTAATACCTAAATTATACTTATTCAATACCAAATTGTCAATATCAAAATAACTACAGGTTATTGCTTTCCAAACGGGATTCGATCCGTTTTTGAAGCTAATTTTAATATCTTAACAATAACTAAAAAGAAGAGCGAAATTATTGATTTTGTTCAATTATCGTATTAGCCCGTTATATCAGTCTTTACTTGATGCTTGTGAGCCTGGCGGCACAGTCGGCGGAGGAGATGGGATTCGAACCCATGATACTCTTGCGAGTATACAGACTTTCCAGGTCTGCGCACTAGTCCACTATGCGACCCCTCCTTTAGAATCTCTAAAGACAGTTTTTATTATACAATATACCCATGTTTCCTCTTTGGGATACTACACCACGACGTCGTTTTCCGTTTGTCAACTATCTGCTGATAGCTATAAACATTTATGTTTTTATTCTGCAACTGGCAGCTCCCAATTTTGACCAGTTTGTCAATACTTATGGCTTTGTGCCAAGCCACTTTAACTTTTTATCGCCTATCAGTTACCTTCCTATTTTGACTTCTCTGTTTATCCACGGAGGTTTTTTTCACATCCTCTCCAATATGTGGTTCTTGCGCGTTTTTGGCGACAATGTAGAAGACAGGATGGGACATATTCCCTATTTGCTCTTTTATTTACTGGCAGGATTTGTTGCTACCATGGGTCAATATTTATTTACAATGAACAGCACGATTGTCCAGATTGGGGCTTCAGGAGGTATCTCTGGGGTGATAGGCGCCTACTTTGTTTTATTTAAAAATTCCCGAGTTAAGACTTTGGTTTTCCTGTTTATCTTTGTTACCCTTGTAGATTTACCAGCCTCATTTGTGCTTGGATATTGGTTTTTAAGCCAAGTTTTTGCTGGACTGGGCTCATTGACTACGGTTGATGTTAACCAAGGAGGAATTGCTTTCTTTGCTCATGTCTCCGGTTTTGTCTTTGGCTATTTGACTGCAAGGAGATTAAATAGTACATAATGTAATAGTCTATTAGTATAGTTAAAATGGCCAATTTTGTTCAAAAGATTTATTCAGGTGCCGGTGGAGGGAGTTGAACCCCCACGCCCTTGCGGGCACAGGATCCTAAATCCTGCGCGTCTGCCAATTCCGCCACACCGGCTACATTTTATAATATACACATTATATCACCATCATTTGTGCAGAAGAACCATGCCAAAGGGGGTATCGCGACCTGGCCCAGCTCCGTAGCGGCCATTACTCCACAAAGCAATTGAGCCTCCACTATCCAAATTGAGAGCGTTCTGAATGCCCATCGTGTGTAAAACTTGCCCCACTTGAGCCACATTGGCATTATAAACCACACCTATATAGACAGTACTACCTGTTGAACCGATAAAAGCCGCGTGCCTGCCCCTGAGCGTTTTGCTTCCTCGTCTCCACCAAAGACAACGTTACCACCGGAAACAAGAAGCGGTTGATTGGCAATTACAGCATCAACTCCGGTATCTCTACCCCACTCTAAGGACTGGCCCACATAGCGGGCAGAACTACCGGAGAAGATTACTGCAGGAACAGTGCTGTAGACATTGTTGGCAGTGTTAAAGTAAACCTTATTTTTATTCATCAGCAATGTGTCAAAAGAATTGGTTTTTCCGGCACAACTGGGATAGGCTGCGGGACAAAAATAAGGGCCGTTGACCGCAGCAAAAGCTCCGCTTCTTCCAGCATAAGTTGCCAGAGGCAAAACCGGGCAATTATTGCTACAATCGCCGCCAGAGGCCGTATCAACCACCACGCGGGCTGAGTTAAAATCTGCGGCAATGATATCGATTAAAAAAGTGCCCACATCGCTTTGGACCGATTGACGAGAATAACCGGAGCCTGGTGCAGTGTTATTGACTGGAACGTTGGCTGGTATGGTAAAAGAGGCTGCAATTTCAGCCTGCTTTTTACTTATCCCATCCTTAAGAGAAACCAAAGTGGCTGAGGCTGAAGTATAGTCTCTGGCAGAAAGCTGTGACAGAGCTGTGGCAAAAAGATTTTCAAGCTGATTAATGGTTTTATCAGGCTGCGGGATTTGATCTTGAAGTTTAAGCAGGCTTTCATATTGACCCACGGCGTCTTTGTAAGTTTTAACGATATCGTTTATCTCTTGTTGAAGCTTCTGATTGCGCTTGTATTGGTCTTGGTTTTTCAAGCTTTCATAATCAGAGATAGTTTTTAAAAGTTGTTGATTAAGATTTTTCTCTTTTGCTTGCAGTGTTACTACCTGTTTGTGCGAGGAGGTTGATTGCAAATAGGAAAAAACTATCACCAAGACAAAAGCAGTTAAAGACAAAGAAAAAAAAATAGTTCGGCGTATACTTTTGGAAAGATGAATATGGTTTTTTTTAAGATTCATGGAACCAGTCTAACATAAAAGAATTGTCGCTATAAAGTGGTTTGATTTCTAACAACATGTCGTTTAATATAAGAGTTATGGGTATAAACGAGGCTGTACTTGGTTTTTTGGAGTATTGCGAGCTGGATAAGAACCTGGCGCTAAAAACTGTGCGAATGTATGGTTATTATCTTACCTTTTTTAAAGACTGGTTAAACAAGCAGCAAAACAGTAAGGATTTTGAAGTAGAAAAAATTGACGAAAATATTATCCGCGAGTTTCGTCTATACCTTTCTCATAACTACAAAAATCCCTTTAAGGGTAGCCTAAAAAAACAGACGCAAAACTACTTTTTAGTTGCGCTGCGCTCCTTTTTCCGCTATTTGATCCGACAGAAGCTGCAAGTGCTATCTCCGGAAATGATTGAGCTTGGTAAATTGAGAGATCGCAATATTAAATTTTTGCTGCCGCAGGAGCTGGAAAAATTATTTAGAGTTGTGGAGATAGAAGATGAGGTTGGGTTAAGAGATAGAACTATACTTGAGGTTCTCTTTTCAACTGGACTTCGCGTCTCAGAGCTTGTGGGTTTAAACAGAGAACAAGTTAATTTAGAAACCGGAGAATTTGGAGTGATTGGAAAGGGAGGAAAAGCACGGGTGGTTTTTCTGTCAAAAAAAGCCAAAGACTGGTTGGTCAAGTATTTTAATAAAAGAAGCGACCCATATCTAGCCCTCTTTGTTCGCTATTCTGGTCCTAAGGGTAAGGAAGGATTAAGCGATGAGAAAATGCGGCTTTCGGCCCGCTCGGTGGAGCGGCTGATAGATAAATATCGGAAAAAGGCGGGGATTCTTTTTAGAATAGGCCCGCATGTTTTAAGACATTCCTACGCTACAGATTTATTATCACATGGAGCCGATATTCGCTCGGTTCAGGAAATGTTGGGGCACAAAAACATTTCAACCACTCAAATTTATACCCATGTTACTAACACCCGCCTAAAAGAAATTCATGACAAATACCACTCAGGAAATCAATAATAATGGTAAACTCTCAGCTGTTTATCAATAAAAAATTGGATAATAATTAATGATCGCCGCAATCAAACGCAATAAGAACATCTTCATAGTCTGGTTTTTTATCATTATCTACATTGCCTATTTCTCCTACTACACAGTTTTGCGTTATCTAACTCTTTATGCTTCCTATTTTGATCTTGGCATTATGCACCAAACTGTTTTTAACACCTATCGGGCTATTACTAATCATGATTGGTCAAGAGTTCTGGAACTGACTAATCCTTTTGGCCCAAACCAAATTAAAAGGCTTGCAATTCATAATGATATTATTTTGGCACCCTTGGCTTTATTTTATTTGATCTACGCTTCGCCTGCGACTTTGTTGATTCTACAGTCTCTAATTTTAGGTTTGGGAGCCTGGTTTGTATTTAAGATAGGCCAGATAATCTTGTTCAAGTTGAAGTATAGAGATTTTTTGGCTTGTCTGTTTGCTCTTTCCTACCTTTTTTATCCTCCACTGGAGAGAGCAAATATGTTTAATTTTCACGCTGTCACTTTCGCTACAACATCTCTACTGGCAATGTTTTATTTTTGGTTGAGCAAACGATACGGTTGGAGTTTTACTTTTGTAATTTTAAGCTTGTTTAGCAAAGAAGAAGTAGGCCTAACTACTGTTTTTTTTGGTGCGTACGTGCTGTGGACTTGGTGGCGAAGTAAGAGTACCTACAAACAAACAGAAGCTAAAAAAGAAATTTTTTTTGGTCTAGCAACAATTGCAATAAGTCTGTTTTGGTTTTTTTTATCAATCTACGTTATCATTCCTTACTTTCATGGCGCTAATCATTTTGCCTTAGGCTATTATGGAGATTTTGGCGATACGCCAACGAAAGTAATTATCGGTATACTGGCTAATCCGCCAACTATTGTCAGATACATTTTTACTAAAAGCACATTAAACTATTTAGTCAGCCTGCTTGGGCCACTGGGATTTATCTCGCTCTTGTCACCCATGCGCCTGCTTATTGCACTTCCGGAGTTGGCAATAAATCTTTTGTCTAATGAGCAGAAGCTGCGCAATATTTTTTACCATTACTCCTCTGTTATCACTCCGTTTGTTTTTATCTCCGGGATATATGGGTTGAACAATCTACAACTGGTATCTGCAGCGGCCTTACGAATTTTAGCAGGCTATTTGATTATTTTTATCTTATTCTTTGCCTATCTTCAGGGACCGCTTCCCCTGGCACAGGGACAAGAAATACACCCATTTAAATACCCACAGACTGAGGCAGAAGATGTAGCTTTTTGGTCTAAGCAGCTTAAAAATGAGGATTTAAAGCTTTCTTCCACAGGACAACTGGCGCCTTTTTTTACCTCCAGAAGATATTTTTTTACTTTTTCACCTTATTACTATTTAGCCGATTATGTTGTTTTAAGGCCAACTGAGATATATAATTATCCAGAAAAAAAACAGCTGATTCCTGTTTATGAACAGTTAAAAGTAGATAAACGTTATCAGCTAATTTTTAATAAAGGCAATTTTGAAGTTTACAAAAAAAATGATTAGTATAATTATCCCCTTTCATAACGAGGAAGAAAACCTTCCCCTTTTATATAGCCGGTTAAAAGAGGTTTTATCTCAATTAAAAGAAGATCATGAAATTATCTTTATCGACGATGGCTCAGATGATAAATCAATCGCTGAGCTTAAAAATAAAAATGGCCATATAAAATTAGTTAGTCACAGAAAGCGCTTTGGCAAAGGCCGTGCGCTTGTTTCAGGATTTAGTGTCTCATCGGGAAAGATTATCGTGCTGATGGATGCAGATTTACAAGATGATCCCAAAGAAATTCCCCGCTTTTTAAGTAAGATTAATCAAGGTTATGACTTGGTTAATGGTTGGAGAAAACAGAGGAATGATCCTATCTCCAAGACTCTCCCCTCCTCCATTTTTAATTTCTTTTTTTTAAAATTGCTTTTTCGCTCAAAATTTCATGATATAAACTGCGGTTTCAAAGCCCTACGTCGGGAAGTACTTGACCAGATACCTTTGTATGGGGATAATTATCGCTTCATACCTTTAATTGCCGAAAAAGGGGGATTTAAAACTACAGAGATACCAATCCATCACCATCCACGAATTTATGGCAAATCTAAATACGGGTTTTTCAGAATGTTATTTGGTTTCTTTGACATGATTGCTACCTATTTTGTGTATGAATTTTCAGAAAAACCAATCCATTTTTTTGGACCTGTTGGGATATTAGTTTTCGTAATCGGTTTGATTATAACCGGCGTTTTACTTTATCAGAGAATTTTTAAAGGGATGCTTCTTTATAGACGACCTATTTTAAATCTTGGTGTGCTGATGATTATTGTTGGCATTCAAATAATCATGACAGGAATAATCGGAGAGCTTATCGTTTATTTTAATAAGAAAAATAGTAAATGATGTGTGCTAAAATTTGATATATGAAGATTTTGGTTACGGGAGCGGGAGGTTATATAGGCTCTGTTGCAACATATCTGCTTCTTAAGCAAGGACATGAGGTTATCGCACTAGACAACTTTCAAACAGGCTACAGGAGGCCTTTGCAAATGTTGCAAGATAAGTTTGGCAAAGAAAAACTTAAGTGGTATAAGAAAGATATTCATGAAAACGCAGGAGAGATTTTTGAGAACCATAAGGGAATTGATATTGTAATACATTATGCTGCATCTTGCTTAGTAGACGAATCAATGAAAAACCCTTACAAGTATTTTTATAATAATGTTGAAGGTTCGTTAAATTTGCTGGAAACAATGATTAATTTCGGAATTAAAAATATTGTTTTCTCCTCAACTGCTGCAGTTTATGGAGAAGCTCAATATTTGCCTATTGATGAAAAACATCCCCTTATCCCCCTGAACGTTTATGGCGAATCAAAAATGATGGTTGAGCGTCTTCTTCACTGGTATGGGACAATAAGAAAGCTCAACTACATCATCTTACGTTACTTTAATGTTTGTGGAGCTTCAGACGACGGCATGATTGGTGACTCCAAAAAACCCTCTACCCTACTTGTCCAAAATGCGGTCCGAGGAGCACTTGGGATTGAACCATTTAAGCTTACTGCTCCTGAAGTTGATACTCCTGACAAAACACCAATCCGCGACTATATTAATGTAGTTGACCTTAACGAAGCCCATCTGGGGGCAATTGATTACCTTTTACAAGGGGGTAAAAGCGATGTTTTTAATCTTGGAACCGATACTGGTAATTCTGTAGCTGAGATTGTTGATAAGGTTCAGGAAGTTACCGGAAAGAAGTTTAATGTACAAAAAACAGTTCCGCGAAAAGGCGACCCTGCCAGACTAGTTGCCTCAATTGTTAAAGCTAAAAGTGTCTTAAATTGGGCTCCTAAAAGATCAATTGAAGATAGTGTTAAATCGTTGGTGACTTGGTATACTAATCATCCAAATGGTTGGGAAGAATAAGCCTAAAAAATTATCCAGAGCCGACTTCAAAAAATCCTTTAAGTTTGTGCCCAGAATAGCTGTTGATTTGCTTCTTACCAATAATAAAGGAGAATTTCTTCTATCTCAAAGAGCTGAGCTACCACAAGCGGGATACTGGCATATTCCAGGGGGCTTTTTACTAAAAGGAGAAGGACTTAAGGATTGCGCTTTGCGTATTGCAAAAGAAGAATTGTATCTTGATCTTAAAAACTTTAAATTCAATTTTCTTGGTCTGTTTGAAAATTTAAATTCAGATCAAAGAGGGCATATAGTAGATTTGGTATATGGTTGTGAGATTCTAGAATCAACAAAACCTAGGGCAGGCAAAGATACAAAGAAGGTAAAATTTTTTAGCAAAATTCCAGAAAAGATAGGTTTTAATCACCGACAGGATCTTGAGATTTTAGGTTTTAGCTAAAGCATGAAACAAAAAACTGATCAAAGAAAGTACGAGGCTAAACAAAAGCGCCGACCAAAAGCTATTGACTGAAAATCCTGGCACAATTGCGCTGACAAAAAGAATTAAGAAAGCATTAATGACAAAGTAGAAAAGACCCAAAGTAGCAATAGTAATTGGCAATGTTAATATGACTAGAATGGGTTTAAGAACGGTGTTAATTATTCCTAAAACAATAGCAACCACCACCGCAGTTAAAAAAGTTGCCACATGTACGCCTGGTAAAAGATAGGCTGCAACAAGAACGGAAATTGTGTTGATTAGGATTTGGACGATCATATTCATTTGGACCCCCTAATGCACTTTTGTTCGAACACCTTTTAGCCCGGTTAGACAGGCTCATGCGTGCCTTCAACGAAGCTAAGGATATTTAAAACATAAATGCAAACTTTTAACTTTCAAAAAAAGAATAATTCAATATTTATACTTCTCGTATTACGTCAAATCCTTTAAAGCTGCCGACAATAGAAAATGCAATGATACTCTTTTTACCAATCATGACACTTTTCATTTTTCTGGCTGTCTCGTTAAAAGTCGATCCTGATCCTGCGGCATCATCTATAAGCAGTACATTAGGAAATGAATTTTCTGCGTTGTGTTTCAGGTATATTGTACTCCTGGCATTTTCTATTCTCTCTTCAAGTCTAGCAAGTGTTTTTTGTGCAACAATAACTTCTCCTGAATAACTTTTTACCAATTCGATTAAAGGTGTATTTAGTCTTAGGTTCAGAGCAAATTCATTCATAAACTGAGTTTTTCTAGGAACCGTTGGGGGTATAAATGACACAGTATCAATAGCGTACATATCAATAATCTTTTTGATGAGTGGCCTACAGAGACTACCTAAATTTTTAATCAATTTTTTATTTTGCGACTGCTTCGCATACAAAACTAATTGACCAAGCTTAGTTTTTCCAAATTTTGGCAAACTGAAGAAATCTGCATACAAGAGTTTATCTAGATATACCTTGCTAAAAGTTGCCTTAATCTTTTCGGTTGCATCAATAAAATCATTTGTATTTTTATATTTTTTTATTTTATTCAGAGTTTCTACATATTCTGCTGCAAGATGTGGAAGTTTTTTTTCTTCTTTGATTGCCAAAACCCATCTAATAAATCCGCGCAAGCCATACAAAAGCTCACCCTGAGGAGAGATATACAGATAATTGGCTTCGATCGCTTCTTTTTCTTTTTTAGGTAGATCAACATATAGTTTTTCTTGTTCTTTGGCGAGGGTATAAAATACCAAAGGAGGTTTTCCTACTTTTTTAAGGACATTTTCTTGTAAAAGAAGTCGCAGCTGTTTATGAATTGCTACGTTACTTAGGCCAAATTCATTCACAAGATCATGTACTCGAGCTTGCTTGCGGGTTTTAATATACTTGATAATATTATTTCGTGTTTGAGTAATCATAGTTAATAGTTTACTATAAACTATTAACTATGTCAAGTAGTTTTTAAGGAAACTCAAACATATTCAAGAAAATAGGAATCGAACACCTTTTGAGGCTAATTTTTAGAACCTGAACGGAGAATATTAAATCGATCAATTTTAACGGAAACATAATTTAGACTTTTATATCAAGCCCTTCTTGATGTGTAGCATCATCAAGTTGCATTTGGAGCGGGATACGGGAATCGAACCCGTGTCTATTCCTTGGAAGGGAATCATTGAGCCACTCAACTAATCCCGCAAATTCTTTATAATTATAGCAAATGCTGCCAATTCTTTTAGTAGGTTTCTTGATGAGATTGATTGGTTTGAATCAGTCTCTATGGTTGGATGAAGCAACTACAGCCAGGGTTGTGCAAATTTATAATTTGCAGCAAATTGTCAGTCAATTTTCTCCTCATGATTTTCATCCTCCGCTTTATTACTTGTTTATGAAATTATGGACAAACATTTTCGGTTATTCGGAGATTGCCTTGCGAATGCCATCAGTTTTGTTTGCATTGCTTACAGCCTGGGTAATTTATTTAATAGGCAAAAAACTCGCAGACAAAAAAATTGGCTTGTGGTCTGCAGCCTTTTTTCTTTTTAACCCTTTGATTGTGTACTACTCGCAAGAAGCGAGAATGTATATGATGGTTACATCCCTGTTAACAATAGCACTATATTATTTTTTAGAATCAAGTCTTCCTATTACTACTACCCAAAGTAGCAAAGTATTTGTGTCTCCACTGGTTTTATTTAATCTTTTTATTTTGCTGGCTTTTTTGACTTTTTACGCCTCAATCTTTTTTATTGCAGCTTTATATTTATTTCTGTTATTCAAAAAACGGTTTAGAATAGTTCTTTTATTACTTCCTGGGTTTTTATTAAGCTTAATTATTGTCTCTTTGCTGCTTTATCATCAATATCTTAATTCAAAAACTGTACTGGTTTTGATTCCAAACTGGAAAAATGTTTTAGGTAAAGCAAATATTAAAAATCTGCTACTTATTCCCCTTAAGTTTTCCATAGGTAGAATAAGTTGGGAGCCAAAAAGGATTTATTATCTTATTTCTGGTCTATGGACAGGCCTTGTTTTTTATTTTGCTTTAAACGGGAAGGCAAAAAAAGATAAGTCGCTTCTTTTTATTTTTATCGTTCCAATTATTCTGGGATTTATCTTCTCCTTTTTTACACCGCTTCTTGACTATTTTAGATTTTTATATTTGTTGCCAGTTATGGTGCTACTTGTTGGTTTTAATGCCAAATCTTTGCTAAATAGAGTTCTTATTCTAATTGGTTTTGTTGTTTTTTCCTTAAGCTATCTTTTCAATCCTAATTTTTATAGAGAAGATTGGAAAAGTCTAGCTAAAAGCTTACCCTCGGAGCAAGAGGTGTACATGATTCCTTCCTCAGCAGATGCTTTGCGCTATTACAACAAAAATATTACAATCAATGATATTAGAAATTTAAATCAACTGCCCCACTCATTGGTTGTGATTCCTTACACGACTGATATTTATGGATTCGATTATAAGAAAACGTTACTGGGTAGTGGTTTTGCCCAAAACACAACAAAAAATTTCAGAGGTTTAAGTTATGAGCTTTGGGTCAGAAAAGCCTTTTATTCTAAAGTTGGGCCAGGCTTTTTACAACAGCCCACAGATTTCGCAAGCGCTCAATAAATATGGCTGGAAAATTGCTGACAATCTCTTCTCTACTCCAATTTTTGATGATAACTAGAAACCAATTTCTGAAGTCAAGATAAGCCTTAAAAGGTTTCATTTTAGAGGAGGTTGTCATATGCTCATGATAGACTTGAGCTTTTGTAGTGATTCCAAATTTGTATCCTTTTTTTTTCAATCGCAGGCAAAGATCAACATCTTCAAGATAAGCAAAAAAATTTTCATCAAAACCACTCATTTTCAAAAATATATCACTTTTGATTACCAGTGCCGTGGCGGGAATTCCATCAATACGGGCTAAACGATTAATCTTTTTTATAAGTTTGACTTTACCAAGGGGTAAGATCGTAAATCCTGCATTTTGGATTGTTCCGTCAGTATTCAATATTAAAGGTGAGGTTGCAATCCAATGTTTTCTTCTTATTTCTTTGATACATTTTTCTACCCAATCTTCATAAAAAAAAGTATCATCATTTAGAAAAATAAAATAATTGGGATTTATTTTTTTTTTCGCCAATTTGGCTCCCTCGTTGCAAGCTTTTGCAAAACCGGTATTTTTATTATTGTTAATGACTAAAATGGAGTTTTTATATTTTTTTAAATTAACCATTTTTTCAAGCGCAGCAGATTTGTCATTGTTAACAATTACAATTGGTTTTTTACTATAGAATTTATCTAAAAGGGAAAGTACATCAAGCAATCCTCGTTTATTGGTTAATGTTGGAATAATAAAAACAAAATCAGTCAGGGAGTTTTTTGTATTCATATATTGAGGCAAATGTTTGAATGACCATAGGTACAAGCATCGAAAAAGTGATAACGTAAGCCGGAGCAAAAACTCCCAGTTTAGGTATTAAAAAATAACAACCGACAGTCATACCAATAAAGAAAAGGACATTTGAGATTAATATGTAAGAAGTTTTTTTAAAAGTATAAAGCACGAAAAGATTTGGTAATTGACTTAAGGTAAATAAGATAAAGGGGAAAACCAGACTGCGCGTGATTGGTGCAGTCTGGAGAAATTTAGCAGTAAAAAGCATCTTATATAATTGATCCGGAGTTATCAGCAGAATTATAAAAATTGTCGTAGGTATCAACAAGTACAAAAAACCATTTCTGAAATAATAACGTGCTTCTTTTTTTCTTTTAATTTTTGAGAAATTTGGAGACAACACTTGAGTCACACTAACAACAGTTGTTATCACGCTTAAAATAATTTTTTGCGACAAACCGTAATAGCCCACTTGAGTTCTTAGTCCAAAATAAGATAACAAGAAAAGATCCATGCGTAGACCTAAATTAAAAAACTGTGTTGCTATAAAATAGCTAAAAGTATAAGCAAAACGGAATTCTTCTTTTTTAACCTTAGATCTTAATAAAATAAAGATAAGATCTTTTTTTTCCAAAAAAAGAAATAGAAAAAAAACAATTGGGCCCACGACTCCGTAAATAAAAATAACAGAACCAACCGTGATACTGTTTAAATAAATCAAAAAAAGAAGAAGCAACATTTTTATTACATTTTGAGCATTATTATAAATATTAGCTTTGAGAAATTTTTTAGCAGCAAAAAGAATATTCATAACAAAATTTTGCCAAATCAAAAAAAGTACGGAGAAAGCAGTTATATAAAGCTCCCATCGAGGCGCATGCGTTTTAAAAAAGACCTTATCCAAATAAGGAAAAGTTAGGAAAAGAATGGTAATTACTATCAAAGAAAAAATCAACTGATAAGAAAAGATCGTTTTAACAAATTGATATATTCGTGAAGTTTTTTTATCCATCATTGCAGGCAGATATGAATATATGGTTGCAGTGGTGCCAAAATCAAGGACATTTGACAAAACATAAGCTATTCCCAGAAGAACGCTTAAAACTCCATACTGTGTAGGCGACAATATTCTCACCAGAACCAAAGCAAAAAAGGCTGTGAAAGCTACATTTAGATAGTTTCCAACAGTATTTATCAAGACATCCCTGTTAGTCTGAAGCTTGAAGAACTTGATTATGTGTGCTTTCATGTAGTAGTATTTTAACAAATATATTTGCTATAATTTATTCTACATGGCAAAAACTGCGTTAATTACTGGAATCCTAGGTCAAGATGGGCCATATTTAGCGAAACTGCTCCTGGAAAAAGATTATAAGGTTTACGGAATGCTGAGACGTTACTCTAACCCAAACTTCTCCAATCTTGATTATCTGGAAATAATCAATGATATTGAATACGTGCAGGGTGATATGACCGATGAGGCTTCGCTTTATTCAATTGTAAAGAGCTTAAGACCAGATGAGATTTATAATCTAGCTGCCCAGTCTTTCGTAGGAGGATCATGGCAGCTTGCCAAATTGACCACGGAAGTAAATGCTCTAGGAGTGCTATATTTATTAAACGCAATAAAACAATTTGCACCAACAGCCAAGTTCTATCAAGCTACCACCAGTGAGATTTTTGGTAATAGTAATACTAACGGTTATCAAGACGAAAATACTCCCTTTCACCCCAGAAGTCCCTACGCAATCTCAAAACTACACGCCTATTGGACAACTATAAATTTTCGTGAATCCTTCGGTCTTTTTGCTACCAATGGTATTTTATTTAACCACGAATCCCCGATCCGTGGTATCCAGTTTGTTTCTCGTAAGGTCACCGATAAAGTAGCCAAGATCAAGCTAGGCATAGCTAATGAACTGCATTTGGGGACGTTAGAGCCCAAACGTGATTGGGGCTTTGCAGTTGACTATGTGGAAGCGATGTATCTTATGCTGCAGCAAGAGAAACCCGATGACTTTGTAATTTCCACCGGAATTAGTCATTCTGTAAAGGAGTTGGTTGAGATAGCTTTTGGGGCTGTTGGTATTAAAGACTGGACCAAATATGTTAAAATTGATCCTCAATTTAAGAGACCAGCTGAGGTATTTGATCTTCGTGGCAAAGCCGATAAAGCCAAAAAGATATTAGGTTGGAAACCGACAGTAAAATTTGAAGAATTGATTAAAATGATGGTTGAGGCGGATTTAAAAAGAAATCAAGCCGCTATGAAGACTCAAGCTTAAATTGATCAACACCTGTATCTTCCATCCAGTCCTTTATAGTTAATCCATCACGATCTTTACTACTTATAAGCGGGCTATTGTTTTTAATTTCGTCAACTCTACTTTTTAATTCAGTCTCAAATAGTGACCAATCTATATCAGGAGCAAAGGGAGAGATACTTCTTTCTGTTGTGGGACTATACTCTTCTGTTTGCGCATAGATAAGTTGCGTTTCTTCCAAGACATATACACCATGAGCAAAGCCTATAGGTAGCCAAATAGCTTCTTGAAAATCCTTATTTTTGTTGTCTGAGAGTTCATACCCGACTATTTTACCGAAGTAGGGGGAATTTATGCGCATATCCACTCCTACGTCTATGATGCGGCCTTCTACTACGCGCATTAATTTTCCTATCCCCGGGTTCCATTGAATATGTAGCCCACGAACAACGTTTTTATATGAAAAACTTTCATTTTCTTGCGGGAAATTAAATCCTTTTAAAAATGCCAATTCGGAAAGAGTATTGAAATCGCTTAGTTTCAAAGTCTCAGTAAAATATCCACGTTTATCCAGAAAACGAGCATATCGAATAATTTTAATATCTGGAATATTAAGACTTCTCACTTCTATAATTTTCATGTCTTTTTATTATACACACTTTTTAATAGTTTCCATACCTTTATATCTCCAGGGATTTTTTCTTTGAGTAAACTAAATGAACTATACGTCTCTTTTCCATAACTTCGAGGATAATGATGCACCGCTACCTGGGCAAACTTTGCGCCTAAAGATTCCAATTTTTTTATAAGTTCAAGAAGAATAGAGGCATTTCGTGATTGAAGTCTAATCTTCTTAATAAAAGTTGCTCTGATGAGTCTAAAATCACATTCTAGATCATCAATAGGTAGTTTAAAAAGTACTTTGACTATAAGACGGTATATACCCCCTCCCCATACTCGAATTAAATTATCAGATCGCTGTTGTCTATAACCATTAACAGCGTCGGCGTCACTTTCCCATTGTTTTTTAATGAGCTTATAAAGTTCTTTTAAAGAATACTGTAAGTCACCATCTGTATAAAAAATCCACTCTTTTGTGGCTTTGTAAAAGCCATACTTTATAACTGCATAACGCTCTGTATTATTTGTCTTGTTAATAATAATCAGATCAGGATGTTTTTTCTTCTCATTTTTTATCTTCTCAAATGTATTATCTGTCGAGGCCCCCCCGTGAATTGCAATAACTTCTAAATTGTTTGCGACACCTCTACCATATTTATATGCATCTGATATAGCCGCGGAAACAGTTCCGGCATCATTAAAAAAAGGAAAAAAAATGGTTAAGCTCTGAAGTTTTCTCATTGTTAAGCAATAAAATATCTTCTGACAAATAAACTAACCAAAACAATAAGCAAAATAGCACAGATAACAAAATACGCAAGCTTTTTTACCCTACTTTGTTGTTGAAAAAAAAGAGCGATGGCTAAAAATAATGGATAAAGGTGAAGTCCGTAACGTGGCATTCCTTGAAATGTTCCTGTTGAAGCAGGAATAAGAAGAGATACTATCATGAACAACCAATATGATAGGCGGATTTTTTTGTAAGAGTAGATAATAAAGAAGATATAAAAAAGAACCATCAATAACTCCAATACTGAAACCCAATAGACATAGTGGATTTGCGGGTAAAGAAAAATGATTTTGAAATATCTCCAAAAGACCTGGAGGGGAAAAACAATTTTGTCTTGATTCCATACTTTCATAGAACTAAATAACCTAGTCCAACTACCAAATTGAATCTGGATGTAAACAAGGTAAGAGATAAAAGCCACAGGTATGAGAAAACTAGAGAGCAAACCTTTCTTGAGCAGATTTTTAAATGTAAATTTTTTTAAGAAATTTTTATATAGGGTTTTAACTTTCCAGCCAGAGTAAGTATTTATATTTGATATAAGATACTCAGCTATTATGAACAAAAATAGCGCAAGACCATTTAGTCTGGTTAAAGTGGCCAGAGCGCCTGCTATGCTTGATGCAATCCATTTTTCTCTACGGGCGAAATAAATAGTAAGCGCAGCAAGGAAGAAAAACATAGAGTCGTTGTATATCGCAACGTAAAAAAAAGAAGTTGGAAATAAAAAGAGAATCCAGAGAAAATCGCTAAAATTAGTAGTTTTTTTATCAATTTTCAACAATTTGTACACTAAAAAAAGTGTAGCAACAAAGAACAAATTTGAGATTATTTGTCCAGATACGATTAAGGGGATTTTTGTTAACAGGTTGAATGCTTTTATTGTTATAGGGAAAAGAGGAAAGAAAGGTTGACCATAATCTCTATAGCCGCGATCAGCAATAAGTAAATACCCATCTCCGTCAAAATTTCCCCAGACCCAAACATAATCAGGCACATCCTTTCTTAAATACCATTGCGGTGAAGCGTGGAAACGGAAGGTTGGTAGAGGAATAATTTGGAGAGCCAAAACAGCAATTAGCAAAAGAGTAAGTCTCCAAACTATAAAGAATGTGAGTATTTTTTTAACTGGCATAGAATCTTTTTATTTGCTTTAAAATATATTCTGCCCGATGGGATGTAAGTTTTTTACTTTCTTCCCCGTGCAAAAAGATTAGACAAGCAACAGTTTTAGAAACTTTTTTTTCAATCTTTTTTATTTTTTTAGCTTTAAGATAAACATCATTGAAGTCGATTTTCATTGCAACGTTATTATACTATATGATACACTTAATCAGAATCATCAGAATCATGATAGGCGGGAAAGTTTTAGTGACGGGTGGCGGTGTGTATATCGGAGTTGTTTTAATCAAAAAGATATCTTGTTTTAATAAGCCAGACTATAAATCTTCCAACAAAAGAAAAATGCTTGTTTGCGAAAATAGACATTGAAGTAAAGAACAATTTTCTTTTAAGCTTATCGTCTAGTTTTGCAAATGAGGCACCCCCAATGTGTTTAATTTTTATAGGAATCCAACCTATTGAATATTTTTTTTGGAGTAAACGATAAGTAAGATCTGAATCTTCAAACCACAAAAAAAAGTCATCATCCCAGCCATTTAATTGTTGAAAAATATTTGTTCGAATGAGTAAACAACCCCCAAAAAGAGTTTTATTCTTAAAGTTATTTAGAGAAATAAATTTATTAAGCGGTGTGAACTCGACAAGAAGTGAAAAAGGAGTCGGCAATGGTTTTCTATATGCAACAGAATCTGGCAATGGAGATGCGGCATCGAGTCGGTCTTTCTTTAGAAAATTAATCATAGTAATAATTTGTTCAGGATTAATCTCAACATCCGGATTAATAAACAAGAGCCACTCACCTTTTCCTCTTTTTGCTCCTTGATTACACGCAGAAGCATATCCTTTATTCTTTTTATTTCCTATAAATTCAATAGATGGGAAAGTATACTTTAACCATGCCATTGATTTACTAGAATGGTTATCAACAACAATAATCTGCAGGCTTTTGTTTTTTACAAGTTTCATAAGTTGCTTCTTAAGTAGATCAGGAGTATTCCAATGGACGATAATGATGGAAACAAGAGGCTTCATATTACGAATAAACTTGTCTTGCAAAATACACATTAATAACAAAACCAGTAATCTCTGTTGTTAACATAACCCAAGCTGCAGCAGTAACTCCAAAAAGAGGAACGAATATAATATTCAGAGCAATATTTAAAAGTGTGTTTCCAACTCCATAAGTAAGAAACTTATTAATTTGCGATGAGCTTAAAACAATCGTATTTAAGGGAGAATTTATAAAAAATAAAAAAATCACAAGGGAAAATACTTTTAGTAAAGGAATTGCTGCCGAATAAGCATTACCCAATATAAAAGTGATTAATCGACTTGAGAAGATAAAAACTAAAAATGCGGTTACCAAACCCAGTAGACTCATAATTAAAACAATTTTCATAAGCTGAGATTTTATAACATTCCCCTCCTTTGCTGAAATCGGAAATAAATTATGAGCAAGAGCTGTTGGAATCAAGCTCAATGATTCCAGAAATCTATACGCAGCTGCATATAAGCCTAATGCAGTGCTGTTTAATGTATAACGAACTACAAGAGAGTCTCCCCTACTGTAGGTGAACGATGTAAAGATAAGAAACGCATATAACTTTGAGGAATTAAGCGTTTGAAAACTTTTAGAAAAGTTACTAGATGAGAAATATTTGAATTTTAGCCATGGAAAATACCACAAAAGAGTAATGATTGAAGAAAGTAGATAAAGTTTAATGGCAGACACAAATGAAAAAGCATTGTAGAAGACTAAATAGCCTGCAAAAATAAGGACCATTCTAACTGTTGTTTTCAAAGAGACACGAAAGGATTGTTTTAGTTCTAAATAGTAGCCGTCAATGACCGAAAGAAATGCTTCAGGAACAAGAGAGATAATAAACAATATAGAAATATAATTTGAAAACGATTTTGAAATAAGCAAAAAAAATATTGAGATAATAATTGAAATAAATAAAGTTATAAGTCGTGCAAAGAGAACCTCTCCAATAAGAGTATTTTTATCAGTAATAGTTGCTTGTTTTTGATACCATTGAATAAGCCCAAAATCTGCAAAAAATGTTACCACTTGTAATAAGGTGACAAAAAGAACAAAATTGCCGAAATTTTGTGGTAAAAGGATCCTCGCAAAAAGAATAAAAACGAGCGTGCTTAATAATTTGCTTACTGTGAGTCCGCCAAGGTAAATACTTGAACGTTTGAATAATGCACTTAGCACATTTAAAAATTTAAAATTGAAAATTCTATTCCATTCCCCAACTATATAATGTTGATGGCCAGATTGAATAAGGATTCTCCTCAAGTGGGTAGTGATCAAGGTAGAGCTCTTTTTTAAAGTGGGTTTGCGCATAGGTTATAACATCATGCGGTAGAGTTGAATCGTCTATAAAAATAAATCCTTTTGGATACCTTATCATAGCTTTTTTAAGATCCGGCAGTCTACCAATAAATCTTAAATTCTTAATTATTTCTTTTTCTCCTTCATTATTGTAATAAAAGTCAGTTTTTTTAGCGTGCCCGCTTACAATTCCTTTTTCATTTTCCCATCTAAAAAAATAAACAGCTGGATATTGATTCCCAATATACCAATATGCCCTATCGGGCCAGGTTTCGATAACTGCAGTTTTTTGTTTACTTACATCACCTTTTGTTTTAATAATATTATAGATTTCGTTGTAATCAATGTTTGCGATTTCTCGAAAGTCATGATTTATTGAATAATAGGATTTTGGCTTAATTACAAATTTATTACCATTGGCGATTATAAAAAGCGTTAATAATATTGGGACAATAAATTTTACACTCTCTGATTTGTTATACAGGGCTTTTTTACTGACAAAACTTATAAAGTATCCCATCCCGATAAATAAATATGGAAAAACAGGAAGAAGATATTTAGAAAGATAATGGCCCCATATAAAACAGACAAAAAGAAGCTGAATTATAAAATGAATTAATAACAGTGATGAGCCCTTTTTAATATTAATTATTCCAATTACTAACCCAGATAGTCCGAGGAATGTAATCAGTCCATATTCTCTCCACAGAAATGAATGATAGTACCAAAGATTATTTGCTCCAAATTGAGATGATTTGAAAAAGCCAAAGATCCCCTGTTGCCACAATAGCAAAACAGACGATGATAGAGTCAAGATAAACACAATCCAAAACTGTTTTTTTTTGACAAGATTCAGCAAACTTTCTTTATTCTCAAGCGCATAATGAATCAGTATCGCAAAAACAAGAAGATAAAACATAGCATGAGTTAAAAGGCCAACTACTCCAACAGCAAGAAATAAAAATATACTTAAAATATTTCTTTCCTTATGGGATGTTATTTCTAAATAGATGTAGAGGGTTAGCAGTACGAGAGCCTGTAACAATGCGAATTCCCTTGCTTGTCTGGACCAGGTTATCATGAAGTAAGAAAATGTAGTTAGTAACGAAGCGCATATTGCAGAAGTTTTATCAAATATTTTTTTTGTCAAAAAATAAACTACTATTGGAATAATGGATCCGACTATAACAAAAGGTAATCGAGCAAAGAACTCACTTTCTTTAAATAACTTAAAAAAAGCTGCGACAATAAAATATGTAGTGATATTATGGTGTTCAACTATTATGTCCTTTTTATTAAAAACACCTAGACCATATGTAAGTATATTTCGTGCAAATCTAGCGGTACTAAATTCATCAACCCAAAAAGAATAATTGTGCCACAATCCCAGTATGCGATAAAAAAAGGATAGAAAAAATATAATAAAGCTGATCATAAAACACCTTGTCTTACGACGGCGGCTTCAACGGATATAATTTACTTCTGCTTGTTAATGCCATATGGACCATCCCAAGGACTAATAATAGATATGCGATACCAGCGAAAATTTCAATGGATGTCAAATATTTGCCCATCAAAAGAAATGGCATCACTCCAAGAAGAAAAAAAATCAAAAGAAAATGTACCACGTAGTGCAGCCGTAGCACAAGTACAACGGGAAGATATATAAGAAATAATTTAGTAGAGATAAGCTCATTTTCATTCAAGCCCCATGGGTTTGATACTCTGAAAAAAAGAAATATACTTGTTAACCACATAGTTGCTGCAATAATCCTTGCTAAAGATTGCTGATTTTTGGGTAGGATATAATAACTTAATGCGTCTGCTTGAAAGAGACATAGGATGCTGATTGCTAAGATACTGTAAACAATTAATGGATCAATATTCAAAGGAGTCCGACCAAAAAGAAAAAAACTTGTTATCAAAATTGAAAGTAAGTAGAATTTGCGCATAGGTCTATTATACTGATCTTTTGCGAAAGAAATATATACAAAAAAGATACAAAGCTCCAGTAGCAATGTAGGCTATCTTCAATTCATCAAACAGCAATTCTGGCTCGTACCGGATATAAAAAGTAGTTGTGCTTTTTGCGATTTTGGAGGGGATATCCCAGAAATTGAACATACAATAAGCAGGAACATGATGATCCTCACCTATGATCGGTTTAGCAAATATGCTCGTTGAACGATATATCTTCCAACCTTTATTGAATGTTGAGGCAAACAAAATACCAAGATCACCATTTAAGTTATTGGAAAGGTCAATTTTATATTCTACATCATTTATTTTCTTTACGCCAATATTGTTTGCTACTGGGGGAATTTCGAACTTCGTGCACGAGGTGGTGCTGTCTCCTCTTATTAGGGTGGATCTTATTATGCTGGATTTAAAGTTTTTTTTGACTGGATACAACTGAAGCTTGCCAAATACAATAGCATTTTTAAAATCGATAGCAGTTTTGACGCTCGCAAGCGATATATAATTAGTTTGGGGTACTTCAACATCCTTTTGATCCAATACATAATCTATAGATGCAAGTGACAACAAGGCGGGATTAAGATGGCGTCTAAATACAGACATTGCTATCGCATCATCTTGAGATAAATTACCTTGATAAATAATATGTGTGTAGAGAAAAAAAATTTCAGGAGATTGGAGAAATTTGTACGGCTTCCATTGATGTGTTAGAGGCGATTTATCAGTAGTTTGCGGGAGGATAAGTACCCGTTTGTCGGTTAAATTTTTTTGAGACCAATGATATAAATCAAACCAATATTCTGGTATTTTTGTATCGACAAGTTTCCATTGGATATTACGATGATCAATAATATTTGCCTTCACCAGTGGCACACAATAAAAGATCAGAACAGCGCCCATTATAAGCAATATTGCTTTTTTTTGTTTTGATGAACTTGCTATTTTCGAAAAATACGCAAGCGCCAGTAAAAGGGAGAAGTTGACATCAGGGATAAACTTTGCCCACGGCTCTCTAAATATCTTAAAAAAATTAAAGCTGTACAAATATTGGAAAATAAAATTAAAGGGCGGTGTATTTCCTTTTACCAAAAGAATGAATACTACAAGCAGAGACGTTACCTTTCTTACAATTATTGGATTTGATCTTGACAGTTTAAAAATAAAATAAGCAACAAGTACAACTGGAATATAGGTGACGAGTATACCAAGCTGTCTATGATAAAAGTCAGCCAAATGGTTATATGGCAGATCACTGGCGCTTGCATAATCCCACCAGCTTCCAAAAAGTCGCAGGATATCATAGAGTCTTCCACTAATGGTTGTCCAAGCAATTTTTAGAGGATCAAAATGGGATAAGGCATTGTCATAGGCAAAAACCAGTTTATTCACAGCAAATACAAGCCCAAGATTATAGAGATAAGGAAATAAAAACATGAGGATATATTTGAGATTTTTTTTGCTGAGATAAAATAGACCAAGATATACAAAAATGAAGCTATAGGCTCCAACCATTTGCGGAGGATTAATACCTATACTAAGAAGAGAAACCAAAAAGAAAAAATGTGCAATTAAATAGATATTTTTTTTTGTCGAGAAAAAACGTTGCCAAAAAAAAAGCGACATCGGCATAATAAGGTAGTGTAGGAGCTTGGGAGTGGTATCAAGAAATGCATAATAATTGTAGACTGTGACATAAGCAAAGCTCAGAATGAGAGACACATATGAGTTATTGCTGATATACGTAAAGCTTTTGTAAGCAAAAAAAATAGTAAAAAAAATGATCAAGAAATAAAATAGTCTCTGGGTTTGTACAAGCGATAGACCAGTCAGCTGGGCAATTCTCCAAAATATACCCATGGTGATTTTGGCAAAATAACTTGGAGTAATAGCGCCAAAATTTTCCGAATAATTCCAGATATATTTAAATCGATAATTGGCATAGTCATAGTTGAGCAAACTTTTTTCCTCACTTGAAAATATAAAATCTTTATAAAATAACTGCTTAGTAAAAAATAGAGAGAATAAAAATATGATCAAGATAGGTGCAAATTTGATGATGAAATTTTTCATTATATTGTGGCGGGGATGCCATGACTAAGCAATGAATGTACTTTAGCTACCTTTTTTTCGCAATACTTTAATATATCACTATCCCCTACCACTCTTTGTGATTGAACTTTTTTCCGCTTCTTTAGCGTATCAGGAAAATTGATGATGTTCCACCAAATTGCTTTATGCAAAGCAAAAAAACCTTGTACATCTCCCTTAATAAGATATAAAAAACCTTCAGCTGAGGCCAACATTACTGATATCGGTAAACTCCACATAAGGTTTGGCAGAGAGTAATTTTTGAGAAGAGTTCTGATATTATTTTTCTGCGCGTGCAAGCGTCTGGAGAGGGTTGTAGTATAGGTGTTTTTTTGATGATAGAGTGAAGATGTTGGGATTGATGTGCCTCCGGTGTGATGATAAATATATACATTTTCCAAAAGCTGTATATCCTTGCCTAGCATTCTCACACGCCAAGATAAATCAAGATCATCTAAATACATATAGAACTTATCATCAAAACCGCCGATTTTGTCAAAGAGCGATTTTAAAATAGCCGCCCCGCACACATCTGCGTAAAAAATTTTATCCGAGGGCATAGGATAGCCAAAGATATCCATACCAAATTTATAAGGTTTATCTTTCATGTTTGTTCTTTCATAATTTTTCATACTGAGCTCTACGAGCTCATAATTAGGATATTGTTGTAATATGCTAGCGAGTTTCTCCAACGCATCATCATCAAGATAAGAATCAGTATTCATAAAAAAAAGAAATTTTCCGCGGGCGCTTTTTGCCGCTTTATTCATCGCAAGTCCCGGACCAAGATCCTTTTTGTTAACTATAATTCTGACCCAGGGAAATCTGTGCTTGACAAACCCTACCGAATCGTCAGTTGAGGCGTTATCGATAAATATGACCTCAACGTTTTTGTATGTTTGATTTTTTAATGAAGTAAAGCATTTATTCAGCCATTTTTTTGCATTTTTATTGCTTATAATTACAGAGAATAATTTCTTCTGCATACACTTTTATTATATTACAAAAGTTGTATAATTGCTTTATGAAAGTTGTCATTCTTTGCGGCGGAGTAGGTACACGTCTAAAAGAAGAGAGCGAATTTCGGCCAAAGCCCATGGTCTACGTAGGCAACAAGCCTCTTATATGGCATATCATGAAAATTTATGCTTCGCATGGATATAATGAATTTATACTCGCATTAGGCTATAAGGCAGATTACATCAAAGATTTTTTTCTAAACCAAAAAGCCTTCACCTCTGATTTTTCTCTCGATACGCGCAGTCACCACGTCAATTATTATCTGGAAAACCGCTTCGAGAATGATAACTTCAAGATCATTTTTGTCGACACAGGAGTCGAAACCGCGACGGGTGGAAGACTACTGCAGTCTGCCAAATATGTGCCTGATCGTGATAAATATTTTATGGTGACATACGGAGATGGAGTATCTGATGTCGATATCGACGCGCTCCTAAAATTTCACAAAAAACAAAAAACGATAGGTACTATTACTGGTGTTCATCCACGATCAAAATATGGTTTGCTAAAAACCAAGAATGATAATCTTATCAGTCATTTTGAGGAGAAACCTGTGCTTTCAGATATGGTCAATGGAGGTTTTATGGTATTTGATAAACGACTATTGGATTATTTGAAAGAGGATGAAATGGATACAGAAGGATTAAAGAAACTAGCTAAAGATAAACAGCTTTCTTTATATAAACATGAGGGTTTTTGGTTTGCAATTGATACTTATAAGGAGCTTGAGGATTTAAACAAAATCTGGAACTCGGGAAACCCACCCTGGAAAATATGGGAATAAAAAAAATATTAGTAACAGGATCAGAAGGTTATATCGGGGCGGTGTTGGTACCTAAATTAATACGCAAAGGATATGAAGTGGTTGGGATAGATACGTGTTACTTCGGACGCTTTAATAAGGGTGTAGGTTTTAGATTAATAAAAAAAGATATAAGAAATATCACAGATGATGATCTTCAAAATATTGACGCAGTCATTCATCTTGCTGCTCTATCAAACGATCCAGTAGGAGAGCTTAATCCCAATTTAACAAATGAAATAAACTTTAAAGCGACGATTCATTTGGCTCGCCTTGCAAAAAAACAAGAAGTCAAACGCTTTCTTTTTTCTTCCTCATGTAGCATTTATGGGATTGCCAAAAAGAAGATTGTAGACGAACAATCCCCCACAACTTCTCTTACAGCTTATGCCAAGTCTAAAGTACAATCAGAGAACGAACTTAAAAAATTGGCGGATGAGAATTTTTGCATCGGTCTTTTAAGAAATTCCACCGTATATGGATATTCTCCTAGCTTCAGAGACGATCTTGTTGTTAACAACCTGGTGTGTCGCACACTCTTATCAGGAGAAATTCGTATAATGAGTGACGGGACTCCATGGCGTCCTTTGATTGACACTCGAGATTTAAGCGATATATTTATAGAATTTTTAAAGGTTGATGCAGATAAAATTAATGGCAAAATAATCAATGTAGGTTTCAAAGAAAATAATCTGCAAGTGAAAGATTTGATAAATGAAATTCAAAGGCTTCTCCCAAAAAGCAAAGTCATATATACAGGAGAGCACGGTAGAGACTCAAGAAGTTATAGGGTGGATTTTACAAGGTTTAAAAAAATTTTTCCACGGGTTAATCAACATTGGTCTATTCATAAATCAATTAATGACTTGATATCACAACTTAAAAAAAACAAGTTTTCCAAAAAAACCTATTCAAGAATATCCGCACTGAAAATCTTGTTGCAAAAAAATAAACTGGAGATAAATCTCCGGTGGAGATCTAAGAAGGTCTAACTTTGTGAATGAGTTCTTGAACTCTCAACCCATCACGAAAAGAGGGCGTCATAGGGATTCGTTTGAGGCAGGAGTTGACAAATCTCTGTGCTATTTTTTTGACTTCATGTACTCTTTCGTCCACGTCAGCTTTTACTGCCGCCTTCTTAAGTTTCAATTGTTTTAACCCTTTTTCAGTATATATGCGGATAGTAAAGTTTTCTGTAATACTATTTGAGGTCTCTAATATGATTGTTGTTTTGTCACAGACGAAAATCAGTTGATGTCTGTTTATTTTCGGAACATCACAACGAAGATGAGCATATCCTGTAATTTTATTTTTACATCTAAACAAAAGATCAAGTCCCACTTCTGCCTCGCCGGGACCGGCTTTAGAATACGACATCAAACTTCTAAGATCTGAAATTTCACTTTTCGTGAAGTATTCCAGATAGTAAAATACATGGGAAAAATAAAAAGATAGCGCTCCCCCACCCTTACTCGCATCAGTTTTCCACGACGATCGGTGATGCTTAATGTCGTAACTTAAAAAATCCCAATTTACCATGATATGTTTTAAAGCTCCATAGCGTTTTTTATCAAGTATTTTTTTTACTCTCTTCCATGCTTCAATTTCCGGAAAAATAAAATCTACTGTGTGAATAATCTTCTTTTTCGTAGCCTGTATGTAGAGGGCTCTTGCCTCCTTCACATTTAGAGCAAGGGGTTTTTCCGCAAATATATGAAGGCCTTTATCTATTGCCGTTTTGGCTATCTGATATTGGATATATGGAGGGACAGCAATCGCGACAGCGTCTAAATTTTCCTTGTTCAGCATCTGCCGCCAATCGCTGTAGATTTTTTTCAGTCCAATACTTTTGCAGTACTTCAATAATCTTTCTGTTTTTTCTCCACAAATTGAGACTATTTGACAATTCTTTGTGGCATGAAAAGCTGGAAGCAGACCATACAGTCCAAAGCCACCCCCGATTATCCCAACCTTTAGCATTTCCTTAGTAGTATACTTTATCCCGACACAATAATATATATTTAATTAAAGGGGATGACAGAAATTACAGGATTGCAAGAAGCACTTTCGGGGCAAGCTTTTATCGATAGATCTATTCGATACGCAATTGAACGAAACCCAGGGCTGGCAAAGATCGATAAAAATAGGATAACCAATCTGGCCAGAGAAGGAGCTTTGGAGATGTCTTCGTTTGAAAAATTAGCCCGGACAAATTCCTTAAGAGTTCCGGAGACCCCTGAGGAAGCAAAAAGAGTGCGGGCGATATGGGATTTATCTGGTGTAGGTACTTATCTAAAAGAGTTTCAGGATGATAGATGGAAAAATATACCCTGGGTCGGTTGGACCGATCGAAGAAGGCTAAATTATTCAGCTGCTCTTATAAGACGTCTTACCGAAAAAATAACAGGAAGATCTTATAGATCAACCTTAGGAGAGAAACTGACTCCTGATCAAGTTGCGCAGTTGAGATCGGATATAGAAAATTATGGACCTTATCTTATTTACAATGCAACGTCTGAACAGAATGAAGATGTAGAAAAAGTTCTTACAGAACAGGATGTTTCGATTCCAAAAAGCAAGATAATAATCCCAGATGCCAGTACTGCCAAAACAGCAGACCAGATGAAAAATGTCAAATTCCCTCAGGATTTGAGAGGCGGTGATATTATAGCTGTAGTCGCTCATGCACCTCATTTAGTACGCATACTTCATATGCTGAATAGATATAAACCTCTTCCAGAAGGAGTAATTGTGCAGCCTCATCCTTTGCCTTCACCCCCTTCTGCTGGAACCGATTATGCACGTATGGAAATAAGCGGGCTTTTATATTATACGTTGATTACAGGAGACGCGGCCGAGACATCTTACCCTTATCAAATATAATTTTTATGAGATTATATGCTATACGCCATGCTAAGTATGGCGATAGATTTGACACGCAAGGCAGGAAGTTAGTACATACCTTAGATTCTTCTTTAGACGAGCTGGGAGAGTTACAGACGCATCAACTAGCTCAAGAACTGAAAAGGAGAAAAATTAAGCTAGATGTGCTATACACAAGTGACCGGTACCCGATATAATGGACACATTGTCTCTGAGTTAAATTAAGATTGGGGAGGTGAGACAATATGTTCAAAGCGGTACCTAAGGAAATAAAAGAGGAAATACTTACTAAGGTAAAAAATGGGGAAAAAGCGCCCACACTGGCCAAACAATATGGATTATCAGCTAAAACAATATATGGTTGGTTATCA
>OBEQ012600284.1_pt1 | contig 29611 bp, 25 predicted proteins | sample 1670901 | NCBI WGS metagenome assembly OBEQ01 (sample SAMEA104232315, study PRJEB22302) | groundwater metagenome | biome: forest; feature: aquifer; material: groundwater | place: USA | collected 2011-08-07 | depth 5.4 m
AGCTGTAGAGATTTATATCAAGTTTATAAAATAAATAATAAACAATAAACGAGGAGTCTTGATTATGCAGTTAGACATAATAAATAAAAATAATGATCTAGGTTTTTATTTAAATAATGATTTAAATAAGATCAATGAGTTTATTTTGAGAATGTTAATGGATAATGAAATTACGTCAGCATATTTTGGTGGAATAAATCAGTATATTTGGAAGGGAACTTATAAAAAACTAATCAGCAATAAAATAAAATTGCAAATAGATATAAAAATAGATAAAAAAGAAATCGATATTAACCCAATAAACCATCTCGGGCTTTTTCATCTAATAAAAAAAACCAAACAGAATTCAACTTTACTCGAAGTTTTATATGAAGCAGTGGCTTCATTACAAAAATTAGCTGAACAAATGAATAAAGCTAAAGCAAAATCTATTTTGCCAGACTTTCTTCAGTTAGTATCTTTTAATGATGAGTTGATTACATTGATACTTGAAAATCTTTCTATTGATGTGATGTATCATCAATTAACATTTGATATTTTATCTTCTCAATATAGGCAGGACGGTTTGGTTCAATTAGGTAATTTTGATTTTATTCTAAGTCAAATTGGGTTAAATCTTGATAATCATCCTTTTGTGACGCAACCGCTGCTAGTGAGCTTAATGCATGAAATGGCGCATGCTTGTGTTTATTTTACTTATCAAGATTATGCTTCTGTATTGTCATTCGCTATTATTCCGTGGGATTCACAACAAACTTTTTTTAAAAATTCAAACATTGAATTTAATCCAGCACAATTAAAATTTAAACAATGCGTGAGAGCAGATAATGAGCATTTAAAAAAAATGTCTCTTGATAATATTGAAGCTTTTTTTCCTGCAGCCATTACTGACAAAGAGCGCAATGACTTAAAGCTGCGTTTGTGTCGATTTTTTTCGCATATTGAAAATGCTTATCAAAAAGATTTATTTTCAAACCAAGCATTAAGCGAGGTTTTTTCTTTTTACATGGAAATACGTGCTTTTCTATTGTTTTTTGCGCAGCAATTTCAGATTGAAAAGAAAGCGATGTTAAATGTTTTAGCGCAAACATTACCGAAATTGCATGATTATTTTGAAACAGACGTAAAACGTATTCTTAAAAACAGATTGGACTATTCTGTTAAGCATTATGGCATAACACATTTACTCAGTTTAAATAATACTCGAACTGATCAATCAAGTTGGGTATATAAAAATGATGTGCGTCAATTAGTGCGTCAATTTAATTAACCTGGAAATAATATGTCTAATTACAAATTAGCTTTTGAAGTACGCGATAGCGAAATAGATATGCAAGGTGTGGTGAATAATGGCAATTATTTTATTTATTTCGAGCATGCACGGCACAGTTATTTGCGCGACATCGGTTTTTCTTTTTCGAAATTAAATGATGTCAAAATATATTTAGTGTTAATTTCCTCGTATATCGAATATAAAAAATCATTACGTACCGAAGATAAATTTTATGTGACTTGTAAAATGCTACCAGAAGGCAAAGTGAGAGTGGCGTTTGAACAAGAAATCAGACGCGTGCCGGATGATGTGTTAATTGCAACATCACGCAGTGTGGGTGTATGTCTTGATGGTAATAATCGCAATCGACCTTTTATTCCTGAGGTGATTAAGCAATGTTTTACATGATGTCTATAAAAACCGGCTTAATTTAAATGGATTCATATCGATTTCACTTTTTCCATCCATCACTAATTGCGCCAACGCTTCACCAACTGCCGCGGAATGTTTAAATCCGTGCCCAGAGCATGGCGAAGCCAAAATAATAGATGAATATTTCGGATGTGTATCAATTACAAAATGAAAATCCGGTGTGGTGGTGTAAAGACAAGTAGCGGTTTTAATACAGTGATTACTTAACGCAGGAAAATGTGGTGCAACAAAATTTTCATACATCGCATTGATTTCTTCTTGGCTGACTTCGCGATTAATTGTTTCAGGCGTTGTTGTCGTTTCAAACTGTTCGCTGGCAATTTTAACGCCGCTATTTTTTTCACCGATGAGTGGAAATCCATACACTGCTTGTTTTTTAGTTTGTAATTCCCAAATGAAAATCGGAAATTTTTCAGGACGAAAATCAGCAGCATCATTTTTAATATTTTTGAGACCAAACCAAAATAATATTTGGCGTGAAATTTTAAAAATAGGTGAATATTCTTTTTCAAGTAACATGGGCAACCACGGACCCGCGCTAATAATTAATTTTTTTGCCTCATATTCATCGCGATTTGTAGTGACATACACCACGCCATTTTTTTCTGAAAAATGCAGAACTTTCTCATTTTCATGTATGGTTGCGCCGTATTTTTTAGCCAGTGATAATTGTGCGCTGATACATTTTTCTGGATATAAAAAACCTGCGTTATATTCGTAATAACCTACTTCATCATCTTTGATATTAAATGGTGGAAATTGGGCGCGGATGTCAGTCGCATTTAATAATTTATAATCGATATGAAATTTTTGCGCGGCAGCAATCGTATTTTCAAAAAACTGCGGCACGTGGGTGATGGCTGTTTTTGCTTTACTGGAAATGATTAAGCCACCATTTTTCTCAAGTAATTTTTTACCGGTTTCTTGCTCGATTGCTTGCCATATGTCATAAGAGCGCAGTGAAAGCGGCGTATATTGTTCGCCTTCGCCAATGGCTTGACGGGTGATACGCGTGTCTCCATGCGATGAACCAAAAGAGTGTGGCGGTGAAAATTGATCAATCCCTAATACATGATTGCCACGTTTTGCTAATTGATAAACAGTTGCACTGCCTGTTGCACCTAATCCTAATACGATGGTATCAAATTTATTTTTTGTCATTATCATCTCAATATTATTACAGTAAAAATACGGTAGAAGAATTTATTTATATTCATCCCACAGTGAGTGAATCGCAGCAATCCCAATTCCACCATGTGCCATTGCAGTTGCCACATCCGTTCTCGACATACCGCCTAATGCGTAAATAGGAATGCTTACTAAACGACATAATGCTGCAAATTTATCCCAACCTAAAGGGTTAGCATCAGGATGAGATTTTGTTTTTAAAACAGGGGATATTATCGCAAAATCTACCTGAATGTGTTTAGCATGCAGTAATTGTATTTGATCATGACATGCGGCGGAGACGATTTTATGAAATGGTAATAGTCGTTGTTGATGTTGCATTAATTGATGACTAGTTAAATGAATACCATCGGCATCTAATGCTGTAGCAGTATCAAGATCAGTATTCAAAACAACTTTAACATTATATTTTTTGCCAATTTCAATTACTTCTTGTGCTAATAAAAAATAATCATTCTTACTTAATTCTTTTGCACGTAGTTGAATTAATTTAACCCCATTGTTTATTTGAAATAATATTTTTTTTATATAAATATTTTTTTCTGTCGGATCAGGGCCCGTAATTAACATAATAGAAGGTAAAAGTATCATTTTGTTATTTCATTCTTTAGTGGCAATCATTCCTACCCATTTTCTACCGTCTAATCTAAAGGGTAGAGGAACGGGTTCTTCAGGATAACCAAGATAGCGGCATTCGTTTACTATGAATCCTGAAGTTGAAAACAAATTTTCTAACAAATCCACATCAAATAATAATAAATTATTAGGTAAGTGACCTTTTACATAAGGCGAGTGACTGTATTTATTCTTATCTTTTATATAGCCAGGCCATTTCTCTCCCGCTAGTTTTTTTCAGCATAATGAATAAATTTTTTTATAATAGCTGAGGGTTGGTGCATATAACCAAAACCATTTAATGTTTTTTCTAATCCCACCTCATCATAATTATGTATGCCATCTGATTTATCCATGACTTAGCTCAATCGCTAACCCCACCGTGGCGGCCATGCTGCCTGCATCGCTTTTACCAGTGCCGGCGACATCGAAAGCCGTGCCATGATCGACGGAGGCGCGGATAAAAGGTAATCCCAACGTCATATTGACGGCATGCCCAAACCCAGCATATTTGACCAGTGGTAATGCTTGATCGTGATACATCGCTAACACGACATCTACTTGTTGTAATTGTTGCGGCGTAAAAATGGTATCCGCGGCGACCGGCCCAGTAAGGTGATAATGTTGTTGGCGCAAACGCTCAATCACCGGCGTTATTACTTCTATTTCTTCACAACCTAAATAACCACCTTCACCCGCATGCGGATTTAATCCGCACACAGCAATGCGCGGCGTTTTTAGATGAAAGCGTTTGATTAAATCGCGATTTAAAATCGTCAATGTTTCTTGTAAATGCGTTTGCGTAATCGCAGCCGGTATTTTTGCTAGCGGCAAATGCGTTGTTGCGAGCGCTACTTTTAATTGCTTGACCACAAATAACATGACTGTTTGTGGCACATGACACGCATGCGCAAAAAATTCGGTATGACCCATAAAAGGAATGCGCGCCATATTCATCACCGCTTTATTGACGGGCCCTGTCACGATGGCATCTTGCGGATGATGCAGACACCAGTGCGCTGCTTGTTGCAGCGTTTCAATCACATAAGCCGCATTTACTGGATTAGGTTCGCCAGCATTTACTTTTTCCACTAATTTCACTGGCAACACGCGCAACAGACCTGGCGTGTGTCGTTGTGGTGACGATGATAAAAGATCATTTGTAGTTATTTGTGTTATTTGCAATGGTAAATGAATTTGTTTTGCACGCGCTAATAACAAATCAGGATCAGCAATGGCAATTAATTCTGCGGGCCACGTTTGCTGCGCAATTTGCACTGTTATATCAGGTCCAATACCTGCTGGCTCACCTGGTGTGATGAATAGGCGAGGAATGGCAATCATAATACCTCGTTAAAAATTTATTTAGGATCTATCACAATAAATGCTTGCGCACGCAATTTAGAAATCCAAATTTGTATCGCTTCTTCATATTTTTGTTGGAGTAATAAATTTTCAATTTGTTTACGATCAGGTTTATTTTGTTTGGCGTCGACATTACGCACTGCAACTAAACGAATAATATGGAATCCATTGGATGTTTGAATAGGGCCGACGATTTGATTCGCCTGCATCTGTGTCACTCGTTCAGCAAATGCCGAGGGAATTTCCGGCAATTTACGCCAACCTAAATCACCGCCTTGCAATGCATGCGCATCTTTTGATTCTGCTTGGGCTACTTCCTGAAAACTTTTTCCTTGATTTAGTTGTGCCAAAATTGCATCCGCATGTTTTTTTGCAGCAGCAATGTCTTCTGGAGACGGCGTATCTGCGACTGGAATTAAAATATCTTCTAAATGATATTCTTTCAAATTATTATTTTGCCAAGCTTGTGAACGTATAAAACGATCTACTTCTTCTGGTGAAATCGTGATGCGTCCCGCTAATTCTTGTTGCTGCAATTTTTGTAACGTCAATTGCTCGCGCAATTCGGCACGATAATCCGTTGTTGACATGCCATCACTATTTAAGCGTTGATATAATTCTTGGACGGAAAAATTATTTTGTTTTGCAATGTTGGCAATGGTTTTATTTAAATCGGCTTCACTCACACTGATATTCGCTTGTTTGGCAATTTGTAATTGTAATTTTTTATTAATTAATTGATCAATGACTTGTTTACGTAAAATATCATCCGGTGGCTGCGGTGCTTGTGCTTGCGCGATTTGTATTTTCACCAAAGCAAGCGCACGATTTAATTCTGATTGTGTAATCACATCATCATTAATAATAACGACAATTTTATCTAATGATTGTGGTGCAGGTTGAGAAGATTTTGCATCACTACTATTTGCATAGCTATTGCTAATATTAATAGTAGTAAAACAACACATGCTGATTAATAACACGAATAATTTTTTGACGGTAAAACTCATATTTTTTTTCATTGCGGCAACCCTATATTTTTAATTTAATATGTTCGAATCACGTTTGATAACCACTAATATTACTCAATAATCCACTTTTGCCAGTGTCAATATTGCCCAACCCTTTGAGATTAAATTGAATATAAAATTCGTTATTATATTGCGGCGTATTATTTTCCGATAAATTTGTAAATGCTCGCCCACCTACTAAACTCACCGCCCAACAACAGGTGTCGTATTGTATACCATAGAGTAAATTCTGGAAATGATCGTCGTGCCAATCTTGACTCCATCGTCCTACTGCACTGAATGCATTAATGACGGGCCACGCGAATGACATATCGGTGACATTCAAATTATTTAATGCATCATTCGTCGTAATACCAGAATAAATATTACCGTTGCGTGCAAAGTTATATCCCAAATTAATAATACGAGCTTCATCTGGTTGATAATGCAAATTTAAAGTGGAGTTATCAATTTGTTTACTGACAGGATTCCAAATGGCATTCGCAGTAAATTTCCAACTTTGATTAACGTGATAATCAAACGTACCTGATACCGGTGAAAAACGCTGATAATTACTGTGATTACTCGGATTATCCGTACATTCCGACGCATTGTTACACAAAGTGACGCGACGATTTGCAAAATAAATAATATCGCCGACACCCAAACGCACTTTTTCTAATCCGGTTTCTTGATCAATCAAACGCGTTGCTGCACCCAAACTCATTTGATTGGCGTCACCAATACGATCTAAGCCACTAAAACGATTGTAATTAAATAATTGATCATAAGTTAAAGTGTTAACTGTCGTATCAAATACTGGAATGCTTGACTGATTTCGATAAGGAATATAGGTGTAATATACTTGTGGTTCTAATGTTTGTTGAAAACCATGATTAAATAAAATTGTATCGCGATTAAAATTCATGCCATAAGCAATATCAAAAATCGGCAAACTGCGACGTTTACTTGTTGGCGCATTAGTATCACTGGTTTGATACAAACTATATTGCGTTAATGCAAATTGCACGCGCGGATTGATGTAGGCATACGGCCAATACAATGGCAAACTCACACCTGGTTGTACATTGACCCGACCACCTTCCGGTAAATTAGTCGTCGAACCTGGTGTTTTTAAAATTGTGAAATTGGTGATTTCATTTTTAAGAAAATACGTCATTCCCCATTTTTGATCAGGATATTCACCGTTTAATATTAATTGTGGAAAACGTCGATACTGATTTTGTACTGCGGTTTCATCAATAGGATGTAATGTTTGATAGGCTTGAACACGTCCAGTGAAATGCCAATTGGGGCCTTTATAATAAACATCACCTTCTTGTAATAATTGATTTTGCGTAATTTCATTTAAGCTACCAAAATTTCGCATGTAATAATCATCACCGGCATAACTGAAATCGACGTGACTAGACCAGTTGGCATTATATTGCGAATCATTTTTCCAAAATAAACTTTTGCGTGTGGTGCTGTCACCTAGTAAACGATTTAATTCTGCTTGCGTGACATCCGGACTTTGATTTTCCACCACCGGTGGATTTTCACGATTTTTCTTTTGAAAGGCGGCAAAAAATTTATCATTGGGCAAAACACTAATTTGAATATTACCGCTGCTGGTCTCGGTTAAATAACGCATGTTATCGGTGATTTGCATCCCACGTTTTGTCAATATACCAGGCGTGATGGTCATGTCGTAATTGGGCGCGATATTCCAATAAAAAGGTGTTAAAACATAAGGCCCCCATTGATTAGACGCCCCTATTTTAGGCCATAAAAAACCTGATTTACGCTGTTTATCAATCGAAAAGTTAATATAAGGAATATAAAAAACCGGCACATTTTTTACTAAAATACGTGCATGCGTGGCGACACCGCGTCCGGTATTTTTATCTAATTCAATGTGCGATGCTTTGATGCGCCATGCCGGATTGACTGGCGGACAAGTCGTAAAACTGGATTTTGTTAATTCGAATATTTGTGGTTTGGTTTGCGAGACTTCCGCTGCTTTTCCCCATGCGGTTAAACCCGTGAGTTTGCGTTCGTGTTGCAATGTATCGGTCGAGGTATCATTTGCATTCGTTTGCGTTTTTTTGTTTTTGCTCTTTTTATCATTGATAGACGTGCGATATAAAATATCAATTAATGATTTGCTATTGGTTTGAAAATTATATCGACCTTTTTTGGCAACGATTAAGGTATTGGGTTCACGTAAATGCACGTTCCCAATCAAATCAATCGCATTTATTTTTCCAGTGATAGGATCGCGATAAAGATAAGCTTTATTAGCAGTCAGTTGTTGTCCTTGGCGATTGAGCGTCACTTTTCCTTCGATCACGGATGTGCCGCGCAATGAAAACATGCCTTGATTACCGGTGGTGTGAATGAGATTCGCTTTTTCCGGATCGGTCGAATAAAAAAAAGGTTCATCCAGGTAGTAACCGCCGCATTCACTATTGGGATCTTCTACCCAGCCGAGTTGTTGAGCGAGCGTGGTGCGTGCCAAGGTGTTGTTATTCAACGAAGATTCAGTGGGCGTGGTGGCAGCCAATGCAATCACAGACAATAAGCTGCCTATTCCGCCAATTAGAATGAAGATGATCGTGGTAACCCGTGATTTTTTTGCAGACATTGTCTTGTCTCTAAGCTATATTTTTGAGAATGTTTATTTAACTATGTCATTACCTTATGTCACTCGGGAACGTACATCCCTGTACTCGACTCTTCCCGCATCCTGGTCGCGACGTCCCTCGTTTACATAAGGTAATGACATAGTTAAATAAACATTCTCATATTTTTGGCTGCTTATTTCAGTCGCAGCAGTGTAACGAAAAGGGTGGGCTAATGGAATCTACAAACGAACAAAAAACCACTGAGTCACTGGGGGCGGTTATTGCTGCCGAAAAAGTCAATTGCGATGAACGTGCGCATGCGCTCCTCACTTGGCTGCAAACAGATTGCCGGCTGCAACCACTGGCGGTGCAGCCGATGACGGGTGATGCCAGTTTTCGTCGCTATTTTCGAGTGATTTCACCCGCTGGCAGTTCAACAGTTGCCATGGATGCGCCACCGCAATTAGAAAAAAATTGTCACGCTTTTATTGCGATTGCGCATGCGTTGCGTGCACTGAATTTGCAAGCGCCCGATATTTTATATGCGGATATTCAACAAGGGTTTTTGTTGATGACGGATTTAGGTGATACCACTTATTTGCGTGCGCTTAACTCATCATCGAATGCGGATCAATTATACGGGCAAGCATTACGTGCGCTTGCGATTTTACAAGGTTGTCGCGATGTGCCAAGCCTTACTATTCCGCCATTTACCGCGCAATTCATGCAACAAGAATGGGCATGGCATAAAGAATGGTTTTTACAAAAATTATTGGGATTAGAGATTGCTCCCATAGAAAATACATTAGATGAATGTTTTGATTATTTAGTGCAAGCCGCAGAACAACAACCATCTGTCTTTATGTATCGTGATTATCATTCCGCTAATTTAATGGTCTTGCCGGATGAAGTAGGCTTGTTAGATTTTCAAGATGCGTTTATCGGTCCTGTCACCTATGACCTCGTGTCATTGTTGCGTGATTCTTATATCGATTGGCCAGAAGAACGCGTTATTCATTGGGTCACACTGTATTGGCAACAATTATGTGCGCAAGGCATATTGCGTGATATTAGTCGCGAACAATTTTTATATTGGTTTGATTTAATGGGCGTAGAACGACATTTAAAAGCCTTATTTACTTTTGCGCGCAAAAAAGTGCGTGATCAACAATCACACTATTTAATGCATATTCCACGCACATTAAATTATGTTTTACAAATCAGTCAGCGTTATGCCGCGTTGCAACCACTTTATCAATATTACAAAGACATTGTGCAACCTGCGTGTGTACAGGTATTGACGCCATGCGCGCAATGATTTTAGCCGCCGGACGTGGCGAGCGTATGCGAGAATTAACGCAACAAACGCCCAAACCATTATTACGTGTGCAGGGAAAATATTTGATTGAACATGCAATAAAAAATTTAACTCAAGCCGGCATTAAAGAAATTGTCATTAATGTGTCTTATCAAGGCGCGCAAATAAAAACCGCATTAGGTAATGGCGAACGTTATGGCGTTGCGATTTATTATTCCGAAGAAACCGAACGTTTAGAAACCGGTGGTGGCATTAAACAAGCATTATCTTTGTTGGGAGAAGCACCGTTTGTAGTCATGAGTTGTGACATTGTCACGCATTATCCGATTCAACAATTACCGCGTGAACCAAAAGGATTAGGACATTTAATCATGGTGAATAATCCTGCCTATCATGCACAAGGTGATTTTATTTTACAGGAAGATCAAGTAAGATTGCCTGCTTTCTCTTCTTTGTCTGCCTCTGTCAGCACATTAACGTTTGGTAATATTGGTGTGTTAAGACCCGAATTATTTGCATCGCATGCCACCGGTTATTTTCGTTTAGCACAAGTATTATTGCCTGCTATTTCGCAACAACAAATTACCGGCGAGCATTATCAAGGTTATTGGTATAACATAGGCACTCCGCAAGATTTGCAAGAAATCAATTTATTGTTATCGCAAGCGTAAAAAGCACTGCTCTTCGGATCGCGCATAAAAGCAAAAGCACCGCTCTTCTCATTCATTTAAATAAGGAAAAATATATGACACTCGCCATTGTTTATAGTCGTGCATCTGCGGGTATTACTGCACCATTAGTGACTGTTGAAGTCCATTTAGCTAACGGCATGGCCGGATTACACATGGTGGGATTACCAGAAACAGCTGTTAAAGAAAGCAAAGATCGCGTGCGCAGTGCACTCATCAATATGAATTTTGAATTTCCCATTCGTCGTATTACTGTCAATCTGGCACCAGCGGATTTACCTAAAGAAGGAGGCCGATTTGATTTGCCTATTGCACTCGGTATTTTGGCGGCATCCGGTCAAGTACCGAATGATATTTTGCGTGAATATGAATTTGTTGGCGAACTTGCTTTGTCAGGCGAGTTGCGTTCAGTGCGTGGGATATTGCCCGTTGCAATCGCAGCTTATCAAGCAGGCAGACAATTAATTGTGCCGATACAAAATGCAGAAGAAGCAGGTTTAATACAACAGACAAAAATATTTCCAGCGGCGCACTTATTAGAAGTATGTGCGCACTTGCAAGGTGAAAAACTCTTAACTGCTTATACATTCCCGCCACATTTTCTGCATTCATCAGACTTATTGCATACTGCAGATTTGCAAGAGGTGAAAGGCCAAACGCATGCAAAACGTGCATTGGAAATTGCAGCTGCTGGTCGTCATAGTTTGTTATTTATCGGGCCACCTGGCACTGGTAAAACCATGTTAGCGAGTCGCTTGCCTAGCATTTTGCCGGCAGTGACAGATGAAGAAGCATTAGAAGTTGCCGCAGTGGCTTCGGTAAGTAGTGATGGGTTTCATGCGAAATATTGGAAACGGATTCCTTTTCGTTCGCCACATCATAGCAGCTCCAGTGTGGCACTTGTGGGCGGCGGTCGCCCGCCACGTCCAGGTGAAATTTCATTAGCACATCACGGTGTTTTATTTTTAGATGAATTACCTGAATTTAGTCGACAGGTGTTAGAAGCATTACGTGAACCATTAGAGTCCGGTCATATCACTATTTCGCGCGCTGCATTTCAAACTATTTTTCCGGCACGATTTCAATTAATTGCTGCGATGAATCCGTGTCCTTGTGGTTATGCCGGTAGCAGTGTCCATTATTGTCGTTGCACTGACGAACAAATCAAACGCTATATGGGAAAAATTTCTGGGCCTTTATTAGATCGAATTGATATGCAAGTAGAAGTAGCGCAATTGCCCACTTCTTTTTTAGTACCTTCTTCTACCGCAACATTAACGATTGAAACCAGTAAAATAGTGCGTGAACGCGTAGTGCAAGCACATGCTAGACAATTAACGCGGCAAGGTAAATATAATCAAGTGCTCACCGTACCAGAATTAGAAAGAATGTCGCAATTAGAAACAAGCGCGCAGCAATTATTAGAGCAAATGATGACGAAATTTAATTTATCAGCGCACGCTTATCATCGCATTATTAAAGTTTGTCGGACGATAGCAGACTTAGAAGGAAGCGTTGAGGTGAATGCAATACATTTGGCAGAAGCATTGCAATACCGTTCATTAGATAGGCTAAAAAAGACCGGTTGAAGCTACACCATTAAAAATATTGAGCTTAAATAATAGGTTATAACGTGGTATTTTTACTCTCGCGGACTATAATTAATATGAGCTTTTAAATAGTTTAATTTAAATAGTTTAAATAGAAGAGAATGTTACCCATACACGTTTTATATAAATGAGGAGATAGCTATGGCTTTAACATTTTATCCCCATACAGATGACACCCAAAAAGGGTCATTAGAACAGCGCATTGACATTCTAATGGACGCGGCTGAACGTTATAAAGCCGTCGTGTTAGATTTAAAAAATAACGATCTTTCTGCTAAAGAAAATAAAGAGAAAGAGAGAGAAAGAGAAGGCGTAGCTAAACCTGAGTTACGCATGGTAGATGATAATGGCTCTAAACGCGTGGTCCCTCGCGATCAACAAGCGTCTTATAACTGGGAAGAAATTGCGCGGGTATTGCGCGAAATTAGGGAATTGCCAGAAGCTTCAAAAGTAGATCGCACGACTAAAGCGGGTTTTTTAACTAAATTAGCTGAAGTATATGAAATATTACGTGCCGCTAAAATGGCAAAATTGGAAGCAGTGCGTTTGGCTTTAATGGGCGAAGCAAATCAATTGCAAGGTAGTGGTGGCAGTAATTTCCAAGTCGCTTAATTTTATTTTTTTTTATTTTCTTTATTTTATTTTTCTATTTGTTGTTGTTCTAACAAGGCACGCAATTTATTCATCGCATTTTTTTCAAGCTGGCGCACACGTTCTGCAGAAATGTGATATTTATCTGCTAATTCTTCTAATGTCGATTTTTTCTCATCTAACCAACGTGATTGGATAATGTCTTGGCTGCGTTCATCTAATTGTTCTAATCCAGCATAAATAGAGTCACTGGATTGTGAAGACCAATCATCTTGTTCTGATTGTTGTGCAGGATTATAGCGGTGATCTTCTAAATAACCAGCTGGCGCAAATGCTGTTTGATCATCATCCGCATCACTTGGTGCATCAAATGAGGTATCGGAAGCGGCTAAACGCATTTCCATTTCTCTGACAGTTTCTGGTTTGACGCCTAAATCTTTGGCGACGTCATTAACTTCTTGCTGATTCATCCATCCCAAGCGTTTTTTCATATTGCGTAAGTTAAAAAATAGTTTGCGCTGAGCTTTGGTGGTGGCTACTTTGACAATACGCCAGTTGCGTAAAATATATTCATGTATTTCTGCTTTGATCCAATGCATAGCAAAAGTGACCAAACGTACGCCCATATCAGGGTTAAAGCGTCTCACCGCTTTCATTAAGCCAATATTGCCTTCCTGGACCAAATCTGCCAGAGGGAGGCCATAACCCATATAGCCTTTAGCGACCCGTACCACATAGCGCAAATGCGCTAAAATCAGGCGTTTAGCAGCGGCCAATTCTGCGTTTTTATGCAGTTTTACGGCTAAATTATGTTCTTCTTCTTGAGTAAGGAGGGGAATTTGATTCACATAATGCAAATAGGATTCCAGGCTGTTTACTGGAAGACGAATATCTGCTAATTGCAAACTTGTATTCATAATGCTCATGGGTGCTTTGTTTTTGGTATTGATCGATTTTAACAGAGCGTTACTATACTACAGATACCCTTATTTTCAAATGGCTGCCAAGCAATGTTTATTCAGTAGCGAATAAAGCAGTCACAAATTCTTCTGCAACAAATGGACGTAAATCATCGATGCCTTCGCCGACACCAATAAAACGAATAGGAATAGCCGTTTGTTTGGCAATGGCAAATAAAATCCCGCCTTTTGCAGTGCCATCTAACTTAGTGATGATAATGCCAGTAATACCCATGGCGTCATGAAATTGTTTGACTTGAGTCAATGCATTCTGACCTAGGCTCGCATCTAATACGATCCAAGTTTCATGCGGTGCCGCTGGATTTATTTTTGCGACGACACGTTTTATTTTTTGTAATTCGGCCATCAAATGAGATTGCGTATGTAAACGCCCAGCAGTGTCGGCAAGTAAAATATCGATTTGACGTGCGCTGGCGGCACCCATGGCGTCATAAATAACAGCCGCCGTATCGGCCCCCGGTTGTTGCGCGATAACGGGCACGGCATTGCGTTCACCCCATATTTTTAGCTGCTCAATCGCGGCGGCACGAAACGTATCACCAGCAGCGAGCATGATTTTGCATCCCGCTTGTTTAAAATAATGGGTTAATTTTCCGATGGTAGTGGTTTTTCCTGAACCATTAATACCTACCATTAAAATCACGTATGGTTTAGTGGTATCTGGAATAGAGAAGGGCACGCTACAAGGTTGTAAAATCGCAATCATTTCATCGCGCAAACATTGAAAGGCGGCATCGGTGTCATTTAATTCTTTGCGCGCTAATTTTTGGGTGAGGGTTGCAATTAATTGTTGGGTGGTTTCAACGCCCACATCGGCGGAATATAAAGCGGTTTCGATTTCATTTAATACCTCAGTATTTAATTCTTTTTTGCCGAGAAAAAGGGTTGCCATGCCCGTCATGAATGTCGAGCGTGTTTTGCTCAAACCTTGTTTTAAGCGCGCAAAAAAAGGCGTTTTCGTGGATGTGTCATTGGGAATAGTTATTTCTGCTTCTGTTTCTGCAGTTTTTTTTCTTTTGAGAAAATCAAACATGGTTTACTTTACTCTATTCTTAAAAAAAGAGTGTTTGATGTTAACATACGCTTTGTTATTTTTGTAATAACGGTGTTGTTGTCATCTGGATTGACAATCATGCTGGAGTAAATTTATGAAATCAGGATTTGTTCGTATCATTGCCGGCAAGTGGCGCGGTCGACGTTTAAAAGTGCCACACGTCAAAGCATTGCGCCCCACACCTGATAGTGTGCGCGAAACATTATTCAATTGGTTGGCGCCCTTCATAGAAGATGCATATTGTCTCGATGCATTTGCCGGCAGCGGTGCGCTCGGCTTTGAAGCCTTATCGCGTGGCGCCCGTCACGTGGTAATGATAGATGCAGCGCTGACGGTAGTGAAATTATTACGTGAAGAGTCGCAGCAATTAGAAATACCCAAGGAAAATATCTCTATCTATAAAGCGCACGCACCACGACAATTACGCAAACCGGATCATCTTTTTAATATTGTGTTTCTTGATCCGCCATATCACGCAAAATTATTAATTCCTTGTTGTCATTATTTAGAAGAGCAGCATTTTTTAGCGAAAGATGCACATATCTATCTGGAAGCGCATCACATAATCAAGGATAATGAACTGCCATTAAACTGGCGCGTGCTTAAAACTAAAAAAGCAGGTCAAGTGACTTATCATTTGGCGCGTAGAGAATAAAAAATGATAGAGAATAAAATTAAAATAGAGAATAAATAATATGAATAATAAGCCACGTATATTAACCGGCGATACGCCCACCGGTCGTTTGCATTTAGGTCATTGGGTAGGATCTGGCGCAAATCGGGTTCTATTACAAGATGAATTTGATTGTTATTTTATTATTGCGAATGTGCAGGCGTTTACCACACGCATGGATAAACCGGCTGAAGTTCATCAAAATGTAATGGAAATTTTGTTAGATTATTTAGCCGTTGGTATTGATCCCAAACGCAGCACGATTTTTTTGCAATCAGAAATTGCGGCGATTGCAGAATTAACTTTATTTTTTAGCATGCTGGTGCCTTATCCGCGTTTAATGCGTAATCCAACGATTAAAGATGAAATTCGCGATAAAGGGTTGGGTGATAATTATACGGTTGGATTTTTATTTTATCCGGTGAATCAAGTCGCTGATATTTTAGCTTTTCGGGCGCAATTAGTTCCTGTTGGTGAAGATCAAATCCCGCATTTAGAAATGACACGTGAAGTCGCGCGCCGTTTTAATCAATTATATTGTGGTGTTGATTCGCATACTGAAGATGCTGATTATGTTAAAAAAGGCGGATTATTTCCCATTATCGAAGCGAAATTAGGTCGAGTGAAACGTTTGGTGGGCATTGGCGCACCGGGGCCAGATGGCAATTTATTGAAAATGTCAAAATCATTAAATAACGCCATTTTTTTAAGTGATGATAATGACGCGATCAAAAAGAAAGTGATGTCTATGTATACCGATCCCAAGCGCTTAAAACCCACTGATCATGGCCAAGTAGAAAATAATCCATTATGGATTTTTCATGACATGTTTAATCCAGATAAAGCCTGGGTGGAAGCAGCAAAAGCGCGTTATCAAGCGGGGACGATTGGCGATGTTGAATGTAAAAAACAATTGATTGAGGTGTTGGTTGCTATTATTGCGCCTATGCGTGAGCGACGTCTGCAACTGGAAAAAGACATGACGTATGTGCGAGATGTTTTGAAAAAGGGGACGGCAAAAGCCAATCAGGTTGCGAATGAAACGTTATTATTAGCCAAAGAAAAAATGAAACAAATTTATTTTTAATAGTATAGGTGGATTACGACATGCAAAAAACGCATGTCTAATCCACCCTACGAGATCTATTGTCGTGTACAGAGGTTTTGCGCTTTTCACCTTTAAAAAATTGGGATAAGATACAAACTTTATGTAAGGGGTCTACCCAACTCCCTGCCTGATGAATAATTTTATTTTTTAGTTTTAATTAATTTAATTTGATAAGGAAAAATGACTATGCGTAAAAATCTTCTCATTGCTTCTCTCGTTGGTATGTGCGTTATCGGTATGACGGCGTGCTCTAAAGGGGAAGAAAACAAACCAGCTGATGACTCTACCACTCAAACAACAGCAATGACCACGCAACAAACCACTGGCACTGATGCAAACCAAGCTGCTCCAATGCAATCTGCTGACAGTTCTACAGCAGCAATGCCTGATGCAAGCGGTCAAGCAATGGCACCTGCTCCAGATGGTCAAACATCACCTTCTTCTGCGACAACCATGAGTACAGAAACACAAGCACCAGATGGTACTACTGCAACAACAACGACTAGCGTTGATACACAACCAACAGCGACCGATGGTTCAACATCAACCACGACGACAACCACTACGACAACAGCACCAGCTGATGGTTCTGCTGCTGCAGGTCAGTAAGAAATAGTTCAATCGTTTTAAGAAAGCACCGCTTCCTGAGAGGCGCGGCTCTGATAGGCAACTTGTACTAACAGAGCCGTGACCGTCAGGAAGCGGTGCTTTTTATTTTTTATATGCTTTTATATGCACTATCAAAGACTAGGAGCGCGGTACTTTTATTTTTATGTTATCGTATACGGAATTTTAGCTATTCATTCTTGTCGAGAATAATATGAAGAAACTAGCGAACATATTTATATTTATCGTTGTATTAATGCTAAGTATGAATGTTGGTTTTAGTTTTGCAGAAACACAAAATTCGCCCGCGCAAGCGACTCTGCGACTCGCGGCAATGGATCAAGTTCCTACATTTATCGTTAAACCGATTACTATCACTGTCAATAAAACGACTGAAGCAGAATTAAAAACTGCTGTTAATAATAAGCGTACGACTAATACAAATACACCAAATACAAATACCTCAATGGCATCCCGTCTTGCTACAGCCATGCAAAGACCATCGGTCACAACCATTCAATCTGCTCAATCCGCTCAATCTACTCAATCAGCGCAAACAAAAAAACTAGCTGCTACCGCAACGACAGTCACTTCCACGCCAAGCAATATTGCTATTACCACTGATTCTTCTTCACCACCTTCTTCTCAGCCAACCAAAGCACCGACTCGATTATGGAATTTACAAGATGCTGATATTTTGAGTGTGATTAATGAAGTGTCGCAAGAAACCGGTAAAAACTTTGTGGTTGATCCGCGTGTCTCAGGCAAAATCACACTGATTTCTAGCAAACCATTACGTAAAAATGAAGTCTATCAAGTATTTTTATCAGTCTTAAGTTTGTTGGGATATTCTGCGATTCCCAATGGCAATGTTGTCAAAATTGTACCGAATATGGAAAGCGGCGAACAAGCAACACGTGTTGCGAATAATCAATCACCTGGCATCGGTGAAGAAGTCGTCGTGCGTGTCGTTCCTTTAGAAAATGTTTCTGCGAATCAACTCATTCCGGTGTTACGTCCGTTATTACCGCAATGGAGTAATATTGCTTCTTATGCGCCCGGCAATGTTTTAATTTTATTGGGTCGCGCTTCCAATTTAGAACGCATCATGGAGGTCATTCAAGATGTCGATCAAGCAGCAAATAGTGCGATTCAAATTGTGCCATTACGTCGCGCGCAAGCATCACAAGTAGCTGCTGTTTTAAATAATTTGCAAGTAGCTGCGCGTGCATCGGGTGAAATGCCATCTGTGGTTTCAATTGCAGTCGATGAGCGCAGCAATAGTATTTTATTAGGCGGAACTAAAGCAGCGCGTTTACGCATGCGCGTGTTGATTTCACAATTAGATGCATCTTCTTCGACCCCATCAGGAAATACCGAAGTCATTTATTTACGTTTTTTAGAAGCGAAAACATTGGCGCCGCTACTTGGGAAAATCGCGCAAAATATTTTAGGAAAAGATAGTAGTGGTAGCGGTAGTAGTGCAGCACCTACTAATTTGCCTGGTAGTAGTAGTTCCGCTGGTTCGAGTAGCAAAGAGGCGGTCGCTTCTTCAACCAATATTCAAGCAGAACCCAATACCAATGCCGTCATCATCACAGCGCCGCCAGCATTGATGCAAGCATTAAAAAATGTGATTGCAAAACTCGATGTGCGTCCAGCGCAAGTATTAGTAGAAGCAATTATTGCTGAAGTCGATGAAACCAATTTAACGAGTTTGGGAATTCAATGGGGAAGTGCAACCTCAACGGACACTGAACAAGGTGGTCAAGGGCAATTGCCAACGTCTTTCCCTAATTTAGGCGCAGGCATTGTGGGTATTATGCCGCACGTGGAAATTCAATCAGTATTAAGTGTTTTGCGTAATCAAAATGGTGTCGATATTTTATCAACACCTTCTATCATGGTGTTAGATAATCAAAAAGCAACGATTGAAATTGGACAAATGGTGCCGACGCAAACGGGTTCGTACGCCACCACGGGTAGCAATTCAACCGTGCAACCATTTACGACGAATGATTATAAAAATGTGACGTTGAAATTAGATGTGACGCCGCAAATTGATTTGGGCAGTTCCGTGCGTTTGAAACTGGCATTAAAAAATGACACCTTACAAAATCCACAAAATCCAGGACTGACGCCGCTCATTAACACCAGCAAAATCAGTAATGCCGTGCTTATTAACAGCGATGATGTCTTAGTGATTGGTGGTTTGATTAGTAGTTCAAATAATGAAAATATTAATAAAGTACCGATATTAGGTGATCTTCCTATCATTGGTACGTTTTTCCAACAAAAAGCGACGAGTCAATCGAAGAAAAATTTAATGGTGTTTATCAAACCTATTATTATGCAAAGCAGTGAGAATGCGATGGCGATTAGTCATTATAAATATAATTCGATGCGTAGCATTCAAGCTAATTTCCGCGATGAGTTAGCAACCATTGGCGATAAACCCGTGGAAACATTATTACCGCCTTGGAAAAATAAAAAAGATTTACCGACACCGTTTGAGAATGAGACGTCGTCCTCATGAGCGACATGACAAATGCAAATAGTCATAAAATACGTTTTGCATTTGCGAAACGTTATGGTGTGATTATTGTTGATCGCGATGATCATCAAGGTGCAAAAGTCATTTATCATCAAGCACCGCCGCTCGCGATCTTGGCAGAAATTCGCCGCGAATTACAACAGCCATTCGAATTAGAACAAGTCAGTGCCGAACAATTTAATCAATATTTAGTAAACACATATGAAACTGATTCAGCAACCGCGATGCAAATGGCAGAAGATTTAGGTGAATCACTCACTTTATCTGATTTAATGCATGAATTACCGAAAGCAGAAGATTTATTAGAACGCCAAGATGATGCGCCTATCATTCGTTTATTGAATGCATTATTGAGTGAAGCCATTAAAGAAGGCGCATCTGATGTGCATATCGAAACCTTTGAAGATCATGTCACGATTCGATTTCGTCTCGATGGTATTTTGCGCGAAGTGTTAGAGCCGCCGCGCATTTTAGCACCATTAATTATTTCGCGAATTAAAATCATGGCGCGTTTAGATATTGCTGAAAAACGCTTACCGCAAGATGGTCGCATCACCTTAAAAATTGGTGGGCGCGCAGTTGATGTGCGTGTATCGACGATGCCAACTAATCATGGTGAACGTGCGGTGTTGCGTTTACTGGATAAACAAAGCGCGCGTTTAGATTTAGCTGAATTAGGCATGCATGAAAAAACATTGGCATTGTTGCGTGAATTAATTTTAAAACCGCATGGCATTATTTTAGTGACCGGGCCGACGGGTTCGGGAAAAACCACAACCTTATATGCGGCACTCACAGTATTGAATGATAAAAAACGGAATATTTTAACGGTAGAAGATCCTATTGAATATGATTTGGTAGGAATTGGTCAAACGCAAGTAAGTACCAAAATAAATATGACGTTTGCGAAAGGGTTGCGTGCGATTTTGCGGCAAGATCCGGATGTAGTTATGATCGGTGAAATTCGTGATTTAGAAACTGCGCAAATTGCGATTCAAGCGAGTTTGACGGGACATTTAGTGTTATCGACGTTGCATACGAATAGCGCGATTGGTGCGATTACGCGTTTAGATGACATGGGTGTGGAACCATTTTTGTTAGCGTCGAGTTTGACTGGTGTGATCGCGCAACGCTTGATGCGATTGCTATGTCAGCATTGTAAAAAACCCATGCCAGCAACAGCAAAAGAATGTGACGTGTTAGGCGTTGCCGCAAATAATCCGCCTATTATTTATCATCCAGTGGGTTGCGCGCGTTGTCGTCATTTGGGTTATGCCGGTCGTAGTGGGGTGTATGAACTCATTGCGATTGATGAAAATTTGCGAACCATGATTCATGATCGTGCTGCAGAACAACAAATGCGAAAATATGCGCGCCAATTATTCCTAAGTTTGCGTCAAGATGGTTATCGTCGCGTGTTATTGGGCGTTACGTCATTAGAAGAAATTTTGCGCGTAACGGGTGAGGATTAATGTTGTGAATCGCGTAAGGCATGAATTGAAATATGTAGGGTGGATTAGCCGCACGTTTTTTGCGCGGCGTAATCCACCATTTATTAATGCGAGATAAAATAATGCCTGCTTATCATTATGCTGTTATCAACCCTCAAGGCAAAGAACAGAAAGGTGTGATTGAAGCGGACAGTGAAAAACATGCGCGCCAATTATTGCGTGAAAAATCCCTTATTCCATTACATGTTCAAATCACACAAGAAAAAAAATTATTGAATGCAGAAAAAAAATCACCGGCGTCATTTTCTTCATTTCAATTTTTTCGCGCACGCCGTTTGAATAATAAAGAATTAGCATTAATGACGCGCCAATTAGCGACTTTATTATCAGCCGGGCTGCCATTAGAAGAAGCGTTATTTGCTGCTAGCGAACAAAGTGAAAAAGAAAAAGTGACAGGATTGATTTTGTCGGTGCGCAGCAAAGTGTTAGAAGGGCATTCGCTCGCGGCTGCATTGCGCGAACATCCAACCAGTTTTTCGGCATTATATGTCGCGACGGTGGCCGCTGGTGAAAAATCGGGGTTTTTAGATAAAGTGTTGTTGCGTTTAGCGGATTACACCGAACAACAATGGCGTTTGCGACGCAAATTAAATTCCGCACTCATTTATCCAGCGATGATTGTATTGGTTGCTGTTGGTATCGTTGGATTTTTATTGCAATACGTGGTGCCAAAAATGATTGCTGTCTATGGCAATTTAGGACAAGCATTACCCTTACTCACCAAAATTTTAATTAATATGAGTCAATTTATTCAAAGTTATGGATTATATATTTTAATGGTGATGGTGTTAGCCATTTTTTTATGGCGCCGTGCAATCAAGAAAAATGAAGCGCTGCGCGAAAAAACCCATTATGTTTTATTGCGTTTGCCATTGATCGGACATGCGATTAGAACGATTGATACTGCGCGTTTTGCGCGCACGTTGTCGATTTTAACGGCAGCGGGTGTGTCAGTGTTAGAAGCCATGACGATTTCCGCGCAATTAATTGGAAATATCCCAATAAAAAAATCAGTGCAAACAGCGGTTGATCATGTACGTGAAGGCGCGGCAATTTATTTGTCATTAAAACAAACGACTTTTTTTTCGCCGATGGCGGTACATATGATCGCGAGTGGCGAGGCGAGTGGCCAATTAGAAAATATGTTAGAACGAGTGGCGGAAAATCAAGAAGATGAAATCACGCGTTTAATTGATGTGGGTTTAGCCTTGTTTGAACCAGCAATTATTTTAATCATGGGCGCCATTGTTTTATTTATTGTGCTTGCAGTGTTATTGCCGATTTTCGAATTGAATCAATTTACGGGGTAAAAATATTTTCACGATTATTCAACAACGCCTCTTTTCCTGAGAGGTAACCGTTCACGTTCTAACAACGAATGTCAAACATAGCCTCGTGAACAAGTATCCTAAGAGGGCATAATCTATTGATTAATTCATCATTTTCTTCTGCGCATTTCAGGGGGGTGCCGAGTACTTACCTCATTTTATGGTCTATAATTATTTAACAAGGAATAGTCGTAGTCATTAAAAATAACATAATAAATAACAACTACATAAACTAAAAATAAATGCATCATCTAATCATTTATCTAACTAAAAGATAAATACACACAGAATAAAAACGAGGATATAAAGTCATGGCATTTGGAAATACGACAGACCAAAAAAAATTGTTTACCGATGAGTTAATCGACGCGATTAAAACAAAAAAATCAAACAAAGAAATAATTGCGGTAATGCAGGAAATAAAAGACTCTAAGTATTTGGATTTACTTCATGAACCTATTTCAATAGAAATTCCTACCAATACCCGTACAAACAATATTAGTAACATGCTAACTTTTCAGGGCACATTTTTAGATCTAGCTATTTTTTACTACAATAAATCTCTTTTAGGAGGCCAATCCTCAGCACAAACAATAATAAATTTTATGCTTGTTGAAAAAGAAGAACAAGAAAAGGCAAATAATTTAACTACCCAGACCATTTTTACCTCACTACCTTGGCAAAGCCTTTTTAATTATGCGAAATTAACACAAGATAAAAGAATTATTTATACTATTTATAATAATTTATTTAATTTCTTAGTGGAAATTGCTAATCAAGCTAATTGCCAAGATAATTTTAAAGTTTTTCTTCAAAATGGTGCTGATATCATGTTGTTGGGTCCTGGCGCGACTGACGTGGCTACTGAATCTCAAAAAGATAAAAAATCACTTATTTCAAGTGTTTCAACAGTAAAATCTTCTCAAAAGGATACCCCCATTGCTGCGCTGCAGACAATAGAGCAATTTTTAAAAGAAAAAGAATCAATGTGGGAAAACTTTGCTTGGGGAACAGGAATACTAGATAAACCTATGAAAAACTTTATTAGCTCATATGGTTATAGCACATTGCCTTCTTGTTTTTATAAAAATTTAGGCGCTACTTCATGGGAGAAGTTAAATAAAGAAGAAAAAGAAATATTACAAACAGTAATACCAACAATAACTGAGAAACCCATCGAGTTAAAGCCTTACACATTAGATTTATATCAAGCTGGTATGTCGCCAAATAAAGATAAAACAGAGTCAGCCATATTTGTTACTTTTCTATGCCGCACCTATCTTATAAACATCATGTCTGATTTGCTTAGTCGAAGAAAAAAAGATGAGCCCATGACTTTAAATGAGCATGAAATAAAATTGTTAAATAAAATTGACGATTCTATACATTGGATTCATTTGACGCTCCCAACCGAAGGTGGTGAGGATAAAAAAAACGCGATTACGAGTACAAACGAAAAATATTCGGAAAAAGATTGTCAGTTTCTTGATAAGGGTAAGCATCATGACAATATATTCTTTTTATCAAAGGTATTACTACAATTTTCTCCATCTTCTAAACATGAAAATTATAAAGGTATGGATGAATATAAAAACTTACCTGAGAGTAAATGGCTAGAAGAGTATCTTAGCTTTCCTAACTTTCCTAATAAGCATACTATTCAAGGATATTTAAAAGTAATAGAAAAAATTAAATTAGAAAAAGAAACAATTAAAACTGGAAAATATATAAGCAGGTATAGGAACAGCCCAACTCCTAAACGTAGAGAGAGTAACGAATTAGAATCTCCATCAGTTATCGAATGGGATACAAAAATACATGAATCAATTACAGCCCTAGCTAATATAGGGATTAATTTTTATTTAGATAAATCCCAGCTATTGCTATTATCACTTTCTGAGAGGATAGATCTTGCTAATTTTTTGTATACCGAGAACAGATATGGCGATGCCTATAAAGTATTACAAGAAATAAATGAAGATGACAATACTTATATTAGACTTGAGGGTAAACCAAAAGCTTTATATTTAAAATTAAAACCCCAAATTTCCTACCAAACATTTTATGGGTATGCTTTGACTGAACTAGATAAAGAACAAAAGAAAAAGTGGTTGCAGAGTACGATTGAATTAGGAAATGTTTTTGGCAATAATGATTTTGCGGAAGTTTTTATAACGTATGCGGAGACGGAAAAATCAACGCCACCTAATGTTTTACAAGCAATGGAATATTATTTAAAAGCCCTGAAACTTTTAGTAGAAGCTGAGGATTTTGCTGAATCTAAAGCGACAGGATTGAGTAATCAAATACTTAATTTTATCAAAGAAGAAACTGATTCTTATAAGAAACAGCAATTAGAAAAGAAATTCTTTTTATTTATTTTTACTGCTTATCTAACAGAAGCTAAGCATCAAAATACAAAATCGAAATTATATAGTCAAATATTAAATAGTCTTACATCAAAAGAGACATGGGATGCTATCTCTCAAAAAATAATCGAGGATATACTCAACTGGGCGAAAACTAACTATCCGAACCCTAGTCCTACGTTTGCGCATTATTTTCAACTTGAATTTCTTTCTGGGCTAATAATATTAGATACTTCTTTGTTATTGTGTTATGCCGACCATTTAACAGATAAAAATTTTTCTAGTGCTGAACCATTCAAATCAGATGCTTTAACTAAGCGCCTGTTACTCTTAGAAGTGGCATGTCAGCCAATGAATGACGGTGTTTCTGAAGAAGAAAAACAACTGCATCAAGTGAACCAACAAAAAGCGCGTACGCAATTAACTGAATTAGCAAAAAAAAATACTGTACCAGAACTTATATTTTACACACAGATATGTGAAAGCATTGCAAATTGTTCTAGTGATTGGTTGAATGCCGCGCAGGGGATTCATGAATTTTTAAATGAAAAAACAAATGCAGAATGGACTCGCTGGGTACAATTTATTGCTGATGCCTATCAAAAACAAAAAACACCGGCTATAGCACATGCATGGTTGATGATTGAAGTATTACAAAAACGATATAATTTAACACTTGGTCTTAGCGTTGCTATTCATTTGGATCCAGCAGAAGAGGAAATATTAAATTCATTGCCCCTAAACATACCTATTGTTTTAATAAATACTGCACATTCTGCGCCTTCTGCGCCAGTTATATTGCCGGCTTCAACATTGATTCCAGCAACAGTTGCTCCTCCCGTTACAATTGTAAAACAACCAGTAGCAGAAAATATTGCGAATACTAGAGAAAAAATAAAATCAAATCCAATAACAACTCAATATGAGAGTGAAATGCTATTGACGATAATGAATATTAATCGAGAGCAAGAAATTAATAGTTGTCTCGATGAAATAGCTAGGTTAAAAGAAACAATAAAATCTCAAGAACGTCTTTTTCGTAAAGAAAAACAAGAAATAACGACAGAAAAAACAGAACATCTAGCTATGTTTGAACAACAAAAAGAAAATCTAATAAAACAATTATGTGAAATGTCATATGGAACAGTTGAGCATCAACAAATGTGCGATGCCATTAAACAATTACAAGAGATCATTTCGAAAATAAAAAATACGCAACAAGAAAATACACCAATAACACATACAAAAAATAAACACCCACAAAGTAATAACAGACAAAGTAATAACAGACACTTCGGGGTATTTGATCAAGGGGAATCAGAACAGAAGTTTCATAAAATATCGAGCCATAGGAGCGCGAGTTTGAGAAAAAAAAATAGAAAACCACCTATGTTTTAAGGTAGTAAATAATGCCACGCCATTTTTTGATTATCCGCCCTGATTAGCACCCGACAGATACAAAGTCACATCACTCGTATTGGCTTCGGTAAATCCTTTTATTCTGATCATGCAACTATCGCATTTACCGCAAGCGTGTCCTGTATCAGTCGCTCGATAACAAGAAATGGTCATTTGATAATCCACACTTAACGATAAACCGAGCTTGATTGTTTCTGCTTTTGATAACTGAATAAGTGGCGTGTGAAATTTAATTTTTCCTTCTTCAACACCCACTTTGGTCGCTAAATTTGCGAGCGTTTGAAAAGCGTCAATATATTCCGGACGGCAATCAGGATAATTGGAATAATCAATTGCACTCACACCAATAAAAATATCGTTGGTTTTTAAGACTTCAGCCCAGCCCAATGCAAACGATAAAAAAATGGTATTTCTTGCCGGAACATAGGTCACGGGAATTTCTGCATGATCGTGCTCATCATAATCTGGCACATCGATTTTTTTATCCGTTAATGCCGAACCACCAAATTGCGCGATCGGTAACTCAACAATAATATGTTGTACGCCATAATGCGCCGCAATGCGTTTTGCAGAATTTAATTCAGCATGATGTTTTTGCCCATAATGAAAACTGAGCGCATAACAATTAAATCCTTGCGCTTTTGCATATGCTAAACACGTGGTCGAATCTAATCCGCCGGAAAATAATATAATTGCATTTTTCATTTGTGGGCCTTATTTATTGGTTTTAATATAGTGATTGTTTGTAGTTTGGTAGTTAGCATCTAAACTAAATAAATTAAAATTAGTTTTTGTATCATAAATGTCTAAATTTTCTTTTTGTTTTAACCACTTTGTTATACGAATAGAAAGAGGAAGAAAAAATATTTCCACAACAGTTTTTATAAACCATATATTGATGATCATAATAAAAATATTACTTATGCTAAGTATTTGATGAAAAGCGATTGAAATGAATAAAGCACTATCTAAAAATGCAGCAATAATTGTTGATAGAATAAATCTAACGCCCATGTATTTTCCATGCATTTTTATTTTTAGTTTTGCCATAAGATAGGAATTAAGTGGTTCAGCAATTAAGAAACTGGCAAATGATCCACAAATAATCCAAAAGTTCATTGATAATAATTTATCAAACGCATCATTTTCAGTAGCAAAACTTGGGCTAGGTAAATGAATTACTAATTGACCAAAAAATAAAAAAAGTAAATTGAAAAATAAGGCCGCCCAAATTGCTAACCGTGCTTTTTTATAACCATATACTTCTGTAATGCTATCAGCTATTAGAAAAGATAATGGATAAGATAATGCTCCAGGAGAAAAAGCAAAACCAAAAATTGAAACTAAGCGCGCATCATACCAGTTTGAAATTGCAATAATCATCGAAAATGACAACATCAAAAACCAAAGATATTTGGCTTGTGGTAACGCTTGAGATTGGGTGAGTTCTTTCGCATTCATGGTTTTTTCCCTTGTTCAAAGGCATTGTCGCTGCCTTTATAAGCTGCATTCAAGCTAAAAATCGTGAAATTAGTTTTAGTATCATAGATATCTAGTTCTTCCATCGATTTTAATTTTTTAGTTAGACGAGTTGAAATGGGTAACCCAATAATTTCTATCGCTACTTTAATAAACCACATGGTTAAAATAAGCAATATTAAATTTGAATTGCTCATCAGACCATAAAAAGCGAGTCCACCAAAAATAAAGCTATCAACACCTGATGCAATAAATGTAGAGGCAACAAAGCGTACACCTAGAAGACGTCCATGCATTTTTATTTTTAATTTTGCCATCACATATGAGTTAAGTGGCTCAGAGGCAAAATAACTAATAATAGAAGCAATAATAATTCTGATATTCATTGTTAGTAATGTATCAAAAATGACATTGTGTTCTGCGTAATCAGGACTGGGTAAATGAATGATGATTTGCGCATATAAAATAAAAATTATATTAAATAAAAAACCACACCAAATCGCGCGCCGCGCTTGTTTATAACCATAAACTTCGGTAATCATGTCAGATAATAAAAAAGTAAAAGGAAAAATTAAAGTGCCAGCATCAGTGTCTAAACCAAAAATTTGAATAAGTCGGGGATCAAACCAATTGGCTAATATGATAACCATGGCGTAGGCAAGCATTAAAAACCATAAAAACTTAGGACGCATCTCAATCATTTTTGAATCTAGTGTGTTATCACGCCACATTTTAAACCTTCCTTTTATTTATTGAAATTTCTTCAAATGAAACAACTAGATTTTTTGCAATTGCTTTTCCAATCGCGATTCCTAGTCTTTCCCGAGCTTCTGGCCGTATTTGTTTAATGCCTGCATTATTAAAGTTATCCCACGTTTCTTTCAATAAATGTCTCTTAAAAGAAGAAGTGTTTGTTACTATCAATTTCTCACCCTGTATTTGTACGGTGTTAGGCCGTACTTCTTCTTGAGCAAACCCGAGATAAGAACAAAACAGGCAATCTATTTTTACTAATAAATTTTTTATTAACATATTTACCATCCTTTAGTAATTAGTCTTTAAGTTTTTGTATTAACTTGAATGACCACTCCTAGTATTGTGTAATGCATGGTTGGCATGAGTTCTATCAGCGGACTGCCATTCTCATACGATTTAAGTATTTTTTTATGACCTTCAATATAAAATTTTCTTATTAGAATTTTCTTATATCCCTCTATTTTGACAGCAACTAACGTATCATTCTCCGGCGTTAAGTTGGTATCAAGAATAAAAATGGAACCTTTTTTAAACATGGGTTTTATATCTTCGTCCGTGAAAAATGCAATAGGTTCTTTTACATCTGCTGTTAATTTAATATTAATAACATCAAGAATTTCTTTTTGATTATTATTGAGCGAGTAAAGAGGAACAGATTTTTCGACAAAGTTTCTTAGTATATCTTGCTCATAAACTTTTACAATAGAGGTTGTTTTAATTCTTCGCTGGTTTGTGGGGGTTTCCGCTGGCAATTGTATAAAATAATTGCACCTCAATTTTTGAAATGCTATACTTTGTGACTTAAAAATTAAAGCACAGTTACACTTTTTAACTATTTTTTTATTCGAAAAATATCAAAGTAACTATTTAAATATAGCAACGAGGTAGCCCAATCTTACACACAAATCTTAATAAAGGAGAAAATAAAAATGAATACAGCCGCGCAAGTAACAAGTGACAAAGTGTTTGTTGATAAATCTTTATATCAATTTTTAAAGGAATGGGATAAAGCATATAGTGATAGTGTTATTTGTCTCCCTCTGTTTGACCCACAAC
>OBEQ010837502.1_pt1 | contig 29599 bp, 35 predicted proteins | sample 1670901 | NCBI WGS metagenome assembly OBEQ01 (sample SAMEA104232315, study PRJEB22302) | groundwater metagenome | biome: forest; feature: aquifer; material: groundwater | place: USA | collected 2011-08-07 | depth 5.4 m
AATAAATTACGAGTTATGGATTTTTCCTCCGTTTTTCGTGATCATCAAATCGTTATCGCTTTGCCGCAAACATCAGCGGAGGCCTCTAAAACTTTCGGCATTCGCATACGGAATCAATTGGCAACAAATCCCTTTGAAGTTGAAAGAAATTTTTTTCACTTGATGGCCGATGTCCGCGTTTCATCCTGTGAGTTGGATAAGATTCAATATGCAGAAGAACTGATCGAAAGAGCCGAAGAAGCGACTCCTCTGGGAGCCTCTGATTCAAGTGGAGTCGAGAAGAAGGTGCTATGGGAAAAATAACTCATCTTTTTGAAGACATTGTAGAGAAGTTTTTACAAGGAGATCTCGACCGGAGGACCCGCCTTCTCGCCTGGATTGCTTTACTTCTTCTCATTCTTTGTAGTTGGGGAGGATATCTTTTGTGGAATACCTCCATACCGGTTCAGCAAAAAGATACTCCTGTAAAAATAATGATACCTCTCAAGGAACTTATGTTTCAATAGGGTCCAAAAAACGGCTTACCTAAGAAGATTTCCTGTGATATCATAAGCCATACGTCAGACAGGAGGGTCCATGGCCGATAGGGATGATAAAAGGGTCGCACCCGAGAAAAAATTAAATTATTCGTACTCTTGGCCCGTTCCAAATCGGGACCCCAGGTCCGGACAAGGGGATTTCAAACAACCCCAGAATAATCCCCCCGCCAAGATTGTTGAACAGGATGCTTTTAAGGGACGCATTCGAAAGTCCAAGGTTTAGGAATCATTGATTCTCCATTCGTCCACGAATTCAAAAAAGATATTCCTCCTCTTCCTCGTTTATTTTCTTGTCGCTCCCTTTCATCTTTTTCATACGGGTATGGCTCATGCAGGTATGGGAAGCAAGGACCCCTATCAGCGGGCCCGTGAGTCTGTGGATGAGGGAAAGATTGAAGAGGGCCTTCAGATTCTTGAGAGTTATGCCAAAAAGGACCTCAAGGGGTCCCTCGTTGGCAAACTTAAAATTTACAAGCATCTCGGAGATAATCAAAAAATTATTGAAGTCGTCGATCAGCTTCTTCACTTGATGCCGACAAATACACAGCTGAAATTGGAAAAGGCGATTGCACTTCGCAATCTCGGAGAGTCCCAAAAGGCCGAAACCCTTCTTGAGGGCATTGATACCCGATCTCTTGAATCCTCGGACCTGATTATTGAACTTGGTCGATACTTGCTTTGGAAAAATGATTATGCAGGGGCAGAAGTCCTGTTTCAAAAAGCCTCTACTCTGGAGCCTGATTCGGAGAATGCCATGGTTGGGTTGTCTTATTCTCTGGTTTGGCAAGGCAGGGACGGCGACGCAGAAAATAAAATCGATGAATTACTGGCCAAAAAACCTAATTCTGTTGATGCCTTGATTTTAAAGGGGTGGCTCCTCGCCTGGCATCAGAAATTTGAAGAAGCCCTTCGTTTCTTTGAAAAGGCGGATCAACTGGCGCCTCACCATCCTGAAGTCATGCGGGGCTTTGCCCAGATATATGCCTGGGATGGACAGTATGAGAGAAGTATTCCTTACTATGGGATTATCCTCGCCTTGCAGCCCCAGAATGTGGATATTATGCTCGATCTGGGGCGTGTCTATGAAAAGGTCGGCGAATTCAACAAATCCGTTGGTATTCTTGAGACAGCGCTCAATCTTCATCCTGAGCGGCAAGATGTTCAGGAAGAATTAAATTTAGCGCGGAAGTGGACAAGTGAAATAGACAACAATGTGAGAGATCTGCAGCGAAAGATTGCTCTCAATCGGGGCGATGTCCAGGATTATGTTGTGCTTGGGCAAGCCTATCGTTGGCTTGGACAACTCAGTGCCTCGCGAAAAATTTACCAGGAGGCCTTAAAAAAGAGTCCAGACAATATTCAGCTCCTCTATGGGTTGGCCCAAATTCTCGAACAGCAGAATCAGCTTGAAGAAGCCGAAAAAAATTATCAGAGAATCCTAAAATTAAAACCTAACTTTGTCGACGCCTCGCTTGGGATTAAACGTATTGAGAGAGCTTTAAAACCCAATCTGCTCCTTCAATATGGTTTTATCTGGAATCGAATCTTTGATCCAAGTTTTGGTGTGGCCTCCTCTATTGCTTCAGAGCATCTTTTAACGATGGAATACGGTCAGCGGCTAAGCTCCCTTTATACTCTCAAGGCGGGTTATTCCTTTAATCCTATTCGTGATGACAGCCAGATTACCGGCCATACAAACTTGGCCCTCTTTCATCATGATGCCTATCTTCAAAATGAGTTGATGTTGCCCGCAAATTTTTTTGCCGTTCTCCGGTATGATTTTCATGATTATACAAATTGGGGAGCGAGTGACTTCGGTCTTTCAGAACAGCAAGTGAGGCACGGAGGATATGCCATACTTTCACGCCCTTTGGGGTTTAATAACTTTTCATTTCAGTTCTCTCGTTTATTCTTTCAGTACTTTGGAACAACCAATGTAAGGGTGGGGAGGATTCATACCTTTACTCTCTCGGATGATATTTCTGTTGGGCCGTATGTTTCTTGTTTATTTTTATTTTCCGATATTCAGAACAGTGTGGATTATAAATGGATACATAATTACGTGATTCATCCTCGTCTGGTCCTTCCTTTTTTTACTCCAGCGACCTTGGAATACGAGTTTAATCTTCTTGATCGGCCGGTGCGGCAAACCCATAAAGGGACCGTGAAGCTTGTGGGACAATTCTGGGAGAGGCTTCAACTTCAAGGACAATATAATCTCTCTTATTTCACACAAACAAAGGATATAGGACATGAAGGCCAGGCTTTTTTAAATTGGGCGTTTTCCCAGAGAATGAGTCTTGTTCTGACAGCCGATGTTCTCTTTCATAATAATGACGTAACCGAGAATTATATTTTTTCTCTGAATGCTATTCTCTGATTGTTTAGACGGTTCTTCCGACAACAGCAGAAATAGTCCGTACCTTGGCCATCAACTCCCCAAATCTCTTAAAAGTGAGTGACTGCCCCCCATCGGAGAGGGCTTCTTCCGGTTTGGGATGAACCTCGATCATTAATCCGTCGGCACCGGCTGCGATGGCTGCCAGGGCCATGGGGATGACGTATTGCCATTGTCCTGTTCCGTGGGAAGGATCCACGATGATGGGCAGGTGGGTTTGTTCGCGCAAGACGGGGATGGCACTCAAGTCGAGGGTGTTGCGCGTGCTTGTTTCAAAGGTGCGGATACCACGCTCACAAAGGATGACATGAGGATTGCCGCCGGTGAGGATGTATTCGGCCGAGAGCAGCCATTCACGAATCGTTGTCGAGAGACCTCGTTTTAAGAAGACGGGCTTTTTGGATTTTCCAAGCTCTTTGAGGAGAGAAAAGTTTTGAACATTCCGTGCACCGACTTGCAAAATATCGGCATACTTCTCCACGAGCTCGACATCCTCAGGACCCATGATTTCGGTAATCACCGGCAGGCCTGTTTTTTTTCGGGCGGCGGCCAGGAGCTTAAGGCCTGCTTCTTCTAAACCCTGAAAGTCATAAGGCGAGGTCCGTGGTTTGAAGGCCCCTCCGCGTAACATGTGGGCCCCAGCCGCCGAAACGGCCTCGGCGGTGGCCATGAGTTGCTTTTCGCTTTCGACAGAACACGGCCCGGCCATGATACATAACCGGACTCCACCGATTTCGGTCCCGTCTATTTTGATGACCGTTGCTGTCTTCCGAGATTCTCGGCTTGCGAGTTTGTAGGGTTTGGAGATGGGGACAAGGGCCTCAACGCCTTCAAGACTGTTGAGATCCTGGAGATCGGCCTTGCGCTTTTCATGGCCTATGCAGGCAATGACATTGCGCTCCTCTCCATGAATCAAATGGGGCTTAAATCCCAACTTTTCAACTTCTTTACAGACGTGATCGACTTCTTTTTTGGAGGCACCGATCTTCATGACGATGATCATAAGGGCTATTGTTCGTTTCCAGACTTGATCTGTCAAGATGGAAAAGCATTTGAATTCTTTTGGTTCTGCTATAGTAAAGTGGTCATGAAGCTCAAAAAAGAAGAAATCGCCAAAATGTCGACCCGCATTTTAAAGGGTCTTAAGGAGCATGGTCTCATCGTCCCCAAGGCTCCTGAAGATAAAATCCAGGCCAGGATTGAGCTAGCCCTCCATAAAAATGTGGAAGAAGAAGCCTTGATCGAAGAAGAAGTCAAAAAGATCATGGAACAGTATCGTTCTCAAATCGCCTCAGGTTCCATTGATCCCCAAAAGGCCTATACGATGATTAAAAAACAGGTCGCCAAAGAAAGGAAGTTTGTTCTATGAAGTTCTCCGATGACCGTCTGGCCCATTTATCTCATCTTATTCATACAGGTCTCCAACGAGACAAATTGGTAGAATATTCGGATGAAGACAGGGCTTTGAGGGAGATCAAAAAGGCCCTTATTGAATATTTCAAGAGTGAGGATGAGGCCGATCAGGCGGCTCGGGACAAGGTTGCCTCACTCAAAAGAGGTGTCCTCGAGGGGAGTCGTGAATGGGAGATCCTCTATCGAAAGTATTTTGAGGAAGAATTGTCAAAAAGAGGAAGACATGGTTGATATGCTATAAGGCCTCAGGAGTTCAGGGGTTGACGTCGGGGGGTGGGTGAGTATACTCGCTCCTTTTTTACAGAAAGGCAGGAACAATGTCCGTTAAAGTAGGAATTAATGGTCTGGGTCGAATCGGCAAGGGTATCGTTTCTGCCTGGATTGAGAGAAACTTTGAAGGAGTCGATATTGTCATGATTAATGACAAGACAGAGGCCTCTTCTTTTGCCCATTTGCTCAAATACGACTCCATTCATGGTCGTCTTCATGCCGATCTTCGAGCGGATGGCGATAGTCTGATGGTTGGAGGCTCCAAGCGGATTGCTCTCTCCTCGCATCAAGGTCCCGAAGAGACCCCTTGGGGAAAGCATGGAGTCGATATCGTTCTGGAATGTACGGGTAAATTTACGGACCGTTCCAAGGCTCAGAAGCATCTGGGTCAAGGGGCTAAGAAGGTTATTATTTCAGCACCCGCGAAAGATCCCGACATCACGATCGTCTTGGGTGTGAATGACAACCTCTACAATCCTAAAAATCATCATCTTATTTCAAATGCCTCTTGCACAACGAACTGTCTTGCCCCCGTGGCCAAAGTTCTCCATGAGAGTTTTGGGATTGAGCGCGGTTTTATGACGACAGTCCACTCTTATACCAATGATCAAAAGATACTGGATAAATATCACAAGGATTTGAGGCGCGCCCGTGCGGGAGGCCTTTCGATGATTCCAACGACGACGGGGGCTGCCAAGTCCATTGGCATTGTGATGCCCGAGATCGCCGGTCGTCTGGATGGGATGGCCATTCGTGTGCCGATACCCAATGTCTCTCTGATCGACTTGGTTGTCTCCACCCAAAAGAAGGCCGGTCGTGACGATATCAACAATGCCTATCGCAAGGCTGCACAAGGCCCGTTGCAAGGGATCTTATCCTGTAGTGAGGAACCTCTCGTCTCTATTGACTTCAACGGAACCTGGGAATCCGCCATTGTTGATACCGCCCTCACAACGACGTTGGAAGACAAACTGGTCAAGGTGCTGGCCTGGTATGATAATGAGACGGCCTTTTCCCACCGCATGCTCGATTTGGCCATCATGGTTGGGAAGAGTCTTTCGTAATTTCTGAAAAATTATGAGCTTAAAATCGTTAAAATCAGTCGATGAGCTTTCCGTGACGGGGCGACGCGTTTTTGTGCGTGTTGATTTTAATGTCCCGCACGACAAGGCCACCCGAAAGATTACGGACGATACGCGTATTCGAGAAGCCCTGCCAACGATCCAGTACTTGATCGACCAAAGGGCCAAGGTTATTATTGGATCTCATCTCGGACGACCTCAAGGGCGGGATCCTCAGGAGAGTCTGATGGAAGTGGCTGAAGGGTTAAGCGAGCTCTTGGGACGCCCGGTGATTTTTCCCGAAGATTGTGTGGGAGATGCTGTTCGCAAATTAGTCCACGACCTTCATGAGGGAGATGTTCTCCTCTTGGAAAATTTGAGGTTTCATAAGGAAGAAGAGGCCAATGATCCGCATTTTTCCGAACTCTTGGCCCAACTGGCGGAAGTCTATGTGACCGATGCCTTTGGGACACTCCATCGCGCCCATGCCTCAACCGTCGGCATGGTGAAATATTTTGAAGAAAAGGGAATCGGTTTTTTAATTAAGAAAGAATTGGAATTTTTAAAACGCCTTTCAGATCCCGAGAGGCCCTTTATTGCGGTTTTGGGGGGAGCCAAGGTCAGCGATAAAATCGGGTTGATTGAGAGTTTGGTCTCTAAGGTCGATGGAATTTTGCTGGGGGGCGGCCTCGCCTATACTTTTTTAAAAGCGCAGGGGATTCCCATTGGAAAATCGAGATTCGAAGAAGAGAAGGCCTATCTCGCCCAAAAGATCCTTCAAAAAGGCAAGGAGTATGGGGTTCCTATCTATTTGCCCGTGGATCATCGCGTGGCCACCAGGATCGAAAAGGATGTCTCCTCCGCAATTGTCAAAAATATTCCAGACCATGAAATGGCTCTTGATATTGGGCCCGAGACGGCTGCGACATACGCGAGGGTCTTGAGTACTGCCAAAACTATCTTTTGGAACGGCCCGATGGGCGTCTTTGAGTTGCCCACCTTCTCCGAAGGGACGAAGGTCATCGCCAAGGCTGTAGCGGCCTCGGGGGCGGTTTCTATTGTTGGAGGCGGAGAAAGTGTAGCCGCCATCAAAATAAGTGGCGTTGCGGATAAGGTCAGCCATCTCTCAACAGGTGGTGGTGCCACCCTCGAATACCTCGAGGGCAAGATCTTGCCCGGATTAAGGGTATTGGAATAATTAAGGACTGGTGAATGGATCAAAAGCGACTTGTTGTCGGCAATTGGAAGATGAATGGGACTCTTGAGGAAACCCTCAAGTTGATTACCGAACTTCGTCATAAACTCCCAAGCGACCAGACCGATGTGGTCATTGCCCCTCCTTTTACGTCTTTGTACTCTGCTTATGTTGTCCTTCAGGAGACACAGATCCAATTGGCGGGGCAAAACATGCATTGGGAAAACGAAGGGGCCTATACCGGAGAAATTTCGGGTCTCTTCCTCAAGGAAATAGGCTGTGCCTATGTGATCATCGGTCATTCGGAGCGACGCCAGTATTTTGGAGAAACGGACGAGTGGATTAATCAAAAAATCCTGGCCGCCCTCACCCAGGAACTGACACCCATCTTTTGTCTTGGAGAAACCCTGTCTCAGCGACAATCCGGAAAGACGGAAGAGATTCTTGAAGGTCAGCTGAAGAAAGGTCTTCAGGGCATCGTCATGAATGACCTGAAAAATATTGTGATTGCCTATGAGCCCGTTTGGGCTATAGGAACGGGAAAGACGGCCGCCACAACCGAAATCCAAGAGGCACTTCGGTTTATTCGTAACTTGTTGGCCAAAAATTATGATGCCCCGACTGCCAATGCCGTTCGTCTCCTCTACGGAGGAAGCGTGACGGCTGAGGATGCCAGGGAGATTTTCCAAGTCAAAGAGGTCAATGGTGTTCTCGTCGGGGGAGGGAGTCTTGTTATTGATAAGTTTTTAAAGATTATTGAAGCGCGAGAGGGATAAAAATTATGGAAACTTTTTTGACCGTGGTTCATTATTTTATTTGTCTTTTTTTGATCATTGCTATCCTGATTCAGGCGGGCAAAGGCGCCGATATTGGAGCGGCCTTTGGCGCCGGTGGTTCACAGACACTCTTTGGTCCGCGCGGGGCCGCTACTTTTTTGAACAAGGTGACGGCCGTCGTGGCCCTTGCTTTTTTGGCCACCTCTCTTGGCCTGGTGGGTTATTCCAAGGGTCGGTCCAGCCACTCCGTTTTTGAAAAGGTTCCCATAAAGTCTCTGACGGAGACGGTGCCTTCCGAGTCCGATAATCGCACTCGAAAATAGAAGATTCGCCTTAGGTGGCGGATGCCGGGATGGTGAAATGGCAGACACGTACGTTTGAGGGGCGTATGGAGAAATCCGTGGGGGTTCGAGTCCCCCTCCCGGCACATTTCCTTTCTTCCCAGAATCATTCTGGTTTTTACTCAGTTGTTATCACATCCTAATAAAACACAACGAGGTCATCTGCCAAAGGCGGATGACCTCGTATGAAGAAAACTAAAACACTGGATTACTTTACTTCAGCAGCTTTCTTGTGCTTCTTGCCCTTGGCAGCGGTATGCTTGCTAGCCTTGGGGGCCTTCTTAGCTGGAGCTTCCTTTGCAGCGGCCGGAGCTGTTGCTGTGGAGGCTGCGTCTTCAGCTGATGCAAAACCGGCACTCATCAAGAATGCACTGATGGCTAATACCGTGAGAATCTTACGCATTGAGAATCACCTCGCTTTCGGAGTGCAAAGCTCTCATTGACGGATGAAATGAATATAAAATGAAAATTAAGAATCCTTCATCTTAATCTGTGATGGGCCTCAAGAAACATTTCTTCCGTCGTCGGCCAATCGATACATTTGTCGGTGACGGATATTCCATACTGAAGCTGGGTCAAGTCTTCAGGAATTTTTTGATTTCCTTCAAGGAGATTGCTTTCAACCATCATACCACAGATAGATTTATTACCGGCAACCACCTGGTCGATGCAAGATTGAAAGACAGCAGGTTGATTGCGATGATCTTTGTTGGAATTACCGTGACTGCAATCGACCATAATTTTTTTGGGGAGCCCCGCCTCCTCCAGGGCCTTTTCACAACGGGCAATATTGGCGGCGTCATAATTGGTTCCTGTATCCGAACCTCGAAGGACCATATGACTATGGGTGTTGCCTCTGGTCATAAAGACCGAGATCCTTCCCTTGGAATCGATGCCCAAAAAATGATGGGGATTGAGCGAAGATTGCATGGCATTGATAGCCACGCGGATATTCCCATCGGTTCCATTTTTAAATCCGACAGGTGTCGAAAGACCGCTTGCCATCTCACGGTGGGTTTGTGATTCGGTGGTGCGCGCTCCAATTGCGGACCAACTGATAAGTTCGGAGAGGTATTGAGGAGTAATCGGATCGAGCGCTTCCGTCGCCGTCGGCAATCCCATTTGGGTAATATCGAGGAGTAATTTGCGGGCTCTCTTGAGGCCTTCTTCAATATGAAAGGAATCGTCCAGGAGTGGATCATTAATCAATCCCTTCCATCCGACTGTTGTGCGAGGTTTTTCAAAATAAACACGCATCACCAAAAAAAGCGTGTCTTTGACCTTGCCCGCTAGCCCTTTTAACCGATCGGCGTATTCGATGGCCGCCTTGATATCATGGATCGAACAAGGTCCCACGACAACGAAGAGTCTTTTATCCTTTCCCCCAAGAATATTACGAATGACATCTCGCCCTTGGAGTACGGTCTCCAGACTTGTTTCGGTGGCAGGCAAGAGTCCACGAATTTCGTCCGGAGTCGGAAGAAGATAGTTTCCTTCAACATTAATATTGATCAGTTTTTTAAGATCCATCAAATCAGTTATCACCGCACTTCGTGGCTATTTTACATCCAATAATTCTACATCAAAAATGAGATTGGCATTGGGTGGAATGACAGTACCCGCTCCTTGAGCCCCGTAGCCTAGCTTGGATGGAATCATCAGCGTTCTCTTACCACCCACTTTCATCCCGGCAACGCCTTCATCCCAACCGGGAATAACTCGTCCAGCACCCAAGGGAAATTGAAAGGGAGCGCCCCGATCGATTGAACTATCAAACTTTTGTCCCTTGGCCCCATTGTTGTCCAACCAACCTGTGTAATGGACAGAAACAAGCTTGCCTTTGACGGCCGCACTGCCTGTCCCTACCTTTGTGTCGGTGTATTTGAGACCACTGGGGGTGGTCACTCCCTTGGACGCGGCGAAGGCCACAGGCGACATTAAAGTAGCGATGACGCAAAGAAACAGAGACTTTTTCATAGAACCTCCTAGTTTATTTATGAACCGGATTTTTATGTCTTTGCTCGCTTGCGCGTCAACCGATTTATGCTAGGCTTGATTCTATGGAACCCATTTATATGCCGGATGATTGGGAAGGTCTCCTCAAGGGCTATGTCAAAAGGACCTTCCTCGCGGGGACTCGAAAACAGGTTTTTGCAGATCGGGAGGATTTTACAGAGGGAGATTATCGTTTTTTTGCGAGAGGTGTGAGAGAGTTGAATATCTCTTTTACACAAGAACGTCATGAGCTTCCCAAAAATTATTTTAATCAAAAAGAATTACGCTCGGGGTATATTCTCTACTTTCTTCCCATCAATGCCCTCAAGGTTACAGCCCTGCTCTCTCAGCAGCCGATACACCCAAGACTCACCCCGCAAGGTCATGAATTCACAATCCTTGATGTTGGCTCCGGCCCGGGAACGGGGATGCTGGGCGTCATGGCCTATTTGGAAAATGTTTTAAGACGAAAAAAGACAGGGGCCCTCAAATTGCGTTTTATCCTGATAGATCAAAATAAGCCGACATTGAATGATGCCTCCGAACTTTTTGAAGAAGCCTTAAAGCATCTCCAGCAAGCAAATCCGTCTTGGAGGATTGAAGGCCATCTTCAACGTATCGTCGCCAATCTTTTTTCAGAAAAAATTTCTCAAGTTCTCAAACCCCAAAAGGCGGATTTGATTTTATCGCTCAATTTTTTGAGTGAGCTTCCGAAGGGCAAGCGACTTCCATTGGTGGATATTTTGTTGAGAAACTATCTCCACCCTTCAGGAAAACTTCTCGTGATAGAACCAGCCCTTCGTCAGACGACGCGAGACTTGATGGAATTAAGGGATCAAATCACGGCCGAAGAATCTGCCTTTATCCTTGCCCCCTGTCTCCATCAAGAGGCTTGCCCCATGCTCAAGGTGAGCGGGCGCGATTGGTGTCATGTTTATATCCCCTGGGAGAGGCCGGTATGGATTGAAAAGATCGATCGGCTGGTTGGAATCCGAAAAGATTATCTCATGTGCTCTTATCTTTTGATGGGTCGGGAACCTGTTTCTTTGGAGAGTCTCGTTGCCGGTAAAACCGCTTCTCTCAAGGGTTCTCTCTGGCGTGTTGTTTCTGGGCCTTTGAATTCCAATGGCAAATCCGAGCGTCTCCTCTGCGGACCTGCGCAATCGCGCGAACTTCTTCGTATCACACGACTGGATCGGGATCAGTCTCAGGCGAATAAAGATTTTGATGAACTTGAGAGGGGAGATCTCGTGATCCTGCCGAAAATTTCTCGTGTTACGCGTGAGACACTCATCAAAAAAATTTAAGATCTCATTCGGAGGCGATCCACCAATTTACGCATATCTCGTGGCAGTTCAGATTCAAACTCCATCTTTTCTCCCGTAACGGGATGATGAAATCCTAAAAAAGAAGCATGCAAGGCTTGGCGTGGAAACGCAACGGCCGGTGTTTCCTTTGACAGACCTTTGATGCCTGCCCGATAGATTTTATCACCGATGACAGGATGCCCGATGGAGGCCATGTGGACGCGGATCTGGTGTGTGCGGCCTGTATTCAACTGGATTTCAACCAAGGTTGCCTGGGGATAGCGTTCCAGGACACGGAAGAGGGTCACGGCCTTCATGCCTGAATCCTGCGTTGAAAGGGTGACTTTTTTGCCACCCGACAGGAGATCACTCTTTTTTAAATAACTATCAATGGTGCCACCCTCTGATTTGACCGGCCCTTCAACAACCGCAAGATATTTGCGTTCGATGGCGTGTCTTTTAAATTGTTGCGAAATCTTGTTGGCGTCTTTGGTTTTGGAATAAACCATGAGTCCCGAAGTCTCTCGGTCGAGTCGGTGAACCAGTCCCAGATAATGATGTTTTAAAAAAGTATATTTTCTTTTGAAATAAGCGTTGATGATGGCCACCAACGAAGGCCTCGTGGCGACGGCCGATGTTTCGCAGGAGATGCCCGCATCTTTTTCGACCACAATAATATCTTTGTCTTCGTGAACAACTTTTAAAAAATATTGATCGGCACTGATGGGAGGCGTGTCTTCTTCCTGGATTTCTATCCGATCTCCCTTTTTGACCTGCCACGAGGCAATCACGACTTTTCGGTCGTTAATGGCAATGCGTCCCTGATCCAGGAGGGACTTGACCTTCTTCCGGGAGAGGCCGGTCATGGTCTGGAGAACCCGGTCAACCCTGGGGTCTGGCATCGTTGCCGAAATTTTGTAAGAGAGTTTTTTAGACATTTACAACCCGATTTATCGATGCTACGTTAACCCCCCATATGGGAAAAATCCTTCTGAGTGACATTGAATTTGAAATCCCCAACAACTGGCAAGATCAGGGAATGATGACGTTCACGATCCCTTCTCCTGACAAGAACGTCAAGCCAAACATCATTATGACAAAAGAAAGACTGCAGCAACCGATTCCGTTGCAGCAGTATTTTGATCGCATTAAGCAGTCGATTACCAGCCGTGGCATTAAAGATTTTCAGATCAGTGACGAACGCGAGATTATTGTCGCCGGTGTCAAGGGTATCCAGATGGTATGTACCTGGGATGTCTCGGCGATGAAGCAAATGCTGGCCGCCCAACAAGGGGCTGGGGGCCCTCCTCCGGACATCAAGCCGGGCCAGGTGGTCAAGCAGGTGCAAGTCACCCTGATGAAGGATTTGACCGCCCTTAATTTGACGGGGAGTTTTCCAGCAAACCAGTTTGATATCTACTTCCGCCCTTTCCAAAACTTCCTAAAAACCATCAAATTTTCTTAAATAAGCAACTGAGCCCCCTTATTTGCCGAAAAAATAGGGATGGGCGATGATTCATTTATAGAACCAACGATCCTCTATGTTGATGACCAACCGAGTCATTTGGCCCTTTTTAAAAAGGCCTTTCAGGCGGACTACCTGGTACTGACCGCCTCCTCTGCGGAGGAAGGTCTCAAGATTTTAAATGAGCACGATATCTTCCTCATTATTGCCGACCATCACATGCCTCAAATGGGCGGAATCGATTTTTTGAAAAAAGCCCAGGGACTAAGTCCTCAGGCTATTCAGGCCGTTCTCTCGGCGTATTCGAGCGATGAGATTGTGAGAGAGGCCGCTCAAAAAATTGGCTCGGTCCAACACATGATGAAGCCCTGGAAGCTGGATCGTATGAGGGAGTTTATTTTAGAGGCCCAAAAGAAGTATGAATTTGATACCCTCTTTCCCAAGACTGAGCGAACGGATCGTACAGAGATTTCACCTCTCTCCCCCAGCTCGCAAAAGATTCTGAAATTTACAGAGGAACTCGAGTCCAAGGTTGATACCCGCGGGGCCCGAAGGATTTTTCTTAACCATGTCGAACCCAGGTTGAGAGACTTTATTCCTGTTATCCAACGCCCCTTCCCCGACCTCCTCCGTCAGGCTCGCGAAGCCGCCATCCAGGGGAATTACGAATCGATGGATTACCTCCTGGCGATTTGTTTTCATCTTGAGGAATCCATTTCGTCTTCTGAGGAAGACAATCGAACATCAGAAAAATCGACCCATTAAACCCTTGACGCTCTTGGACACCCTTTTGGACACTCCCAAAATGGCTGTTGCAGTGGGTGATAGGAATGACTATGAAAATAAAGCTAATTTAGAATTTTTGAGGGATCGTCCAACGGCAGGACACCTGGCTCTGACCCAGGGAATCTAGGTTCGAATCCTAGTCCCTCAGTATTTTAAGCGGCCTTTTGGGGGCTTCCGATTTCCAGGGAAATGCCAAGGGCAACGGCCACACGGATCAGAAAATCGAAACCCACTTCTCCGACTTGTCCCGCTTCCATCCGGGCAATGGCGGGTTGCATTGTACCGACTTTACGCGCCAGCGCGGCTTGAGTCAGGCCTCTTTTCATGCGAATTTCCTTTAGATGATCAATCATCATATTTTTTTGATGAATAAGACTTTATGCGGCCAAGGCCAATTCCACACAAGCAGTTCTAAATTCGTCCAAGTGCCAAAACCCCCTACGGTTTTTATTTCTTCTTTGTTCCTTGAGACTTTGGACGATAATCATGGGATCAAGACAAGTGTCATAGGTAGCCCGGTTGATTTTAATCCATTCAGTGTTGTTAATCCCACGAGAGTTCGTGGCTGTCGGGCTTGTGGGAAAGGCAGAAGCTACTTTGATCCATCGTTTTTGAAGACTTGAAATTTTTCTCACCTCGTCTGCTACTTCGGAGAGATCCTGATCTTGGCTGAAAAGAAGGGCTACATCGTAAGATTCCTCTCTGGCAAGCCGGACGACATCAAGCGCAATTCGGACATCAACTCCCTTTTCCTGACCGACGAGGATGGTGGTAGTTTCACCGCTCGGCAAAACGACGGTCTGATTCCGATAACGGAGAGGTCGGGAAAAGGTATGGATGCCGCGAGTTCCCATTACCGCGAGTTTGGCCGCCCAGAAATGATGCCATGAGGCATTATCCGCAGGATCGGGAACTCCGGTGTAAAAGTGGATTTCGACAAGACGCCAGCCTTTTGACTCGCATATCTTTCGCGCCAAGGCCTGTGGGTCGTAATTAGGATACTTGTAACCGAAGGCCGTTTTGACGGTGTAAAAGAGATTCTGGCCGTCTACGAAGGCAATGGCGCGTTTTTCGGCTGGTTCGGTCGGCATAACTCTATAAAAACAAAACCCCGCCAGAGGCCCTAAGGCTGGTCTGACGGGGAGTAGATAAGGTCAGGGTATGACAAGCCTCATCTCCTTTCAAGCATATTCTTGAAGATGATATCAAGCTGATTTCACAAAGTGTCTTCATGCAGCCATCTTTCCTATAATTTCAGCTAGTTCCAAACCCTTTGGACTTTCGAGAAAAGTTCGATATGTGTCCACTTTCCTCAGCACTTCGACTCGCTCAGTGCAGGCATCTGCGGATCGTGCCTTTTCTCAAAAGCGGTGATTTCTTTTTCGTGTTGCAGCGACAGGCCGATCTCGTCCAGACCGCGGATCAGGTGGTCCTTGATCGATTTTTCAATTTCGAAATGGAACGAAATTTCTTCCGGAAGATGAAGTGTTACCCTTTGTTCTTCCAGGTTAATCGTCGCTTCCAGGCCGGGATAACGGGCGGCCATTTGGAAAATCTCGTCAATTTCGGAGGGTTTTAATTCAACATTCAAGAGACCGTTCTTAATACTGTTGTTGTGAAAAATATCGGCAAAGGCCGGGATATTTTCTTTTTTTGGGGCCAGGATAACTTTAAATCCATATTGAGTGAGGGCCCACACGGCGTGCTCGCGCGAGGAGCCGCAGCCGAAATTATTTTGGGCCACAAGAATCGTGGCCCCTTGGGCTTGGGGTTTGTTGAGTTCAAAGTCGGGATTGGGTTGGCCGTTGGTCAGATAACGCCAGTCAAAAAAAAGATTTTCTCCATAGCCGGTGCGGCGGATGGATTTTAAAAATTGTTTGGGAATGATGGCGTCCGTGTCGACATTGGCACGGTCCATCAAAACGATTTTGCCACGATGGGATTTAAATGCTTCCATAAAATTTTATAGTCTTATATCCATTTTCGAATATCCACAAAGTGTCCCTCGATGGCGGCAGCGGCGGCCATTTCGGGACTGACCAGGTGGGTACGCCCATCCTTCCCCTGACGGCCTTCAAAATTGCGGTTGGAGGTGGAGGCACAACGCTCTTGGGGTTTGAGCTGATCCGGATTCATGGCCAGACACATACTGCATCCGGATTCGCGCCAATCCGCACCGGCGGCTTTAAAAATTTTATCCAGGCCTTCCGCTTCGGCTTGCTTCTTGACCTTTTGAGATCCGGGAACGATCATCGCCTTCACATGAGATGACACCTCTCTCCCGTCAAAAATTTTAGCGGCAGCCCGCAGATCTTCAATGCGGCTGTTGGTACAGCTTCCAATAAAGACAATATCGACGGAAATATCCGTTATTTTTGTGCCCGGCTTGAGCCCCATGTATGTGAGAGCGCGTTCGGCGTCTTTTTTGGAAAGACCGGGGATCTTGTCGGGCTCTGGCACCGCGGCATCCACATCGACAACCATGCCCGGGCTTGAGCCCCAAGTGACTTGAGGGGCAATCTTGGAGGCATCCATTGTCAAGGTACGATCATACGTGGCATCGCCTTCGGTGACGAGTGCCTTCCAATCGGTTATTGCCTTCTCGAGAGCCGCTCCTTTGGGGGCGAAGGGGCGTTCTGTTTTTTTAAAATAATCAAAGGTTGTTTCATCCGGGGCTATCATGCCGGCCTTGGCCCCAGCCTCGATGGACATGTTACAAACGGTCATTCGTTCTTCCATGGAGAGGGCTTGGATGGCCGGACCTGTGTATTCAATCACATGACCGGTGGCTCCAGCGGTGCCAATGACACCGATCAGTTTTAGAATAAGATCCTTGGCGGTAACCCCTCGAGGACGTGCCTTGATAAAATCGACCTGAAAAGTTTTGGCCCGTCGCTGTCTCAGACATTGAGTCGCCAGGACGTGCTCTACCTCGGAAGTCCCAATCCCAAAGGCCAGAGCTCCAAAGGCACCATGAGTTGAAGTATGACTGTCACCGCAAACAATCGTGGTCCCCGGGAGGGTTAAACCCAACTCAGGACCAATGACATGAACGATTCCCTGGCGTTCATCATGAAGATCAAAAAGGGTGATGCCAAATTCTTTGCAATTTTGACTTAAGGCCTCGATTTGGGCACGAGCGACGTCATCTTTGATATTAAAACGATCCACGGTCGGCACATTGTGATCCATCGTTGCGATGGTCAGATGAGGGCGCCTGACCTTTTGCCCGGTGAGCCGTAATCCTTCAAAGGCCTGCGGGCTTGTGACTTCGTGTACAAGGTGGCGATCAATATAAAGAAGGGTCGTCCCATCGGCTGAGGTCGTCGCCACATGGGACTCCCAGATCTTGTCAAATAAAGTCTTGGCCATAAGATAGTCGCTCGAACTAGTGCGATCCGATCTCTAAGTCAAGCGAGAGTCTCTTTTTTATTGCAGCAGAAATTATCGACGGCGAGAGGTCCGCTTCCCCCTAAAATAAGGGCCAGGGACATTGAAATGAGGGCGAGATTGTATTCATAACCATGACCAACGCCCGGTTTTAGAAACCAATTGATAAAAAAACCATTCTTCCCATGAACAGTGGCAATGGCCCCTATCATGTCAATCATAATTCCCAAGGCGGCCAGACGCGTCAGGAGACCGAACAAAAGGGCGATGCCTCCCAAAAACTCTGTGAAAGAAACGACGTAGGCGAGAAGAGCCGGCATGCCCATCTGGGTCATGCCTTGAACTGTGGCCGCCAACCCTCCCCCGCCGAATAATCCGAGAACTTTTTGAGACCCATGCATCAAGAAAATAATTCCTAGGACAAGACGAACAACCGTCAGTGCATAAGGCTGGACATGACCGCGAATCCCGCATGATTTTTCCATAAAGCCTCCTTAAGTTTTATTTACCTTTAAAAGCCAGTCCGCAATCGGTTTAAAGACCATTTCGTGAGCCTGATGACTAATAAAAAGATCGGCATGAGCAAACTTTAGCTTTTCGGTGCCGACAAGCAATGTTTCTTTCACCTTGGAGCCCGCCACTTCATGGGCCGAAAGGGCCGTCAAGGGCGGGACAATCCCGTCGCCATTCGAGAGGACGCAGAGGATCGGGTTTTTAACCTTTCGGAATTCATGGGTTATATTTTTTCCATCGAGTACTAAATCTTTGTCCAGGATCCACTGGGCGAGTTCACGGTTAATAAACCGGTTGGGATCCTCAACGGTTTCGAAAAATAATTCCAGATGGCGCATATCCACCATTTCTTTATGAAGATAAATCTTCATGAGCGACGACTTCATGATAAGAGGCGAAATCAATTTGAGAATTTCTTTTGTTTTTGCCAACCGGATCAGTCCGACAAGTTTGGGGGAGGCAAAGGCGATGCGCAAGAGTGGATGAACCTTTTCCCAACGCAGAGGTGAACCAATCGCCACCAGAGACCCCGTTCGATTTTTTGGAATCAAGCAAGAATAAATAAAGGCAAGAGTGCCCCCCAGACTACATCCGATCAAATCCACCTTTCCTGTTTCACTCCGGCTTGTTTTGACAATGAATTCAATCGCCGCCTTGAGATCGACGGTGGCCAGGTCTTTTAAACTGTATTCGCGAGAGCCCCCTTCACACTTTGAGCCCCCTTGTTCACGAAGATTCACGGACCAAACCTCATACCCTCGTTGTGTCATGTAACCTTCAAGAGAAAGACCACGGGGGTGATAGCCGAAGATAAAACTATTCATCCCATACCCGGGAATGATGATGACCGGATTTCGATTTTTGTTAATCTTTTTGGGTGGATTGCATTGCTTGAGTTCCAGGAGCCAGCCCTGGCCATTGGGAACATAATGAATGTTGTGTTCTGTGAGAGACATTACACCTTGGGCGCCGGTTGTCCTTCCGCGTGCACATAATGATCGTACCAATCTTTTAATCTTATTTTTTTTAGTTTTCGCCGGCACCGGGGACAGGAGATTTGAGTTTCTGTGAGGAGGGTATTGGCTCGTGTGTGACAGGAATGCACCATGTAATCTCTTCGACAATGAGAGCAGTAGACTGTTTTTCTAAATTCTTCGACTGGATCATCCATCGTCGATGGTGTGGGTAGCGTTGATGGGGAGGAACTTTCGATCATAAGTAGGACAAAACTAAATGAAGTGGGCAGTGATGGCAAGCAACTATTTTGATGAAAAATTTGTGCTCCTTATCACTAACAGGTAAGATATCAAACAAAGGAGATCCGAATCGTGGCAGAAACTAACGCGCCCACCGCTACACGCAAGGACTTGCACCTGGGGAGGCGTCTTTTTCATATGATGGGTGGCACGACGGTCGTGATTGTTTATGGTCTTTTTTTCACACACTCCCAGGTTGTTCAGTTTTTGGGGGCCGTTGCCTGCATCATCTACATTTTTGACCGGTTTCGTATCGCCTATCCGGAGATTGCCAAAAGATTCGAAGGAGTCACCCGTTTTTTCCTGAGAGCGGAAGAACGCTTGCAAGAATCATCCATGATCCCCTATGTGATCGCTATTTTGCTCACTGTCATCAGTTTTCCAAAACCGATTGCCATCGTGTCTATCTTAACCCTTGCCCTGGCAGATCCTTTCTCGGCCATCGTCGGGATTCGTTACGGGAAGAGACACGTTGTGAAGGAGAAGACGATTGAGGGTTCGCTCGCATTTTTATTGGTAGCCCTTCTCTGCTGCTTACTGGTTTTGTTCCGCACCACAAACGCGAGCGGGTGGAAGATTGTCGTCACGTCGCTCCTTCTCTCGCCATCAGCCACTTTTTTTGAAATGCTCCCTATAAAACTGGATGACAATCTTACTATCCCTCTCTTTATGGGATTCCTGGGCTGGGGACTTTGTATATTAATGGGAATTCCGCTGATCAATTGAGCTGCCAGTGCCACCGTAACGATGCTTTTTTCATAAAAAGGCCATCGCATGCTAACCGTTCTCCACGATACGATCGACGGCCTCAGTCCAGTGGTAGGCCAAGACATGGGTCGTTTGCATCCCGACTGGACGCTTTTAGAGCTGCGTGCGCCGAATTAGCTATCATACCGGCAGTGTATCAATAGATACCGGGCTCTAAGGGATTTTACTGGTTTTCGGCAACACAATTTTATAAAATTGGGTTTAGATAATGTCATGGTCAAGGCAAGTATGGCTCGTCTTTAATGAGCTTGGGATGCACAATTGAAAGAACTCAAATCTGCACTTGGATTAGATTAAGTGGACCGGACATGACAGAAGCATCAGGTTCGACGATCGATTCAGTTATTCTATGATTTGCGCTCCCAACCGGATTCACCCTACGCACTCCGTGCTTCGGGTATTTCCTCCGCCTGACATTGACTCCGAGATTTCCAATCAAGCTCCGGTCACGAACAATCCGCTTTGGCGGATATGTTCTCATCAGATGGAAAGAATACTAAAAAAGGCACCCAACCGGGCACCTTTTTTAGTATGCGCTCCCAACCGGATTCGAACCGGTGTTAGTGCCGTGAGAGGGCACCGTCCTAGGCCACTAGACGATGGGAGCCAATGGGCAATCCGCTTCCTCTAGCAACCCTCTACAGACCGCGCAACTTGAATTTTCTTCTATCCACACTCCTTGACAACCCGCATCAAGGACATTCCTAATTACTTTTTTGAGACGATATTAAATGTCGCCGTAGCCATGGCGACCGGTTTTTTTTCTTGATTACGATAGAGCAAGGCATGGGTGACACAAAGCCGCCTTCCACGGAAGACGACACGGGAATTGCACGTGAGTCTGTCACCGGAGTTAAGAGGGTAAAAATAATTTACTTTGAGTTCGACCGTAGAACAAAAGTCGTGGGGGCTCATTGTTGAAAAAACGGCTGCTCCACAGGCGAAATCAAAAAAACCGGAGATCACGCCTCCATGGATGCGCCCTGCCGAAGAGAGATGGTCATCACGCAGGGTGAGCTCCAAGACAGCGCCGCCGTTTTTTCTGTCAATCTTGGCGGCCCGATAGCCAAGCCATTTGCCGTATTTATCCGGAAGCTTATAATTCTTAAGATCCAGATGGGACATCTTGCGAAGATTTTTCTTTTTGATCATAATCCTTTTTGGCATGAAGCTTCTCTTGTGTAAATTCTAAACGTACTGACCGGCGGCCCAGCCCGAAGACCATGCCCATTGGAAATTATAGCCCCCGAGCCATCCCGTGACATCGACAACCTCGCCAATAAAATAAAGTCCCGGGACCTTTTTGGACTCCATCGTCTTTGAGGAAAGCTCTTCTGTATCCACGCCCCCTCGAGTGACTTCCGCCTTTTGGTAACCCACGGTCCCCTGAGGGAGGATTTCCCATGCCTTTAATTGATGGGCAAAGGCTTGGAGGACCTTGCCAGGCATCTGGTGGATAGGCTGCTCTGAGGGAAGATAGAGGTGACAAAAACGTTCTGAAAAACTTTTTGGGAAAAATTCAGAGAGGAGATTTTTGATCTCGGCCTTGGATCCTCCTTCTTTTTTCTTCTGCAACCAATCCAGGATGTCGATGTCGGGGAGGAGATCGATCAAAAGAGGCGCTGTTGGATTCCAATAGAGAGAGGCCTGGAGGGCTGCGGGGCCACTCAGTCCTCGGTGGGTGAAGAGGATGTTTTCGCGGAACGAGATGTGGTTGCAGGTGATGATCACATCGAGGGAGATGCCAGCCAATCCTTCCAAATCCTTGAGGAGGGTGTTTTGGAAAATAAATCCGTCAAGGGCTGGCGCTGTGGGAATCATCTTTAAGTCAAACTGTTGGGCGATTCGATAGCCAAAATCCGTGGCGCCAATCTTGGGAATAGACAGCCCACCGGTGGCGATCACGAGGGAGGTGGAAGAAAAATTTCCGCGATCCGTTTTTATTTTAAAAAAAGTATCTTCTTTGCTGACAGATTCAATACGGGTCTCTAGCTGAAACTGCGCCCCGGCGCGTTCGCATTTTGCCACCAGAAGGGTGACAATTTCCCGGGCGGAGGTATTACAAAAAAGTTGCCCCAGCTTTTTTTCATGAAAGGCGATACCATGACCCTTGACCATTTCGATGAAATCCGAAGAAGTAAAGCGCGAGAGGGCCGATTTACAAAAATGAGGATTGCCGGAGACATAGGATTCTGGGCGAGGATTTAAGTTCGTAAAATTGCAGCGCCCTCCCCCGGAGATCAGGATTTTGGCCCCGATCTTTTTGGCGTGATCCAGAAGAAGCACGCGACGTCCGCGTTTCCCAGCCTCAATAGCGCACATCATCCCGGCTCCACCGGCCCCGATGATAATGACATCAAAATTTTTCATGGAGGACGAAACCTTTTTTATAACTGGTCGATAACGCTCTCGGAGTCAACAAACAGTTGCCTATTCACTTTAATTATGGGTAGAGCTGAGGTTCAAACCCGGCTTGAAAATAACCATGACACGGAGGGATTTGTATGACCCAGACTGGTGTGGCTATGAATATGGAAATTCCCCTGGAGTTTGAAAGGAAACGCAGTAAGGACGGGAGTCTCCACGTCACGGATGAATTTTATAATACGCTCATCTCCGGATTTGGCGCCCTGCTCTCTTTCTTTGGTATTATTCTTCTGACCTACGACGCACAGGTCTCTCACAAGCCGGTTCATTTCTTCAGTTTTCTTGTCTACGGTTTTGGTCTTCTCAATGTCTTTATCGCCAGCGCCTTGCATCATGGGGTTAATGGCTCCCAACGAACAAATTATCTTCTTCGACAATGGGATTATTTCGCCATATCTCTCATGATTGCCGGCTCTTTCACCCCTTTTTGTTTGATCCTTTTGAGAAACTCTCTGGGATGGACCGTTTTAAGTCTTGCCTGGATTTTAGCTATCGCTGGTATTGCCCTCAAGGCCTTGTATCCCGAGGCTCCAAAATGGATTACGACGTCACTTTTTTTAGGCATGGGGTGGTTGGGCGTTGTCATTGCCAAGCCTATTTATCTTTTACTTTCGTGGCAGGCTGTTCTTGTTTTGGTGATAGGCGGACTGATTTATACGGTCGGGGCCGTCATTTATTTTTTTGAAAGACCCAATCCGGTTCCGGGTCGATTTGGATTTCATGAGATATGGCACCTCTTTGTCCTTGGCGGTGCGGCCACGCATTATTTTTTGATGTTCTTCTTCGTACTGCCTTTTTCAGGCACCACGGGTCTTCATTAATTCTATGGATTCTGCGGAGGAGAAAAGGGTTTATCGCTACTATGATCTCCTCATGGCAGCCTTTGTTACTATCCTTTTGTGTTCCAATCTGATTGGAGCTGGCAAGGTCACAACCGTTTGGGGTGTGACTTTTGGAACGGGGATTTTCTTTTTTCCCTTTAGTTATATTTTTGGAGACATCCTCACCGAAGTCTACGGCTATGCTCGATCGCGCAAGGTTGTTTGGACGGGCTTTGCCGCCATGACATTCGCCTCTTTTATGGCCTGGTTTATTCTTCGCATGCCGGCGGCTCAGGGTTGGCCGCATCAGGCCGCGTATGAGACTGTCTTTGGAACGACCTCGCGCATTGTTTTGGCCTCCCTCATGGCTTTTTGGGCCGGAGAATTTTCTAACTCTTATATCCTCGCCAAAATGAAAATTTTTACAGAAGGGCGGTTTCTCTGGATGAGAACAATTGGCTCAACCATTGTGGGTGAGGCCGTTGATTCCCTCATTTTTTATCCTATTGCTTTTATAGGTCTTTGGTCCATGGAACTGGTCATCAAAGTCATGATCAGCAATTATATCATTAAAGTCTTATGGGAAGGGATCATGACACCGTTCACTTACAAGATTGTCAATTTCCTAAAACGAACGGAACATGAGGATTATTACGATCGCCACACAGACTTTAATCCCTTCTTGATCCAGGAGTGAATAAATTGGTACTCTTGTCTTAGCAGGAGGTGGAGAAATGATGAATTTGAGCGAACCGGTTTTTTTAACCCGCGATTGTGAAGCGGTTATTATTCCCGCTGGGACTAAAGTGACTCTTCAAAAGGGGGAAGTGGCCTATATTACCCAGTCGCTGGGTGGGAGTCATACCGTTGTGGTGAATGGGAATATGTTTCGAATCGACGGCAAGGATGCGGATGTCTTGGGTTTGGAGCCGATGGCAACTCCCCTGGAAAGGCCGGCAGCCTCTCTGACAAAGGAGGAGCTTGAAAAGCAGGTCTGGGATCAGATGAAGACTTGCTATGATCCAGAGATTCCAATCAACATTGTGGATCTAGGACTTGTTTATGAATGCAAAATAGAATCCCCCCCCGAAGGAGGATACAGGGTCGATATTAAAATTACTTTGACGGCTCCTGGTTGTGGTATGGGGGATTTTTTGAAGGCCGATGTGCAGAAAAAAGTGGCTGCGCTTCCGGGTGTTGCCCAGGCCAATGTTGAGGTTGTGTTTGAGCCCCAGTGGAACCAAAGCATGATGTCGGAGGCAGCCAAACTCCAGTTGGGGATGATGTAATTTCTCTTTTTGATTTCGTATTTCATGAAACCCAACCGTTTAGTTTTTATTGATGTGCTGCGCGGGATTGCTGTGACGTGGATGATTGAAACCCATGTGGTCCACATCGGGCTCGCCTCGGCATTCAAGTCAGGCTGGCTCTATAATAAAATTTATGTCTCCAATGGTTTTGTGGCTGTTGGTTTTATTTTTTGTGCCGGGGCCGGTTTTTGGCTGGCGGCTGCGTCCGAAAAATTTTCTTCTTCTCTGGGACCTTATCTGCGGAGGCTCGGTTTTATTCTCATCGTGGCCTACACTTTAAACCTTCCTGTCTTTTCGCTTCGCTATACGCTTCATCCAACGTCTGCCGATCTCCTGCGTCTTGTGAATTGCGATATTCTCCATGCGATTGTTTTTTCATCTCTTCTGGCCCTCCTGATCTACTTTCTTGTTCCCCGGCTTGACAGGATGCGTCTGGTTTTTGCGGGTGTGGCCCTTTTGATCCTGGGGACGACGCCACTCGTCTGGGCGATGGATCCCTTTGCATCACTCCCTGCCCCTTTGGCTGCGCTTGTCTCCCGACCACCTATTTCCAAATTTCCCCTATTCCCCTGGATGGCTTACTTTTTTGCGGGCGCGGCGGTTACAGGATTTTTTATGCAGGCGAAAAATAAGAGACGATTTGCTATTGGGCTTGCCGCCCTTGCCTGGATCACTTTTTATATCGTTTTCTTTGTTAAAAATCTTCCTTTTACATATCCGGGGTATAACGACTGGGGATATTCTTCACCGGGCCATGCTTTTTATCGTCTGAGCGGCGTCGTTTTTGTTTTTGCCTTGCTTTATCTTGCGGAAGAAAAATTTGGAGCCTCTCATCGGGTTAATCGATTTTTTCAGCTTCTTGGCCAGGAATCCCTCCTTTTGTATGTGGGTCATCTCATGATTATTTATGGCACTGTCGCCGGCATAGGCCTTCGTTATTATGCGGCCAACGCCTTGACTCCCCTTTTAACTTTCATTGTGACTCTTTTTATTACCGTGGGAGGTTATGTCATCGCCAAAGGCTGGCATGATTTTAAAACAAATAATTCAAGAAGGGCGCGGGTGACCTTGTCGATACTTGGCTCTCTCCTCTTTATCCTCTTTATTTTGAATCCTCTTTGATCCGAAATTTTGTGACTACTCAATATCGGGGGTTGTTGTTCCTACGGCCGGAGGCATCAATGTATGGGCGAGCCATTGGCCCAGAACTGGGAAGTGACGTGCGATGGTGTACACTTTGGGGTAAATCACACGGGCCTTTTTCTTTTTGAAGGCAAGGTAGACAAGGGAGGCTAATTTTTTTGGACTGCCGGTTGGCGCAAAATCCCGGAAAAATGTTTTTTTGAGTTGGGCAATATTTCTCTTTGCCATCGGTGTTTCAATAGGGCCTGGATAGACGGTAATAACATTGACACCTGATTTTCTGATTTCGGCCCTGAGACTTTCCGAAAATGCCGCAAGCCCGGCCTTGGAGGCATTGTAGTGTGAAAAAAAGGGAGCGGGGGTTAAGGCGGCCTCACTGCAAATATTGATCAAGGTTCCTGATTTTTGCGAGAGCATCCGGGGTAAAATCCAGCTGATCGCTTCCAGGGGTGTCAAAAGATTGAGTTGAAAGAGGCTTCGCATCCGCTCTGACGAAACACCGCTGGTGGGCTCCACAAAGGAGGCACCGGCATTATTGATCAGGACATCGATAGGACCCAGGGCGTCTTCGGCTTCTCGGATCCAGACGGTAGAATTTTGAGCTTGGCTAAGATCGGCAACAATAATTTTTGTGGGACATTGCAGTTCTTTTGTGAGTTGAGTGAGTAAGTTTTTTCGCCGTGCTACGAGGGTTAGAGAATGACCCTTTTTGCCAAAAGTCCCCGCCAACGCAGACCCGATGCCACTGGAAGCCCCCGTGATGACGATGTGCATAATATTCTTTTTTGGCCGTGATTGTGCTCCCAAGAGCACGACAATTCGGCCCCGCTCTACTTGATCCATTTTCGGAAGACAAGCCTTTTATCGCCAAAATCCCGGTTTATCGAAATTGCTTCCGATCTTTGTGGATTGTGCTATGGAGGGCCGTCATGGCACTCGAACAGATCCAACTTAAAGAAAGATTAACCCTTCAAAAGAGTGTATTCCCCGAGTGGAGTTTGAGGTCTCTCAAGGAGAGGGTCGGCTATCTCAAAAAGATTCGTAAGGCCTTCTATGCGCGGGTTGAGGACGTCGTTAGAGTTGTTCAATCGGAGACAGGCAAGGTCCTTCCCGAGATTTATGGCGCCGAAATTATTGCCAATCTGGAGCTTTTTGATTTTTATATCAAGAATGCGTCAAAAATTCTTAAAGACGAACCCATTGCCATCAACCCTTTGAATTATCCCGGCAAAAAAGGATACATCCAGCATCGTCCCTTGGGGATCGTTGGGGTCTTGAGCAGTTGGAATTATCCCGTCGCCCTTCCCCTGCGTGCCATTCTTCCCGCCTTGGTGGCCGGTAATTGCGTGGCCTTCAAGCCTTCGGTCGATGCAACTTTGATAGGACAAACAATCGCCGAAATTTTTGAGTCGGTCCTTCCCAAAAATGTTTTTCTCGCGTGTTATGGGGGGCGGGAAGTTTCCAATGCCATCATCGAAGAAGCCGACAAGATTAACTTTATTGGCAGCGTTTCTGTCGGGAAACAAATTGCCCAAAAGTGTGCTTCCAGACTGATCCCCTGTTCCACGGAGTTGTCCGGCAAGGATGCGGCAATTGTTCTGGAGGATTGTGATTTTGAACGGACCGTCAATGGTATCCTCTGGGGTGCGTTTACCAACGCCGGGCAAAATTGCGCCTCGATCGAACGTCTCTATGTTGTCGAATCCCTCTACGATCGGTTTGTCGAGGCCTTGACTCAAAGAATCAAACAACTGGAAATCAAAAAAGACATAGGCCCCCTGCGCAACGAAAAGCAGATGGCGCTTGTTCTCTCCCATGTAGAATCCGCCCGCAAAACCGGAAGCAAGATACTCACCGGGGGCAAGAGGATCGATAGCAGTCTCTATTTTGAACCCACGTTGATTGAGGTGAAGGATAAGAATGCTGAATTCATGATCGAAGAAACCTTCGGACCCACACTTCCTGTGGTGAAGGTCAAAGATATCGGAGAAGCCGTCCGCGAGACCAACTCCTCCAAGTTTGGTCTGACCACCTCTCTCTGGACCAGGGACATCAAGTCTGCAGAAAAATGGGCCGCCCATATTCAATCCGGTGTCATTTTGATTAATAATTGCGTCTTCACCGGAGCCCTGGCCGCCGCTCCCTGGGGAGGAATGAAAGAGACGGGACACGGAGTCACTAATTCCAAATATGGTCTCCTGGAGATGACCCGACCGCATTTTATTCTCATGGATCGATCCAAGGCGCCCAAAGAAACCTGGTGGTATCCGTACTCCGAAGATCTGACCCAACTGATGAAGGCGGTGGTGAAAACGCTGGGCGGTCGGGTAACCGGTTATTTCAAATTGCCTGGGTTGTTAAAAAAGGTGGGGAAAAAAAGATTTTTGGGCCCGTAAATCATCAATTGCCTTGGTCAGCCCCTCCACACTCAAAGGATACATACTAAAAATTTTACAGATCGCCTGGATCGTTGGGTGGTATTCCCAGGATCGCAGAGGTTCGGGATTGAGCCAGACCGACTGAGAATAGTGTTGGCGGATTTTTATAAGCCAATCAATGCCCCGTGTTTGATCGTGATCCGCATAATCAATGACGCCACCGGCCGAAAAAAGTTCGTAAGGCCCCATGCAGGCATCGCCGACAAAAATTACATGAAAGCTTTTTCGGAATTTTCGAAAGAGCTCTTCCGTTGGTATCCACTCGTGCTGATTCATGTCGGTGTAGAGTCGCGAATAAACACAGTTATGGAAATAATAGTGATGAAAGGCCTTGAAATGAGTGGAGGCATGGGCCGCCGAGAAGAGGGCCTCGACCATGCGGGCGTACGGATCCATGCTGCCACCGACATCCATGAGGAGAAGAAGTTCGACTTGATTTTTTTTGGGGGCTTCAAAGACCAATTCAATCTCGCCGGCGTTGCGGCAGGTCTTGTCGATTGTTTTGTCCATTTGGAGTTCTTCTTGCTGACCTGTACGATCGAGTTTGCGGAGCCTCTTCAAGGCGACCTTCAACTGCCGTGTGTCGAGGATACGATCGTGACGATAATTTTCAAAGCGTCTCTCCTCCGCAATTTTGACGGCCGATCGGCCTCCACCCGGCCCTCCCATACGCATACCGGAGGGATGGGATCCGCCGTGACCAAAGGGAGAGGTGCCTTGAGTGCCGATCCAGTAATTGCCACCGTGATGTTCTTCGGTTTGCTCTTTGAGTCTCTCGATAAATTTTTTTCGCAGTTCTTCCAGGCTCAAACGATCTCTATCAGGCATCAGGGGACGATGCGTCGGGTCTGTCAGTTTATTGAGCCAGTCGAGAAGCTCTTGTTTGAGATTGAGCTCGCCTTCCAGATTTTTAAAACAAAAGAGAAAGGCCTGGTCATACGCATCGTAGAGGGCCTCAGATTTGACGAGGACGGAACGTGCGAGATAATAAAACCTCTCCAACGAAGAATCGGCCAGATCTTCGGACAGGGCTTCCATCAGATAAATCCACTCCTGTGTCCCGACCGGGATTTTGTGGGCACGCAGGGTGTAGAGAAACGGGATTAGCATTTTACAGCTGTCTTACCTTAAGATCCTGTTCATTCTTAATCAGACACCCTATTAGGGTTTCATCTTTGAGACTTTTAGAGATACTTTCAGGGTCGGTTCCCATCGCGATCAGGGCATGCAACCAGTCAATCAACTCCGACGTCGAGGGGGGTTTGCGCAGATTGCGTGAGCGGATCTCATAAAACTTCTTGAGCGCTGTGTTCATGAGTTTGGATTCAATCTTGGGGAAGTGGACCTTGATAATCTGGGACATCATCTCTGGATCGGGGAATTCAATAAAATGAAAAACGCAGCGTCTCAAAAAGGCATCCGGCAATTCTTTTTCGGAGTTGGACGTGATGACGACCATGGGACGCTCTCCGGCGACAATTTCTTCTCCGGTCTCTGAAATGGAAAAACGCATTTCATCGAGCTCTGCGAGAAGGTCGTTGGGAAATTCAAGATCGGCCTTGTCGATTTCATCGATCAAGAGGACAATGGGCTCTTTGGCGACGAAGGATTCTCCCAGTTTGCCCAATTTAATGTAACGTTTGATATCCGAAACATCACCCTCAGCAAATCGACTGTCATTCAATCTTTGCACCGTATCGTACACATAGAGTCCATCGATGGCCTTGGTGGTGGATTTGATATTCCAGCGGAGGAGAGGCCTCTTCAAGGCTTGGGCGATGGAGGCCGCCAAAAGCGTCTTGCCGGTACCCGGTTCTCCCTTCAAAAGGAGCGGACGTTTGATAGCGAGCGATACATTAACGACTTCCTGAAGGGCGTCAGAGGCGACGTAATCATGAGTGCCTCGATATAAAGGATACAAAGTTTTTGTCATGACGCAAGTTTCATCATTCTCAACGCAGGTCGTCAATTCGAATTTACCAAAAAC
>OBEQ010868067.1_pt1 | contig 29595 bp, 36 predicted proteins | sample 1670901 | NCBI WGS metagenome assembly OBEQ01 (sample SAMEA104232315, study PRJEB22302) | groundwater metagenome | biome: forest; feature: aquifer; material: groundwater | place: USA | collected 2011-08-07 | depth 5.4 m
GTCCTTTGGGATATTGTTTTAGGGTTTATTATTGCAGGAATACTGGCCGTTTTTGTACCACACAAGCTCTGGGAAGCGTTCTTTTTTTCAAACAATCCAGCGCTTTCAAAAATAGTTGGACCACTTGTTGGCCCTCTGGTTGCTGTAGTCTCTTTTGTCTGCTCCGTCGGCAATATTCCTCTTGCTGCGGTTTTATGGAACGGAGGGATCAGCTTTGGTGGGGTAATAAGTTTCATTTATGCCGATCTTATTATTCTTCCTATTTTGAATATTTACAGAAAATATTACGGTTTAAAACCAACTTTTTATATTCTGATTACTTTTTATCTTACAATGGCTGCAGCTGGGTATATCACTGAAGTCATTTTTTCAGTTTTCGGACTTGTTCCCAGAGAGCATACAGTAAAAGCAATCACAGAGGCAGTTCAATTCAACTACACCTCAATGCTTAATGTACTATTTTTTATAATAAGTGGGATATTGCTTGCGACATTTATTAAAACAAATGGATTGGAAATGCTTAAGATCATGGATAAACCTATAGATGAGAAGCACCACCATTAAAGACTATGTCAGTAAAGTACTCTTCTACAATAAAATGCCCATTCTGCGGTTTTGAAAAAGAAGAGCAGATGGCAACCGATAGTTGCCAGTTTTTCTACAAATGCAAAAACTGTGGAAAAGTCATAAGACCAAAGCCAGGAGATGATTGTGTTTTTTGTTCCTACGGGACTGAAAACTGTCCATCTAAACAAACTGAATAAGTCAATCATAGATATATGCCACAGTTTCTAAGAATTCCAAAAGTTCAGTTAGCGCTGACTCTGCTTCTCATTGCGTCTACTGCTGTTTCGTTTAGACCAACAGCTTCAACCATTTTTGTTCTTTTTATTGCGGTGGGTTTTAGTAGTTTGTTTGACTTGTTATTTCTTACCTTGAGAAGAATAAAACTTTTTATTCCCTTTGCGGCAATTGTTTCAGGTCTTATTATTGGACTACTGGCAAGTCCATATACTCCGTGGTATCAAATTGCAACAATATGTGCTCTTGCCATGGCTGGCAAAAACTTCTTACGAATTTCAGGCAAACATCTATTTAACCCGGCAGGATCAGGATTACTTCTTGCTGGCATATTATTTCATCAAACAGTGAGTTGGTGGGGAGTGTCCTTTCAATCAATAAGCACACAAGTCTCTTTCCTAAAACTGTTTTACTTTGGTATTTTATGTCTTCCTTTCCTCGTTTCAGGTTTGAGAATGAGACGGTATGTAAGCATATTTTCGTTTCTTATAAGTTATACCCTTGTCTCTTTAGTCTTTTTACTCCATGAGTTTTCGTTGCAAACATTTTTTGTAACTCTTTTTGATCCCACTGTGGTATTTTTCTCTCTTGTTATGCTTCCCGAACCTATGACCACACCGCACAATCACAAGAAACAACTATTCTTTGGAGGGTTTGTTGCTTGTATTGCAGTTATTATTTCAATGCTTCATTTTTTACCAATCCCCGATCCTTTAATCAGTGCTCTTCTTGTTGGCAATCTTTTATTTTTTAACTTTCGCTAAACCACATTAACTTTCTGCCAATGAAAAAGAATAATAAAAAGAGTAAAATATGTCGCCTATAAGTTAAAAAACTTATAAAAGGAGGTGAAAAACCATGAACAAAGCCTTATTATGGATTATTATTGCAGTCATAGTAATTGGAGGAGCAGTACTTTTACTAAATAATCGCTCACAAAATTCCAACACTCAGCTACCTTCTCAACAACCAACAGCCGTGAGTACAACCAGTCCGTCTGGTCCAACGCAACCTGCTCAGGAACAGACAGTTACCATAACAGCAGATGGATTTAATCCGGCAACAATCACCATCAAAGCAGGAACAAAAGTGACTTGGATTAACAAAAGTGGAGCAATAGTGAGTATTAACTCAAACCCTCATCCAATACACACAGATTATTCCCCTCTTAATCTTGGCACGGTTCAAGATGGAGCTAGTGTTTCTTTGACTTTTGATAAACCAGGGACTTACAAATACCACAATCATCTTAACCCCAGTCAGACTGGAACTGTAGTCGTCCAATGACGTATGGAGCTTTGTCCTTGAGAGAAGTCGGAGTTGACATTGTAATTGTTTAGGTGCAACATAAGAGTATGGCTCATAAGGGAATCATAATTCTTGCTGTACTTTTTGTTATCGCGGCAGTTCTTTTTTATTTTTACCTCGCATCAAGAACTCAAAAAGCAACACTGATCCAGCCAACACCGACAGCTCAACCCACCCCCACCCCACAAAACCCCTTTAATCAGACCACAAACCCATTCAGCCAACCAACCACGTATCAAAATCCATTCTCCTCAACAGCAAGCGCAAACCAAGGATATACAAATCCATTTGAAAAGTTGAAATGAAGAAAAATTTTCAAATTATAGCGGCATTTTTTGTCTGTGCCTTTTTCCTTTTGGCCCTCCGGCTTGTTCATGCTCAAGTCCTCCGTTATCCGATCGCTGAACTTGATAACTGTCGCGATGCGAAGGAATGTTCTCTGTACTGCGATATTCCTCAAAATAGAGCCTCTTGCTGGTCCTACGGAAAATATAAACTGGTAAACGTTTTGGGTGAATCAACTGTTGATGAAAATAAGGTAGCCAAAGAACACGGAATAACCTTTCCGATCGTTCAGCTGGGAAACTGCACCAATGTCGCTTCGTGTAAAACCTTCTGTGAAAAATCAGAGAATCACCAAACGTGTATGGATTTTGCCCGTTCCAAAGGCCTGGGTCAGTATAAGCAACAGAATGACCTTTTGCAGAAAGCAAAGCAAGAGCTGGGGTGCGATTCTATTGAATCGTGCAAGGCTCTTTGTGAAAATCCAGTCAATCGTGAGAAATGTATGAAGCTCGCCGACCAGAATCAACCGCCAGAACTAAAAGCAAAAAAAGAAGAGTTTATCCAAAAAGCAAAAGAGGTACTAGGCTGTGACTCATACGCTTCCTGTAAAAGCTTCTGCGAAAATCCTGATAATCGAGAAAAGTGTATGAAATTTGCTGATCAACATATGCCTCCAGAAATGAAACAACAAATGCACGAAGGGAGCCAAACGAATGAAACACCACCTCCGTGCAACTCCGAAGAATCATGCCGGAAATACTGTCAAGAGAATCCGAGTGAATGTCCAGGATATAAACAATCACAAGACTATAAACACGATCAGCAAAACCAACCTCAACCAACGTATTTCCAGCCGACGAATTATCAAAACTACTCGCCACAAAATTCTCCTGCCTATAACTACCCAACCCAAACCTATCAACCGCCGCAAAACAATCCAACTACCTATCAAAATCCTCCACCGCAAAATTATCAACCGCCTCCCCAACCACCTCCCGGTGACGACCCAGCAACTCAATGCAGCAAAGCTCCTGGCTGCTCTTGGACCGGCTCCACGTGCCAGTGTCCTCATTAAGGAGAAAGATATATAGGGTTAAAGAAAGTCAGCGAGTGATTCTTACTTACAGCAACAGGTGTCTGCATCTTCGCCAGTGTGACAATATTTATTTCCTCCTGATTGGTAGACTTCACCATTGTGGCTACACTGGACTGAGTTTTGTCTACAGGTTCCTGTACCGTAACCAACAGTGCGACAGTAATCTGTACAGCTTCTAATTGTTGATGAAGTAGTTGGTGCTGGGGGAGTAGGTGTCGGTGTCGGAGGGTTTGGCGTGGGAATAGAGATCTTTGTAGGAATTGGAGAAGGAATTAGTGTCAATGTAGGTATCACGGTTGGGAGGGTCGTTGGAGAGGGCTCAAATCCAGATTGTAAGATCTGTATTAAAGTAGTATTTGGAACCCCATTAGTATAAATTCCACAGCAACCTCCATAATCGGTAAGCCCCCAGCTTACGCCATTTTGCCTCAGATAGTCCATCAGGGATTGGGTATAGCTGGGCCATTGTGGATCGCTAACCCCAAACCCAGGCGGATGAAACTCTCCCATCCAGAGGGGGACATTCCACGCTTTTGCTCTGTTTAAGAAGGCGTCAACAACGAGCTTCGCGTCATTCCAATTATCTTGATACAGATGAAATGAATAGACAGAGTTTGGGAGTGGCACAGGCCCACCCAGAGTGAACCGACCCTGCTTTGCGGCTCTATCGCTTGAGTCTTCATAGATGAGAAGGAGCTTTGGATTGATCTGTTGTACTGCTGTTCCTACTTTTACGTAATAATCTTGAAGGGGTTGCCTCATTGTATTATGATCACAGAGTATGTCTGACGGATACGGTTCATTTATCATATCAACTCCTACGACATGATTGTTGTTTTTGTAGTGGTCTACTAAAAACTTCCAGGCCTCAATCGCCCCTGGTTGCGCTCCTATCGGCGCCCCTGGCACTACATAGGCCGGTTTTAAGAAGAAATCACATTTTAGTTGATCAGTGCTTATTGTGCCCAGTATTCCTGGGTAAAGCCAGGGAGGCATTCCACCTGTCACACACGATCCTCCTCCGTCTGCTTGGCCAAAACCGGTTTTAAACTTGAGAATAATCTCGCGATTTTTCTGGCTCATTTGAGTGATGGCGCTGTCAAGTGAAGACAGATAGTTCTGGTCCCAAAAATGAGTGACTGATCCATCAGGATTTTTCGTAGGCGTAGTTGGCTCAAGATCTCCCCAGGAAAAAGCAATCGAAGAGGCATTAAATCCCCATGAACTTACATTATTGATCTCATCTTGAGTGATCGGGTTCCAACAATCATGGCCGGTTCGTGGTGGAACGTATTTCTGTGTGTTAACACCGGTAAGGCGAATATAATGCCCTCCTTCATCAAACAAGCCCATTCCATTGGCATGCAACCAACCGCCAATAATTGGCGGCTCTTGGGCATTTGAGTTTGGAGTGGTGTATGATTTTCCAAGATCAGAGATCTGCTGTGCCGAGAAAAAAACGCCGGCAGAAAATATGAGAAAGAACCCAAGCCAGAATGCCGTAAGAAGAGGATGAGCGTTGGTGGTATGAAGCTTGTGTAATAGCTTTGAAAAAAAAGAGTCGTTTGTATTCTCCATAGATACTCGTTATAAATGACGGTATTACTTAGATCGTATTGAAATTTTGTCCTAATGTCAAGACGTGTAGAATTTGCTATACTTTTTATTATCCTATGGCAAAGACGAAAGCTGGAATTTTTATAACAATCTTTTTGCGGTGGCTGCCGTTTGCCGCCGTGATTACTCTTCTTTGTGGCCTGGTCTATGCATCAGTCCAGCAAAACTTCCGACAATCAGCAAATGATCCTCAGATCCAGATGGCAGAGGACGCGGCTTTACGTCTTGAGAGGGGAGAAGAGATCCAGAATGTTATTCCAAAAGAGAGTGTGGATCTCTCACAGAGCCTTTCTCCGTATGTTGCGGTGTATGATGCTGGAGGTATAGCGGTCGCCTCATCCGGTTCTCTTGACGGGACTTTACCACAGCCGCCATCAGGAGTGTTTGCCTATACACGAGAGCACGGAGAGGATCGCGTTACATGGCAGCCGAGACCGTCGGTCCGAGACGCAATCGTTGTTAGACATTACATGAATGGTGATACTCAGGGGTTTGTACTTGCGGGTCGATCTCTCGGCGAGATAGAGAAGAGAGAAGAGCGGTTATTTGCAGAGGTCCTGCTTGGTGGATTCGCCACACTGGGAGTCTCATTTCTTCTTGTCTGCCTCATTCCGTGATTGACAAATCACAAATAAATCTTCTATAATCACAGCGCTTCGTTAAAAAAATTTTTCAACTATGAAAGAAAGAAGACTCTCTCCGATCGTGGAACAAAAGACACTTAGAGTATGGAATGAGGTCCCTGATGAGATAAAATTGGACCTTTTTGAAGCTCTCGAACAAGCCTCAATGGTGTTTGTTTTGATTGACGATATAACAGATCCACATGAAGTATTATCTGCGCAAGATCTCTTCTTGACTATTGTACAGGGGAGATTGGAAGAGAAATATCCAGAGATCTTTTCGGAAGCAGTTCAGAATGAAAATTCACCCTATCGTAAACTTCTAGTTGAGTGGGTTTTGACAAAACCACACTATTATCAGAGCGAGGTCATTGAGCCTATTCGTGGACATATTCCCGCTTTTTCTTCTCCCAAATAAAATACCCCTTGACAAATACTATATCGATTATATATAAAAAGAATAATGCGTATGGACAAGTCTGAAGAAGGGAAGGTGAGAATAGTCTAAGAAGTATGGCAAATGTAGAAAGACTTTATCCGGAAATATCACGAGATAAAGGTCGCGTGCCGGGAGTATGGGAGACGAATATTGGAAAGCTTCTCATGGAAGAACAAGCAGACGACATTGGACGAGGAGGAACTCATCTTCGGCAGGCACAACACGCTCCAGTGCGGGCTTTAAGAAGCAACAGAACAGCGAGATCAAAATAACAAAGATCAGAGTATAATATTTTTGTGCAGGAAGATAAGGTATTCAAGGCAACTATTATTTTCAAGTTCTTAGATGGGTCTCTTCAGTTTCTTTCGGGAATTTCTCTCTTTTTTATCAAACCTCAAACCATAGAGAAACTTATTATCTCGTTATCCCAGCGGGAGCTTCTTGAAGATCCAAAGGATTTTTTCGCCAATGCGGCAATTCATCTTTCTCAATCGATTTCATTAAATTCTAAACGATTTGTGACATTATATCTGATCTTCCACGGAATCATAAACATTACTCTTGCAATAGGTCTCTGGCAGCGCAAACACTGGGCGTATCTTACCGCGATGATCTTTCTCAATGCGCTTATGGCCTATCAGATCTATCGAATCAATCACACCCACTCAATCGCGCTTTTTTTCCTGACTCTTCTTGATGCGGCCGTGATATGGATTATCTACCGGGACTACCGTCTGCACTTCAAACGATCTTTGCTATAATGCGGTATGCCCGACCGCCGTTTTAACAGAGATATCGAGAATGACAGATCGTTTCTTTCTCGGTCGGAAAAAGAGTTTGCCGACATCTCTGTCCCCAATATTCCAGGCTGGATTGAGACCTACCATCTCACTCTCTTTTCAATCGCGTGGATCCTGCTGATTCTTTTATTTAGTTTTCTTGCAAAACAGAATATCAACTGGTTGTGGCTTGTCTCTCTCTCAATCGTGGGACATATAATAACGGATACTCTTGATGGCGCTGTTGGAAGATATAGGAACACAGGACTGGTCCGATGGGGTTACTATATGGATCACTTCCTCGATTATATTTACTTATGCGCCATCTTTATTGGATATTCATTTCTTGTTCCCGACCACTCAAAATATCTTCTTTTCTTCATTCTTGCGATTTTCGGGGCGTTTATGGTGAATGCTTTTCTTTCCACAAATGCCACAGGCGATCTTAAAACAACGTTCTTGAAAATTGGAGCGACCGAGATCCAAATAGGATTCATGCTGGTAAACACGGTCATTATTTTTTTTGGAAAAACATACGTAGAACAGGCTCTTCCGGCAGTTCTGATAAGTTCTTTGGTTGTATTGGTAGTATTTGTCTTTCAAACGCAAACGAAAATATGGCATATAGATATTCGGAATAAAAAAAATAATGAAAAGAATCATTGAGGTAAAAAATCTTGTCAAGCGCTACAAAAAAGCAAAAAAAAATGCGGTTGATGATATCTCTTTTTCGGTTTCTGAAGGAGATTTTTTCTCGTTCTTAGGCCCCAACGGAGCAGGCAAGACCACCACCGTCTCGATCCTCACAACAACCCTCACGAAGACCGCCGGAACCGTCACTATTGCAGGTTACGACCTTGACCGGCAGCAGAGTGCGGTGCGGCAGAGTATCGGTGTGATCTTTCAGAACCCGAGTCTTGATAAAAATCTTACCGCGGAGGAGAATATTCGATTCCATGCAGTGCTATACGGACTCTATCCTTACCGACCTTTTTTTTCAATGATGCCGAAAGAGTACCAGAAGAAAGTACACGAGCTTGCCGAGGTACTTGATATTAAAAAAGAGCTTTTTCAAGCAATCAAAACATTCTCGGGCGGAATGAAGAGAAAGCTCGAGATCGTGCGAAGTCTGATCCATCATCCGAGAGTTCTCTTTCTCGATGAGCCGACCTCTGGACTTGACCCGTTGAGTCGAAGAAATCTCTGGGAATATCTCCAGCAGGTGAGAGAAAAGGAAAAAACCACAATCTTTCTCACCACACATTACCTCGATGAGGCAGAGGGCGCGGACACAGTTTGCGTTCTCAAGGAAGGGAAAATTGTCTCCTACGGAACCCCGCAACAGATCAAAAAAGCCCTGATCGATGAGTATCTTTTGGCTGATTCGGAGAACAAAAAGGAACTCCGAGAGGAACTCCGAAAACTCAAACTCCCATTTAGCGAAGATGGGCATTTCAAGATTACATTAAAGAAAAAAAGTGCTCAAGAGATTGTTCAATCTATCAATACCCCCCTTTCATTTCTTCGTATTCATACTCCTACATTGGAAGAAGCCTATCTGGAAATTATGACCAAAGGAAAGGAGAATGAAAATCATGAATAGGCAGATTCAGGCAATATTCGTGATTGCGGCCCGGGATTTCACGAAATTTTTGCGGGATCGAGCACGAATTATTGCAACGTTTATGTTTCCGATCATCTTTATCGGCGTTCTTGGTGGCAGTCTTCAGTCGAATCTGGGAAAGACGGTCGCGTATAATTTTCTCACCTTTATCTTTACCGGCGTACTTGCCCAGACGCTCTTTCAATCAACCGCCTCGGGAATCATCTCTCTGATTCAAGATAGAGAGACCGATTTTTCGCAGGAGATGTTTGTCTCACCAATCTCGCGCTACACCATTGTATTTGGAAAAATTTTCGGCGAGTCCCTGGTTGCTCTTGTTCAGGCAATTGGGATCATCGGCTTTGCACTGATTGCACAGGTACCGATTTCTTTAATTCATTTAGTGCAGATCATTCCCGCAACGCTGGTGGCGTGTCTTTTCGGAGGAGCCTTTGGTATCCTTGTACTCTCGCAGTTGGGAGAACAGAGAGCTGCAAATCAAATTTTTCCGTTCGTGATTTTTCCCCAGTTTTTTCTCTCTGGAGTATTCAGTCCGATCCAACATCTTCCACCGCTTTTATTTGTTCTTTCCCGGATTGTCCCGATGACCTACGCGGTTGATCTGGTAAGGGGGATGTATTATCTGGGAAGTCCTGAATATTCGAAAGTAGTCTTACACAGTCCGTTCTATAATCTGGCTGTCATCGCGGTATATTTTATAGTGATGCTCGTGATCGGGACGTTCTTCTTTATCCGCAACGAACGAAATAGATAACACACAGTTAACCAGGAGTTATTTCAAACAATACTCTAGTAGTAAGAGAATTGTACTAATAAAAGCTCGTGATAAATATGTTAGCTTGACAGGCTAATTCTAAACATGTAACATAGGCTATATGCCAGAACAAGGCGATATACCGCCTCCTCCAAGGACAAAAAGAGCTATTCCACGTTTTCTAGACAAAGTAAGAAGAACCCAAGGGATTGATACAGAAACTCCTACCTATAGACCAGAAAATTTAGATCCTACAAAGATTGCTAATTTTCTGGGAAATTGGAAATCTGAACAAGGTATGCCCGGAGAGTGGAAGTTTAGGTACGAGGCCGGGAAAGCGTGGAGAATCCGACTTAAGCATGGGTATTTCTAAAGACATATTCTCTATACGTGTAGGTTATATAAGCGATCCCGCTCTCTCTATTAGAATGAGAGGAGTTGAAAGTATTAAACTGGTTGGCGAAGGAAGAGCTTATGTCCCAAACGCACTAGCAAACCCTAGAATCATTATAGAAACACAAGACGGTATGTTTGTTTTTTATAGAGATGATTTACAAGCAATTTTGCTGATAGGAAAAAAAGAAAAAAAACATGGAGAAGTAAGTTTTCCGCCCGAGTCCCACATAGATCTTGAAGGAATTCTTCAGACATTTAGACAAAGTAGGAAACAGTCCTAACGTCCTCCACGTGCTTCATTTTTGTTATAATATACTCATATGAAAAAGAAAAGATATGAACTATTGAGAAAATTTGAGAAGAAATGGGTTGCTTTAGATAAGAACAGCTCTAAGGTTTTGGCATCAGGTAAAACTATAGAGGAAGTAGAAAAGGGACTTAAAAGAATAAAAGAGAAGCCTTCTGCAATAGAGTATGTGATGCCATTTAATAGCTACTTTTCTCCTTCATGTCTGTAAAAGCAATATTTCCTTATAAACCCGACATCTATCTTGATCTAAACGATCGTTCAAAAGTCATTGCGGTTGTAGATCGGCCCAAAATTCCTGTACGCCTAAATTTCAATCATAAATTCTTTCCAACAACAGCACCCGTACAATGTCTTCTTGACTCAGGAGCAGATAGAAACCTATTTCCTGCCCATTGGGGAGAAAGTTTAGGTATAGAAGTGAAAAATACAAAACCTCATACAACCCGTGGGATTGGCAATCAACCACCAATTACGGTATATCCGCATAAAGGAATTAAATTTTATGTTGGAAACGGTCTAGGAACAAAAATAATTTTTACTGCAGAGATAGATTTCTGTTATGAACATCAAGTCCCAATATTAGGAAGAGAAGGTTTCTTTAGATATTTTAAGAGAATAACTTTTATAAGCAATAATGAGGTTGAACTTGAATTCTAACGATACCTTCAAACTTAACTATACTAAACGGATCATTATTTATAAGCGTAAAGGATTCTAGCGTCCTCCACGTGCCTGGACTTAGAGCCTTGCAAAAGTTTTTCTTCTTTGATACAATCTCGCTATGATAGAAACAGCGCCTAAAGAAGTACCTCAACCTCCAGTTGAAATTGAAAGAAAATTCCTTATCACATCCCGCCCTGGGAAGTTAGAACAATTTCCTCACAAAGATATTGCTCAAGGATACATAGCCATAACAGACGAGGGAACTGAGGTCAGAGTAAGAAGTAAGGGTGAAAAGTATTCTCAAACCGTTAAAAGCGGCAGCGGTAAAACAAGAACTGAAGTTGAGTTTGAAATAAGTAAAGATCAATTTGACGCACTATGGCCTCTTACCAAGGGTAAAAGAGTTGAAAAAACTCGTTATGAAATACCCTACGAAGATGTAACTTTAGAACTTGATATTTATCATGGTAATTTACAAGGACTTGCGACCGTTGAGGTTGAATTTACTACAGAAAAGCAGAGCAATAATTTTGTCCCACCTGGGTGGCTTAGTGAAGAAGTCACTTACGATCCAGATTTCAAGAATCAAAGTTTAGCAGTATATGGAATTCCAAGTGATGTTGGTCTAATTAAATAGTTTTAAACAAGTCCCTATAGAACGTTCCAACATAGTCAACCTGGAGTTATTTCAAACAATACTCTAGTAGCCGAACTAGTTTCATTGCATAATCTATTTGAAATCTCCGCTATTCTTTCATAATTTTCAGCAAGAAACTTACACGGATCGGCAAGATCGCTTACGATAACCAACGTCTCACCGCGGACTCCTACATCTCCTCTGACTCCCACATTTTTAGGCAATGTTCCATACTCTAAATGAAAACCTTCTCCTAATTCTTCCTGAACTATACCGCAAGCACGTTCCATATCTTCGGGACTGGCAAAAAGCTCTCTTTGTACCAGTAGTCTTTCCGTCATTAGGAGAATTATACTAATAAAAACTCGTGATAAATATGGTAGCTTGACAATTGTTAGATAAATAATTATCTTTGTTATTATCGTGGGAGAGTTGTTAATAGCAAGCGGTTATCGCAGAAAAGTAGAAGAACTGCCGCCAACAGAAGACGGGTGGCCAACGTTCGGTGAAAATAGTTTAGATCACAGAAGGTTGATAATAGTAAATAAATCGGCTATCTCTAGAAATCCAGTGTTGACTACTATCGTTCATGAAGAGGTTCATGGAGTTTATCCAGAACTGGGTGAAAGAGAAATTGGGGCATTAACGGATGAGATTGTCAAAGGTCTTCAACCGACAGAAAAAAGAAGATACTACAACTTATACCGCAATAAGAAATAATTTCCAACATAGTCAAGCGCCTGGGTACAGCTTCATAGGGGTTTGGAGTTTGAGCCTTTTTGATACTTTTGCCTCATCTCCAAGAATTTTGTAGTCCTTTCTTCTTTTGAAAAGGATAATGCCCAATCCCAGGAATTTTTATATGCAGGATTTCCATAACCTATCTCAATCTCTTTACTCTCTTTGGCAATTGTTTCTCCTAATAGTTCCGTCCAAATATCATAAAGAATTAAGTCAATTATCTTATGAACTTCTTCATTGAAATCAACATTTTTGCCTATCAAATAGTTATTATCCATTAAAAGCCTGTGAAGCAACTCGTGAATAAGAGTAGCTTCTTTATGTTTGTAAGGATAACTACTCCTTAGTTGCATTGGAGTTGAATAGCTTATTCCTTCAAAAGTTACGGCATTTATAATTTTTGTAGTGAAGGTGAGACTACTATATCTCTGAATAAGTTCAATTATTCTTTGACCATCATTACTCCATATCTCTTTATATTCTTTTGCAGCTTTAATAAACTCATCTTTGCCGCTCTCTGGATAGAAATTGATTTGGAGCATAACTAACATTATAGTTTAACCGTAAATAAAAAGTTCCACCATAGTCCACACACTTCACAGATACCGTCCGGTATCTGTTACGAGGTGGCAAGCAACCCGCCTGGATCATGTCAAGAAGGTTGTTGTGACAATCCATGAGGTGTCTTATAAAATAGTTTACTGAATTTCACTACTGATGTTTGATGTAATGGGTGTTCGCTAAAAGAAGGCGTTAATCCTGCCTCTTGAAAAATTCTAATAAACTCGTTGCCCGATACTTGATCCTTCTCTCTCATCCTTCCGCTTCCCGAAACGGCATCTACAATTAGATCAGCTAATATTCCTTTTGCGTTTATTAGGCTCTTCTGCTCCCAGATCTGTAAATCATCTTCAGGCAGCATACCAAACGAGTCATAATAGGAGCCATGATGATCCTCAAGTATTCTATTCATCTCTTTAGCAAATGCTTTTAGCTCATCTCGTGTAAAGGAGCTGGTTAATCCATGGCTAACAGCTAGATCAAAAGAGCCATCCTTAAATGGTAACTGCAATGCGTTAGCTGCGACATATGAGGCGTCTTTGTTGCTCCAAGTTCTTTCCCATCCGCGTTCTCTTGCAATTTTAAGAAGAAAGTCTGCTTGATCAGCCATTACAAACTTCCAACATCTTTCTTTAATAGCTTCTGCTAAGTTTCCTGTTCCTGTTCCGATATCTAGACCTCTTTTATACCTATAATAACCTCTGTCTATTTCCTCTATCAAAGCAGATATCGTATTCTCAGTTGAGAGACCAATGAGAGTATCAAACCATCTATCTCCTGTGGGTCCTTTTTCTGAAATCAACTCGTATCGTTTTTTACCATCCTTTTCTCCCCGAACTTTTTCTGCCAAAGTTAAAAGATCTTGCAATGGTACTCTTCCATAGAAACCTTTCCTTCCTACAGGCGTTCCTTCTTCTTGTTTCGCTATCTCAATAGTCTTACTCCATACTCTCTCGTCAACTGGATGTGTATTGTGAGCTTCCCACAAGTCCATGTATCTTTGTGGGATTTCACGACCATCATAGTCATAAAAAGTCTCCGTTTGTTTATCCATCTAATAATATCTTAACAAATCGCAGAGATATAATAGTTTCCACCATAGTCAACCAGCCCGAACACGTCAGAAAGATTATTAAGACAGTTTAATTAAGTAGTTTAAAAGTCCTCATCTCCTGGAAAAGAATAGCCTTGTGCTCTCAGTTCTTCTTTTCCTTTTGCAACATATTCTGACCATTTTTTAGCTTCTCTTTTTGACATTGAAGAAATATTCATCCATTTAGGTTTTTTTTGATTAGACAACTTTAAAGGACCAGATAGTAAAACTTCAATACCAATCACATTTCTCACCCATGATCTACTTGCACGTATTCCTTCTTCGCGAGCTTTTCTTACTGCCTCAAGCGTGTTATCAACAACAGAGATTGTTCTAAACTCTGTCCATATGCGACCCGCCTCACCCATCACCTCTTCATAAATTACTCTAATAGGAGCGTACCATTGTCCGTCAGTTAGAAGGGGTAAGAGACTTCCTCCATTATGTTCCCGATAGGCAATCCAATTAGATAGATGACCATGCCAAGATTCAACAAGCAATGGAACTTCATCTTCACTTAATTGTCTTCCTGGAGAAGTAAGTTCTTTAAATTGAGTTTTGTATTCATGAGCTCTTTTGTCGAGTTCTCTATAGTTTGCTCGTAAATAGCCCAAATAACCTTCTGCAGTTGACATGGTGATATTATAGGCTAGATTGTCTAGAAATCAATATAGGTAATACGTTCCAACATATTCGATTAGCCCGAACACGTCAGGAAGATTAGAGTTTATCTATTAGAGAAGTTCATTATTGAGCGAGGGCGGGGAGGTCGGATCCGTTTGGAGCGTTTGGGTTGTTAACGACAGCATCGATCTTATGTATCGCGTTATCGATCATCGCCGCATCACCAACAGGCTCCTTTTGAGGATGAGGAATTGCTCGCTGAATGCTTACTCCCTGTACCTCCTCCTCTGCTTTTTGCTCCTGCAGCTGCGTCATCCTTGCTGCAACAAGGAGAAAGAGAAGAAGAACAACAAGGGCAAGAGCTGCGACCGGAAGCCCTTGATATTGATAAAGATTAAATCGTGGTTTTCTTTTTTTCATAGCTTATTGATTTTCAGAACCAGTTGGTGAAAGCTTTGGTGTTTTTGTTACTGATTTAACCACCTGCTCCCGCAGAGCCTTCAGATCAAGCTTCAAGACTGTATCAAGATAGACTCTTGCATCTTTACAAACAGGCTCCACGCTGCTTTGGAAGGTTTTTCTCGCATTTTCCAGAGTGCTTTTGAACTGTCCTTCAGATTGTCCACAGACAAACGCTTTCGTTTGAGAAAGAGTAGGGATAAAGTTCGCATACGCGCTTCTACAGGCGTCTATCTTTCCTGCAAAAGTGGCAAGCTCTGTCTCAAGTTTTGAGGTGTCATACCCTTTTGCTTTGAGCTTGGAAATTGTCGTTGAAAGCTCTTTGTTTAGTTTCTGAAGACGGGGATGATCGGCGTTACTATTGTAGGCATTGATTTTTTGATCTATCCTTGCAGTAAGATCTGAACACCTCTGTTGAGTCTTTTGTTGTTTTTGCTCCGTCTGCCCGGCCTGTCTAGTGGGGCTACGTTGCTTCAGTGGGGTCTGAGATGTCGCCGGTCCTGAAGTTTGTGACTGCGCATATACGTATCCGGACCAAACCATTAATCCTAACAGAACAAAAATAAAAAAAAGTTTTTTCATAGATTCCTTATTCTTCATCATAAACGAAAAGAAAGACTGTTGTCAAGAGGTCTATTCCTCATCACTCTTGACAGACAGGGAAGAGATGAGAAGAGAGTAGTCCTGAGAGTCAATGATCCCGTCCAGATTCAGATCAGCCAACAAGAGGAGCCTTGCATCTTTGGAGTGGAGGTTGTTCCTGACCAGAGAGATGTCATAGGAGTCGACAATCCCATCCTGGGGGGAGAGATCTCCGGTCAGCTGCAGGACTCCTGAGAAATCAAAGGAGTTGGTGGAGGCGAAGCTCAGGGCCCCATCAGAGCAGGAATAAGTCCCGGGAGCTGTCTCTGTGGGACGAGCCTCACAGACTTTTTTCTGTATATGCATGGGGCCTTTGAGAAGAAGATAGTAGCCAGGCCCCTGAGGAAGAGTAAGCGTTACTGTCCCTGACCAGACTCCAGAGGAGTCTGCGGTAAAGGTGCCGGTGGCAGGAGCCGAGCTGAAGTCACGTCGTACTGCCATCACCTTCACCTGCATGGTCTTGGTTGCTGGCTGGGCTACAATTCCCTGAAACTTGAGCTTTAAAGCGATTGTGACATTGCCCGCTTGAGGTTGAGTCACCGGTACAGTAGGAGTTACCGTGGGAGGTGTTATTGTCCCAGAAGGAGGAGTGATCGTACCCGATTGTGGAGGGGTATCAAATCCCGATTGAAGGATATGAATATAATCCCAATAGAGCTGTCCATTTTTGACGATTCCACAACATCCGCCGTAGTCAGTTATCTCCCAACTAATGCCGAGCTGTTTGAGATAGCTCATAAGCTGCGTTGTATCTGCCTGCCATGTGGGAGTCGCCGACTGCGCACTGCTGTATCCAACGGCATGAAACTCTCCTAACCAGAGCGGCATATTCCAACTTTTTGCTCGGTTCCAAAAGGCGTCAGTGACCTGTTTTGCTCCATCCCAAGTGGTTTGATACAGATGGTAAGAGTAGACAGAGTTTTGAAAAGGAATAGGGCCGTTTAAGGTGAACTCACCTTTTTTAGCTGCAACGTCAGAAGAGTCCTCAAAGACAAGTAATATATCTGGAATGATTGTTCGGACTGCAGCCCCGAACCGCTTATATATGTTCATCAGAGGATCGCGCAACTGATCAGAAGTACACAGTGTTTTTACCGGATAGGGTTCGCTGATCAAATCTGTAGCAACAAAATGAAGATTATTCTTATAGCGGTTTGCGATAAATTTCCAAACCTCTGTGGTGCCTTCTTGAGGACCGATTGAGACACCTGGATAGACATGGTCAGGTTTGAGAAAGAAATCACAGTAGAGCTGATCTTTCGATGCGGAAAAATTAATTCCTGGGAATAACCAAAGTGGGATGCCGCCGCCAGGGCAGTTGTCGCCATTTGAGAGTCCCCATCCGGATCTCCAGCGAAGCATTACATAAATATTTTTGTCTGAAAGTCGCTGAATAGTATGGTCGAGTGCATTGAGATAGTTTTGATCCCACTGATGGTTCCAGGTTCCGTCAGGATTTTTTGTAGGAGGGGTTTTCTCGAGATTTGCCCAGGTAAACTGAATAGTCGATACATTAAAACCGAGGCTTGCAATATTATTGATCTCATCATCGGGCGGATCTTCATAGCACTGTGTTTTTTTTCCTGCTTTTATCGGAACGAGTTTCTGAATTTGAATTCCAGTCAACCGTACTTTATTTCCCGCTGAGTCATATAAATCTGTACCTTGAATATGCAGTCTTCCGGTAAATTGCTGTTCGACTGCCTTAGAGCGGTATATTTGAGCAGTATTTCCTTGTCTATATAGATAAATACCCACCCCGATCATAAGGAAAACCAGCGCGCCGAGAAAAAAGAAAGCTATTCTATTGTTTTTATACACACTGAATATTTTACCAAAGATACTCTTCCTCGTTTATTAATAAGTATATTTCTTGAGAGATTACTGTTCGTCCGGTTTGATCGACATTGTAGAGATGACGAGAGCGTAGTCTTGGGTGCTGAGGATACCGTCGAGATTGATATCGCTGACTGCAACTACAGATGGATCTTTACAGATATCGGGATGATCGTTGTTGCAGAGATTATTTCTCAAGAACGAAAGGTCATATGAGGTGATAATCCCGTCTTGTGGTGGCAGATCGCCAGCCAACAGAAGTACTCCGGAGAAGTCGAGAGTTTTCCCGTTGGAGAGAGAGATCTTGCCGTCAGAGCAAGAGTAAGCCCCTCCCTCTTTCTCGGTAGGAGCCTCGTCGCAGACCTTCTTCTGCAGGTGTTTTGGTCCTTTGACAAAGATGCTGTAGCCCCCATTTTGCGCAAGATTGGGGAAGTTGAGCTGTCCGGTAAAGATGAGATTTCCCAGGGAGTTTTTTGAAACCCCGTCTGTGGTGAAGGTTCCGGTTGCTGTTTGCTGGTTTCCCGATGCATCTTGAACAGTCACCTTAACAGGCACTGATGCCCCGCTTTGAGCAGGAGACGATACCACTCCTTGAAAGGCAAGTTTGAGTTGGAACGTAATACCAAGGCTGGGAGTTATGCTTCCTACCGGAGGGGTAACTGTAGGAGGGGCAGAGGAGAAACCAAAGCCGGATTGGAGAATACGGATAAGTTGAAAGTTTGGAACGCCGTCATGAACTACTCCGCAACAAGCAGCATACTCTGTGAGTCCCCAGCTTATTCCCTGTTGTTTCAAATAGTCCATAAGAGACTGAGTATAACTTGGCCACTTTGGGTCACCCGCAGAAACGCCTGGTGGATGAAGCTCTCCCATCCACAAGGGAACATTCCACTGCTTCGCACGATTTAGAAATGCATCTACTACTGTTTTTGCGGCGTCCCAATTATTCTGATACATGTGAAATGAATAGACAGAGTTAGGAAGAGAGAGAGGACCCGAGAGGGTGAAATTATTCTGCCTGGCGGCGATATCGCTTACGTCTTCATAGATGAGGATAATATCTGGATTGACCGAACGAATAGCCTGTCCTACGTTTAGATAAAAAGGCATGAGTGATATTTTTAGCTCTTCAGGACTGCAGACCCCTGTTTTAGGATACGGTTCATTTATCATATCTGCTCCGATGACATGCTTATTATTTTTATATCGACTAGCAAAAAATTTCCAAAATTCTTTCACTCCTTCTTGGGCAGAATAGGGCGCTCCAGGAGCAATAGTATTTGATTTGGTAAATAGATCACATTTTTTAGCTCCAATCCATGCAGGGATTCCGCCTGTTGAACAGCTTGATGTATCTCCGACTGACTTAAATTTTAGCATTACATAGCGATTTCGTTGTGTCATCTGTGCGATTGTTTGATCAAAGGCATTTACATAGTCCATATTCCAATGATGATTCCAACTCCCATCCTGATTTTTTGTTGGAGCTGTCGGTTCGAGGTTTCCCCAGGAAAAAGGAATGGAGGAAACATTGAAGCCCCAATCACTCACATTTTGAATCTCCCCTGGAACAGGTAATTTCCAACAAATATTATGACCGACTCGTGGCGGCACAAGGGTTTGATTATTTACTCCCGTGAGTCTTACTTCTTGTCCATCTTCTCCAATGAGTTTCATACCACTCGTATGGAGCCTTCCGTGATCTTGAGGTGTTGGGTAAGGAGACAGAGTTGTAGATGGGTTTGGTGGCGTAGTTACCGAAGGATTTCCTGTCGGTCCGGCCAGATTATCAAAAAAATTAGTCATCTGTTGACCGATATGTTGTTGTCCCTGAGCAGTATTTGGATGGCAACCGCCAGAATTAGAATCTCCTTGTACCATATTAAGCGGAGGAACGGTTCCGGCGCCCGGCCCTGCTAGAGCAAGACCGTCTTGTACTGCTTGATTTGCAAATGCGACTTCGTGTCCTCTTCCATCCGGTCCATCTCCCTGCGGATCACTCGTATCATTTATTTTTGGACAAAGTGAGGGAGGGTTGAATGTGTTGATTGGACTTATGTATATGACTGCATTGGGCAATTTTTGTTTTAATATGGAAAGCTCATTCCTAACCAGACTGTAGCTTATTGGGCCGTCTAAAGGAGCTGGTCTTGCGGCGTCTTCACAAAGTTCAACCCAGACGATATCAGGGGTTCCGTTTCTTTGAAGTGCCGCATCAAAGATTGGCCAAGAACTTCCATTCTGTCCATCAGTAATTGCCCAGCGGTTTACAGTCTGACTATATGTGTTATACTGCGGATCATTCCAAAAGAGGTGGAGGTTTCCTGCAATGCTGTTGTAGCCTTGGACAGAGACTTGAGTGTTTGAACATCCAATGAATCCAATGGAATGTTCTTTAAGACTTGCCTTTGAGCGGAGGGTTTGCGGTTTATTTCCGGTGAAAGAAAGATATACTCCAACAGCCAAGAGAAAAAAACTTATAGCAAAGAGAAAGAAAAGAGAGAGCTTATTGTTTTTTTGCATACCCAATATATCTTTGATTTTAAATGGAGTAGAATGGAGAATCAAGCGCTTTTTTCTTTTCTTACTGCTCATCTGGTTTTATAGATATTGAGGAGAGGACAAGTGAATAGTCACGGGTGGTGACTCGTCCATCAAGATCAACATCGCCAACTGAAAGGACCCCAGGGTCAGTACAGATGGTGGGGTGATCATCGTTACATAAGTTATTTCGAAGGAATGAAAGATCATAAGAGGAGACAATCCCATCTTGTGCAGGAAGGTCTCCCGCAAGCATCAAGATTCCTGAAAAGTCAAGACTATTTGTCCCCGATGACAAACTGATCTGTCCTACCCCACAGGAATAACTACCCCCCTCGGTCTCGGTGGGCACACTCACACAGACCTTTTTGGCAAGTTGCCGTGGTCCTTTAACTATCACACTGTAGCCTGATGAGGGGGACGATGTGGGGAAGGTGACAGTTCCGATAAAGACAAAGTTCCCCAGGGTGTTTTTGGTTGACCCATCGGTTGTAAATGTCCCCACCCCAGGGGTAGTTGTTCCATCTGAAGATAAGAGACTGACTGCAACCTGCATACTCTGGGATCCAGAAATCTGGGTTATTCCCTGAAACGCAAGCTTAAGGGCCAAACTCACTCCTGCCCCCGGTGTAACGGGGATAGTTGGAGTTACGGTCCCTGTTGGGGGAGTTGTTGTTATTGTTGCTCCTCCTCCATCAGCGATATAACAGGCTTGTTTGCCAGGTAAATTACAAGCACTTAAAGCAGTAGCTTGATTTAATAATTGCTGCTTTTTTTGAGAACTTAATTGACCCACCCCATTACTCAACTCATAAGGATCGGTTCGCAGATTATAGTACTCCTCCTCACCGGTATCATACTTAACATAAAGCTCGTCTTTTGTTCTGATTCCGCTAAAGGGAGGGTGGGAAGTTCCACCTTTCAGGCTACCGACTCGATCTGCACCATTTATAATGACTTTTCCAATATCAGGCTCTTCTCCATTTAATGTCTTAAGAGCCTGTTGGGGTGAAGTTTGTACTGATCCACTATTTTCCAAAAGGACCGCGGTTCGCCAATTTGAAGGAGAGGATCCTTGCAATAAAGGAACAAGAGAGCGCCCGTCAACAGCGCTGGTGGGAGTTGCACCGGCAAGTTCGGCAAAGGTTGGCGCGATATCTGCGTTGACAGCGAGCCCATCGACAGTTCGGCCTTGCTGTACTCCCGGTCCTCTTATAACTAATGGCACATTAATATCTTCTTCATAGGCGGTGTCTTTCCCCTCTCCCATTCTATGAAATCCCATGTGAAATCCATTATCCGACATGAAGACGACGTACGTATTGTTCAGTTTTCCTGTTTGCTGCAAAGTATCTATAACAACTTTTATTAAGTCATCTGCAGATTTTAACGAACGGAGCCTCTCACCGAAATCACTGTCGAGCTGGGCTATATCAGAAGAGTTTAAAGAGGGGAGAGCTTTGACCCAGTTGGGTTTGTCGCTTACATCGGTCTCATTAAACGATTCTATCGTGCGGGGAACTTTTGCATTGAGGAATAAACCCTTGTAACGATCTGGAGGTGTAGCTGGAAGATGGGGAACATGAGGAGCTATGTACATAAAAAAAGGTTTATTACTAGCTGTCTGTCTCTGTATAAATCCAGTCGCTTGAGTTGCTATAACATCAGTCCAGTAATCGCTACTGCTACATCCATAGGGTACACTTTTTGCGCTCTGCTCATTCGGACCTTTTTCGACTAGACTATAATCATACTCATCATTTACCTGCTTGCAACTATTATTGGTTTTACTGAAATCCCGACCATACCACTCATCCCATCCAGGAGGGACATAGGTAGCTGAAGCAGTATTGGGATACCCATTCAAATATTTACCCATCAATACGGTCTTATATCCCGCGTTATGGAGCCAGGTGGCAACCGTTGAGCTTTCTTTTGTACTGCCATTATTATAGAACGTTTCAAATCCACCGTTTGGAGGAGCGTTGCCGAAAATACCGGTATTATGAGCATACTGACCGCGTAAGATTGCCGCTCGGGATGGACAGCAGAGTCCGATATTTAAATAAAATCGTGAGAAAAAAAGCCCTTGATCAATCATCTGAGATTTTAGGTTCGGCATTACGTTCGGGTCATACTGGGAATCATACATTGCTTGATCATCGGTTAAAATAAAGACGATATTTGGCTGGTTATTACCGGCAGCTTTAGAGTTAATGGTTTGGGGTTTGTTTCCTCGAGAGTAAAAATACAGTCCAAAAAAGACTGTTAAAATAGACAATGTAATTATGAGAAATAGTCCAAACTTCTGATGAGAGCTGTTCATTCTTATATATATACTATATAGATATTCTTTCCCTGAAGTCAAGTATTAATCTATATAATAGGTAGGTGGGAAAAAAGCTTTTTTTGTTTGGCGTTATCATTGGTGTGGGAGTCTCTCTCTTTATTCTTCGTCAAACTCATCCTTTATCCAACAATCCAAAAATCAATCTGGCAACCTCTCCTGTTCCAGTTGCTTCTCCGACACCAAGTTCGATTCACACAAAACCAGTGAGTTCGATCTTTCTTCCCTACTGGACTCTTGAGGGGAACACTCTACCTCTCAACGGTTACAGCAGGGTTATTTACTTTGGAATTATCTCCAACGGAACTGGGATAGATACAACAGATCCTGGATATAAAAAATTAAAATCATTTGATACTTCTGTTTCTCCGGGTCTTCAGAAACACCTGACAATTCAGATGACCAGTTCGGACACGAATCTTGCAATACTGAATAATGAAAAAGAGCAGGTAGCCATTATCAGCGAGACCATACAAACAGCACAACAGTACGGCTTTTCCGGGATCGTTCTTGATTTTGAGTTATTTTCTCTGTTTGATAACTCGATTCCGCAAAAAATAAATAGTTTCGTTGAGAAGTTCTATCAGAGTGCAAAACAAGAGAAGCTCAGCTTTGCAGTTACACTATACGGCGATGTGTTTTATCGAAAACGTCCGTACGATGTCAAATTTCTAGCGGACCACTGCGACGAGATAATGATTATGGCGTATGATTTTCATAAGGCGATTGGAGAACCAGGCCCCAACTTCCCGCTTTCTGGAAAAGAAAAATACGGATATGATCTTAAGGTGATGGTTGATGAGTTTTTAGCAGTGATTCCCAAAGAAAAACTTTCGATTATCTTTGGGATGTATGGATACGATTGGACAGTTGATGAGAAGAAGCGCCCGCTCCGCAGAGCAGATCCCTTGAGTGATAATGATATTAGAAAAAAGTATCTAGACAACTGCAATACAAAAGACTGTGTGTTGATCCATGACGATCTCTCGAAGGAGACAGAGATCGATTATGTGGGGGCTGTTACATTTGACGAGCAAGGACTTGCGTCTTCCCAGAACCATATCATCTGGTTTGAAGATGAGAACTCGGCACGGGCAAAACAGGAATATCTCAAAAGCCGCGGAATCACCAGTTACTCCTACTGGGCCGCAGGGTATTTTTGAGGTTGACAAATCTTAGGTTAGTATGCATAATAACCTTATGTTTATTCCTACCACACAAAATACCAAGAACGTGACCGACATGAGAGAGAATGCCGTAAAACTTCTTCGTGACGTGAGAAAGTTTGGGGTAGTCTATATTATGCACCGATCTGATCCAAAGGCAGTAATGCTCTCTGTTGAGGAGTTTAAAAGAATGAACGAACTCATTGAGGATTATCTTGATGAGCTTGATGCACAGGAATTAGCAAAGGAACCTCGAGGTGTTGGAATTTCTCACGAGAAAATAGTCAAAGAGCATGCAAGAAGAAAAAAGATATAAAATCTTCTATACTGCCAAAACGCGAAGACAACTTTTCAAACTGGCATTTATCGATAGAGATCGTGTTCTTGGGAAAATTGGAGTACTGAAGATTCCATTTCCTCCGGGCCTTGATATTAAAAAGATGGTCGATTCTGCTGAATTTTATAGATTACGAAGCGGTAAAGTAAGAGTTATCTTTGAAATGAATAACCAAAAAAGAGAGATCTGGATACGAAAAGTTGGCTACAGAAAAGACATCTATCGTTAGAATTCTTTTGTAAACTTCGCCTACTGGCCGCAGGGTATTTTTAATTTAGTTTGGTTTTGAAGGGAAGGTATTCGCAGGAGCGTACCAGTCTTTGACCGCAACGTCCTTTGCTGTTTGGCCAGATTGCACAGTTACCGGAATGAGTGAATGGTCAGTACAACTGACAGAGAGACCACAGGGGACCGCTTTTGAGTAGCCGCCAGCAAGCCCTGGGCTAGGCGGATTTTGAGGATAGGCGACGACAACATACGTTGCAGGATCTAGATCAGGGATGGTAAAGGTAGAGACATTCTGACCTGTCTTCGTGAAAAAATATTTTGAGTGGTCGGTCGCGTTGAAGGCGTAGACGAAAAGTGGGGGGATTCCTTCGGCAGGATAACCAAGAGTACCCTCGATACTTCCTTTTTCAATTTTGGTTTGAGTCTGCGCAGTCGGCGTTGTTGCAGTTTGAGTTTGGCTTGGAGAAGGCGAAGGGCTTGAATAGACTGGAGGAATGGTTTGATTTGTCGATCGATTACCTAGATAAAACCCACCGCCGATAAATATTCCTAAGACGAGCAAAATTAAAATCACTTTTCCGAAAACAGAGAAAAATTTATCCATCTGGTTGTAGATTCTACCCGACTTTTTGTAAAATCTCAAGAAGCTTTTTTTTATCCTCTTTTGAGAGATGCGACATCAACTCACCGACTTTTTTAGTATGAAAATATCTTCCCTCCGCGAGAAGTTTTTCTCCCCGCGCGGTAAGCATGACCTTTACAATCCGTCGATCACGAGGATCCGCTTTTCGAGTTACAAGCTTTAATTTAAACAATGTATTGATAATACCTGTTGCAGTTGGCATCTCAATATCAAACTCTGTAGCAACCTCATTCATCTCTGCAGCCCGATACTTATGTATAAATCCCAGCACATGAAGTTGGACAATACTCAAAGATGTAAGCTGGGATCTGTATATGGTTTTTTCTTTGAGTAAACGAAAGAAGCGGAACATCGCTTCTGAAAGTTGTTCATTCTGTGAGACCATAGATAAACGAAAATAATTATTTAGGGTACCTAACTATTAGTATACTGAATATTTTTTCGATTGTCAAGTGGTGGAGTGTTTTTTCTTTGGGGATGTTTTTCCTTTAAAGACGCCGAGTTCTTTCAACTTCCACATGAAAAGCGCTGCTTTGCTTCTTGCATTTGCATCGATTACGAATCGGAGAGCTTCTTCCAAGACCGGGCGAGAGATTGTTTTTGCAAACTTGATATACATGCTTTTATGTTTTTTATCCTGAAGCTTTTCCGAGAGATGTACGCCGAATACCTGGTATTCGCGAGAGACATATTTATCTTCAAATGGGTCAAAGCGATTGAGAATGTCTCGGACAGATTGCATGGGGCTAAGTATAGCTTAATTTCTAATTTCTATTCAGTATCTAATTAGTCAATTAAAAATTCAATAAAAACTAAGAACTAAGAATTTAAAACTGGAGAAGTTATTTAGAAGGAAAGTTCGGTACCTCAGGAACAGTGGGATTCGGTGTGGGGACCGATGGTGTTGTCGGAGGTGTCGGCTCCGGCGTTACCGGAGTTGGTGGGGGAGGAGGAGTTGGATTTGGTGTCTGCGGTGTTGGAGGCTCTTTTGGCATATCAACGGGTTGTTTTTGGGACGATTGCGATTGATCTGACGGAGAATATGCTTGATTTACTCTGTGCTGTAAATCTTTCAGAATCGAGTCGAGTGCGTCATCGTGTGCTGCAGGAACCGCAGTGGTTTTAGGTGGTTCAGGTGCCGGCGTTGATACTGGTTCTTGCGCAACAGGTGGGGGTGGTGGGGTTGGCTCTGGCATGGGTGGTTTAGGTGGTTCAGGAGGAGGTGGGCTAGGAGGTTCCGGCACAGGAGGAGGTAATGGGTTTGGGGCTTGAGGTTGATCCGATGGCCTTTGTTGAAATTGTACTGTTGGCATCAATGTCTGGTCAAACTCACTCTGCGTAAATCCTTTCAAAACCACGATCTGCCCGTCATCTTTCTCGATCCTTGTCACCGGCGTTCCTGCGAAATTATTTGAGACCGAAAGCATCTCGGTCAGAAAATCGCGGTTTGTTTCAAGGTTTTTTTCCTCAAAAGCAAAGCCTTTTCCTACAAGGTAATCTTTTTCTGCTTTTGAGAAGGGACAGCTGGAGACTGTATATATAGTGATCTTCATTCTCTCTCTCATTATGAAGAAGAAAAAGTTTTTTGTCAAGTACCGATAAGTTGCTTATAGAGGTTTTCGTAATTCTCAACCATTTTTTCAGCCGTAAAATGTTGCTCAACGTGGGTTCTACAGTTTTTTCTCATCTTTTTGTACTCATTTTCCGGCATATCGTATATTCTTTGTACGGCTTCTTTTAGGCCCTCAATCCCGATTTTCTTGATAACAAAATCTCCTCGAATATCTTCATCCGAAGAATTAACTAAAAATCCAGTTTCACCATCTTTTATCACTTCTGGAGTTGACCCTCTGGCATAAGCGATCACCGGAGTCCCACAGGCCATCGCCTCAATCATGACCAAACCAAATGGCTCTTCCCACTTAATCGGGAAAATAAAACATCTACCTGAAGTTAGTAATTCATTTCTCTTCTCACGTGTGATTTCTCCATGATTAACGACTGGTGTTTGTTGGAGTTTGTGTTCGATCTGCGTTTTATAATAGTTTAAGTTTGATTCGCTTTCTTTATCCACTCTTGCTCCGAGGACAAGCTTTCTTCCCAGTCGCTTAGCCACTTCCACAGCATCTTCCAAACCTTTTTCGGGAACTATTCTACCAATCCAAACGATAGAGTCATTAGAAGATTCCTGATTAAAAGGAAACTCATCGACAGTTATTCCATGATATACAGTCCCAGTAAATCGTAAAGGCAGCTTCCTTTGACTATTACTTATTGAAACGAAATTCATATTTTTCAAATATTCAAATAAGATTTTTCTATCTTTGTTTCTTTTCTCTAGAGGAAGAGGAAAGTGTAAAGTAAAAATGGACGGAACTATTTGTCCGCTGGCAAATGCCAGAGATAAGAAATCGGAGGCGAGTGAAAGATGACCATGGATAATGTCAAAATTACCTCTTTTTCTAATTTCATCATAAGCCCAAAGAAAATGAGTAAGAGGATAAAGATAATTATTCCAGGGAATATTTTTATGGAGTAATCTTTCCTGATAAAAAAAGGCCGGATGAGCCGATGTTTTGGAATCCCCGGTGGTAAAAAGAGTTACATCATGACCTCTTTTGACAAGACCTTCTGTTAGATCTGCAACCACTCTTTCTGTTCCGCCGTAGCCGATAGGCGGTACTGACTGCCAAATATTTACAATTTTTGCAATTTTAAGTTTATTCATAAGATAGAAAAATATAACGATTCATAATCATTAACAACATGATCTAATGTAAAACGATCTTTGACCCAAGCTCGGCAATCTTCCCTTTTAAGAGTGTCTAGTTTTTTTATTTTATCTACCATTTCTGAAACATCTTTGACAACAAAACCCGATACTCCATCCTTAATCACTTCAGGTACAGCTCCTCTCTCAAATCCTATAACAGGAGTGCCGCAAGACATCGCCTCAATCATCGTTAGACCAAAAGGTTCCTCCCAGCCTACCGGAAATAAAAATCCTTTAGCATTTTGATACAACTTAATTTTCTCATCAAAGTCAACAGGACCCCTCACTTCAATATTTTTATGGTTTTCCAAAAGAGGTTTTACTTCTGTTTCATAAAAAAGTTTTTCTTTCGGATTATCTATGACTCCAGAAACAATCAATCTTTCTTTAGACTGTACTGCTGCTTCAACTGCTTCTTTTATTCCTTTCTTTTTTCTTATTCTCCCAAGCCATAAAAGATAGTTTTGATGAGAGGAGGAGTATGGGAAACTATTAATATCTATCCCGTTATAGATGTGAGACTTATTTTTTATTAATCGAGCTTGATTAAAAGCATTTTTAGAGACAAAGACAAATTTATCTTCAGATTTAACCATCTCGAGGGTAAGTTTTTGCCAATCTTCGGAAACAAAAATATCAGAATGAACAGAGTAGACAACTGGCTTTTTAATAAGCTTAGAAAATGGAGTAAAAAGGAACGGTTCAAAGTAGTTAATATGAATAATATCAAATTTATCCTGGTTTTGGGTTATAAGTTCCGATTCCAGGAGTTGAAATCCATAAAAAATCCTTTGGTTCTGCTCGATTCTATTTATTTCTTCTTCAGTACTTATCCCATAAAGATTTCCCACAACAGCGCTGTCTCCCGAAGCAAAGATTGTGACTTTGTGGCCTTTTTTTACTAGTTCTTTGGCCAAAAAGTAAACAAAAACTTCTGTACCACCTGTTGAGTCTTTATGGACTTTTTTATGTAGAGTTGCACCAAGTGCAATTCTAAGTTTTTTCATATAATCATTTTAACTTTTTTCCCATGACTTGGGAGGAATGCCTCTTTTATTTTCTTTTGTATATTCTAAAAGTTTTTCTCTAATAACTTCAACTGGAGAGCTTAGATTAATTCCAAGATCAGTAAGTAGTTCTTGACTGAATTGATTTTGCAGCAGAGAGAGGAGTCTATTATCATCTTTTAGATAGCCTAGATAACCGATCCAATAGGTAGGAATTTCTTTAAGGCCTCTTGTCCATCTTTGTTCACCTGCCCATCTCACCACTATTCCTTTTTTATCTTCTCCAGAAAAACGTTCGAAATGTGCCTCGGCCCTCATTGTAGATTTTGACTCTTGTTTTGCTTTTTCTTCTGTTGTTAGTTTCTGAAAATCTGACCAATTTAAACGAGATTCAGGAGCAGAAAGATCATCATTTAGGCCAAGCAATCGGTCAAGTTTTTGGTGAAGGTTTGAATCACCAGTTTTATACGCAATTAAACGAAAGATTTGCTCTGCAGAAAATCCTTGTGTATTTTTTAGTCCAAAGAGTTCGGCTAAAAGTTGAATTCTTGTAAGATGAAAATCAGCACCCAATACACCGACAGTTCTATGTAATTGTGGTTCTTTTTTACCTTCTTCATCAATGGAGTTCAGCGTATAAGCAAAATTTTCTAACGTATTTGTAGCCTTAGTTTCAACCGCAATTTCATTTTCAAAAATTTCGTACTCCTCGACTAGAATTTTTTTCATCAACTCTGCCTCCGAAAGAAATCCTGCTCCACCTGTTCTTCCCCCAGTTAAAATAATTTTTCTTACAACGCCTGCCAGTTTCAGTTCTCCCGCAGCCCGCGCAATATTTTTTGCCCACATATTAACATCTTCTTGTTTGGTTTGTTCTGTCGGTTTTTCTCGTGTTTCAACATCAATTACGGGCCCCTGACCAAAAACAATTAAATCATCAATAGGAGGTTTTTTAAGATGTTCGCTGGGCGAGAGATGATCTTTCAACAGTCCGGGCTTTTTTAACTTGATTTCCGCGGTTTGAGCTGGGTTGAGCATTAGGAGCTCGTTTCCGACGTCAGACATACTTAAAAAGCTTTACTTCGAACTGGTTGTAGTAAAGCTTTTGCTTCCTTAATACATTTTTCAAATAATTCCTTTTGTGAAAAGACTTCCAGAAATTTAAAATCATATAAAGTTTTCATATTTTTTTTCTGCTCATCTAGTTTTGGTTTTGCCTCAGTAATGAAGTCCAAATAGTTTCCAATTCCTTCAATTATCCTAAA
>OBEQ012154279.1_pt1 | contig 29557 bp, 26 predicted proteins | sample 1670901 | NCBI WGS metagenome assembly OBEQ01 (sample SAMEA104232315, study PRJEB22302) | groundwater metagenome | biome: forest; feature: aquifer; material: groundwater | place: USA | collected 2011-08-07 | depth 5.4 m
CGAGACCGGGATTGAACCGGCGACCTTCTCGTTGGCAACGAGACGTTCTACCGCTGAACTACTCGCGCATACTACTATCATATATATGTATGTGCCCTCCATGCACTTCTGTTCGAACACCTATTAGCCTGGTTATCCGAGATCATGTGTGCGTACACGAAGGATACTAAATCTGATTATAACAAAAATGGAGGGAAAATATGATAAGTGATCGATTTTCCTCTCAACTCCATACTGAGAAAACCTTTTACCTGTCGTTTATTGATGATTTGGGAAATTGCAAGGAAGAGGTCATCATTGAAAGTCCCTATATTACAAGTGAGCGTGCAGGACTGTTTATCCCTATATTTGATAAGCTCTTGGAAAACGGGGTAAAAATATATGTTATGACAAGAGACCCAAAAGAACATAAGCTAGGCATGGAGACTCAGTCAGAGGAAGCCATCCGGACTTTTGAGATTATGGGCGTTCAAACATTACTATGCGTTGGTAATCATCACAGAAAACTGGCTATTTTGGACAGAAAAATACTTTGGGAAGGAAGCTTGAATATTTTATCTCAGACTTACAGTCGCGAGATTATGAGAAGAATAGAAAGTGAAGTAGTCGCAATAGAAATGTTTAAATTTTTGAAGCTGGATAAGATTATTTAGTCTTAATTATCTCAGAGATATCTACTCCAAGAGCTTTGCTTATTTTAAGAAGATTGTCCGGAGACGTAGTAACTTCTCCTCTTTCAATAACAGCGAAATAATTTGAATTTATTTCAGCTTTTCTTGCTACTTCTGCTTGGGTAAGATTGGCTTTTTCTCTTAATTTCTTAATGTTTTTGCCGTAAACTTCTTTGTATGAGCTATCCATATGTCGATATTATATCACTTTTCAAAAAGCAAGCAAACTATAGGTTAATCTTGAAGCTAAATATATTCGTTTGCTATCTTATGGATAAGGTTTTTGTTAGAATTGACCTACTCTTATCACAGACATAAAATAAGATTAGACAAATGACTAATAAAATAAAGAAGATTTATAATGTTAGAACAGTCCGAGATGCTAAGCAAATTTCTTCTAGCTGGTTAGAAATTTTTGGTTTAACGGAGCTTATACTCTTTGGTTTACCTGAGATTGACGACAGATATCGAATTTGGAGAGTTCCTCTAAAAAATAAGATAAATCACAATAAAATTGGAGAAATAGTCATTGATTCTGTGACAACTCTAGTGGATGAATCAAAATCAACTGTGCCCGAAATTATTCAAGGTAGATTGCTAAATACAAATAAACTTTTAATTAAAACTAAATCTACTCATAAAGAAACATATAAAGTCTCAGAACAAAGAAACACATTAGCTTTAGGAGATGCTGAAAAAATTCTTCAAGATATGGCTGCTAGATCTGTAGATCTTATCTTTACATCGCCGCCCTATTACAATGCTAAGCCTGAGTACTCTGACTATATTACGTATGAAGAATATTTACTTAAAATGAGGAAGATTATAAGAAATTCTCATAGAGTACTTAACGAAGGAAGATTTTTTGTGATTAATATATCTCCAATACTACTTAGAAGAGCAAGTAGAAGTGAAGCTTCTAAAAGAATTGCAGTCCCTTTTGACATTCATCAATTATTTATAAAAGAAGGATTCGATTTTGTAGACGATATTATATGGGTTAAGCCTGAAGGTGCGGGGTGGGCTACTGGGAGAGGAAGGAGATTTTCAGCAGATAGGAATCCCTTACAATATAAGCCAGTTCCTGTTACTGAATATGTCTTAGTATATAGAAAACATAGCGATAAATTGATTGATTGGAATATTAGATCATATCCTAGTAAGGATATAGTTAAGCGATCTAAAATAGACGATCCTTATGAAATCACAAATATTTGGCGTTTATCCCCATCTCATGATAAGAGACATCCTGCAGTTTTTCCTCTTGAGTTAGCTGAAAAAGTAATTAAATATTACTCTTTTAAAACAGACGTTATTTTAGATCCTTTTGCTGGAATTGGTACAACAGCTAAAGCAGCGATAAAGCTAGACCGCCGTTTTGTACTTATAGAAATTGACGAGAAATATTTAGAGGCAACTAAAAAGGATTTAAAAAAAATTCTTGGAGTTAAATATAAAGATATTTTATTTATCAATTGCTCTTTGGACTCTGAAGGGCAAGAGGTGTTATTATAGTATAAGCATATGTATAAATACTTTCCAGAGCAGGCAAAGAAAAACTTTTCATCTAAAGGCAAAGACATTATTCAGGAAATTGGGACAGATATTATAAAAGGGGTTATATTTGATGTTCTTACAGGAAAAAATCTTAGAGATTCAACGGAATTATTGACTAGAAAAAGAATAATAACAATTAACGCGGCGACATTAACAATGTTAATTAAGGGATCATCGACAGAGAAAAACTTTATAGGCAACTTGCCATCTACTGCTTCCCAAAAATTAATTCAAGGTAAGCTAAAGAAAGATGAAAAATGGTTATTGGAATGGATATTAGGACTTACCGATAAAGGAATGCAAAATATACTTCGGGATGATACTTCTGGATTGGAAAAATACACAAATGATTATATTGCAATTACGAAGAAAGCTATCGAGGAATTTAGAAATGACTATGGCGAATTATCAGGAACAATACATTTAAATTCCGAGGAGAAAGCGAATCTTAACTGGGAATTTATTATTCAACTTATGACAATAGTTGGTTCACAAACATTAGCAGTTAGAGGCTCTGATAAATCAAAGTTTGGAAAACTGTTTGAGAAATTAATACTAGGCACTTTGTTAAAAGTGTTAGGTTTCACAATGGAAGATCCACATGCATTGCATAAAACTGATAAAGTATTTTGGTTATCAGAAAGAGAAGATAAAAGAGAAAGTGATGCTACTTTGCTTTATGGAAAAGGCAAAGGTGTAAGATTTGATATTGGATTTATAGGTAGAGGTAATCCTGAAATATCCTTAGATAAGGTTTCCCGTTTTGAACGCGAGATTGAGCTGGGGAGACAAAAATACTATATGGCAACTATTATTATTGTAGATAGAGTTGGCCCAGGATCTCGAATAGAGTCACTTGCAGAAGCTATTAATGGTCATATAGTTCAAATGAGCGGCGCCTATTGGCCTCTAGCTGTAGCTAAGATTTTGAAAGAAACAGTTGGTTACTCAAATGAAATATTGAATCAAAATACAGAAACAATAGATAATTTTTTGAAGAAAGAAATGAGAAACATATCGATAGAAGAATTGCTAAGCATACCTTTTTTTAACCAAACAGCAAATCTTTCTTCTGAAGAAATTTAATTTTTTTAATTGCTAGATTTATCCATCCAAAGACTTCATTTGACTTTTTAGCCTTGACACAAAGCTAAAAAAAGAGCATAATAAATGGAATTAAGAAAACGGGGAGGCTTCAAACCTTGACCCACAGAAATGCGAGCCAAAACGAACCTTCAAATAGGTTCGTTTTTTATAGGTATTATGATTAAAAAGATTAGAAAAATCAAAAATCTTGGGCTAGTCTTCTCAGATTATACTTGGGATCAGAATTTATCTGAATTTAAGCGCTTTAATTTAATATATGGTTGGACTGGTAGTGGGAAAACCACTCTCTCAAACCTTTTTAACGCGTTGGGATCAGGATTATCAGAAAAATATTCATCATTAGAATATGAAGTAGAAACAGAATCAGGAAGCTATAAGCAAGGAGAAGCTCTTAATAATAAGATTAGAGTTTTTAATCAAGATTATGTTGAAAACAATGTTCAGATATTGCTTTGTAAAGCCAAGTCGATTTATATACTTGGTGAGGAGAACAAAAAGATTGCTGACAAAATTGATAAAGATGAAAAGCTGTTAATAGCAAAAAGAGATGAGTTAAAACAAATTAAGGAAAGTAAGGATAAAACGGAGGGAGAAAGGAATGTAAAATTTACTGATGTTGCCAGAACTATTAGTTCAAATACTTCTGGAGAAGCCACTAGGAGATACGACAAGAGAAATGCTGAAGAGGCATTCGCTAAATTGTCTACGAAAGATTTACTTGATGTGTCTCAAGTTAAAAAACACAATTTAACTTTACGACAGTTTGAGGAACCTATTTTGCAAGAGCTACATACGCCAACCTTAATTTTCAAAGGAAAAGAATCTGATTTTGGGAGTGCTTTGAAGAAAATAGCTGAGCATACAAAAAGCTTATGTTCTAAAACAGTGGAATCCACAATCCTTCAAAGGCTAAAGCAAAATTTCGATATTTCGGAATGGGTTGAGAAAGGCGTGGAATTACATAATCATCATAAATCCGTTACATGTGAGTTTTGTAACCAACCTTTACCGCAAAGCAGAATAAGTGCATTAGCAAAATATTTCAATGAAGCCGATAAGGAGTTAAAGAGTAAGATTGAATCCATGATTGAGGAGGTAAGAAAAGTTAACTCATTGGTTAATGATATTAGGTCGGTGGACAAGGCAAATTTATATAAAGAAATCCAGAATGCTTATCAATCAGAGATCGAAAATTTAGAAAAAGAAAAAAAAGAATTACTACAGAAAATAGATAAAGTAGCTAATCTTTTAGAAGCTAAGAAAGCTAAGACCACTGAGGCGATAAGTTTTGAGTTAGATGTGAATGTAGCTCTTCTTGCTGGAGCAATTAAAAAAATTAATGAAAAAATTAAAGAACATAACGAAAAAACTAAGAATTTTAAAATAGAAAAAGAAACTTCACAAAATGAATTAGAAAAACATTACTTGAGTACAATTTACGATAAAATTAAAGAATTAGATAAAGAAATTGGAAAAGATCAAACAAAGATTCAAGAGTTGAATCTTGAATTGATAGATCTTGATAAACGGATCTCCGTAAATAAAAGTAGAATTTCCTCTTCTCATAAAGCATGCGGAGAGATTAATAACAGCCTTAAAACTTTTCTAGGAAGAGATGAAATTGTTTTTGAAGTAATGGATGACGGATATGTGATTAAAAGAAATGGAGAGATAGCACATAGCCTAAGCGAAGGAGAAAAAACAGCTATTGCCCTTGTTTATTTTACTGTTAACTTAAAAGATAAGGATTTTAATGTTAATGAAGGAATCATTATTGTTGACGACCCAATTTCTAGCTTGGATTCTAACTCCCTTTTTCAAGCATTTGCTTTTTTAAAAAATGCAGTTAAGGATGCGAAACAGATTTTTATCTTGACCCATAATTATGATTTTTTAAGATTGTTATTGAATTGGGTAAAAAATGATAGATCGTCGACAAAAAGCTATTACATGATTAAAAACTTATTTTCAAATGGTAGTAGAAAAGCTTATATTGCTGATATGGATAAAGAGTTAAAAGAGTATGAAAGTGAATATCATTATCTGTTTAAAATCCTGAAAGAATTTGAGTCAGACGGAACAATTAAGCAAGCATATCCTATTCCAAATATTGCTCGTAAGGTTTTGGATACCTTCTTAATGTTTAGAGTTCCGAATGGTAGTAAATCTCAATATGAAAAGTTAGAAAGTTTAAAATCTGAATTTGATAATAATAAATTAACCGCAATTTATAAATTCACCAACGATCAATCACATATTACAGGCAAAGGTTTTGACCCGTCTTTAGTTGCGGAGACTCAAAAAAATGTCAAATATCTTCTGGAGATGATAGAAGCGGTTTCCCCAAAACATTATGAAATTATTGTTAACTCAATATCAAACTAAAACGATTTATAGATTTTGTTGAGATTTAATTTGACTTGTCAGTAACAAGAGAATTAAGATTAAGAAAAGAGAAGTTTATATAAATATGCCTAACCTAACAACAATAAAATGTCCAAAATGCGGAGAATCTTTTGAACCAAGCGAAGCTTTCAAACATCAACTAGAAGGAGAAATGTTGGCTGGAGAAAGAATTAAACATCAAGAAGAACTTGATAGAGTTAAGAAAGAAGCTGAAGAAGAGGCTAAAAAGAGAGCAGAAAAAGATTTTGCGTTATCTTCTAAAAAACTTGAGAGCGAAGCTAAGGAAGAAAAAGGAAGAAATATTAAGCTTCAAAATCAGATCTTATCTTTAACTGAGGAGTTAAGAAAAACCAGAAGAGATAAGGACGATATTAAATTAGAATTTGCGAAGAAATTAGCTGAGGATGAAGAAAAAATTATGAAGTCTACGAGAGAAAAGGTGGAAGAAGAACATCAACTAAAAGACCGCGAGAAAGACAAGCAAATGCAGGATATTTTAAAAATTAATCAAGAATTGAGAAGTAAGGCAGAACAAGGTTCACAGCAAGCTCAAGGAGAATCATTAGAACTTGAACTAGAAGAGCTTTTAAAAAAAGAGTTCCCAATGGACGAGATTAAGGGAGTAGCTAAAGGAGTAAAAGGAGGAGATATACTTCAACAAGTTGTAGATAAGTATGGAAGAAAATGTGGATCAATCCTATGGGAGTCTAAAAACGCAAAATGGCAGGGTAACTGGATTCAAAAACTTAAAGAGAATCAAAGATCCGCTAAGGCACACATGGCTGTTTTAGTTACAGTCAATCTTCCGGAGGATATAAAGAATGCTACTTTTAGAGACAGCGTATGGATTACAAATAGATCATTCGCGCTAACTTTGGCATGGGCAATTAGAATCAATATAGGCCAGATATTCAACTTGAAACTTGCAGGTGAGGGTAAAAATGAAAAAATGGAAATACTTTTTAGCTATCTAACCGGCACAGAATTCGCGCATAGAGTTGAAGCTATTATTGAAGGATTTACTAATTTACAGATAGAAATTGAAAAAGAAAAACGCTGGTTTGAAACTAAATGGGCAAGAGAAGAAAAGGAAATAAGAAAAATTGTTAGCAATACGCATGGTATGTATGGAGACCTTCAGGGCATCACCGGTAAATCTCTTCCTGACATAAAGACTTTAGAGTTAGAGTCTGGAGAAGCTGAATAAGCTAATGTTTGATTTTTTGAAGGAGCAGAAAAAGAAACCATTTAGCTATCTCTCAATTGAGATGAGAAAAGGTTCCAAAGGTTATTTATGGTGGATCGTTTGGCTTGGCGCAATAGTTCTTTTATCTATTATCTTTTGGATTAAATAGGCGATATCAGATTTTTCCGAAGGCATGTTTTTTTACAAATATCTCGTTACCTGTTCTCTTTAGCACCTTTAACCTTTCGTTATCTGGATATATACTTAAAAGTCTATCAAGTAAAGCAGGTATCCCAATCACTCTTCCACCAGAAACAACTTGCACTCCACTTTTAATTAATTTTCTATCGTTTGCAACAAGGACAAGTTCAGGATGGTTCTGGCATAATAATATTTGAGCATAGTCTGTTGTTGAGATTTTATTAAGGACTATGTATTTGACTTCACCTCCTTCATTTATCAGAAATCTATTTTCTTTGTATTCTCGATTCATGGAAGACTCAGCGTTTAGTATATGATCAAAAAATATATTAAGCTGAGCTGGATTAAATCCGTGGTCACCACTTATAAGCTCAGAAAGAACTTCATTACAAACAAAAAAGTTCACATCAGGAATTTCATTGATGACTATAAAGATACTTGCTCCGCATTGTTTCCACATCTGTTCAAAATAGAGAATAGTACTTGTATCAAAAAGGAAGTTATACTTCTTACCTACGTTAGCTAGAATTTTACTGTTGTTTTCTGTCATAATTATCTAAATTATTTACATTTGGAGTATATCAAACTTAAGGGTTACCTTGACCTAAAAATACTCTTGGATTAACGGGTATTCCAAAAACATCTGTTTGAAAATGAAGATGGGGGCCTGTTGCCCAGCCTGTATTTCCCTCAAGCCCAATTACCTGTGTGGTTGTTGTAATCAGCTCTCCTTGGTATACGAAGATTTTATCCAAATGTGCGTAGATTGAAGTAATATTATTGCCATTATCAATAATAATGTGTTTGCCAAAACCCCAGAATATCTCCCCGGCATATATTACTTTTCCGGGCATAAAGGCCGTAACCGGGTCTCCTATCTTGTGATACGGATTAGCAATATCTATGCCTGTATGGAAAGGCTGGTATGGTAAATCCGACTCTCCAAATTCTAGGGTTACAAGGCCATGCACCGGCCAAACGGCATTTACTTGAATCTCTTTAATTACTTTTCCTGTTGCCGGATCATGAATTTGAACTTTGTGATTTTGCGGATTTTGAGTGGCAAGCCTGTCGGATACTATGTCGATTCCCGTATTGGTCAGGAGGATTACCGCAATTATCGGTATGAGAAGTACCAAAATAAAAGCAAAGATTACAAATTTAAGCTCCTTCTGCATTGAGAAGGCTGCAACTATATTTTTGAATAAAAACGGGTTCATCTGGATTTAAACTTTTCGGCAGGGGAAGTTGTAATAAAGGGATGCTCACGCTCTGAGGCGACAACTTTTATTGCAACGTGGTTCTGATCGGCAATTATCAGAGCTTCTCCTCGATCACAAGTCAATAAAAACTTCTGTTCATATTCACTTAGCTTAAACTCCTCTGATACTCCCTTAATCGTTGTGGTGTCCTGTCGCATAAGTATTCGAAGAGATGCTTGAGACGCTATAGCCTTACCATAGTCGCTTGTTAAAAAGTCATTTGCCTGTTGGGAAATAATAGAAACTCCAAGATAGTATTTTCGGGCACGTCTTGTAAGTCCTGAGACAAATCTTGCGCTTTCCTCATGTTGTAAGAGTATCCAGCCCTCATCAATAACAAGAAGTCTTTTTTGAGGATTACTTTTGACTTGGTTATATACAAAATTGGCAACAACCATCATTATTATTTGCCTAAGCGACTCGCTTAAATCTTTTATGTCAAAAATAACAAGGCGGTTATCAAGCTTAATATTGGTTTGGGAATCAAAGACACTGGATAGCGAACCTTTAACGTATTTCTCAAGCCTGTTTGATAGCTTTCTTTGCTTCATTGATTTTAAGGTTCTATATAAATCTAAAAGTCGAGGATATGTTTTTGCTTTTCTCGGTCTTCCTCTGTGCGGTTTTCTGTTTGTTTTAACTTGAGTATTTCCTTTTAGCGACAAGCCGAATTGTTTATAGGTTAAAATAATTGCTTTATCGATTACTGCCTGTTCTTCACCTGACAATCCGTCAACCATAAGAGAGATAATCTCTGTTAAATCCTGGATATGCTCGGAAAGGTTTTCCCCGCTTCCGTATGAGCTTGTTGTAAAATCAAAGGGGTTAATCTTTTCTTTCGATTTGGCAGATAATTTGATATAAGTACCATCTACAGATTCTGAAAGCTGTTTGTATTCCCGTTCAGGGTCAATAACAATTACCTTTGTTCCCTGCATAAGCTGTCTTAAAATCTCAACTTTTGCCGTATAGCTCTTTCCGCTTCCCGACTGGGCAAAGACAATGCTGTTTGCATTATTGAGTGAAAAACGGTCTATTGTTACAAGCGAATTGTTAGATTTATTAATTCCGTATAAAATTCCGGATTCCTGGACAAGTTCTGAAGATGTAAAGGGAAAGGTTAGGGCAGCAGAGGAGCTATCAAGATTTCTTCTTTGATTAAGCTGGTTTTCGGCCCGGGGTAAAACCGACTGCAGACCTTCGAGTTGTTGGAACGTTGCTGTCTTAATATAGAAAAGTCTTGTTGAAAGGACTGTCTCAAGAAGAGTAGTTATTTTATTAAGTTCAATTAAAGAATCTGCAATTATAATTATATAAATTGAAACCTGAAAGAGTTTTTCCTGTCCTCTTTGTATTTTATTTTTAAGTTCAATTGCCGATTCAAGCGGGTCGGTTATTTCAGAGCCTATGATCTTTCCCGACTGCTGCATAGCCCTCTTGGTTGACTCAAGTTCTGTTATTTTCCTGTTAAGTTTTGGCAGGGCAAGCATTGGGTCAACCTGTTCTATATGGTAGGAAATATCAACGTTGTGATTAAAGTTAACAAGCATTGAAAGCCAGCCAGTCGAGGCCGTATATGGAAAACCGGAGATAAATAATGTTCGAATAAATTTATCCTCCATTACAAGGTAAGTAGATTGTTCCTCAAGTCCGGAGTATGAAATTAAATCTACCTGATCCTGTTCGCCAAAATTAAGCTGCAAGGCTTGTTGCGTTTGCTTTCTTCTTTTATTCCCTAACCTACTTACTTTGAAATAATCTTGAATATTAAATAACATAGCTTTTATTAAATAATGCTTGGAAAGTCTGTGCTTTTAATTCCTGGGACTTAATATGGTCAAAGTTATAGAACTTGTAGAAAAGTTCTAAAAGCTCAAAGCTATCAAGCGCACGTGTCTTCATTCCAAGTTTCCCAAGTCCTTTGGCGACAATATCCTGGCTTAGCAAAATTTGCTCGCGAATTAATGTAAAATCGCCTGTTTTCTCACTTGGTTGATATGGAATAACAACGTAGAAACGGCGGGATAAAATCTTGTTTCCAGAGACAAGTCCACGTATAAAATCACAATAGTTTTCCATTTGCTTACGGTATATCTTTTCTCTTTCCTTGTCTTGATTCTTTGAAAACTCTTCAAGGTATCGGTCAATATCTACTTCCCTCACTCGAATTAGAATTTGAAGAGTACAAGGCAAGGAGTTTAAAAAATTCTGGAAGTTATCAATTAAAACATCCTGTTCGTCTTCGCTTTTAAGTTCAAAATTTATAGACGATGTTTCAAGAACAGTCCTGTAGAGATTTCCCGGCAAAATTAGTATATTGTCTTTTACCTCCTTGATTTGAACCTGGCGCCTTGATGATACTTTTGAGCGGTTAAAACGCATATTTAAAATCCTTTATTGTTAAACCTGACGCTAAGACTTGTTCTGGGATTTTTAAGTATCTTTTCCATGCGAATAAGATCAGAAATTGATAGTCGTCGTGGTCTAATATCTTTTTCTTTTACTATCTTTGCGCGGACAGTCTTTGGCTTGACTGCTTTTATTACAAACTCATCCTTTCTTGTTGCAAGATCATTTTTATTAAAGACATAATATTTTGGTCGAAGATAATAAGCGGATAAAATAAAAAGCCAGTTTAAGACAACTTTCCCTTTAATACGCAGTGCCAGAATTCCACAAGTTAGAAAAGCCAATATAAAGAGAGGAATCTTATACATACTAAAGCCAAGTTTCGGCGGAAAAGCGGCGTAGATAAATGTTGCAATAAAAAGAGACGCAAGTAGCAAAACAATTTGTGTCAAATTAAGGTTTGCAGCAATTCTATCCTCGACCGTTGTGATCTGGGCAGGAATTACAGTTGTTCTCATACCGCAACTCTCCTTCTGGGCGCAATCTTTTCTCCCGTTGCAAGCTCTCCTGTTTGAGAAGAAGAAGAAATAACATTCATTATCTGTCCACTTACTTTTTTAATAATGCCCCTACCCGTATTAAAAAATACCAGCTGCATAAGAATTCCCGGCGTCTTCAAAAGGGTGAAGAATAAACCTATGCCAATAAGAATTGAAATAAGAGAATTCGTTCCTTGTTGTCCTGAGATTGTCAAAAATGCCGATGCAAGCTGAATTACAACAACATGGACAAAAATTGAGAAAACCATCATAACGTAGGTTTTAATTGATATTTCCGCAAAGTCTGAGAACTTCGGGACTGCCCACAATAGAAAAATCAAGGGTGATAATACTGCGCCAAGTGCCACTGCAATAAGACGTGTTATATAGAAGAGGAGAAGGACTACGGCCAAGATTACAAAAAGAAGCATAAATATTAAGGTAATTAAAGTGGTCGTACCGGTAACTAATGTTGCCGGATTGAAGGCATTAAGAATCCAGGCCTTCTCTATTCCTCCAGTCGCATGAAGCAGAGCTGAAACAAGTGTATTGCAGGCAATGACTATCCAATTTGCCCAGAAAAGTGAAGTATTGGCAAGAAGAAATGAAATACCTATGCGCGGCAAAAGATGTTTAAATTCAATCTCCTCAAATCCAAATGTTGATGCAGACATTACATGAAATCCGAGCAAGGCTATAATTATGGCAAACAAAGAATCGGCAATCCCCAAAATTATGAGCCAAAAGTTGAAAATAACGGAGTTTTTAATAATTTCAGGAGTCGTGGTAAGAAATGAAATTATCCCATCAACCAATGGTTTTGTTGCGGACTGCACTATATTTTGCAAAAATCCGGCAATCGCATCAAGCAAGACTTGAGTTAAACCGCCCGTTGGAGTTGTCGGCGCAATAGGAGCAAGACTTATGGCAGTAGAGGTTGTGTCCGCTGCGGGATTTGAAAAGGCGTTTGATAAAATAGACTGAATAACTGCCGCTCCCAGCACCAAAGCCAGACCGATTAAGGCATTTCTAAGAGTAGTTTTTGCTTCTTCCAGTGCTTCCGGTTTTCCGGTTGAAGTAATATATTTATATCCCGCATAAACTATGAAGAATACAGAGCCTGCTGTTGCAAGAACAATTAGAGTGCTAAGAGTTTGACTTGTAAATGCGGCAACTTCAGAGTTTTGAGCGGCAAAAACCGGAGTTACCATCCCAAGAGTAAATAGGGCCGATATAGATAAAGCCGTTATAAATCTTCTTCTCAATTGTTTTCCTTCCTAAGTTTTATTGGGCTGCGCCAAAAGCGCTTGTTGCCACTTGTGTTACGATATTGCTTAACACAAATGCTCCAAGTACTAGCGCCAGACCGACTCCTGAATAAATAATTGTCTTCTTTGCTCCTTCGAGTGCTTCCGGATTACCCGAACTTGTAATGTAACGGACTCCTCCGAAAACAAAAAATCCTGTTGCCGTAATTCCTCCCAAAGTTACAAATATTTGGATTATATTTTGGATAAAACTTTGAATTTTAGATACATCTGCTGCTGCAGCAAAAGCAGGAATCGCAACTATTAGGGACGTTAGAATAAGTGATTGTAGAAAAATTAATTTTTTCAAATCTTTCACCCCCTTTCAAAACAAAAAACTGCCCGAAGGCAGTTTTATAACAAACAATATGTAAGATAAATTATTTTGAATTAGTTCTTCTACTCTGTTGGTTATTAAGTTCTATTAATTCCCAGAAGGTTGTGTTTATTTTTGTTCTTATGTTTGTAGTTAATCTTTCAACTTCCTTTATTTCTCTGTCAACGTGGTTTAAGTTAATTAATAATTTTTGCAGATTTGCATTATTTAAAATGAGCTTATTCATTTTGTTATGTAGTTATATAACACAAATTATCACAGTTGATATCTTGCTGTCAAGTGGTATAATTACATAAGTTTTTATGACAATTTATTTTAATGCCTCAATGGCAGGACGGGAGAAATATTTAAAACAGTTTAAAGCAATTGTAAAAACAATTGAGAATTTAAATCACGAAGTCTATTCCGACCATGTGTTTAAAAGGGACTACAGAAAAGTAAATAAGCAAAGCAATAAACAGCACGAATTCGATTTCCAGAAAGCAAGAGATAAAATCCAAAAATCGGACGTAATGGTGGTTGAAGCCACCTACCCCAGTATTGGGGTAGGACATACGATGACAATCGCTTTGGAAATGCACAAAGCTGTTTTAGTTTTATACCAGAATGATCCCCATGGGCTTTTAGTCGGCGACCCAAATAGATTACTAACTGCTAAAAAATACAGCCTAAAGGATATCAAAAATCTTAAGAACGTAATTTCAACATTTTTAGAAAAAGCAAATAGGCGTTTACTTAATAAACGGTTTAATTTTATGATCGATGAGATGGAAGAAGAGTATCTTGAATGGGCATCAAATAAAAAAGGGGTAAGTAAAGCAGATTATATAAGGCAATTAATAGATGAAGACCTTAAGGGGAATAACCCAAAATTTGAATTCTAATATGAAAGAAGCAAGTCCTGATTTAAAAGAAGGGGAAGGAATAAGAACAGCCGTTGATATTGCTATTTTCAACGACAGCGGTCAGGTATTACTTGGTAAGAGATTGGCAAAAGCAGGTTTAGGTACGTGGGGATTTCCAGGCGGTCATCTTAAAACAGATGAGAAAATTGCGGATTGCGCAAGAAGAGAAATAATGGAAGAGCTGGGAGACAAAGTTAATATAGAATTTAGCAACGAAGTCTTGTCAGTAAGAGAAAATTCCATACCTCCGCATTCTGTACACCATGTTACTGTTATTATTAAAGGAAGATATCTTTGGGGAGAAATAAAAGTTAACGAGCCAGAAATCTGCGAAAAATGGTCATGGTTTGATTTGGATGATCTTCCGGCAGAACTATTTTCAGGTATAAGAGAAACCCTCATAAACTACCAGCAGCAAAGAGTAAGGGTAGTCAGTAATTGGAGCTAATTTTTTTAAAAATATTTATGATTAAGGAAGCCGGAATAGAATCGACAAATGATGCAGAAATGGAAAAACAATTTCCGTCCTCTGTAGATTTTATGCTATTGGGAACGTGCAACCTTAAATGCAATTTTTGCTTCGGTCCTAATCATGAGATACCTGCAATGAGAACGGATCTTGCAGTAGATGTTATTGATAAACTCTCAAGAAACGGCGTTGAAAGTATTGTATTTACAGGCGGAGAGCCTACTCTTATTAAAGATCTCCCTGTTATTCTTTATGCAGCCAAAAGAAGAAACTTAACGACTGTTTTGTCCACAAACGGCCTTACACTCGCTTCGAAAGAAGAGTTATTGGATGAAATTGCTCCTCATCTTGACTGGATTGCGCTTCCTCTAGAAGCAGATACACCCGAAGTAAATGCGGATATGAGAGTAGGTTTTACGCCCGATGCAGGTATAAAACACTTTGAAGCAGTTCTTGGGTTGATACCGAGAATAAGAGAAAGATATCCAGATCTTAAAATTAAATTGGGAACTGTAGTTGCTCAGCCGAATTTAGATCGTGTCGCAGGAATTCCGGATCTTTTAGCTTCACGATGTGCAATACCTGATACATGGAAACTTTATCAAGTTTCACCAAGTGAGTACGGAAAACTAAACTACTCCAATCTGCAGATTAGCGATGAGGAATTTGAAAGAGTATATGAGGAAGCACGTGCTCGAGCAATTCAGACAGGTATTCCAAATGTTCAAAAATACACAAATGAAGAAAGACCGGGAAAATATTTATTTATAAACCCAAGAGGAGATGCATTAACCGTTCACCCCGACACAAGCGATTACTTTCTTATAGGTAATGTTTTAACCGGTTTCAATGACGTCGCAAAAAAATGGAAATCTCATATAAACACTCAGGCCTTAACTGCTAATTTCGGAAGAACATATCCGCAGAATTAACTAGACCAAGTTTTTCAATAAATCCCGCTAAATCAAAATAACTAAATCTTTACTATTTATCCGATAGGTTAATAGGGGTTGCACCCCTCTTTTGGCAAGAGGTAAAATACTCCAGTCTTATTCTACTTTCTGCCAAATAAAGCAATCCTATTGGAAGTTTAATTATTCGAGTTTCGGTATATAGTAATTAAATATCACATGGTTTATATTCTAACAGCAAAAGCCCTTCCATTTGAAAGAAGGGCTCTTGTGTTTTTATGGAACTTTCGAGCAGGACACACCCCAATGTTCTCGTTCGCATTCTCAGGATTCCAGTTGTTCACGTTCAGCCCATTCGAGTCGAAATTACCAACATAGACAAGGTTGCCATTCGACGTGCGCCTCACTTTTACTCTTTTCCCTCTATTTCACTGAGAATTTACAAAGTATCTTCTCTGTATATTATTCGGCAGTTTTATCTGCGCAAGAAAAGAGCAAGTAGTTCTATTACTTCTATTCTGGCCTCTCTTCTTATTAGAACTTGCCGATAAGAATTCTGGGTCCTACGAAAAGAAGGGAAGTTAAATACTTCCAAGAATAAGTTAACATAAAAATTATGGGAATTCTACTATTAGCTTTGGCTCGTTGATTTAATCCAGCCCCCAAACATTCTACCTATTTCTTGAGACAAGCTATCGAGTGTTTGATATTTTTTATTTTCTATAATTTTTAAATCTCGACCAAGCTGAAATAATACTCGTAATGTATCTACCCTTGAACCTGCCCTTTTAAGAATTGGTAATTTTTCTTGTTTTGATAAACTACTTGCAAGTATAACTGCCTCTAAAATTTCAAGTAATTCTGCCTCGCACTTCTGCCCCAATGCGTAACGATCTTTTCTTGGAAACGATTGAAGGTACCCATAAAAAGTTTTGTAAAGCTCATAGGTTTTAGCAAAAATAGGAATTTTCCCAAGCGATTCATGAAAATCTATCATAGACTTTATTATAAGATTAGCACATTTAAATGTATATCATCAGGTTTTGAAGAATTTCTGAAAGGAAAAAAGAACAAAGCCGACGTAATTTTATTTAAACAAAATCTAAAACTAAACTTGCGTGATTTACACAAGGCAATTGTTGAAAAGACTTATCAACCAGCAGGATACACTCAGTTTTATGTAAGAGATCCTAAGTTGAGACTGATTCATAAGGCAACAGTAGTGGATCGTGTAGTTCATCATATTGTAAGTAAAGAACTTGAGCCTATTTTTGAATCTACATTTATTGCTCATTCTTATTCCTGTCGGAAAAATAAAGGAACTCATAAGGGTGTTTTAGCACTTCAGAAAATGGCCCTTAAGGCAAGCAAGAACGATCGGATAACCTGCTGGGCAGTTAAATGCGATATTAAAAAATTCTTTGCATCTATTAACCACAAAATCTTACTAGAGATTATTTCAAAGAAGATTAAAGATGAAAATTTTCTAGATCTTATTATTAGAATTATTGATGGCTTTTACTCTGATAGAACGATTGATCCTAAAAATAAAAAAGGTATTCCAATAGGCAACTTAACATCGCAATTTTTCTCAAATATTTATCTTAATGCGTTTGATCAATTTGTAAAACACAAACTTAAAGTAAAATATTATCTACGTTATGCCGATGATTTTGTTTTATTATCCGAAGATAGAGAATATCTGGAGAATTTACTTATACCGATAGAAAAGTTTTTGGAAGACAAGCTTGATTTAGAAATTCATCCTCAAAAGATTATATTCCGCAAATTTAGAAGTGGAATAGATTTTTTAGGATATGTCATATTCCCCGATCACATACTCCCACGTACAAAGACAAAAAGAAGGCTGTTGAGGAAAATCAGATTTAAAATTAATGAGTTTAAAGCTGGAAAAATATCTGAGGAGAAAATGAATGAAACGATACAATCGTATCTTGGTTATCTTGAACACTCCAACGCATACAGATTCGAAAAAGGATTGAAAAATCTTATTTGGTTTTGGTTAAGAGAGTAGGGTGAAAATTTTATTCGACCCGCTTCGCGGGTACTAAGTACTAAATAACTAAGTATCTAAGAACTAAAGAACTACCGAGCAGGACACACCCCAACGTTCTCGAGCGCAGACTCAGGATCCCAGTAGTACACGACCAGCCCATTCGAGTCGAAATAGCCAACATAGACAAGGAGGCCACGCGACGTGCGCGATTTTGTCCAGTCATACACTCCTTGTAGAAGTTGCTCGCCAGTATTTGTGTAATAAAGCATTGTATCCCATATTGTCTCCATAGCAGTTCTACGACTAACCTGAGTACTCGTTGCTCCTTTTTTCTTTAAGTCTTCTCCGTATTTCCTAAGTAATTCTTCTTGCTTATCCCATTTATTATTCTTGGAATTGCTCAATACGTCTTTCTTAACAAGTGCCCATCCTAATTGAATTTCTCCGGGTTGTACAGCAAAATTCTCTGAAGGGTACCAATCGTTAGCACCCGAACGGAAAGAATAAAAAGGAGTAGGTAACGTATTATTTGGATCTTGCCTAAATAGTTCTCGGAAGTTCATAACAGTTAATTGTTCTTCTGTGCCGTTCAGACGTTGCGCACCTGCTCTTAAGACAAGCATCTCACCATTTTGACTTGCAAACTGAAGATCTTGTTCGCTATGAGGAATTGGAGGAAGATTATCAATGTTGAATTTTACATCTACACCAGCTGCGTTGAGCTTACCTTGCATGACACCCACTGCTTCTGGTCCAAGAAAATCTTTACCAAGTATATTTTTCGCCTGCTCAAGCATTGGATCTCTTATTCCTGTTTGTTCAGGCGCAGAAATAGCGACAGGAACAGTAGGGGCGGTAACAACTTTTATTTTACCCCTTTTTATAAGGTCCGGAACTTTATTTGGATCAAATGGCAATAAGCTTTCGTTAGTCATTTGTAGCTTCCTCCTCAATTAAAGGTTTGATTACATTGTTTCCATTCTCATCCTTTCCAAGATAAATGTATTTTGATCCATCTTCCCATACTAGAATTGATTCTGAAACACATTCCGATCCATCTTCCATAGGGACGGGAAGATAGCTTGTTTCTTCACCTGTAATAGGGTCAATATAAATCCTTGTTTTAGGTATAACTTCTTCTCCAACTCTTCTTACTTCTCTAGGTGTTTGAGGACTAAGATACCCCATCTCAATAGGTGTTAATGGTATATAAGCAGGTTTTGATATCTGGCGAGGATTCTGAATATCAAATCCGAAATGTCTAAAAATCCTTTCATAGATAGACTGATCGTTGGCGCTATCAATATTACTCCAGAAATCGTTAAGTTTTTTTTCAAGGTACGTATTTAGAGAGTTTCCGCCTTCGATTTCAGCTGAGTAGCCTTTAATCCACTTAACCAAAGTTTCCATTTCAAGGGCAGTTTTTTCCAAGAATCCTTGATCAGTTGCCGTTTTTGCTACGCTTTCTTTTTGGGTAAAGCTCTTATGTACCTCAGCAGATGCCAAAGCAAATCTATAAAGAGCTCCATGTTTCTTAACATCTGGATCAAGCTCCTGCCTAACTATTCCTGTTGCCGTATCCTCTGCTTCTATAAAGCTTGGAGTTAGTTCTTCTTTTGCAACCCTTATTCTTCCATTATCATCTATCAAAATGCCAAGAAAAATTTCATAAAGTTCTGGAGCTTGTGCTGTCGAAGGGGGATAATCTACTTTTTCTTTTCCATCATAGAATAGTCTATCAAGCGCCGGATCAAGTTCTTTCCTTTCATATCTTGCTGTTGCTGGATTTTGGGTTGCAACAATTGCAACGCCTTTTCTTGCCATACGAAGCTTGACTCCTGGCAATTCTTTAAAGTTAAATATTTCACCAGGTTGAAGCGTCGCCGGTACTTTTAATGCTCCAAACAAAGCATCTTGATCGAATTTGTTCAGCTCATCAAGTATAAGTAACTTTCCTGTAGTTTCTCTTCCTTGCCGAATTACTTCTTCCATCTCTCTTGAATCAATACAACCCGTTAGTGCAGTAGTTAATGGACCAAATTGGTAGTAAGTCTCGTCTCCTTCAAAAGCTTGTCTGCCGATTAATCCGCGTGTATCTCCAAACTTTTCTCCTGAGACATATTGAGCAGGCTCTCCATTCAAAATCCAAGAAGCTCTCTTTGCGAAGGTAGTTTTTCCAGTTCCGGTCTCTCCAACAAGCTGCATCCACGTACCGCTTGAGGTTTTTTGTAAAACTTTTTCAAGAAGAGTAAGTCTGGAGGGAGCAAAAATAACTCCACTTTCTTTAAATTGTCTATGATAATCTCGTATTCTCTCATAGGCCAAAAGAGCAGCAAGATCTGCATGTTCTCGATCTAGTCCATGTCTTTCCTCAATAATTTCTGGAGGGGCTCCGCCTGTTCTTTCAAAAGCTTCAATTTGTTCCCGAGCTGCGTTTTGCTCTGCTCGATTACGGGCAATGTCTATAGCTCTTAGTGTGGGAGTCATTTGTCGCATCAGAAATTGATTACGAAGTAAATCAAAATATTCTTCTTCCAAACTTCCGGATTGACTCCTAAGCTGCTTGTATCGTTTTACACTTGGTGCGTGTTCTTCTCTTTCCCGAACTGACTCTTTTACTTTGGCTGTAAAAATTCCTCTTACTTGTGGATCTTGCCAAAGATATCCAATCTCTCCTTCTAATCGGTGAACCAAAGGTTCCTGGCCAAGACGAGTAAGGACATCATCTTTTTCTTCTTGTGGCATTTCCGAAACACTTCTTTCTCCTTTTCTTGACCTAAGACTTTTTCGATAAAGACTGCGTCTGTATCCCGAATACTCATTGAAAAGTCCCCAAAGCTGTTCTGCTCTTTCCCCAGCAGGAAGCTTTGGAACCTCACTCCCCGGTTGATACTGACCAGCACGGCCCGCAATTTTTTCAACTTTTTGAATTTCAATCATTTTATTATCACCCATAGCATCTTTGATTATAAGCAAAAATTTCTGCTATTTAAAATGGGTTTCATTTTTATTTTTTTATTCGACCCGCTTCGCGGGTACTAAGTACTAAATAACTAATTATCTAAGAACTAAAGAACTACCGAGCAGGACACACCCCAACGCCCTCGCCCGCATCCCCAGGATCCCAGCTGCGCACGACCAGCCCATCCGAGCCGAAATAACCAACATAGACAAGGTAGCCATCCGACGTGCGCTGGCCTGTCCAATCCCAAGTTTGCTTAAGCACCTTTTTACCTGTAGCGGCATAATAAAGGATGGCATCCCATGCGACTTCAACAGGCTCTCTTCTTCTTTCCTCTGGCAGTAATAACGCTTGTTGTTCACCCCATTTCTTACTGAGTGAATCATCGATAACTTCTTTTGTCGGAAGTCCAAATCCAGGCCTTAAAGGTTGTTTTGCAAACTCTTCATCATCATACCAATCCTGATCATAAAAAATAGCTTCACCTGCGCCATCACTAAAAGGATTATTGTCGGTAACAATTATCTCGTTGGCATCATCTGGATCTTGCTCCTCTTTTCTGAAAAGGTCGCGAAGATTTAATAAGGTAACCGGCTTTCTTTCTCCGTCTACTGTCATAAATTCAGGTCTTAGAACTACCATTCTGGCTCTTCCTGTGGCCTCATCTGCCTTGGCGGTTTCAAGTATTTCATCCGAAAGCCCGAAGCGAAATGCGTTTGAATCAAAACTGCCTATTTGTGGAATTTCAAACGTAACATTAATGCCTTTTATTTGACATTTCTGTTCCATTATATGAATTGCTTCTTCTCCTAGGAAGTCTTCTCCAAATAATTGTTTTGCTTGTTCGTTAGACCTTATGCCGCCAATTGGTTCCACGATGGGAGGAAGTGGAGCAGTGATAACTTTTACCTTACCCTGTTTTATAAGGTCCGGAACTTTATTTGGATCAAATGGTAATAAATTTTCGTTAGTCATAATTACTTTCCAACTCTTTCGGGCATCAATGTTGCCGCTGCTTCAATCACTTTCGCCGCAACATTTGCTGGTAGCTCATCTAGTGATTTTGAGTCAGTTATAGGAAATTCAGCAACAACCACATTTAACGCCCGAAGGCTACTGATTAGATCTCTAACTCTGTTGTCGTCATCATAGCCACCATCACTTATTAGAGCTACAATTTTCAACAATTTCTTGTCCTGTAGTAATTTTACCTCATCTGGGGGTAATTTATCAAGTACTACTTGTAATCCAAGGTGAGCAGGAGTTCCGCCTCCTATATTCTCTGCCGACTTTTTCCACAGAAGTGCCATTTGAGCGGGAGTTAGTTCTTCACTTAAAGGTTTTATTATTTCGATATCATTGTCTCTGAACATATACTGACTGCTTCTGATCTTAAGTGGCGTAACGAGTCTTAGCTTGCGCCTCTGTGCTTCTTGCGAGAAGCGGTGTAATGCTCTGTGTAAGAGATATCCCATTTCTTGTTGGACTTTAAATTTAACTTTTCCTCCTAATGATTCATTCATAGAGCCACTTCCATCTGCCACTATTTCCAAATCCAGTCCTCCATAGTATTGCTCAGTGTCTTCAACAATTCTTCTTCTTTCAAAGCCCAGAGGGTCGGAACTTCCGGAGCGAAGATCAATATAGGCAGCAACAGGATCATCGAGCGATTGACCCCTGCTCATCTCAACATCTCCCATGTTTTCCTGTCTTAGAACAGTATATTTTTCTATAATTCTGTCAAATTGTTCTCTAAGACGTGCCAGAATATTTCTTCCTTGTTTATCTTTTAGTTGGTCAACTTGTGCAAGTATCGTTAAAATCTTTTGCGCTTCGGCAGGTGATACGCCTGCTTCTTGGGCAAACTGAAGAAGATAATGATCCTGAGTCTCGACAGTAGGTTTCATAGAGTCTCTTGCTTCTTTCTCTAAATCATCTAGATTTTGTTCAGAAAATTGCTGAGGCGTTGCTTCTCCAAACTCATCCATTGCATTTTCCCCTTCATGCACCGGATCGCCTGGTGGTGTTGGGTCGAATATTATCCAGTTCTTTTCTCCAGGTACTCTAACTTTTATCCAAGCATGACCGGTACCAGAGCTTATATGCGCAGTTCCGTCTTTTTGACTTGCGGCGATATAATGTCCATTTACGCCTCTCCATTCTACATCGTCAAGATTAAGTCTTTTAAGCCCAGCTATAAAAAACTCACGAGCTAAATAACAGTCTAGTAATTTTTCTTGAGCCATTGCTGTAAGTCGCGAAGGACTTCCATCAACATTTGCGTACATCGATTCTACGTGGTCGTCGGCCGGATATTTAAAATAATTTCCGATAAAATCTTTCCACTCTTGCAGTTTTCCCAAAGAGTCAATAGGTAAATTGCTAATTCTGGAAAGATTTTGTGCAACATCATCGGGTAGTGCGTGATTTGATATCTCATTGTTTCTTGAGTTGATGCCAAAATTTGAAAGATCTGGGGTGATTGCAATCTCTGCAGTTATCTTGGTATTTGCAGGGGATTTAAGAAAAGTGTGTCCCTCTACATCGCTAAATATCCCTATTCCTTGTGATATAAGAGTAGATAATCCTTCCTGTGTTAGTTGAAAACCAGGAGCAAGCGGAAGGCTAAACAATTCTATACCCGTATTGCCAGTTATAGTCCGTTTTGTACCATCAACCGGCTCTCCGTTTATTGTTGAAATTGCTGTTCGCATTCTTTGAGTTTGTGATTTCATTAGTCTTCCTGTTTGTTCATCAATAGAATCGAAGCTGTCTTCTTCCCAAAACCCGGTAAAGGAAGGGTCTATAACAAAAATCGGCTTACCTTTGCCTTTTTCTTCCCGTCCTCTATGCTGCTCATATTCATCTTGGGTAGCTTGAGGAGTAGGCACTGGAGCATCTTGATTATCAGTAGCATTTTCTGTTTTTTGATCTTTTGGTTCTTGCTCTTTTTTTAATCTATCTTGGCGTTCTAAAAACTCAAGTCTGGGTAAAAAACGCGCCTCAAACCATGAAGACCTTGAAGCAAAAGACAAATCGGGTGAAATTAAAGCATCAAAAGGTGACACATTCTTGTCTTCTATAGCTTCAGGTTTTCTAAGATTAATTGCAACCGTCTCAACAGATTTTGTTGTTGGAAAGGTTTCTTTACCCAAACCAGTCAATAAGAGAGCAGAGAATAATTGATCGGTATTGGTTGGACCGGAAGGTCTAGAGGCAAATCTTTCTAAATATTTTCTTGCTAATGCCCCTTTATGAGCATCTTTTTCTTCTAGAGAAACAAGAGTAGCTAGTCTTTCAAATAACATCTTGAAAGTGGATGCTTTTGGGTTATCCCGTGCCACGTCTTGCCATTTTCTTATTCCATCAACAGCAGGAAGAGAATTTGCACCCACTTGTTTTCCTAATCTCTCTTCTTCTAAATAAATAGCGCCATCAATTTCATCGGGGAAAAAACCTTTAAATGTAAAATATGCTCTATTTACAGACAGCTGCCATTGGGTTCCTGCTTTATTTACAGCAAATGGTCCTTCTTGGTCTGTTTTAAGCACTATTTCTACTTTTGGTGCGTATCCTGAAGTTTCTGTTTCCAACATATCTCTAAGATGATTCTACTAAATTTAGTAATTAAAAACCAACAGGTCGCTATATAGAAGCAAATAATACTTACTAGTCTGATATTTTATCCCACTTTGTGTAAAACCTCTCTTTTCACTCCCTGGTATTTTATTTCATCCATTGTAGTTAAATAAAAAAATATTGCAGGTGGTTCATTCCACCTTTTTCCAAATATTAATTTTGCCCTTACTGAATTTGATGGTATCTTGAGTCGTTAAAAATAACGAGATATCCTCAAAAGTCTTTGCTAGTTTTGCTTTGCCGTACATATTGATATGCTTTTTTCTTCTTTCGTCCTGGACAATAAATAAAAGTGTTGGGAAAGGACTGTTTTCGGTATTTGCCTGCCAACTACCATCTTCACAATAAGAAATATATTTTCTTACGGCGAACCTTGCGACCCCCGAAGGTTTTCTATAATCATCAAACAGATCTAGGAAATATTTATCTGTTCCATCTTTGGTCTTAACTGCTATATAAACGTCGGGTAATTCAGCAGGAAAAAAATCATAGCCAATTAAGTCTTGCTGGGTGAGAAAATGTAGTTTTGAATTTTTTTCCTGCCTAGACAAAAAATAAAGATAAATGTCAACAATAAAAAGTAGGTGGTTTCTAAAATTTTCTTGTAACCCTTTCTCTTTATATAATCTTCCTAGAACAGTTTTGTCACAATCTTCATTTTCTTGAAGAATATATTTGGTTTTGGTTGCAAGACAATAGACATACGGTTTTGTAATATCTTTAGAATCAACAATTGCAGATATATATCCTTTGTCTTTTAAGTCTTTAAGCCATTCTTTTATTCTGTGTGGGTCCTTGTGGTTAAAGTATTTTTGTAGTTTTAGTACAGTTAGAAAGCGGAATTTATAGAGAAAGAGAAGTATGAGTTTTTGTGTTTTAGTAATGGGTGGAAGTATTAGTTTATTCATTTAAGTTTTAGGGGCAGAGAGCAGAAGATTTAGGCATATATTAGGTTATATATCTTAGTTTTTGATTATATTACATCCCCTTATATTTATATAAGTATAAAGAGTCTGTATTTTTCTTACTTTTAGCTTCAATATTTCTCATATTTTGTACCTACGCGTAGGTACAATTTTAGGATCTATTTCTCTTAGGAAAACCATTTGCATCTAACTCCGTTACTATATCTCCTACGGCTTCTTTCGTATTTTCCTCAGCGCTTTTTTGATTAACTTTTTCATTAAGTTTTTGATAGACAATTGCCCAATTCTTTCTGGAGACTTCAATTAATTTTTCAATCTTTTTATCATCTTTCCGTAAAGGACTATATATTGTTTCACCGGAGTATGGCTCTTCCGGTTCATTAGCCGAGACTTTAATATAGAAATTATATTTAGGGAGATTGGCTATCTCTCCTCTGCTAATATGTGGAGAAAATTGAGACAACATTAACTCCTCATCAATCGGATTAGCACTTCTAAAACAGACAACGGTTGTAACATTGGCTAGAATAACATTAACAACATTTCTGTCTTGTTGTTGAGATGTTGTCTGTTCGGCAATAGCTACACGCAGTTTGTATTTCCTGCCCTCTGAGAGCATTTTAGTAAATGACTGAGTGGCAAAATTTTGAAACTCGTCAACATATAAATAGAATGGTTTTCTTTTACTCTCTGGGATATTAGCCCTTTTCAGCGCGGCTTGTTGAATTTTGGTCATAATAGTTATTCCTAAAAGTCTGGAGGTATCTTCACCAAGTTTTCCTTGAGAAAGATTACAGATAATAATTTTCCCTGAGTTCATAAGCTCGTCAAAGTTAATAGTTGACTTGGGTTGTTCTAATATTCTTTTAGCAGTTGGAGAAAAAAGAAACCTTCCAATCTTGGCAGTTACACCGCCAACCATTTTAACTACCTGATAATTACCGGCCCTGCCAAATTCAAACTTCCAAAAGTTCTTTAAATTTTCATCTTTTAACTTGGCAATAACTTGTTTTTGGAAAGGAGGATTGTTTAGAAGATCATATAAGGTAAAGATAGTTCTATCCCCTACTGTAAAGGCAGTATAGATAGTATTTCTTAAAATGTATTCGATTCTATGAGCATTAGTATTTTCTTCTCTTAAAAAGACTTTTCTAAAGAGTGAAATTACACCTTCTGCCACAACTTCTTTTTCTAATTCCGCCTCATCTTCCTCCAGCTCCGGAGTTAACTCTAAAAGATTTATTCCAATTGGATATTTCAAATCAATAGGATTTATAAAAACCAAGTCATTTATTCGTTTGTCAGGAATAATGGAGATTAAGTCATCCGCAGCGTCACCGTGAGGATCAATAAACGCCAATCCGCGGCCTTGTTCAATATCTTGTTTAATCATTGAAAACATCATGGTTGTTTTACCTGATCCGGTTCGGCCAATAATATACATGTGAGTTTCCCTTTCTTCTTCAGTAAGTCCTATATCGGTAGTAGTTCCCCCATGATTATTTTTTCCAAAGATTACATCTAAATTATTTCCTTTTTTTAATGAAAGTGGAGCGGGTAGAGTTTTACTGTGTGATTTAACCAAGTTTTCTGTATTAGTCATACTAGTATATGGAAAATGATAGATAGATGATACTTCAGATATAGAAAAGACTGAGGTTTTTGTTAGCGATAGCATTCTTTTCTTGAAAAGATAAAACATGAGAGACCTTACTTTATTAATATTCAAAGATCTCTTCGTAATTAATGACTGATATCCGGTAGAAGAAAAAGTTGAAAAGGAAGATTTAAAACCCTGTATTCTTTCAGATAAATCATCTTCATCTTTAAAAGTCATCAGAAGTCTTATTGTTGTTTCAAATAACGGTTGGTTAATTTTTGAATCAATTGAATTAACTATTTCCATATCAGATAGGGATTTTGTTTTAGGCACTCGATATGAATTATAAAAAATCCACTTCAATATTCCCGGAGTTCTTAAGTACTTAACGACGTCCCCATTAGATGAAATAAGTTTTGAAATCTTTTTTGTTCCTTTATTTCCTGCAGATGATACAACAATTTGGAGAGATATTAATTCATCGTGAGAAAGTTTTGTCATCTGTCCGGTTAAGTAAGCAATTGGATCATGCTTATCTAACTCAATTTGTCTTTTAAGTGAGAATGCAAAATGTTTAGACAGTTTAAATTCTAATATTTTATAAAAATATTTTTTTGAACTAGCCGAATTTTGGGGCAAATACTCATCTACTATTTTAACTTTTAGATGGGGAAGATATGACAATAAACTTTTTCTTAGAGTATTTACTTGCTTTGGAGAAATTCTTATTAAATATCTAATGCCTTGATTTTGGGTTGAGGCAATCTCTAAAGAAAACCTTGTTTTGTTACTCAGAAGTTTATCTTTAAATGATCTTTGGTTACCAAGTGCATGAATGATAGAAAAAAGTTGATCGGTTGTATAAGCGCTTTTCTCAGTAACGGTAGGAGGAGTCAACTCTAATAAAACAGAAAGCTCATTTAATGATTTTCTCAAAAAAATAATTTTTCGAAGAAAATAAAGAATAACAGAAAAAAAGGCTATTACGACTATAGCGTGAAGAACTAACGAGTTATTGACTACTGGAAAAAAGTTATCTTTTAAATGAAGAAGTATTAGCCATAGTTTATTTAACCAATATCCTGCTTTCAGTTTTTCTGCATTCATTCTTGAGTTACATAATTACATAACAAAATATTAATGTCAATATCCATAAAATAAATGTATCAAAGTAAGTCAAAATTCAAAATATAGGTCGTTTTCTATTGACAACTATCGAAATCTCGATATATACTATCTATATATCGATAGTAAATTAAGGCTAAATTATGCAAAATAATGAACTTCAATTAGTCGATCCTAGAGAACTAAATCCTGCTGTAATAAGACAACCTGTTATTAATGATAATAACTCGATCTCGCCTCTATATAATCCCCAAAAATCCCTTGAAGAAACCCTAAATTCTATACTTCCAAACCATCAGGAAGAAACAAAAATCCAAAAAGCCCGCAGGATACTAGGAGAAGTAGCAACAGAGGTAACAGATGAGCAGTTAGAGATCTTTTTAACAGAAACACAGTATCTTTTGGACACTTTGCTTGATAGTTTTGAGAGGGACATTTTTGACGGATTAACACTTAAGCAAGTTTTGAGGGGAGAGTAAGTATGAACCAGATAGGTTTTAGTAACAAGGAGGTTAAGAAAGCTGTTGTTTACGTGCGTGTTTCTACAGAAGAGCAGGTCGAAAATTATTCATTAGATAACCAGATAAGCACCTGCACTAGAGAAGCAGAACGCCGTGGGATAGAAATTTTACAGGTATTCAGGGAGGAAGGAAGATCAGCAAAAAATATTAAAGGAAGACCAGTTTTAATAGAAGCGTTGGAATTCTGCCGAAAGAATAAAAAAGAGATAGGCGCACTTATGGTCTACAGACTAGACCGTCTTTCCCGTTCGACAGCCGACTATCTAGCCATCAGAAAAAAGCTCATGGAGTTTGAAATAACCTTAATTTCTACTTCCGAACCCACAGGGAATAGCCCCACTGAAAAATTTGTGGAAACAATGCTGGCGGGTTTTGCCCAAATGGACAACGATGTCAGGAGTGAGAGAAGCAGAAATGGCTTACGGGCAAGATTTTTATCAGGCCTTATAACTGGTCCCGCTCCCTTGGGGTATATAAATCAAAACGGCTATGTTACCAAAGACCCTAAATCATGGGAAAAGATGAAAGAAGCTTGGGATTTAATAGCAACAGGCACTAAAACCTTACGAGAGATGGCTATTATTATGAATGAGCAAGGTTTAAAAGAAAACCATAGGGGAAAAGAGTTCATCTTAGGTGCTCAGACAATAAATAGGCTTTTTAGAAATAAGTTTTATGTAGGAGCACTCATATCCAAGAAGTATGGAACAGAGATACAAGGGCAACAGCCATCAATGATTACTGAGGAGCAATACTACCGCGTACAGGCCATTTTAGACGGTAGAAATACCAATCTTGCAGCACCTCTAGCCAGAAGAAATAAAGATAATCCTGAATTTCCGTTGAGAAGAATTGTTAAATGCAAAAATTGTGGAACTTCTTTTACCGGAGCATGGAGTAAAGGTAAACGTTCCAAATATGCCTATTATTTCTGTAAAAAGAGGTGCGGGGAGCCTTCAGTTCCCCTGAAAACAATTGAAGGAGAGATGCTTGGTTTGCTTGCTAAAATCACAGCAAAGCCCAAAACGTTAGATCTCTTGACTGCATATCTCAGAAGAACTTATTTTCAAAGGACAGCTACCCTGCAAAAGAGAAGAGCAGAAGCTGATGTAGAGCTTAAAAAACTATATGAACTAAGACAAGCCCTCATTGAGAAAAATCTTAAAGGTATTTACTCGGATGAGATGTTTAAGGAGCAGAATAGTCATTTAGAAGAAAAGATTAAAGAAATACAGATAGCCAAAAACGATGTCCTAATAAATAAGTACAACCTTGAGGCAATAACAAAGTTTATAAAGCAGAAGTTCGATAATCTTACGCAGACATATTTAGATTCAGATCTGGAACAGAAAAGGGTGCTTATGTGTTCGATATTCCCCCTCGGAGTGCTATGGAGCTATCCTGGCTATTCGAACACCAAGATTAGCCCGTTTTATCAAGCTATTCTCGATATCGAGAAGCCGAGCGTCTCATTTGGTGCCGAGAGTGTGAGTCGAACACACATGGCCTGTTCTTCAGACAGGTGCCTTGACCACCTTGGCTATCTCGGCTTAGTGGGTA
>OBEQ012139998.1_pt1 | contig 29523 bp, 29 predicted proteins | sample 1670901 | NCBI WGS metagenome assembly OBEQ01 (sample SAMEA104232315, study PRJEB22302) | groundwater metagenome | biome: forest; feature: aquifer; material: groundwater | place: USA | collected 2011-08-07 | depth 5.4 m
ACGTCACCGCTACCGACAAAAGGACAAAAGAAGTGCTTGCTCCGGCACTAAAAGCACTCAAGGGTGTCCCGGTTACTTATGTATTGGGCAAGCATCGTCACAAAGACTTCCGCACGAATGACCTTGTCATTGTAAATCCCGGTGTACCGCGCGAGAGTGAGTATTTGGCCACGGCAAAGCGTGCAGGGCGTCAGATCGAGAACGATGCAAGTTTGTTTTTTCGTTTTTCACAAAATCCTGTAATCGCAGTGACAGGAACGCGAGGTAAAACAACAACAACACTATGGATTGCTTCGTTGCTGCAAAAAAAATACCCAAACACTCTGTCATCGGGAAATACTCCGGACAATGCATTTCTTAAAGAATTTGAGCGGGTGAATGCAAAAAAAATTCCCGTTGTGGCGGAAATGTCATCATGGCAACTCGAGCACCTTTCTTCTTCAAGGCGCGCACCACACGTAAGTGTTATTACAAATCTTTATCCTGACCATCTCAATCGTTACAGCGGTATTCGTGATTATGCCAATGCAAAGGCGAATATTTTTTTGTTACAAAACCCGGATGATTTCCTTATCCTGAATTATGACAATGAGTGGACGCCATACTTTTTGAGGAAGAAACCAAAAGCGCTACCTTTTTTCATAAGCAAAAAGCCGCTTCCAAAAAGTACGCACGGTCTCTTTGTGCGCAACGAGATGCTTGTTTTTCGTTTTGACGGAATGGAGCAGAAATTATTTTCAATAAGAAAGTTTGTTGCATTGCGTGGCGCACACAATCTTGAGAATCTGATGAATGCGGTACTCGCAGTGAAGCTGTTCGATTCTGCCGTCGTTGTCCGTGAGCGTGATGCACTCCTACTTCCTACACCAATGATGCGTCAGGAAGAAATATTCAAGAAAGGAAAACTCACCGTAGTCAACGACAGCTGCGCCACATCACCCGATGGTGTGATCGCTGCAGTCGAACGCTTTCGCAAGGTGGGCAGTGTGGTGCTTATAACTGGTGGTACCGACAAAAAACTTGAGTTTGGCATGCTTACGAGCACGATAAAAAAGTATATTCCGCGGACACAGCTCGTATTGCTTGGCGGGTCAGCGACAAACAAACTTACGCATGCGTTGCGCGCGATGCATTATGTATCGCCGGAATCACATGAAACACTTGCAGCATGTGTCGATGAGGCGTTTCGTATTGGGATGGCGCTTAAAGGAAAGACCACGATCCTTTTCTCTCCCGGTGCGGCAAGTTTCGAGAAGTTTCTCCATGAGTTCGATCGAGGGAAGAAATTTAACGCACTCGTAAAGAAATATACAAAATAAAAAACCGCAGCATTGTCTGCTGCGGTGAATTTGTTTTACGCGATTGCGTATCCTCCGGTCTTCCCTGTGAGATCGAAGTTTGCTTCGATGAAGGCGATCACTTCTTGCGGATCGATTGAGCGATTGAAAACAACGTTCGGTCCGTGTTGGTCGAGATAGACCGCAAGCATGTTGCCGAAGCGCTTCAGTCCACGCGAGGTATTCGCGCCGCACTGATGACTCCCGCACTCGTATTCACGTTGTGACACCGTTGGTACCTGCGAGCCCTCTTTCTTGGGGCAGTGGAAATGAACGATACAGTCCGCGTCAGGATGTTCTTCGAACACGATACGCTGCGATTGTCCTCCGACCGATGGCTTGCTTCCGTACGCGATAACCGAGTCCGGGCCGTCAGTCTCTACTTTAACAAGCCCCACATGCTTCATGTCATTAAAGTCGGTCTTTCTGCGTGAAGTGAGAAAAGTTTTTTCGCTCACCTTTACTGCAAAGTGCCCCGCTGTTACTCCGCGAAACTTTTTATACGCGCCTCGTTCGATACAATGGTCAACGACAGCACGCAGTGATGCGGGTACGAGTTCTGATTCCCAAGGCACTGCCTCGCCCGAGACGATCGTGCTTCGCGTGAAAGTCAGATGTGAGCGCAGGTACGCCATTTCAACCAGAGAACGAAGCGCCTCTTCGCGGTCGTTTGTTACTGTGTAGGCGGCTTCTTCCGGAACGATGATCATGTTCTGTCTTGTGACGACATCGTTCGCGAGTACGAGATTTGCACTCGACGCTTTCAGCATATTGAGACCTTGGCGGTATTGTTCGTCGGGAGTTGCCCCCGCAGTTGCCTTAAATCCAACGAGAAAGATGTCTTTGCGCGGAGCGCGACCGGGTGAGCCATTGCGGAACATGTGGATCAGCTTTGGTGCAGGAGTAAGTGCGAGGTTGTATTCGAGCATGCCACCATCGGCACCTGATGTGCGTAGACGTTTTGCCAACTTTCCCGACTCGATTTCGCCAACCTGTCCGTCGAAGTCGACAACCGCAGGATTCCAAAAAACGATCTTCGAGCGCTGGTCATCGACGATAGTATGAACGAGGTCCCTCAGGTCCTCGTTCGTCTCGATGGAGCTCTTCGGGTCAGCCATTTTCGAGAGATGCAGCACGACATCCATTTTGTCATCGTGTGCTTTTGCCATAGCCGCGAGTCTTCGCGCTGTACCGCCATAAGCGGGAGCTGCGAGTGCAAGGTGGGTGCGCACGTGTGAGATAGTGCCGCCACCAACGATGTGTACGATTTTGTTTGTCATGATCTTCTCCTTAAGGCGGGCCTATGGCCCGTGGTTAACAATGAACTTACCCTCTTTGAAGAATATTGTCGGATGGCAAATTTGACAATCAGTGTTTATAATCATTATAAACAAATTTGTTTTGAGTATATTTTTATTGGTATTTTGTTATAAGAGCTGATTGACAACTTAGAGTCTATTTGCGAGCATAAGGTCATGGAGAATGGATGCGAATCACTTATGGAGCTTGGACTTACGGAGACCGAGGCTGGTATTTATCTTGCCGGGTTGGGCTCTTCGTCGATCGGTATCCACGAGATAGCTCAAAAGACAAAGATCAAACGTCCGACCATCTATCATGCAATGGGGACACTTAAAGACAAAGGTCTGGTGTCGGAAAAACGCGTGAGTGGCAAGTTGAGATTTGAAATGTCGTCACCCGAACATATTCGCGGACTGGTGGAGCGCCAAAAGGAAGCCGTTCTGGAACGCGCACAGAAACTCGAAACGCTCATCCCACTTCTTGTTGGTCTCAGTAAGGGTGGAGAGAACGAACTTATGAACGTTGTTTCTTATGACGGGATCGAGGGAATGAAAACAGTTATGGATATTGCTTTCTACGCTCGGTCAAAACACTGGGACATCATCGCTCCACTCCAAAATTTTCTCCGCGATTATGATGAGGAATATGCGAAACGCTATCTTAACGCGCGAAAGTATCATGGAATAACCGCACGCACGCTGTGGGAGTTCACGATGCCTCTGGGGAGGGAACTCACCGACGAAGAGGTGAGGGCGCGCAATCCTCGGTTTATGCCTGCAGTGATGCAGGGCAAGTTCAAGTCGATGATGATCCTTTTTGACGATAAGATTGCGATTTTTTCTTCGTATGAAAAATTATCGGCGATCCTTATCACTTCAGCAGAGTTGAAGCAGATGTTTCAGGCGATGTTCGACGGTATATGGGAATTTTCCGAAAAGTACTAGTAGAACCGTGCTATTTGGCGCGCGCCTTGTCCTTAAATAAGGAGAATGGAATGAAAAGCTCGATTGAAACACTTTATGATCAACTCACAAGTAAAGTTGGAAAGAATGAGATAGGAGCATGGCATGTTATTTCCGAAGATAACGTGCGTACATTTGGGGAAATCACTCATAATCAACAATTCATTCACACGGATGCACGTCGTGCAAAAAAAGAATCACCGTACGGAGTACTTATTGCGCACGCATATCTGACGCTGTCGCTTATTCCCGCACTCACCACTTCGATGAATCCGCTTTCAACTCTGCCTCTCGTCAGTCTTAACTACGGCTTCAATCGTATTCGTTTTCCTGAGGCGACGAGAATGGGCGCAAGAGTTCGTGCACACCGCACGATCTTGTCCGTCGAAAAAAAGGATAAAGGCGTCCTCCTCACTCAGTTGGTCACAGTAGAACAAAAAGGTATTCGCCGACCAAGCGTGAGTGCAGAGTCGCTGTTGTTCCTCGTGCCAAGTGTGGCGAGATCGTAAGGGAAACCTTTGTCACGTCGTCATTCGATCGAAGAGCAAATGAGGACATTTGCTCTCCTCCTTCATTGGGCGTATGTATAAAAAAGGGAGCCCAACGGCTCCTTTTATTTTTTTAGGTAAAATCAATCCTCAAATCAGCGATGATCCTTTGCATCGCGCTCGTTCATGCGCGACCCACCCTCATTGCCGCATCATTGTAATGCGTGAGGAGTTTTTTTAGTGCCGCCTCGTCTTCTACGACACAGATAGTCTTTTTATACTTGCGCGTATGTGCGATGCGGGAGTTTCCAAAATGAAGATATGCTCCGCCATCGATCTTTGTGATATCGGAGATAAGACATTTTGTGAAACCTGCCCGTGTGCCGTCCTGGCTGTAGGGTGCGAGATCAATCCACACAAGTGTTCCCGAACTGAGTGCGGAGATTGCCTCATCGCAGAGTGGTACGAAGTGTAGACGTATGTCGTTTGCATCAAGCATTCGTTCCTTGTCGCGGTAGAAGATGCTTGTTCCCGGAGCGAATGCCCCATTGGTGTGTGTAGTGTTCATCAAAGAACCTCTTTCTGATACTCGGAACCTGTCAGCCATTGTAGTGCGCTGCGGCAACTTCATCAACTTCTCATGTGCGCAGTGCTACTGTGTTACACAGTCAACCTGGGGTCGCGTGTTTATTTCTATTTTGTCAATTTGTCACTCCTTCTACAATTTGAAACGTTTTGGCGTATTAGTCGTTATAATGAATGAGTATGTGTGGAATATTTGGATACATCGGTGATACAAAAAAAGAGGTGGCACTTATGGCAAATAAGGCGCTTTGTGAGCTCGAATACCGCGGGTACGATTCATGGGGTATTGCTGCAGAAACCTCCGAGGGAATGTTTGCGACGAAGGCGGTTGGGAAGATCTCACTCGCATCAAAGGATGAACTCGACGGAGTTGTGGGGAAAATGGCGATTGGTCATTCGCGATGGGCGACACACGGTGCGGTCACCAAAGTAAACGCGCATCCGCACTTTAATGCCGCGCGCACCATTGCCGTCATCCACAACGGAATCGTCGAGAATCATGAGGAAATCAGGAACTTTTTGCGCGGAAAACTCGGTAGTGCCACAGTGGAAGAAATTTTTATCTCCGAAACAGATACCGAAGTTATTCCGCACCTGATCGACTACTTTATTGCACGCGAGGGAAAGACATTTGAAGCGGCATTCATTGAAGCGGGAAGAATGCTCGAGGGGCGCTATGCGGTCGTTGTGATGAAACTCGGCGAACCGTATCTCTTGGCAATGCGCGATGGGTCGCCGCTTGTGGTAGGGAAGGGAGAGCATGAATTTTTCCTCGCCTCCGATGTTCCGGCATTTATTGACCACACACGCACCGTGCTTTATCCAGGCGATCGTGAGTATATGAAGGTGTCTGCCGAGAGCATCATCCTTCGTGATCTTGATTCCGGAAAAAAGGTGGACCATGAATGGACGACGATCACATGGGACAAAGCGAGCGCGACCAAGGAAGGCTACCTGCACTATATGTTGAAGGAGATCATGGAGCAGCCGCTTGCTCTGGACAAAGCGATCCATCAAGAAGATGCGAAGCTTGAAGAATTCGCACGACTGATGAAAGAGTCCGAACATCTTTTCTTTATCGGCTGCGGCACTGCGGCAAAGATGGCGAAGCTCGGGGAGCTCTACGCGGCACGCGTGGCTGGCAAACTTGCGAACACATACGTCGGAAGTGAATTTGCCGCGTACGGACAATTTTTAAATAAGAAAAGTACGATCTTTGCAGTTTCTCAAAGCGGCGAGACGGCAGATGTGCTTGAAGGCTTGCGTGTGGCCGCAAAAGAAGATGCGCGCATTGTCTCGCTCTTGAATGTTGTCGGGTCATCGATCGACCGCATGTCGAAGAAGACGCTCTTTCTCAATGCAGGACCCGAAATCGCCGTAGCGTCGACAAAGGCTGCCACTGCACAGATCGCCGTGCTTATTCTTGTCGCACATGCGCTTGGGAAAAAACTTCCGGAAGGAAAACATCTCATGCGCGCTGCTGTGAAAGACATTAAAGCATGGCTCACGCCGGATCTCTCTCGCGAAATTAAACTCATTGCACAAAAACTCACGAAGCATAATGACCTCTATATCATCGGTCGCGGGCTGAACGCACCCATCGCGCACGAGGCGGCGATAAAGATCCAGGAGGTTTCATATATTCACGCGGAAGGATTCCCAGGAGGGGAGTTAAAGCACGGGCCCATCGCACTCATTGAAGCTGGTACCCCGGTGATCGCGCTCATTCCCAATGATGAGACCAAGCGCGACATGGAGTCGAACACAATGGAGTTGAAAAGCCGTGGCGCACATATCATTGGTATTGCCCCAGCGTCGAGCAAGCTCTTTGATGAATGGATACAGGTCCCAGACCTCGGCCTCGCAAGCCCGATCGCAAGTATGATCCCCGTACAACTCCTTGCGTACCACCTCGCAGTGCTTCGCGGGAACGATCCTGACAAACCGCGCAACCTTGCAAAGAGCGTGACGGTGAAATAAAAAAACGCCGCGACATGCGCGGCGTGTGTTCAGGCGAGCGATTCCTCGAGCTGTTTGGCGGTGAACCGCCATTCTACTGCTTTGTCTTCCGTTTGCGTTTCGTTCCACATGTGCATGACGACGGTGTCCACTTTCCAGTGTTCTCCGTGTGGGTGATAGGCGAGCACACGGATATTCACGGTCGACTTGCAGCGAAGCGGTCCTCTAAACGTGAGATGTTTGACGTCTGCACTCCCGAATAAGGAGGTGAAGATGTTTTCGTTGTAAATGCTTTGGCTCCACCAGCGCGTGATACCGCAGTCAATTTTCTGCTCTGCTGTTAACGCATTTTCGAGCGCTGCGTACGCATATGCTTGTGCGAGCATTGTGTGGACTCTCAAGTCCGCGATCTCTTTTGCCATTTCAACTTCTCCAAGAAGTTTGCCGTAAGGACCATCCCTGCGGCAGCTGCACCTTGTGCAACCCCTTTGTTCTATGTCTCCCAGAAGACAAAGTCAACGTTTGTCACAAAATGGCTTGAATGAATGTTATAATGAAGAAGTCACATTAAACCAATTATTTATTAAATTTTAAAATTTTATGGCAACAGAAAACAACGAAGAGGGAAAGGTGGTGCGGATTGTTCCCCCGCAGCCGGCAGTGATCGCCGTATCGATTCTTGCAGTGTCAGGAGCGCTTCTTTTGCTCGCACTTTTTGCGAATGCACTCGCCGAACACAAATATATTGGACGTGATATCAACTCACAGACGACGATCACGGTCACGGGTGACGGTGATGCATATGCGACACCGGATATTGCGACGGTATCGTTCAGCATTACCCAAGAGGCAAAAAATGCAGCTGCCGCACGCAAAACTGTTGATGACAAAATGAAGAGCATCAAAGACTTCCTCAACAAGTCTGGTGTGGCAGACAAGGACATCAAGGCGACATATAATCTCTCTCCGAAATATGAGTGGCAGGAGAAGCAGATTGTTTGTATTGCATATCCGTGTATTCAACCACCGGGACATCAGGTGCTGACCGGCTATGAGGTTTCCGAGTCTGTTGAGGTGAAGGTGCGCAACATTGATACAAATCCCGACGCGGCGAGCATTATCGTCGGAGGTCTCGCGGATAATGGTGCGACGAATATCAGTGGACCCAACTTTATGGTTGAGAATGAAGATGCGGTGCAGAGAACAGCACGCGAGGCGGCAATCGCAAAGGCACAGGCGAAAGGGGATCAGCTCGCCAAAGACCTTGGCGTGACGCTTGTGCGTATTGTTTCTTTCAATGAAGGTGGTAACTACCCCGTGTACTACGGCGGTGCGATGGCGAAAACAATGTCTGCAGACGGTGGTGCACCATCAGTACCGACAATTCCGGCAGGGGAGAACAAGTACACGTCAAACGTGACTATCGTGTACGAGATAAAATAAGTTTTTAAACAATTAAAATCTTGCAAAACCGAGCACGTGAAATGCTCGGTTTTGTTTTTGACAACCAGAAGAAACATAAGTAGAGTATTGGCAGTATTTGTTGTTTGACTGATGAACATATGAAGGAGTTTTTATGAAACTCAGATGTTGGATCTGTGTATTGTGGGCGATGATCCTCGCTGCGACGGCGTTGTTTACACCTCCGGTGATGGCGGAAGAACACATGACGCTTGTGCGTGAAGTCGCGCTTTCGCCCGGTAACTGGATGCGCAATCACTATCTGCGCATGAGTGCTGAATACCGCAAAGCGCTTCCCTACGAGCAGTTTCTCGACCAGGCGTGTTACCTGAAAGACCGCACATGCACGCTGGCAGACTGGAAACGTGTTCCGAAAATGCAGAAGATTTACATTCCCGCCGAGCCGATTATGGTTCGCGTGAATAGCGCCGCAGCAGTTCCTGCAATTGCACTTGTCCCGAATGCAAAAGACCCGACGCGACTCACGCTCGCATTGTTGGATAAACCCCTTGTCACCGTACGCGAAACCGTGCTGGCCACTGAAGTCCGTACGTTGATGAAACAAAACATAGAGCTGCGGTCGCAAAATACTTCCGATAAAACCGTGTTTGACACGATGGCCGCGGCCTTCAGCGCGACAGTGCTCGTGCTCACGCTTGCTGTTCTGTTTCTCTGGACTCGTCTCTCAGCACAAAACACTGAATTGGAAAGATTTCGTTTGCAGGAACGTGACGCGATGAGGAAATTGCCCGGGTTGGCTGAGTTGAGCATCGGCGACCTTTCCAACGCAACACCGAGTGAGTCATTCTCACCGCCCCGTCGTCTCCCCAGCATGCGAGAGGCCGTACAAGGACCAATTGGTTGCCCCATTGAACTTGTCTTTCATGGGACAGACTGGAGTGGCTCGGGTCATGCGACTGATAACTCAAATCCGGATTTTCCGGTTGTATATCTCCTCGACCAGCGTACCCATGGGTTTACCGATGACTTCAAGAAGGACTTCGCTGGAAAACACTTCCTTGCACTGGTCTCGGAAGACGATCAGCGAGTTACTGAGATTTTGCCGGCATGGGCTGAGACAACCCCGCTCGCTATGGCCGATGCTGCGGACACAGAGGTCAGGCATTAAGGCCAAAGTAAATACACTATCCCACGCGAAAGGCGCTCGAAAAGAGCGCTTTTTTATTGAATGAATGGTCGATTGACAGGACGGGGTTTGGGTGTATACTAAGAGTGTTTAGTGATGCGCCTCCGGGGCGTTTTTTCTTAGGAGGGAAAACAGAGATCCTCCCTTATCAGTTAGCAGACGTCATATGTCATCAGTCATTAACTATTTACGTGATACAAGGGCAGAGCTTCGCCACGTGAGCTGGCCAACGAAGCAACAGGCGATTAATTATACAATCATTGTGCTCCTTATCTCCGTGGGCACTGGCCTTTTTTTGGGATTGCTTGATTATGTGTTCAGTATGGTGCTGAGACATTTTATTGTTTAAGTGCCCTGTCTGTATATTGCAGAGGAAAGAAATTAACGTTAAAAAATTTATTATATGGAAGAACAAACACAGGAGGCGCCGGTAAAAGCCACTCGTCAGTGGTATGCGATCCACACGTACTCCGGGTATGAGAATGCAGTGGTGCGCAACCTCAAGCAGCGCATCGAGTCACTTGGCATGGAAGACAAGATCTTTGAAGTTGTAGTGCCAAAAGAAAAAAAGATCAAGATGAAGGCGGGGAAGCGCGCTGAAGTCGAGGAAGAGATCTATCCGGGCTACGTGCTCGTGAACATGATCTATGATCCGGACTCATGGTATGTCGTGCGCAATACGCCGCGTGTCACAGGCTTCGTTGGTGCAGGGGTTGTCCCGGTGCCGCTCGATCAGGCCGAGATCGACTCACTATTTGAGCGCATGGGATCAAAGACCATGAAGCATACGATTGATCTTGCGGTCGGCGAGTCGGTGATCATAACCGATGGGCCATTCAAAGAACTCGAGGGCCGTGTTGGTGAGGTTGATGAAGAGCGCGGACGCGTGAAGGTCATGGTTCCGATGTTCGGCCGCGAAACACCTGTTGAATTGGATTTTCTTCAAATCAAGAAGATTTAAAAATCTAACAAAAACCACCCGCTCGGGTGTTTTTTGTTATAATGTTTGCATCTATGCCTCACGGGACAAATCTATCGCCCAAAGAAATTCCCCCGAGTTTCTATCGTATTAGTGCAAAGGCGCTCATACTCGATGAGTCACGGACAAAATTTCTCGTCACTCAAGAGGCTGATGGTAGGTGGGAGCTTCCTGGTGGTGGTATCGACCATGGGGAAGACCCGCACGCAACGATCATTCGTGAGACCAAAGAAGAAATGGGACTTGAGGTTGTAAGCGTAGAACGAAACCCTTCATATTTCACGACCTTTTGTAACGTCACAGGGTTTTGGATGGCGAACATCCTTTACAAAACCAAAGTGACCGATCTTAATTTCACACCATCAGATGAATGTATCGCATTACGCTTTGTTACATCTCTCGAAGCAAAGGAGCTTAACGCTTTTCCCAGTGTGTTGCAGTTTGCTGCCCTGTTCGATCCAAAACGGCATCAGTGATAATTTTTGTAACGCTTCATGATCAAAAGAAAACACCCTAGTTGCCAGGCCAGGCTGCTAGGGTGTTTTGCGTTTCTTTTGGGTCAGATCAAGAGCATACAGGCTGATGAGTGCAATGACGCTACTTATCGTAAGCATGAAAAACGAAAGAAAGATCACACTCTGGATCAACATTGTCTCCGGGGTTGGATAGAGGCTGGTAACGATCGTAATGTAGGTTACTACCACGCCGACGAGCCCTGCCAATAGTCCACCGAACACGAGTCGGTAGTAAAGTTTACGCAGCCGCTTGTTTTTATCGCTATTCCACGCTTCGTTCATGATGCATCCCCACAAAAAGTCCTAAGGAAAGTATAACTCCGATACCGAGTTCTCGTACTTGCGTCTTTCCCATAAATTCAGTAGTATCTGAAACAACTGAAAGGTGCCCATTTATGGGGCTTCTCGCTTCTCAGGAAATTACTCAAATTTCGTATTTCCTAGTGACTAGTATCTAGTGACTAGTGACTCATTCATCATGGCTAAACAAGTAACAAAAAAATTAAAGCTGCAGATCCCAGGTGGGAAGGCAACACCAGCTCCTCCTGTGGGTCCTGCGTTGGGACAGGCAGGAATCAATATCGGTGATTTCGTGCAGAAGTTTAATGCCGCGACTGCGCAGCAAATGGGGGACATCATCCCCGTTGAGATCTCTGTCTATGACGATCGCAGCTTTACATTCATTACCAAGGTTTCTCCCGTATCGCGACTTATCTTGAAGGCGCTTGGTAAGGACAAAGGCGCGAACAAGCCGGGCACACAGCGCATGGATGCGATCACGAAGGATCAGATCCGTCAGATAGCGGAGAAGAAGATGCCGGACTTAAATGCCGCCTCAATCGTGGCTGCAATGAAGACTGTGGCGGGTACTGCCCGCTCTATGGGCATCAAGGTGAAAGACTAAATTTCAGCGCATTTCTTCGTTGACTTCAATGAGCGGTCCGGCGAACTTACGAGAGTAAGTCCGCTCGGACACGCTCGTCTCGTCGCCTCGAATTGCATCTGAAATTAAGCCTTTCACGGATTGCATCCAAAACTGAACTTTGTGCCTCTTTGGGAAATGAAAAGAAAAAACAGACCGCGGGGTCTGTTTTTGTTTGATGATCACTTTGCGGGTTCTTGCGAGGGGTGCATTCACCCAATCGGGTCACTTGACTACATGTATGGGTTGCCCGGTATATATCTCCTCGACGCGTTCAATGTCGCGCGCGACTTCTTCGAGGATATCTCCCGAGTGAACTGGCAGACCATTCTGTGGAACGAGCGAAAGCCATTTTTCTCGCTGTTTTTTCTGAAGTTCCTTCAAGTCCTCCGCGAGTTCGTCATAGGCATCAGCGAGCGCTTCGAGTTCGCGTCGGTCGATTTCAACCGTTTGCGGTCTGCGTCTCTTTGCGGGTGCGAGTAATGCGACGGCAATCCCGGTTGCTAGAAGAAAGATCAGTTTCATATTTCCTCCTGATAAGGAGTCGGACACGTCTTATTTCAGGATACACTGCAGGTGTTTTTGGTCAATTATAAGAAAAAGGCACCCTTTGCTATACTGGAAGCATGAAAGCGGAGAAACCCTATGTTCGGCCTTCGTGGGACGAATATTTTATGCAGATCGCGGAGCTTGTCGGCAGTCGTGCGACGTGCGACAGGGGCCGCGCAGGAACGGTTGTCACGCGCGACAAACGTATTCTGACAACGGGATATGTCGGTGCTCCCGCAGGAGTGAAAGACTGTGACGAGGTCGGACATGAGCTCCACACCGTTGAGCATCCTGACGGAACAAAGACGCAACATTGCGTACGCGGGACACATTCGGAACAGAACACCATTGTACAGGCGGCACGCATTGGAGTATCACTGAACGGAGGAACACTCTATACGCACATGGCGCCGTGTTATGCATGCGCTAAGATGATCATCAATGCGGGTATCGTGCGCATCGTCGCAGGAAAAGATTATCATGGCGCACAGCGAAGTAAGGAGATATTTAAAGAAGCGGGGGTTAAATTTGAACTTTTATCGAAAGACATGGAAACATATCCTGATATGGATGCCGAAGAAGAACAACTCGCTCATCTATGAAAAAACTTATCCTTGGTTTCAGTGGAGAGATCGCAAGCGGAAAGGGTACGTGCGCACAGTATCTCGTCGAGCACCACGGTGCGGTGACATATCGGTTTTCAACGATGCTTCGTGATGTCTTGAAACGCCTCCATCTTCCGGAAGATCGCACAACATTACAGACGCTCTCAACTTCCTTACGCAAGCAGTTTGGAGAGGATCTTTTGGCGAAAGTAATGTTTGAGGATGCAAAACACGACGAGCATCAACTTGTGGTGATTGATGGTGTGCGTAGGCTCGAGGATGTGAAGTACCTTCGTGAACTTCCTGAATTTAAACTTTGCTATATCACTGCATCAATGAAGACGCGCTATGAACGCCTTGTTCTTCGAGGAGAAAATCCCGATGACAAAACAAAAACGTATGGACAATTTGAGTTGGACCATGAAGGTGAGCCAGAGCGAGAAATTACCAAGCTTGAAGCATTCGCACAGGAGGTGATCGACAACACCGGAACACTTCCCGAGCTGTGTATGCAGCTTGACGCAATAGTGAAAAAGTACGGAGAGTGATAAAAAATATCTAAATTAAAGTAGGATCTTTATTTAAAGAGAACAAAATGAACAGATCTGGCAAACTCGTGGTGATCGACGGGACTGACGGTTCCGGAAAAGGAACCCATGCGGGCATGTTGATTGAACGGCTCACGCGCGAAAATCATCGAGTGCGTCTCGCTGATTTTCCGCAATACGGAAAAGTATCGGCATACTTTGTTGAAAAATATTTGCGCGGCGAATATGGCACCGCAGATGAAGTTGGTCCATATCGTGCGTCACTTTTCTATGCACTTGATCGGTACGACGCATCATTTGATATGCGCACATGGCTTTCCGAAGGAGAGATCATTATCTCAAATCGCTATGTCTCTTCGAATATGGGACATCAGGCGGGAAAGATCGCAGACCCGGTCCTTCGTGAAAAATGTATCGCGTGGTTAAAAGAGCTTGAATATGGAATGCTCGAGCTTCCGAAGCCTGATGCGAATATTCTCCTTTATGTTCCACCCGAGATAGGTCAGCAACTTGTGGACCAAAAGGCCGCCCGCGAATACACGCAAGGGAAGAAGCGCGATATCCATGAAGCGGACATTACACACTTAAGACAGGCATCAGCCTCGTATCTTGAAGTGGCAGCTCGCGAAGGGTGGAAAGTCATCGATTGCATGATGCATGACGGTGATGCTTTGCGCTCGAAAGAAGAGATTCATGAAGAGATATATGTATATCTCCGCGAGAAAAAAATAATTTAAACCCAATGAGTCTGTGTGGGTCCGATCGAAAGATCGGGCTTTTTGTTTTTTGCCCTCTCTGATACTATCTCTTTATGGAAGAAAAGCTCAAAGAGCATATCGCACGCGCGTTGCATGAACTGGGTCTGGCTGATGTGCCTGTTATGCTTGAACGACCCGCCGATCTTGGGCACGGTGACTATTCGACAAACGTTGCGATGGCGGGTGCAAAGAAGGCTGCACAGAATCCTCGCGCATTGGCAGAAGCAATCGTTGCAAAGTTAAATATATTGAATGACCCCGATATATTGCTGCTTGAAATTGCAGGCCCCGGATTCATTAATATCAAACTTTCGAAGCATTACTTCTCCCGCGAACTTGCGTCCGCACTTGTGAAAGGAGAGCACTATGGAGCGAGTGACTCTCTGGAAGGGCGTAAGGTAATCGTCGAATATACTGATCCGAATCCTTTCAAAGAGTTTCATATAGGGCACTTGCTCCCAAATATCGTGGGTGAATCGATCTCCCGACTTATGCAATTTGCCGGCGGTGATGTGCGACGTGTGAACTATCAGGGTGATGTCGGGATGCATGTTGCGCGCGCGATATGGGGGATGCAGCGCGAAGACTTGCCCGACGACGATGCGTCAGTAGAAGAGAAGGTGGCGTATTTGGGTCGTGCCTACGCCCGAGGTGCAACGACGGCAAAATTTGATGACATCGCAAAACATGAGATCGGAGAGCTCAATAAGAAGATCTACGAACGAAGAGACGAGTCGATCAATCGTCTTTATGATCTTGGTAAGGCATGGAGCCTTGCGTACTTTGAAACGATATATCAAACGCTCGGGACGAAGTTCGATCATTATTTTTTTGAAAGTGAGACGGCGGGGTTTGGGAAGGAGATGGTCGAAAAGAATATTGGAACGATATTTGAAAAAAGCGACGGAGCGATTGTCTATAAAGGAGATGAAACTATGGGGCTTCATACGCGCGTCTTCATCAACACCGAAGGACTTCCGACCTATGAAGCAAAAGAGTTGGGGCTCGCAAAATTAAAATATGACTATTTTCCCTATGATCATTCGGTCGTTGTGACATCAAATGAGATCGTCGACTACTTTAAGGTGCTCTTGAGTGCGATGTCAGAGGTATACCGACCAGAAGGATTTGCAGAAAAAACAAAACATATTGCGCACGGGACGTTGCGACTCAAGAGTGGAAAGATGTCCTCACGCACGGGAGACGTAATCACTGCACTCTCGCTTATCAATGAGGCAAAAGAAGTGATAAGTACGAAGGTCGCGGATGATCGGGGGCTTACACAAGAAGAACGTGATAGCGTAGTTGCGTCTGCTGCGGTCGGTGCGATCAAATATTCCATCCTTCGTCAGCAGGTCGGGCATGATATGGTCTTCGATTTTGCACAGTCACTTTCGTTCGAGGGAGACTCAGGTCCTTATTTGCAGTACACCTATGCACGCACACGCTCACTCCTCCAAAAAGGAGACGGAAAGGTTCCGGATGCCGACACGATGGCGGGTGACGAGGTTCGACCACTGCACAAGCTTGTTCTCCGTTTTCCGGAGGTAGTCGCTCGTGCACAAGAAGGGTATGCTCCTCACTATATTGCGAATTATCTCGTCGAGCTCGCTCGCGAATTCAATGCATTTTACGCCAATACGGTGGTACTGGATGGTGCATCTGAAGAGCCGTATAAGCTCGCGCTTGTCAGTATGGTGTCGCATATTTTAGAACGCGGATTATGGTTGCTTGGTATTGCTGCACCCGCTAAAATGTAGTTCATGGAAGATAACGAACTACAAAAAACTCCCCCAAAAACCCCAATGGCGCGCGTATGGATGGTCGTAGCGGGGACAGTGGTCGCGACGGCACTTTGTGCGTTTCTTTGGCACACGACGGGCATGAGTGATTTCCGCACCAAAAATGAACGTGAGTCGCAAGCGGTACGAGACGACATCGCAAAGCTCACTCTTTATCGCGATGAATTAAAAGCGAAGGCAACCGGAACACCTTCCATGGCTACCGGAACAATTTCCCACTAATCCATATGTCAGAACGCAAAGAAGTAGTACAACTCAGCGGCCTCACGATCCTTGTTGTTATCGTGATCATTGCCGATTTTTTGGTGGTGGGATTTTTCTACCGATGGCATAGTTGGCAACTCTTCGTCGAATCAAAGCGTCACACCGCGGAGTACAAAGAACTTTTGAGTCAACAGCACGACCTTCATATACAGATCACGACGCTCGAAGGTGTCGCAGTGTGGAATGATACGCAATACATGAAGCATCTTGGAAGCGGCCAGTTTGGACAATGATACGAATAACACTTCTGGTGCGAGGTCAACTTGACCCACTTTTGTTATCTCTTACCATTGGAAGAGATCATTCTTTTTTATAAGGAGGGCCCATGCCCAAACTGGTCATTGTGTACATTAGCAAGATGTGCGGCGGGAAGGGGAGTGCCGTTCGGATATCGCAAAAGTTGCGCCCCGGTTCGCCCTCGTTTACGTACTCAACGCCGATTCGCCAGTTTCTTCATGAGGTGAATAGGGAGATCGCGCCGGGAAGTCATCCGCGTACGAAGAAGACCGCACTCGAGAGAATACTCAAAGAGATCTACCTTCGCGACCTGCGGGACTCGGGAGCAAGAATCGCACCTGACGCGATGAAGCGTTTTTACGCTCAATTTCGCACGCTCACACTTCCGCTTGTGGAGAACAGGGCCAATGTCCAAGATATTTCCACCTTCATTCGTGCCGAATTTGGCGAGGACACGTTTGCGAAGACAATGGCACGTATCGTTGCGGAAGTATCCGAACCGATCGTCATTGTGGATGGGGCAAGGCGCCATGCCGACATCGCACTCTTGCGCACCATTCCGAACGTGCACCTGTTCTTTGTCTATATCGATGCACCTCTTGAGAGGCGACATGTGTGGTACGTGGACCGGAACCAAAATGAGGGTGATGACAAGGTGACGATGGAGACCTTCAAAGTTCTCGATGACAAAGAACCGGAGAGAGAGATCGTGTCGCTCCGGTCTATTGCGGACCTGGTCATCACGAACGATACGACGTATTCGGATTTCACGGAAAAAGTTGAACGACTTTTTGCCGATGTTTGTATGCAGTGTGGTGTGTAGCTTGCTGTGGTCATGGAACAAATGACGCGCGCTCGATATCGAGCGCGCGTTTTTTCGCTTTTTTGTATATGTTAAAAAATGGACAAGAGCACAAGTGTGACACCCACGCTGTATCCCGCCTGTATGAGGGTGGCGAGTCGCTCGCGCATCACTCCTTCGTTTGGATCAAGGCGTGCGATGTGGTAGGGGGCGATGCGCCGCTTCAGCAACTGCCAGATACTTTTGTTGTAGAGTGCGACGAGAATGATCGGCTCTTTGACGATTGCGTACCATGAAAACACGGCACACAAGATCGGAATAAAGCACAGCATAAGATCGACTTCGCTCACAATGGTGCGCATAGACCAGATGAAAAGCCAGCCAACGAGCAGTGCGAGTCCGAGCGATAAACAAAACAGCGTGCAATGCGGACTCCGGAAGAGCGGACGCATCTTGCGTATCGCAGGCCCAAGTTTTCCCCAATTGCGTAGGATCGACGGAAGTTTTTTGAGGAACATGAGCATCCCTTTCGGCGTATTGCATGAGCATCTTTTTTGATAGTACAGTGGAGGCGTGATTTTGCAATAGAGCAGAAAAACCTATAGTATGATTGCTACTATGGAAGACACGGAGAAAAACGATAAAAAGCAGTCGGTCAGTGAGCGCGAAGAACGCGTACTCCGGCTTTGGAAGGATAAACACATCTTCGAAAAATCGCTTGAACAGACCAAGGGCAACGAGCCGTATGTATTTTATGACGGACCGCCGTTTGCGACAGGGCTTCCACACTATGGACACTTGCTTGCCGGCACTATCAAAGACGTTGTACCACGCTTCCAGACGATGCGTGGCAGGTATGTGCGCCGTGAGTGGGGCTGGGATTGCCATGGTTTGCCGATCGAAAACCTCATCGAGAAAGAGCTCGGATTCAAAACAAAGAAAGATATCGAGGAATACGGGGTCGGAAATTTCAATCAGAAAGCCCGAGAAAGCGTGATGATGTACGACAAAGAGTGGCGTACGATTGTTCCACGCATGGGCCGTTTTGTCGACATGGATCAGGAGTATAAGACGATGGATGCCTCGTACACCGAGTCGATCTGGTGGGCATTCAAAACGCTCTACGACAAGAAGCTCATCTATGAGGGCTTTAAGTCGATGCATGTGTGTCCGCGCTGCGAAACGACCTTAGCTATCTCCGAGGTCGGCATGAACTATAAAGATATAAAAGACATCTCTGTATATGTGAAGTTTGAACTTCTTCCTGCGCAGACACTTGAAATGGCCGGGGGAAACAGCATAAATACCACTGAGAAAAAAGTATCCCTTATCGCATGGACAACAACACCATGGACACTACCGGGCAATGTTGCGCTTGCCGTGAATCCTGACATCATGTACGTGAAAGTTGGCATCTCGCCGAAGTTAATTGCGAATGATATGGGTCCTGGAGTGAACTATCAGACACAAGAGTTAAAAGAAGAAATCGTAATCGTTGCGAAAGATCGCTTGAATGAGATCAAAGAAAAGTTTGGAAAGGATCTCGACTTTGGGAACCCTGAAGAAATAAAGGGTGAGAGTCTTGTGGGTAAGTTGTACAAACCACTTTTTGACTATTATGCAAAGGATGAGAAATTGGAGAATCGTGAGAACGGATGGAAAGTATATGCGGCTGACTTTGTGACCGCTGAAGACGGTACCGGAATTGCGCATGAAGCACCGGCATTCGGTGAGGTAGATATGGAGCTTGGGAAGAAAATGAAACTTCCGTTTATTCAACATGTACGCATGGACGGACACATGAAGCCCGAAGTGAAAGATTTTGCGGGAATGCCCGTAAAACCAAAGTCGGAGGATGACAAGGTCCGCCTCGGCACCGATATTGCAGTCCTGAAATACCTCCAGGAGCACGGAATGTTTTTTGCAAAAGAGAATATCAACCACTCCTATCCCCACTGTTGGCGTTGTGATACGCCGCTCCTCAACTATGCAGCATCGTCATGGTTTGTCGATGTGATCAAAATGAAACCGCGACTGATTGAGGAGAACAAAGAAATATCGTGGATACCCGAACACGTCGGCGAGGGACGCTTTGGTAAATGGCTCGAAGGCGCACGTGATTGGGCGATCTCGCGGACACGCTACTGGGGCGCACCGATCCCCGTGTGGAAATGCAATAAATGCGGCATGCTCGATACGATTGGAAATATTAGTGAACTTAAAGAAAAGCTTGGCTCAAAAAATACTTATTTTGCGATGCGTCATGGCGAGGCAGAGAGTAATATTAAAGGCATCGTCAACTGTAAACCTGACGCGCATTTTCCGCTCACTTCCCGTGGTGTTACGCAGGTAAAAGCTGCTGTAAACAAACTGAAAGATAAAGGCATCGACCTCATTATTGCTTCGCCGGTCATGCGCACAAAAGAAACCGCACAGATTGTCGCCGGAGTCTTGGGGATTGTCGAAGCTGAGATTATTTATGACCCTCGGATTGCCGAAGTGAATGCGGGCTCATTTGACGGTTCTTCGATCGAGGAATATCGCAAATATTTTACGGGCACGCTTGAAAAGTTTTGGAAGCCTGCACCGGGTGGCGAAACGCTCGAACAAATGAAAGCACGCATCGGGGAAGCACTCTACGACGCCGAAAGTAAATATCAGGGCAAAAAAATATTGTTTATCACTCACGAATACGGCGAGTGGTTGATGGAGGGAGTGGTGCGTGGTGCTACGAACGAAGAAACTGCAGCCTTGCGCGCAAGTGCAGGCGAGGACTATATCGATTATGCCGAGGTGCGCGAACTGCATTTTGTTCCCATCCCGCATAATGCAAAATACGAACTTGATTTCCACCGTCCATTTATCGACGAGCATACGAGCTATCAATGTTCATGCGAACTGGGTACGATGACGCGTGTTCCCGATGTGTTTGATTGCTGGTTCGAGTCGGGCTCAATGCCGTTTGCCCAGTTCCACTATATGGGAGACGAGAGGACCGAAGCAGGTAAGCAATTTGTCAAAAATTTCCCGGCAGACTTCATTGCAGAAGGCATTGACCAAACACGAGGATGGTTTTACACCATGCTTATCCTTTCGACCGGACTTTTTGATCGCGCTCCATACAAAAGCGTGATCGTTAATGGAATGATTCTTGCCGAAGACGGACAGAAAATGTCGAAGAAGCTGAAGAATTATCCTGACCCGATGGAAGTGGTCGGGAAGTACGGTGCGGACGCACTACGTTTTTATCTTATGTCTTCTCCTGCGGTGCGTAGCGAGGAGTTGCGTTTCGCTATGGCGGGTGTTGAGGAGGTCTACAAAAAACTTACGCTGCGTCTGGACAATACACATTCGTTTTACGAGATGTATCGCGGGAAAGAACCGATCGCACGCGAGATACCCAAAAGCAGCAACATCCTCGACCAGTGGATACTTGCCCGTTTCCTTGAGGTACACGCAGAGGTGACGCATTTTCTCGATAACCATGAGCTCGACCGTGCGACGCGACCCATTATGTCTTTTGTCGATGACTTTTCGACATGGTATGTACGACGCTCCCGGGAAAGGTTCAAGAGTGAAGACAAAACAGACCGAGCTCTTGCTGAGGCAACAATGGGCTGGGTGCTTTTCCAGGTCGCAAAGATCATTGCTCCATTTATGCCATTCTTTGCGGAGGACCTCTATCAGCGGCTGCTCATCAAAGACAAAAAAGAAAGCGTGCATTTGGAGAGTTGGACCCCAGTCGGCATCGCCTCACAGACGATCATTGAAGAAATGGAGGAAGCACGCCGCATCGTCACGGTTGCACTTGAACTGCGCGCAAAAGCGGGGATCAAAGTGCGTCAACCGCTCGCGCGTCTCACTGCGCCCAAACTCTCCGACGCAATAAAAGCCATCATTGCCGATGAAGTGAATGTCAAAGAGGTAGTGGAGGGAAAAGAAGTAGAACTTGATACGAACATTACTCCGGAACTAAAGGAAGAAGGAGAAGTGCGTGATATTATTCGCGCTGTTCAAGATCTACGCAAGTCACGTAATTTGATTCCAAGTGACAAGATCATTCTTACAATTAAGGGTGAAAAAGAACTTGAAGAACTTGTAAAGAAAAACTCAAAGGAATTTGAATCAACAGCAAATGTAGTTCAAATTGAAATAAGGTCACTGGACTCCTCCGAGCAGCCATTCCCCTTGATCTTGAGTCGTTTGATGGGTACGATCCGAAAAGCGTAATACTTCATGGGCTGCATTTAGATCAGCCTCGCCACTCGTTTGAAAAACCTCTCACAGAAAGGGCGAGCATGGTCTTTTTCGCTTTGGAAAAAGTCGCCCTTTCGAGAGGAGCAACAATTGCTCGCTGGGGCAATTGAAGGCGTGTTTTTCTAATGAGGCGGCGAAAAATTTCAAACGAAGTGGAAAATTGAGACTAAGGTTGGAGAGGTTTTGAGTGGTATACTTCACTCATGTCCTACCATATCTACCACACCGAAGCGATCATTTTGGGAAGCCGTCCATCGGGGGAGCGGGACCGCTTGCTTTACTGCTATACGCGCGAGTTGGGTTTTGTGTCCGCACATGCGAAGAGTCTGCGTGAGGGACGCTCGCGACTGCGCTATGCACTTCAGCTATTCTCGCACGCTGAACTTGATCTCATTCACGGCAAGCATGGATGGAAGTTAATCTCCGCTCGCCCGGTTGATTCATTCGCATCGCTTTGGAAACATCCGGGACGTCGCATGATCGTTGCGCAGCATGCACAGCTTATTCGTCGGCTCGTGCAAGGCGAGGAGAGACATGAGGTCCTTTTTGATGACATACTTTCAGGGCTGCAATTTTTGAGCAAGATCGAAAGTGACGTGGAGCTGCGTGCGGCAGAGCTTGTTTTTGTCGTTCGACTTCTCCATTCGCTTGGCTATTGGGCGGATAAAGAGCAATTTGCGTCGCTTTTGAGTACAGAGCCTTGGAGCCTGTCCGCATTGGCCACTGCAGAGGCATCCCGTGCTCCGCTTTTGCGGGGGGTGAACCGGGCGCTTAGTGAGACCCAATTATAAAGCAAGGATAAAACAACCCCGTTTTTGATTTTTGACTTTTGCTCTATAATGTATCTATGGACACTGAATATGAGAGCAGTCGTATTGAACGTGCCAAACGAGGGCTTTACCGTGAGGATGATACGGACCAAAAATCTCGTCAGGCTGAATTGACACCAACGGATATTGAAGTCTCAAATAATTGGGAAGATACGACTATTGTGACCGAGCGACATGCGAAGAGTGGCATGGGAGGAAAAATATTAAAAGTATTCGTCATCCTCGCAGTACTTGCCACGCTTAGTTCAGGAGGGTACCTGCTCTATCAGGTTCTGGGCCTGGGGTCCCAAGCATCCGCAAAGAATATTCTGATAACTTTTGACGTTCCTGTCGGAGCAACCCCTGGTGTACCCGCAGACATTATTGTTCATGTGAGCAATCAAAATCATGTCGGACTTGAATACGGCAATCTCACCATCGTATATCCCTCAGGTACGCGCAGAGGCAGTGACCCCGATAAAGACCTTCGTGACGAGAAAAAGATGCTCGGGGCGATTGCCGCAGGCCAAACCGCTGAATATCATACGCAAGCAATTTTTCTTGGTGAAGAAAATACTGACAAAGAACTCCACGCAAGCCTTGAGTTCCGTTTTGAAAATATTAACTCTGTATTTACTAAAGATGAAACACGCCCTGTGCACCTTTTGTCCGCACCAATCAATCTTGCAGTCGACGCCCTAAAAGAAGTAAATGCCGGACAGGAGATCGAACTCTCAGTGAATGCGATGTCAAATACGGTGATGCAACTGCGCGATGTGCTGGTGAAGGTTGAATATCCCCTCGGTTTTTCATTCGTAGAGTCTGATCCGAAGCCGACATTCGGAAACAATATTTGGCGTGTGGGGACGATGGATCCAGCGGGAAAGTTTAAGATAAAGATACGAGGTATTCTCGCCGGCGAAGACACCCAGGAAAAGGTATTTCGCACGAGTGTCGGAGTTGGTAGCGACCAAACTGAACGCAATATCAACGTGCTCTACTCGAATGTGATCTCGAGCATGACGCTCCAGCGACCTTTCATTGGGATCAATTTACTGCTCAACGGAAAATCTGCGGACCAGGCGATCGCGCACTTTGGCGAGCGTGTCGTCGGTGAGGTGAAGTGGGTCAATAACCTCTCGACCAAGATTGTCAACGCACAGATTGAGGTACGGCTCTCTGGTGTCGCGTTAAACCGCGAGACGGTATTTTCTCGCTCTGGGGGCTTTTACCGCTCTTCCGACGATACGATCTATTGGGATGAACGTGCTGATTCGGCGCTCACGGAGCTCGAAGCGGGGGATTCTGGTAAAGTAGATTTCTCATTTTTACCTATGCCGGCGATCTCTGGTACGCAACTCTTAACCAATCCCAGCGTGTGTGCCGAGGTCACTGTGCGCGGCAAACGCATTTCTGAGTCTGGGGTCCCCGAAGAGGTCAAGACAGTAATAACTGAATGTGCGAAAGTCACTTCACAGGCACAGTTTGCTGCACGTGTTGTGTACCACGCCGGACCGTTCACAAATACTGGACCTCTTCCTCCTAAAGTAGAGCAAGAGACAAGCTATACGGTTATTTGGGATATTGTAAATATTTCAAACACCATCAGTAATACGCAGGTGCACGCGATCATACCTCCGTACGTTAGTTGGGCGGGCGCAGTATATCCAAACAAAGAAAATATCATCTATAATCCAACAACGCATCAGATCACATGGACTCCCGGTGATATTCTTGCCGGTACCGGTGTTGGGGGTAAACCTCCGCGCGAAGTGGCATTCCAGATAATCTTGATGCCAAGTCTTACTCAAGTGGGAGCAAGTCTTATGCTTATGGATAATATTCACTTTGACGGCACGGACTCCTTCACTGGAGAATCGTTGACGCAAGACAAAGACGACCTCACAACAGTGCTTTCAACAGATCCGAGTGCGACGAAGGATGACTATCGTGTCGTGCCATAGGAGAACCTTAGGCGTAGAAGGCTAGGTGTATCCGCTCCACTACGCACGCTACCTTTGCGCTTTCAGTGAAATCTCTGTAGGATAAAAAAACTATGGCAAACCAAAAGGGTGAAGTAAACGAGAAAATGGAAGCGATCATTTCTTTATGCAAAAGACGCGGTTTTATCTATCAAGGTTCGGAGATTTACGGAGGGTTTCCCGGTACCTATGACTATGGTCCTTACGGCGTGGAACTTGCAAACAACATCAAAGCTGCGTGGTGGAGAGCGATGGTGCAGATGGAGGAAAACATCGTAGGGCTTGATTCCGCAATTTTTACCCACCCCAAAGTGTGGGAGGCTTCGGGTCATGTCAGTGGGTTTTCCGACCCGCTCGTCGAGTGCAAGGCTTGCCACACGCGTTCTCGTGCCGACCACCTCCTCGAAGCAGTTGGTGCTTTCGCAGATGAGAAAATGAGCGTTGAAGAAATAAACAAGATATTCGACACGCACCGCAAAGATATCACGTGTCCAAAGTGTGGAAAGAAAGATTTTACCGAAGTGCGGACATTCAATCTGCTTGTACAATCAAATCTTGGTAACTTTTCAGGGGATTGGACCAAGGAGCCCACCTATTTGCGTGGCGAAACATGTCAGGGTATTTATCTCAATTTTAAGAATGTGCTCGATACGACACGCGTTAAAGTGCCGTTTGGTATCGCACAGATTGGAAAGGCATTTAGGAACGAGATCGCACCCCGTCAATTTATTTTTAGACTCCGTGAACTGACACAAATGGAAATGCAGATGTTTGTCACCCCCGAGGATGAAATGCGTTTTTATGAAATTTGGCGTGCGAAGCGTTGGCAGTATTATCTTGACCTCGGGTTTAAAGAGGAAAATCTTAAATGGCATCAACATGAAAATCTCGTTTTCTATGCCAAGGCTGCATGGGATATAGAGTACAACTACCCGTTCGGTTTCAAGGAAATGGAGGGGGTCCATGCGCGCGGCGATTATGATCTCACGCAGCACTCGAAATATTCAGGAGTAGAGCTTTCGTATCTTGATCCACAGAGTAATGAAAAATATATCCCGCATATCGTAGAAACGTCCGTCGGGCTCGATCGCACCTTCCTTGCGGTGATGACTGAGTTTTATGCGGAAGATGATCTGGGTGGAGAGAAGCGTATTGTTATGAAATTCCCCACGAAACTTGCACCGATAAAAGTTGCGGTATTTCCACTTTTAAAAAACAAACCTGAGCTCGTTGCAAAAGCACGCGAAGTATACGGCATGCTCAAAAAAGAAATGCGAGTGGAATTTGACGACAACGGCAACATTGGCAAACGCTATCGACGTCAGGACGAAATTGGTACGCCATTTTGCGTGACAATCGACTTCGATACACTTGGAGAAGAAAAGCCTGAGCTCAAAGACACGGTCACATTGCGCAACCGCGATACCGGAGCACAAGAGCGCATCGCTATTAGCGAACTGGTCAAACGAATGGCCTCTCACAACTAATTAAGGCAGGACTTCATTGACGCACAAAAACGGACAGGGCAACCGCTCTGTTTTTTTGTTAGACTGGGGTTATGCTTCGAAAAACACTACAACAATTCCGTGAACTTCGTCCGCCGGTGAAGGCGATGGTGTACTTGTTCTGGATCTACGTGTTCGTGGGAAGTCTCACGGGGTTATTTGTCCAACTGTTTGTTTACGCGACTTTTCAAAGTATTGCAGTGAACGTTGTCGCTGCTGCAGTTGAGTTTTTTGGTATTATGGTCGGATTTTGTCTCATTGGTGCGGGATTTGCACAGTGGCGTCTTAATTTGAAATTGGGGTATATATGCTCCTTTATACTTATGGCGGCAAGTTTTGGCTTTTTGTACGGGGATGTCTCGCGGTTCGACACGATGTGTTTTATGCTCGCTCACGGAGTCGGTGTCGGTGTGTATTGGCTCACGATCCACACGTTTGAACTCACTGAGACGAAAAATGACGAACGAGAGTTTTATTCGTCGATGCTCTCCTTTGGAGGACAAGTTGTTGGTCTTGTTGCACCGGTTGTTGGCACGGCATTGCTCTACCTTTCGGAACGTTTGTTTCATGGTCAAACGTTCACGCTTTTGTTTATATGCGCACCATTGTCCTATCTCGCCGGATTTCCGTTTTTTCAGAAGATCAGTGACTATAGACCGCAACCGATTACCAAAAGAGATTTGCATCACTTTTTTACCGAACGCCGCAATAGGTTCTCGCAGCTGTATTTGTTGGGAGATTCGCTCACGCTGACATGGGAGTCGGCGCTTATTCCCGTCGCGTCGCTTCTTCTGCTTCATGATGTAAAACATGTTGGTGTGTTTAACTCTATCTTTGCCGTTCTTTCTGCGCTCGCACTTGTTTTTGTTGCGCGTTTTCGGAATACAGGCAACCGAATGCTTTTCTTATCAATCACAACCCTCTCAATGGCACTGCTCGCGGGACTTCCCGTATTGAGCTTCACGCTCGTCGTGTTCATTGTGTACACCCTTGGGATGATGATTTTAAAACCGCTGTACCGCGTTTCTGCTCATGTCATCGATCTTGAAACAATGGAAACACTCGCGCATAAAGAAAGCGACTTTTACCCTACGATGATCTTGCGTGACGCATCGCTGTGGGTATGGAGGGTGGTCGGAAGCCTCATTATTCTTTTTGTTATCGGGGTCGTGGGGGCAGAAGAAGCGGCGGTACGTTCAGGCTTCGGACTATTGATCATCTCCCCAGTTATTACTTTGTTTGGGGCAATGCTTATGTATCGATCCTTCCGACATTATCAAAATCTGGAAATATGAAATAGAAAAGGCAGGGACGAATCCCTGCCTTTGACACTATGTTGTGTCTCTGATCATTGCACCATCACTGAGCCGAAAGGGCGGCGAGACGCGCGGAGGCTGACTTCGGGGCCACGCTGCCGCCTGCGGCTTGCGCCATTGCGGCTGCGACGTTTGCGTCGTCCGTCTCGAGCGAGGTCGGCTGAAGCAACTTGGTACGCACTTGTGCGGCCCGCGTTTCCTCCTGGAGCCGTTGCGCTTCCTTGTGCATCGCACTGGAAGCGATGCCGGCAGTGGCGGTGGTGGGACGAATGCCCGCGAGTTCCGACATCTGCTTGGCTCGCTCGATGGCCCGGTCTTTCTGCACCTTGGCGGTTTGGATCGCCTGCAGATCGTGCTTGAGGTTCGCACGCGCAGTCCTGAGGTTTTCTGCGGTCGTGCGCGTTGCCTGCTCGAGTTCATCGAAGAGGGTCTTCGCATCGGTCGCTTCTTGCTTCTCGCGCGTGACATCGGGGAGCATGTCCTCGATCTGCTTCAGAAGCGAGTTGAGGCTTGCTTCTTTCGAGGGGTCACCCTCGAGGATGTGTGCGGCCGCGAGTCGCTGGTTGTACAGCTTCGCGATTGCATCGGCCTCGCTCTGTTCGCGTTCGTAGTCGTCGCGTGCACGCTCCATCTGGAGGCTGACCTTTTCGAGCAGCTCTGCCGTTTGAGCGATCTGGGCTTCAGAAGCCCCGACCGGATCGAATGCGACGAGCGCTTCGAGCGCGGTCTGACCGGCATGGGCGGCTTCTTCCTGGGCGAAGTGCTTGAGGAAACTGAATGCTTGCATGTGTGTAGCTCCTTGTGTAAGGGTGGTTTAGGAAATTGTGAGCCCGATCGGACTCACGGAAATGCCCAGCGTGATGCTGATGCGGGAACCTTCTTGGTCGCCCTCTTTCGAGAGCATGACATACTCGATGCCATCCTGATCGTCGCCGTTTAGGGCGCGAGCATACAGCATTGTTTCGTGGCTGATAACGAACGACGTGTCACCGTACGGGTCAGCACTGACGCGCTCGGTAAAGAGTTGTGGGACGAAATAATCGCCGCCATCAACTCCCCATTCGCGCGTGTAGAGCGCTGCCCCGATCGTGAAGTCCTTGTATCCGATCAGTCCCGTGCCCTTTTTGATCCACTGCGCCCACTCCTCGCTCGAGGTGGGGTGTACGAGATCGAGTTCTCGAAAAAGCATGCACTCCGGAGGATCCTTCTCTCCGCGAGGGATCACTTGAAGCACCGATGTCGCCTTCTTGTTCTTGCCTTCGAGGTAGAACCGGTACACCTTTGTCCCCATGAGCACTGCATTGCCCCACGCTTTGACGAAATTCGTCTGCTCGGGGAATGTGATCAGAGCTTTGTCACCGTAGAGGATGAAGAAGTCTTCGGGGAGATCAACGATCGCCCCGAATCGTAGCCCAAGCGGAAGCTTGGCGTCCACGCGTTCTCGTTTCGGTGCGAACGCCGCTTTTGCCGCGTCGACCTTACGATTCAAGATATGTGTGAGCATTCGCCACGTCATTGGCAGTTCTCCTTTAGATGGGGGGCATCGTTCGATGACCCCCGTTCGTTGATGATCAGGGTTGTGCGACCAATTGCGCGATTTGAGCGCGCGACTTGAGTACGACATTCGCGAAGAGGTCATATGTGCCGCGGTTCTTGTTCACGAATGTATTTCCGACCACGATGTCGACGGGGACCGTCGGCGTCTTTACACTCCAGTTGAACATGCCCGGAACGAGGTTGGGGTACGTGCTCGACGAGATCTTGTCGAAGGTGTACATGGGTGCACCCGAGGGATCTTTCTTTCCGACAAACGTCTTGTCGTCGATGTCGACGAGGCGAAGTTTGTCGGTAGCGAGTTGCGCATCCTTGATCAGGGGCGAATTGAGCCCAGCAACGAAGAGCATGCACGTTGCGGTGCCGCTGATGACCTGGCCACGTGCCATGACCCCGCCCACATACTCGACCGGGATCGATTGGTAGCGTGCATTCCCGGCGACAAATTCCTTCCACGTGTAGCGGCTTCCCGAACCTGCTTCTCCGATGAGCACTTTGTGCTTCTTGGGATCGAGGTCACTGATGCTCTTCACGCCGCTGTCGCGATTGCACAACAAGTGTGCGTATTCGTTATAGGGAGAGTCCAAACGCTGGAAGCTTGCGTCGGCACCCGGGTGATCTCCTGACCAGTGCCAGTAGATATCACGCTGGGTGAACGCGGCATCGCAGTCGCCCTTTTGCATGCGGTCGATGTTGTCCATCGAGCCGAGCGTTTGCACCACTTCCACGTCGAGAACATCTTTCCCGGTCTGGGCGATGAGGTTTCCGGCGCGATAGTAGTTGCCGACACTGCTTGCGGTACACAGGCGCACTTTCGGCTTTAGCGTTGCCGCTGCCGCCGGGGCAAGGGCCAGGTCTGCGTCCCTTCCCTCGGGAAC
>OBEQ010834431.1_pt1 | contig 29512 bp, 31 predicted proteins | sample 1670901 | NCBI WGS metagenome assembly OBEQ01 (sample SAMEA104232315, study PRJEB22302) | groundwater metagenome | biome: forest; feature: aquifer; material: groundwater | place: USA | collected 2011-08-07 | depth 5.4 m
ACAATCCTGGAACTCTAAATTCCTCCTGCACATCAGTAACAAATCCTCAAACAATTTTATCGTGTCAATACTCATGTTCCGAGGGGCAATGTATAAGATGCGCAACAAATTCACAATGCGGTGATAATAACTCAACAACTTTAGATATATGCAATAACGCCGGAACAATCCAATCATTCTGTACAAATCGAGTACAAATAAATCAGCCAATAGAATGCTTTGCTAATTCAGACTGTGGAAATACAACAGTTATAAGCGATAATTTCTGCTCCTCAAATGATGTTAAAAAATTAGTAAAAACATATTCATGCAACAACGCCGGTCTTCCAACAGCTTACTGCTCATCATCAATACAACAGCAGTTAGTTCAGTCCTGTTCAAACCTTTGCTCTGATGGCCAATGCGTAAATATTGCTTGCTCAACAAACTCCCAATGCAACGATAATAATTCATCCACATTGGACTTATGCAATTTGCCTAGAACTCCACAAAGCTTCTGCACAAATAATCCAATAGAAATAACATGTTCTTCAAATTCTGACTGCGGTGTTTCCGGATTTATCAATTCTCCTTTCTGCTCAATGAATAATGTAACTCAAATGTTCCAGAACTTCACTTGTAGCAATCCCGGTCTTCCTTCCTCCTTCTGCTCAACTTCTATATCTCCAGTAACAAAACAAATTTGCTCACAGGTATGTTCAAACGGCCAGTGCATCTCCCAATCAATTTGCGGAAATGGAATATTAGAATCTCCAGAGCAGTGTGACGATGGAAATTCAATAAACGGAGATAGTTGTTCTTCACAATGTATTATAACAACACAATGCTCCGACGGCATCGACAACGACGGAGATGGAAGAATAGACTTAGCAGACCCCAACTGTGATAATCCAAACGATAACAATGAATCACCAGAATTATCCGCTCTAGTCTGCACAGCAACAATTAATGCTTGTGGTCTGGACAGAATAGAATTAATGCAGCTCTCCTCCCTCCAAAACGGGCACGCCTCAATTCCAGATTTCCATTATCCTTATCATCTTTGCTGTTCAGCACAGAATACAACTCTCTCCAGCTCCTGCACCGCGCCAAATTCTGGTAAAGTGATTAATCTCGCAGACGAATCAAACTCGCATGTTGAAGAAGCAAACATGACAAATTATGATATACCAATCTGCCTTTCAGCACTAAACAAATCAGTCTCCTGTTCATACAAATCTCAATGTTCCCCAACTGAATCCTGCCTATTTAGTATTTCATCAGAAACAAATGCCCATGTTGGCGTCTGCGATTATTATCCAATAAGAGTCTGCTGTTCGTTAAGTTAATTTCATTCTCCCTAGTAGCTACATATATCCTATACTCCAAAGCAATCATTAAATGATAACATTCTTTATAAAGAAAATTACTCCATAGTAATAAAATGAAAAGAGAAATCATCCCAGTCTTTGTAATTTCCTTAATTATTTTAGCAGCAATTGTATCAGCAACAACAGCAAGCATAGGAAACTCAAGAATGATTCTTCATCTTTCTCCATCAGAATCAGTTGACAAATATATTCTTGTGAAAAATGTTAACGATTTTCCTGTAAATATTACTCTTACAGCAGAAGGCGATTTAAAAGATAATATTAAAATAAAAGACACTAGTTTCACCCTTCAGGCAAACGAAGAAAAAAATGCTTATTTCACAATTAAAGCTCAAAAATCCGGAACATCAGAAAGCAAGATAAATGTCTTATTCAAGCCAGAAGAAGGAAACACAGTCGGCCTCGTATCCACAATAATTGTAACAGTAGGAGGAGCAGACATTTCAACTTCTGGAGATGCATCATCAGGAGATGCATCAACAGACAACTCTTCTGATTCTGGAGTTACATTCAATATTAATAATAAAACTTCAGTTCCAGAAAATTCAACCAATAAAAGTTCTTTATCTCTGTCACCAGCACTAATGCTCTCAATATCTACATTAGTATTAGCAGCTATATTAGTAATTTTATTTTTTTATGCCTCAAAAAAAATGAAAAAAAGCGGTTCAATTAAACCAAAAAAGAGCGTTCCGAAAAGTGAAGCATAAGTTCATACTGTTACTCATATTTGCTCTTATAGTTGTTCCATCATTTGCATCAGCAGAAACTCAATTACTTTGCGCCTCCTCTGGGCAGACAGTAAAATTCTCTCTTTGCAATCCAGTTATAGCAGACAGAACATGTACAGGAACAAGCTGTCAATACTGCGTAAATCAAATATCTCCAGGAGTTTACTGCCCAATTTCTTTGAATACCTGCAATTCAATTTCTGGATTACAATGCGCTTCGATACAACAGCCTCCAACTCAATCAACTCAAATACTTACAAGCGTAGAAAATTCCCATCAGGTATTTCCAGTAACTTCCCAACAGCACATATCAGGAAGTTTTATAGTTAAAAATCCAAATAATTTTGAAGTATCAATCTCGCTTACAAAGTCGGGAGACTTAGCTTCTTCAACTTCATTCGCACCCCAAATATTTGTTCTCGCACCAAATGAAGAGAAAGCAATTCCATTCTCTCTCATAGCGCAGAATACCGGAACAAAAACAACCTCAATTAATGTTCTTTATCAGGCCCTGAGCGCCTCATCAACAGCAAAAGTAGACATAATAACTGCCGTAGCAGCACAGGTTTATCTTGCAGATATAGCATATATAGTAAAAACTACTGGCGATCCCTACTTAACAGCTTCATTAAATTCATTAGGACTTACATATAGCATAATTTTAGAATCCCAGTTGCCCTCAACAGACTTTTCAAAATATAAAATGATTCTTATAGGAGACCAGAATATAGCAGACGCAAAAAATATTCCAACAGAAAAATATCCTTCTTTAATACTTAACTCATTTAATTATTACAAGAAATCTACATTAGATTATCAACTAGGACTTTCTGGCTCAAGGGGCTCAACTTCAAATAAAAAAGTCAATGTATTATCCAATGACCCTCTCACAGCAAATCTGCCGGCGAGTTTTAACGCTTACACTTCCTCTTCATCACCAACAATATACTATCTTAAAGGTAACAAGCCAACAGGAATTAAAATATTATTATCAGGAAGTTTATCTTCAGACGCAGTAGTTGCTTCTTTATCTCCCGGAGAAGTTCTTCTAAACGGAAAAACTTTAGAAGAAAGAAATCTCTTCTTCGGGATTACAAAACCACAATTTTGGGCTCCCGAAACAAAAACTCTTTTCTCTAATTCTATCCATTGGGTTTTGGAAGGCGATGACGCAGACAGAGATGGATTCTTTAAAGCAGAAGATTGCAACGACAATAACGCCTCAATCCATCCGGGCGCACAGGAAATAGTAAATAACGGTATAGACGAAGACTGCGATGGCTCTGACTTATTAGTAAACAGAGCCCCAGTATTCTCCCCAATACCTGAAATATCATGGAATGAAGATTCTTCAATAGAAGTTGATTTATCTCAATATGCTTCAGATCCTGATGGAAACCATCTAACTTTCTCCGTGCTCTCAACTTCAGATAATCAAAATGTTGCTCTTCAATGGCTTTCTTCATCAAGAATAAAACTCTCATCCTCCCAAGACTGGAATGGAGATGACTGGATTGAGTTTTTAGTTTCAGATGGAGAATTATCAGCTATCTCAAATCACGTCCCTCTCTCCGTCCTTCCAGTAAACGACTCTCCACAATTTAATGAGAATATATCTGATTTGCAGTTTAATGAAGACACAACAGCAAATAGCATATTAAATCTAAATGATTACTTTTCTGATATAGACTCCCAACCATCTTTCTCTTATTCAGGAAATTCAGATATACTCATATCTATAGATAATACTGGCTTAGTCTCCCTATCAGCTCCCCCAAACTGGAACGGAGAAGAAACAATAATATTCACAGCTTCAGATGGCTCACTATCAATATCATCAAACCCAGTAAAAATTTCTGTAATAGATATAGGTGAATTGCCTGTAATCTCTCTTTCCGACTGCCAGATAGAAGTATCAGAAGATTCTTCAAATACCTGTCAGTTAGTTATCACAGATTCTGATGGAGATATACCAACTTTATCTATATCGGCTCACTCCAACTCTGATTGCACAATAGAAAATAATATTCTTCACTACTCTCCATCTGCCAATTATAATGGCTCTGCTTCATGCACAATAAGAGCATCAGACAAAGATGGTTCAGTCACAGCAGCCCTCTCGTTCTCAGTTCTATCTGTAAATGATTCACCATCCATAGTATCATATTCTCCTTCAACTGACTTAGTCTTCGCAAATCAAAATGCAAATAGCAATTTTGCAATCCAATCTTCAGACCCTGATTCCACATTAACAACAAAATGGTACATAAATTCCCAGTTGTCTGCCCAAAATACAAATTCATTTATCTTTAACAAACCAGCAGGAACTTATGTTCTTGAAGCCAAAGTTTCAGACGGCACAATAGAATTATCTCAATTATGGAACATTTTAGTTTCCGATTCACAGATTGCACAAACGCCAGAACCAAATACCCCTCAACAAAATGAGAATAAACTATTCTGTACTTCAACAAATTCCTCTCTTTTGGTAGAAATACAATCGCCAGCTGCAGGAGAAGATTTTAGTTTAGGAAATAATATAAATGCAGATGTAAAATTAGAAAACTCTATGGATAAAGATAAAAGTTTCAAAGTAAAGGCATATTTATATAACTTAGACAAAAAGAAATCAGTATCTGATGATTCTCTCTCCATCTCAATTGATAAAAATACAAGAAAATACACTCGTCTCTCAATACCTATACCTTCAGATATAGACGAATCTGATTCATATGCAGTTTATGTAAAAGCTTCTGATTCATCAGCATGCAGCGAAGATACAAAAAATGTACATTTAACAAGAAAACTTCATGATTTAGCAATAACGAGCTTTAATATTCCTTCAACTGTTTTATGCGGAGAAACTATTGATGCAAATCTTAAGGTAGAAAATCATGGCTCTTCAAATGAAAATAATTTATTTGCAGAAATTGATAACACGAAATTAAAATTGAAAGAAAAATCAGAATCTTTTGAACTTGAAGAATATGGTAATCAAGATTCATCAACAAAGAGATTTCAGCTTAAAATACCAGAGAATGCAGAAGCAGGAGATTATACTCTTCAGGCATCAGCTTATAATACTGGTCTGCGCGCTTCCTCTTCCGCAACAATCAAGGTCTCCTGTCCAGCACAGAAAGAAGAAACAAGTCCAGAAGTCAAGCAGGAAATAACTCCAATTGAACAATCACCAATAGTATTAACTCCTTCACAGGCAGAGTCCACACCATCATCGCCAATAAACATGGCTGCTCTTCTCCTTGCCTTCCTCTCAACAACTTTAATATCCACAGGTTTCCTAACTATTTTGTATTTCTCCAATAGGATTTAGGTTTTAAGGTTTAACGCTCCAATATTTATTAACTATTTCTCTTAGGAATAATTCAATATCTTTCTTTCCCCTTAAGTAGATATAAGAAACTTTATTTTTATTTAACAAAGACTTATACTTATAATAATGACCTTCCTTTTTTCTGTAACTACGAGCAAATTTTATTAGCTTATACATATCTTTTAAGGATTCCCTGTTTTTCCCTCTTAAAATATATCTTTTAAAAATTCTCCATGACAATATATTTGGAGAAGACTCAAGCAGTATTACCAAGTCCGCCTTACTTATTGAATCATCTACCCATGTGCTATAAACTCCTTCAATAATCCATTTTCTTTTTGAAGTTAATCTTTTAAGTTTTTTCTTTCTGCTGTTAATTGCTCTTTTCTTTGTATACTTCTTTAACCAGAAAATATCATCTAAATCAAAAGAATTAATTTTTAACAAAGAAGACAGCTTTTTCGCCAAATAAGACTTACCACTTCCAGAAATTCCCAAGATATGAATTCTTTTTATATCTCTTTCCTTATCCAAGTATTTCATAAACAGATAACAAAATATTTCTTTATTAATCTTTATGGCTTAAACAATCTTCCTCAGAAATCAAGCCTTTGTCTTAACTTTATTCAAAGGAGTAAACTCTCCCCAAGCATGCTCAAAAATTCCCTCCAATGCCTGCGCAAAATAAGGAGCCGCAAGCCAGACAGCAACATCGTAATTTGGATGCACAGTCTTGTCATCCATAAGCATTAGCATCATCTGATGCGTATCAACTATAGCAAATCTTCCTTCAAACTTTGCAGAAGTAGTATCTCTCACTTCGGCAAATTTAGATAAATCCTTTGCAACTTTTATATTATCAGAGGTTATAGGAGCAGCAACCCTTATACTAATTCCCCTCTTTCTTGCCTTTTCAAAAGCAGGCATAAGCATCTCCATTTTTCTGTTCAAACCATCAGCAGTTGTAACAAGAGTTACATTCTTCTCCGAGCCTCTTATCATCATATCAAGATGGTTATACATATTCTGCCTTCCTCTCAGGCTCCCTGACAAATCAGAAGGCTCAACAAATTTAACTCCATTACTGTAAAGCCCAGTAAGTTCATCAAGAACATCATCACCTTTCAGTTGTTCTAACCTCTTGCTTTTCTCCTGGGCATTAACAACCAAGTTTCTCTTAACCCTTTCAACAACCTCTTCCGGCTTTAAAGCAACAAATTTAATCGGTTTCCCAACCTTCATGACAATAAAACCTTTTTTCTCCAGACTTTCAAGAATATCATAAGTCCTTGACCTAGGCACATCAGAAATATTACTTAATTCTCCGGCAGTTGAAACACCTCTGGACAGCAAAGCAGTCCAAACCTTCGCTTCATACAAATTTAAATCAAAAATCTTTCTTAACCTGCTTAAAAATTCGTCTTTTATTATCATAATTTTTCATCCCCTCTCCAATCTAGAAATATTCCAACTATTTAAATCTTTTCAACGAAATACTCCTGAAAAATTACGAAAAAAAGAAGTAAATTTCATCTTCTTTTATTTTTATTTTTATTTCTTTTTCTCTATTTTTATCGTCGGTGAATTTGACTTTTTTAGAATTTGTCCTATCCTGTATGAATGAAAGGTGCTTTTGCAACATATCTTTTACTCTGCCGCTTGAATTTACCTCTAAATTAATTAAATCTCCTTTTTTTAGTCCCGCATTCTTTCTTTCCGCCTGAACTTTTCGCGCAAACTCGCGGGCATACCCTTCCGCTTCAAGTTCTTCAGTCATAGTAGTATCAAGTTTGACACTAAGTTCTTTACTTTTCTTAGTAACAACTTCTTTTACATTAAGCTGTCTTGCAATTATACCCTCAAGCTCTTTTGAAATGCCAGATTCACAATAAATTTCTGCTTTTCCTAAAGGCCATCTTAATCCAATTCCGGATTTATCCCTTTCGGAAAGCCCAGATTCAATTATTTTCATAACTAATCCAAATTCCTTCTCCAATTTATTATTTATTTTCTTCTTGTCAAATTTAGGCCATGAAGAAAGATGAATACTTTCTTCTTTTTGTCCCATTTTCCGCCATAAGTAATCTGTCACAAAAGGAGCAACAGTTGAAAAAACTTTTAAGATTCCCAAGTATATTTCCTTTACAGTTTCTAAGACGGCATTATTCTCTGAAGCCCTGTCTCTTACTAATTTTATATAATCTTTTGATAAAGAAATATATAAATTTTCAATTTCTAAAATAACTTCATCCAATCTGTAATTCTTAAATAAATCTTCAATCTTTCTAATAGAAGAGCTATATTTTGAAAGCATCCATTTATCCTCAATCTCCATCTTTCCTTTAGGTATTTTCTGCCTTTCCAAATCAATAATATAATTAGCTATATTTTCAAGAATTATTAAATTTCTCTGCTTTGTTTTTATATCATCCCAGCTGACGTTTATATTCTCTCCTGCCGTCGCTTGTGAGATATAATATCTTAAAATATCAACAGAGTACTTATTTATCACTTCATAAGGAGATATAACATTTCCTAATGATTTTGACATCTTTAATCCCTGAAAGTCAAGAATCATTCCTGTTACAAAAACATTTTCAAAAGCGCTTTTTCCGAAGACAATTGAAGAGCACATCTGAAGCATGCTGAACCATAATCTTGTCTGCTCTGTAGCTTCCAAAACCAAATCAGCAGGAAAATATTTCTTTATTAATTTAGGGTCATTATAAAGAGAATTCCAAGAAACTGTCCCTGAATCAAGCCATACATCAGCAACATCCTCTATCCTTTTGTATACTTTATCTCCCTTCTTTATTAATATTTTATCAATCAATGGTTTATGCAAATCCAAATCATTTAATTTTTTACCGCAGTATTTTTCAAGCTCCTGAACACTTCCAATTACAATGCAGTCTTCTTTATCATCCTCGTTTATCCATATAGGCACAGGACATCCCCAATATCTCTGCCTAGTAACTCCGTTATCTCTTAAATTTTCAGTCCATTTATTATAACTCTCTCCGAATTTTTCAGGAACCCATTTTACTTTCTTATTATATTTTAATAAATCTTTTACTAAATCAGATGTCTTCAAAAACCACTGCTCCGTCGCCCTGAAAACAACTGGCTTATGGCTCCTCCATGAATGAGGATACTCATGCTCTACAACTGTTTTTTCAATAAGCACACCTTTCTTTTCAAATTCTTCTATAAACTTCTTATCATCTTCCTTTGCTTTCCATCCTGTATATTTTCCAGAATCTTCAAAAATACCTCTCTCATTTAATGTGTTGAATACGCCTATTCCATATTTTTCAGCTACTTCCTGATCCTCTGGTCCGCATCCCGGGGCGCAATGTACTAATCCAGTCCCAGCGGAAGTATCAACATACTCCTTGCTTAAAATTATTGTATGCACTCTCTTACACTTCTTCTTCAAATTGTCATATTCATCTCCCAATTCATCGTGCATAAAATGCTCATATTCTTTTCCCTCAAGCTTCTTACCCAAAAATTCTTCAACTATCTCAAGCTTCTTACCCAAAAGTCCAGAAATAAAAACTCCTGCTAAATCTTTCGCCACAATCCAGTATTCATCTCCAACTTTTGCTTTAACATACTTCAATTCAGGATTAACCATTATAGCAAGATTGAAAGGGATAGTCCATGGAGTTGTCGTCCACACAATAAAATATTCATTTTTATTTTCTTTTGCCTTAAACTTTAAGAAAACAGATGTATCTTTTATATTCTCATACTCCAATTCATGCTTTGCCAGAGAAGTTTCAGTTTCAGCATCCCAATGCATTACTTTCTTTCCCCTATACAGTCTTTTCTGCTCCCAAGCTTTCTTAAAAAGCAACCATTCCCCATCAATAAAATCCTTCTTGATAGGCATATAGGCATTCTTATAATCCATCCACACTCCAAGCTTCCACAAATCTTCATTCATATACTCCGCATGCTCAACAGAAAAATCAAAACAATCTTTTACAAATTTACCAACTCCATATCTCTCAATATCCTCCTTGGTCTTTAATCCAATCTTTTTCTGCACAGCGTTTTCAGTAGGTAATCCATGCATGTCATATCCTGCCCTGTCCCACACGTCAAAACCATTCATCCTCTTATATCTTAAAATCATGTCTTTCAAAGAACTGTTCCATGCATGCCCTATATGCAGTTTTCCAGAAGTATATGGTGGTCCTTGAATAAAGTAAAACTTCTTTCCATTTTCATTCTTCTTCTTCACTTTCTCATAAATCTTTTTCTTTTCCCAGAACTTCAATATTTCTTCTTCAGTTTTCTTAAAGTCAAGCATTTTATTATTTCTCCTCCTTAGCTTTTATATCTTGTGTTCCTTTTATAGCCTTCTTCATCCCAACAATTAATCTTCCCATATTTATTATTTCCTCTCTGAATATATGCCGATACCACAATAACTGTCTTGTAACATATCTAGTATACGCTAAATCTTCTAAATCAAATGAACCAGAAGAAAATCTAGTTATAGACTCATCGTGCCAGTATTGCATTTTCATAACATCCAAAAATTGCCTTCTTAGTTTTTTTGCCTCATTAATGCTTTCTGCAAAGAATAATTTATAATCATCCATACTACTCAAATGTCTATTAATATGACTAAGATAGTTATCAATTGCTTTTTGACTATTAACAGGTCTGGAATTAGGGTTGCACATAGCTCCTCTATAAATCTGCATTATAGCGCTATGACTCCCTCTTATTCTGACTATTTTTTCAACATCATCCAATCTGTAAGAGTCGCTTTGATTTTCAGGAGAAGCTGTTTGTAACTTTGTATTTAATGTCATAAGAAATTTTCCAGCAAGTTGACACTTGCAATTTTAAATAATAACCATAGCTATAGAAATTTTTTCAATCCTGTTTTCTTTGTACATAGCCATACTTACTCAACATAATTAACCAATTTAAATCTTTCTCTTTATCCATTTCTTATCGTTGCTCTTTACCAAGGAAACCAAAGCAATAATAACAACAAAAACAGAGCCCAAGCTCTCCGTCTCCAAGCCATAAATAAAGAAACCAATAGTAAAAATAACTCCTAAAGTTATCAGAATTCGGAAATACCTCCTAGCTATAACAAGCTCATCACGAGCCATATAAGCTATCAAATATCCGCTAGGGATCCCCAAGATTAAGATTATTATTTCCAATAACATACTAGTATAATGTTTAGTTATCCTTTTATATATTATTAATATGTCAGTTTAATAGACCATTTACTAATACAATAGAAAACAAGAATAATTATCTGGTTTTTACATCAATACCTTTCCCAAATCAATAACTTTGGCTATTCTAAAAATATCAATCTTCTTTGATTAATCAAAGAAAAATCCCTCTCCAGCATCATCTGAAATTTTCGCAAGGTCGGTTAGTGTGATTATTCCAATAAGCTTATTTTTCCCATCTACAACTGGAAGTTTCTTTATATTACTCTTTCTCATAATTCCAAGAGCATCCACAATATTATTCTCTCCTCCAATAGTAATTACTTTTTTCGTCATCACATCTGAAACAACCCCTCCGCTCTCAAAATTCTTAAGCAGATCCCTCTCAGTTATTATTCCCCTAATCTTGTCTCCAGAAACAAATACTAAACAGCCATATCCCTTGTCGCTCATTATCTTTGCTGCCTCTTTCAAAGTAATATCTTTGTCAATCGTATAAACCCTCTTCATTAAGTCTTTTACCAGCATACTCAATAAGATTATCCAATATATATAAAGTTTAGTGTAGAAAAACTTATTAACTGATTTTTTGTAATATTTTTATGCTTCCTTTGGTGATAATAAGTGAACGGCTCTCTGCACTCGATAATTGGGGTCTTGAAGGAGATTCAATTACAAAAGAATTCAATTTTGACAGCCATAAGCAGGCCATGGAATTCGTGAATAAGGTTTCAGAACTGTCTGAAAAGCATAATCACCATCCAGCAATATTCATAAATTATAATATCGTTAGAATATCTTTAACAACACACTCTGAAAGGGGATTAACTTCAAAAGACTTTGACTTGGCAGAAGAAATTGATAAAATCTGAATTTTATATGTGGTAAATCAATCTTTATAATATAGTCAAGGACATTCATAATTCCTCAATTTGTCGTTGACTACAGCAAGATTTGCTTAAGATTACAAATCTTGTGTGCTCAAGAATTTCCTATTCTTGACATTTAGTGAAAGACTTATGTCTTTCACTATAGATTATGTGAATAAATTAATATTACATTCAAGGACATTAATAATCATAAGTTACTAATAACAATCCGACTGCCTTTTATTAATATGTCAAGATTTGTTTTTTTCGTAAACTCCCTACTTTAGTTCGTGAGAAAGAAAAAACAAATCTTGAGCATGCTCAAGAACCCAAACACGCCATACACTTTAGTGTATGGTTCTTGACAATTTTCAACAAATAATTTAACTATTTTTACTTAAAAACATCAAATATCGCCTTTCTCAAGCTTCTCAAGCATTAGTTTTTGATCCTCTATACTCTTCTTTACAGACTCTATCTTCTCTTTGTTCCTGTATCTGCTCAATTCCGCCTTTGCTTCTTTTATTTTATGCTCCGCAGAAAGTATTTCCCTGTCTAAATCGGTAGGATTAATTGGCTTGTAATTAAAAGCCATGTCTCTTTTCCCACCCATCTTAGGAATCCCAACTTTAAATATTAATAACACTATTACAAGCGCGATAACTATCCCCCCAACTACAAAATAGGTAGCATTTGAGAACTTAAATTTACCTTCAGAAATAGCAAGCCCAGTTACTCCGTCCTTTTTTGTACTCTCGTTGCTATTATCGCTCCCTATAGTGGAAGCGCTCTCATTCTTGCTGGCATTTTCAACAGCTTGGCTTGCGTTCTCAGCAACCACAGTAGCTTTTTCACTATCTAGCTTCTTATAATCTTTAGAAATATCCCCTGGGATTAATTGCAGATAAACTGGAACTCCAGCATTAAATTCATCAAATTTTTCATTAAGTACAGTCTGACCGTCCTTTGTCACTTTAACTCTTATATCAATAATATCTTCACTTCCAGAATATATAGCAGAAATTTCCCCAGCCCCAGAATCTAAATAAAAGCTATTTTTTATCTCTGGCCTATTACTCTCCATAACAAAAATACTAACCTTATGGTCTGCCAGTGTTCTCACATTAACCTGCGTATCTATCGCTAAAACACCCGGAATTATAACCAAGGTGATTAAAATACCCAAAATAATCTGCTTCACCATCTTTTCTCCACTCCCATCAACATTTTTATCTTTATAAATATTTTTATTTTCTAATTCTTAACAAATTTATTTCCAATCACATAAATTCCATAAGTGATAAAGTATGCGCTGAAAACATCAATAGAATAGTGGACATGCATAAGAAGGACAACAACACCCAAAACAAAAGAAGAAATAAGCATAAAGTAAGAAATAAGTCTATTATGCCTTCTAAACATTAAAAATCCAAGGAAAGGTATACCTGCATGTCCCGAAAAGAATAAATCATTTGTAAAATTAAGCAGATTAAGAAATAGGGGGAAATGGACAACAACAGCATCCACAGGAGGTCTAAGATGCGTAAATATTACAAATCCTGAACGAACTATAAGAAAAAAAGAAAACATGTTTAAAACATATGGAAGTTCTTTCGGCTTAAAGATTAAAGGATAAAGTAATCCAACAGCAATAACAACAAGGAAAAGCCATATAAAAATAAAAGACAGATTATAAGGTCCAATATGATCAAGTATTAAATCAGGCGAAACAGCAGTATTGGCTATGTGATCAGCAATATAATCACCGGACAAGCCATAAATTGTGCTTGCGACTATAAGAAAAAATAAAGAAACCAGAAGTTTTCTTTTATTCTGTTTTATTATCTTTAACCACTCTTTTAGATCCATAGAGATTTAAGATAAATACACTTTAAAAATTATTGTCCAGCTTAATTAGTTAAGTTTATTAAAAAGATTTGTAATACTCTATTATGGAATTTATAACCTTTTCAATAGTTATTCCAGCACATAATGAAGAAAAATATATAGAAAGAACATTAAAAAGAGTAAGTTCTTTGAATTATCCACATAATAGTTTTGAAATTATTTTAGTAGAAAACGGGTCAAAAGATGATACTCTTATAAATTCTAGAAAGATAAAGTCAAAGTTGATAAAAATATATTCTTTAAAAAGAAGCGGAATTTCACTCGCCAAGAATTTTGGGGCAAATAAAATTAAAAAGAATTCGGAATGGATTATTTTTCTAGATGCGGATACTATTCTAGATAAAAATGCTTTGTTAGAAATAAATAAATATTTATTAGAGAATAAGCAAAGCAATTTGACAATTGGGACAACCAGAATACTTCCTATAGAAAAGGGTAGAATAATTTCATTTTGGTTCTGGTTCTATAATTTCATTAATAAAAACTACAATGCCTCAATGTGTTTACAAATAGCAAAAAGAAGTTATTTCAACAAGATTAAATATGATGAGAATTTAAAACTCTTAGAAGATTTTAAGTTGATTAATGAACTGAAGAGATTTGGAAGCTTTTTTTATATTCCTATAAGAGAAGTACATTCTTCAGCAAGGAGAATAAAAAAAGTGGGAGGTTTAAAGTTGGCCCTTCAATGGCTAATTCCTGCAATTATCCCCTATAATTTAAGAGTAAAGAGGAGCTACGAAGTTATACGCTGATGACTCTCTTCACACTACTAATAAGTTTCTTTGAACTGCATCCAGATGTTGCTTATTTTATACTCTTTCTAGGCTCTTTCTTAGAAACACTCATAGGAGTAGGATTCTTAATTTATGGAGAGATTTTTTTTCTCGCAGGAGCTATCTTAGCAGGATTAGGATATCTTAATATCTGGATTGTCGCGTTGGTTTGCATTTCAGGCGGTTGGTTAGGAGATAATTCAAGTTACTTCATCGGAAGAAAATATGGCTCAATAATTATTAAAAAGTTTTTCAAAATAAATAATAAATACCTCTCCTTGGAAAACTTTAATCGAAGCAAGAAATTTTTTGATACACACGGGAGAAAGGCAGTATTTTTAGCTCGTTTTATGGGTCCAATTTCATGGATAACTCCTTTTATTGCCGGAACACTAGGACTAAAATACAAGGATTTTGTTAAATATAATACTCCAGGAGTGATTGGAGGAATAGGTTTATTCTTAATTGCAGGTTATGTTTTCGGTTTCTCTTATTCTATATTCTTAGGAAAGGCATTAAAAGACATTTTTTACATATTTCTAATACTTTTTGTGATTGCAATATATTTCTTTTTGTTCAAACTTAAATCCATTAAAAAGTAAGCGCTAATCCAAACATTTAAACTTCAACTCTCACAAGTTGAATGGGATAAAGATTGCAATAGCAATCTTTATAATCCCCTCATTTTTCCCATATAGCATAGGCGTGGGGAGCGATCCCAAATTTAACCCCTCCTCATGCTTATTTTTTTGATAATAGACTTAAAGAATATATAAGAGAAAATAACTATTGTTTTGTTCAACTTATCTATATAATGATAAACAAGAGTCTGGTTTATTTATTAATTATGAATTTAAATAAATAATATAATCTATTTATATAAAATTTATTGTCAGAACTCACTCAACAACAAACTTTCCATACATTCCATTTGCCCTATGCTTCCCTACACTGCAGTAATATTCAAACTCTCCCTTTTTATCAGCAGTAAATTCAACTGAAGTTGTATTTTCTCCGCTTACTCTTTCAGTCTTTCCAAATTCATCAATAACAAAATCATGAAATCCCTCAGTACTCTTAAAATTAATCTTAACTTTATCTCCCTCTTTAACTTTTATCTCAGGATTTTCTACCCCATCCATATAAAATCTCATATTAGCCCCAGTCACATCAAAAACCTTTTCTGCTCCAGCTCCAGCATCTTTTCCAGCAATTACACTTCCAGTAACACTCATCTTGTTTGAATCAGCGATAAAATAGTATCCAATAAACAGAACAATTAAAACACCAACTAAAGCTATAATTAACTTCTTCATCTTTTTAAAAGAAATAAAGATTATATAAAACTTTCCAAAACCAAAGACTTTTTAATGAGAGAACAATATAATGTATTAAATGGTAAAGTATACAATTGAGAAAAATCTCATACATCATGTAATCGAATGGTGTGCTACTGCCTTAAGTCTGACAGGAGCATTATTAATCTCATTCCAGCTCTTCTACGGATATTACATCTGGATTGTAGGAAATATTCTCTGGGTTGCCTTTGCTTATAAGCACAAGCACTATGGTCTCTTAGTCCTATCAGTATCATACTTTTTCATAAATATAATTGGGCTTATCCGCTGGCAGTTTTTCTAAACTAGCAGGTAAGTATTAACTAAAAAAAGATAATTATAGCAGATATAAATGTAAATTATAAGTAATATACAGATTGGTTTTAATTATTAATTATTTTGATATATTTTAATAAATATGGCTATTTTGACATAAGATACAATAATCTTTTAATCTAACAATTATTTATCATCTTGAGAATCTTCTTCACCTTCATCCATATCTCCCTCTTCCTCTGAATCCTCTTCTATAATCTCTAAACTTTGCAATACTGTAAGTATCTTATCCAGCTTTGCATTAATCTGATTAAACTGCTCTGCTGAAACTCCAGCCCCTGATGCTCCGTCGAATGAAGAAGGTCTTTCCTTTCTGAAGCTACCGCTGTTATTTCCTACACCCGCACCATCCTCTTTTCTAAAACAATTACTGCAGAAAACTGGTTTGCTTCCTGTTGGTCTGAATGGAACTTGACATTCATTTCCACATTTACTGCACACAGCATCAAACATTTCTAATTGTCCTCTTCCAAAACCGCCCCTACTACCTCCTCTATCTCCTCCAAAGCTTCTATTTCCAGACCTTCCACCTCCGAAACTTCTGCTTCCAGAGCCTCTGCTATAGCTTCCACCTTTATTGTTTCCTTGTCTGAAGTTTCCCATATTTAATTATCAAAATGTTCGTTTATAAAGGTATTGGGGCTAAAAAGACTTTGCAAGGACAATTGCCTGAACAATTGGGGCAGTAAAGGCATATCTTGGGAGTCGTCCGCCTCTTTTTGAGCCGTCTGCTCTGCACTCTCCTAAAGCAGATAGTCCATTAATATTCTCAACGCGCCCAAACTCATCCGTTTTTATTCCTCCCCCAGTATAATGAACAGTAGGAGTTATTTCAATTAATCTCTGAGAATCTCTAAAAAATAACTTTTGTCCAGATTTTTTCAGGTTATATATCTCTTCAACTAAGTCATCCATTCTTTCATGATAATTATTATTTCTTAAAATGGTAGAAAAGCCAGCGGAAAAGGCAGGACTTCCTGATTGAGTAATAAACTCACCCCTCTTAACTTCATTTCCTATGAGAATCTTTTTCCCTTTAGAATATCCAAAAGGATGGACAAAGATAGAATCAAGATTTTCTATCATACCGCCATTAGAAGAAACCATATCAAAAACATTATAATTTTTATATCTAAAACAATCGCTATTTTCAAAACTCCCGCCATAGCCTCCAGTAGCCAGAACAACACGATTTGACTCAATTTCAATAAAAAAACCATCTTTTTGAAGCAGGACTTTAAAGGAAGAATTAGATTTTTTGAAATCTATTAATGTTGTTCCATTTGATATATTTAATAAATTTTTTTGCAGGGCTTTTAATAAAACGTATCCTCCTTTTATGTTATAAGTAGGAATGACGCCAAAAGCCCGCCGCTCAAAATTAATTTTAAGCTCTTCAAATAGCTTCAGCACCAAATAACTCTGGCTGTAAACAAATCTTGCAACACTTTCGCGCTCTCCAAATTTCTCAACGCTTGTCTCAATAGTCTTTTCAAGCTCATCATCTTTTATAACTCTGCAATGGGCATTGCTCAATGAGCTTGTATTTGAAAGTGGATTATTCTGGCTATTTATTAATAGATAATCTATTTTATTCTTTTGCGCTTCATAAGCTAAAATACTGCCTGCAATTCCCGTTCCAACTACAAGCAAGTCGTAATGGTTGCGTAATCCACGGACACTCCCGAGATAGCGCTCTCTCTAAAGAATTAGTTTCTAAGCCACCGATATTGCGAACTAGCAGTATTCATAAAAAAAGAATAATAACTTACAATTTAAATCTTTCCATTTACTAAGCTCTCAACATCAAATTTAGTAGTAATTCCATTCCAGTCTTTTCTTACATACCTTGTATCAACATACACCTCAACTCCATTTTCATCTGGATCTTTGAAATAAAGCGATTTACTTATCCCATGGTCGGCTGTTGAAAAGGCTATCTTATTTTTCTCCAATTTCTTTGCAATCTTAAATAATTCCTTCTCATTTTCAACTTCCAGGGCAAAATGATATAATCCAGTATAATTCTTAGGTGGATGAGGTGCATCCTCGCCCATATTTCTCAAAGCCAAGTCATGATGCATTTCCCCCAAAGTAAGAAACAAATATTCTTCCCCCACACTCTCGCTAACCTTAAATCCTAATATATTAACATAAAATTCTTCTGCCCTTTCTAAATTACTAACCTTTAAATGCACATGCCCTAATTTCATTAAATAACTTATTAATTAAACTATTAAAATATTTACTATAGAAACCTTTATTAATCAAAACCTATAAATAAAAAGATGAAACGCTGGCTTTTAGTTCTCATAATAACAATATTGTTCGCAGTCCCAACATTTATGTTAGGACAAGTCATCTGGCCCTCTGCACCTGAGATGCCTTCACCAACTCCAGAACAATTACCTTTCTTCATGATAATATCAGCAATAGAATCAATAGGATTTGGCCTCGGAATTTCTTTTCTCATTCTTGCATTTCCTCTAATAAAAAGAATAAAATCAGATAGAAAAGGACTTTTAATTGCATCATATATATCAATCATCTGGCTTTTAGTTTCATGGTGGCCTCACGATAATCTCCACAGAAATATAGGAATGGACCTTCAGAAATTATTATATATTGAATATGGATTTCATTTCACTTTAATAATTGCAGGTTCAATCATCGCATACGGTTTCTTCAGGATGCTTAAGAATAAAAATTAAAAGTTCAGCCAATAACTTTATTTACCTTCTTACCTAAATACGCTCATGAAAATCTTTCTTATTGCAGCAATTATTCTTCTTATAATTGGAGGAGGCATATTTTTTCTAATAACTAATCAAAATGAAAACATAAATAAAAATCAGGATAATTTAATTCCCAATAATCTTTCAGCAGATAAAGAAAATAAAATATCTCAGAATTCCCAAGAGCAGGAAAATGAGCTTGCCCCCTGCCCATCAGAAACTGCAACAGGATGCAGAAAAATACCAAAGAATGAACAAAGGCCAGTTAACGGATGCACTGGAAAAGGCGCTGTTACTTTAAGTTCACCAATGAAATATGAAGATATAGGTATTATTATTCCAATGGGAGTTATGGTTGGAGGCCATGTAACTCCAATTGACCATATGTATTTCCAGCCCATAATATTCAACTCACCCCCAGATAGCTATGATGTATATGCCGACGCAGACGGAGTTATTTCTTCAATAGGGAGAGAAGCAAATTCCCCGGAAAACAAATACAATAAATACAGAATAATAATCTATCACTCGTGCGACTTCTACAGCATTTATAATTTAATTACAAGTTTATCACCCGAAATAACAGCTAAAGTCGGAGAAATTGCTCATGGTTCAAATTGGGGAGGTTCAATACCAATAAAGAAAGGAGACCTTTTAGGCAGAATAGGCGGGCAGACTTTAGATTTAAGTATTAATTATAACAACTTTACTCTCTCTGGTTTCATAAATCCTGAAAGCTATGCAGGTGAAGACTGGAAAATACACACAGTTGACCCATTTGATTTCTGGGATAAAGAAACAAAAGAAAAATTAATGGAGAAAAATATAAGAAAAGTTCCTCCCTACGGCGGAAAAATAGATTATGATGTAGAAGGAAGGCTTGTAGGCAACTGGTTTGTTGAAAATACAAACGGCTACAGAGGAGTAAACCCTAAAGCATACTGGGATACTCATCTTGCATTTGTCTACAATGAAATTGACCCTTCATTTATTATCATTTCACTTGGAAATTTTGGGGGAGAAGCAAAACAATTCGCAGTAAAAGGAAACTCCCCAAATCCCACAGATGTATCTCTTTCCACAGGATTAGTAAAATATGAATTAGTAGAATTTTATTATACATCAAATAGAGAAATGTGGGACCATATGAACCTAGCTCCAAATATCGGTGTATCTTCTAATGAACAAGTCAAGGGAACAGTTCTTGCCCAATTGATAGAAACAAATAAAGTTAAAGTTGAATCCTTCCCAGATAAAAAAGCTTCAGAAGTAAATGGATTTACTTCAAGCGCAAAGATTTACACAAGATGATTTTTATAAACGCGGTTCAGACCATAGGGAAATTATCATAATTACAAATTGTCTCATAACAATTAAGATATATCACCAATCATCGCACTTTTCAAAATGCCTCATATCTCTAAAATTCTTTTCTGAATTATCATCTTTGCCGTTATCTTTACCTGATTCTTCCTTATCCTCTTTCCCTTTGCACTTATCAATCATCCAGCCGTAAATCTCCTTCTCCATATGCATAACAATCATGCCTGAATCCAAATCAATCAAATAAGAATGAGATGTCGAGTTGCCCAACAAGAGAACTTGCAGAGTATTTCTATCGCTCTCATCTTCAGACTGCTTTATTCTCTCTGAAAACCTAATGTCATAGTTTGAAATATCATCCCCTTTAGCTTGCAATGACTCAGAAACCAAAGATTTCGCAGATTCTACTTGCAAAGCCGTTGGCTGAATAAAAGATTCTTTAAAAAAGAGAAACTTTAACGCCCCGCATATAAGAACCAAAATAATCAGCACAGCAAAAACTGACAAAACAACTTTCCGAACATTATGTTTTTTCTTTCCGTTCTTTTCCTTATTTAAAGCCATATTTCTTTGAGTAATACATCATATTTAAACTTATTTTAATATGTCAAGATTTGTTCTTTCTTCATCAAGAATCCCTGATTCTTGAGTGCTATCAAGATTTGAAAAATCTTGAAGTCTCACGAACAAAATTAGGGAGTTTACGAAAAAACAAATCTTGAGCATGCTCAAGAACCAAAACACGCCCCTGACTTTAGTCTGAGGGTTCTTGACATTCAGCATCTTTCTTTGTGACCGTAAGGTAAATGACCACAATTAAGATTGTAATAAGAAAGATTCCGCTTGTTATAACTGTGCCCAGACCCAAACCTCCATCTGCACTTGATTGTGATAAGTAATCTCCAAAAGACGCCCCCAAAGGACGAGTCAAAACATAAGCAATCCAAAATGCCAGAACAGCATTGAGCCTGAAGCGAAGATGAGCGACAGCAACAACCGCAATAAGAGCGCAGAATATAATAGCTGATAAAAGATATCCTATTCCCAAACTCTCTGCTATAAGGTCCCCCGCAGCAGTTCCCAGTGCAAAAGTGAATAAGATTACCAGCCAGTAGAACGATTCCCTTCTCCTCGTATATATTGTATGGATTGAAAGCGTCTTTTCACCTCTGTACCATAGAGCAAAAGTTATTGCTAATGCAACAGCAAAGACGACAGTTGTTACTTCCAAAGACACTCCAAAGTTATCTGTCAAATTATCAGTAATAAGCGTACCGAAGATACTAATCAGGACAACAGCAAGCCAGTAGATGCTAGGCATATACTTCTTAGACCTAAATTGAAAAAAGAGAGCAATTATTAGCAATACACCCATAACAAGAGATGTTCTAGTTAAGCCAAGGTTGAAGCTTTCATTAAGAAAGTCAGCAGCAGTCTCGCCTACTGTAGTGCACAAAATCTTAATTATCCAGAAGAAAATAGTAATTTCAGGTACTTTGTTTAAAAGTTTTTTACCCAGGTCGGAAGAATTCCTCTGAGGTGAATTATTTGATGCATTTCCCTTTACCACCTAAATAAGTTAAATTAAACATTTATAAAGTAGTTAGTTCAATTATCGAATAATAAACTTTTTTATTTTCAGATATGGTTCTATAATTGAACTATGCGATATTTAAAGAAGATGCGTTTAATTCTCTGATGAAGCAAAATAAAATTATAAGGAGGTTAAAATGGAAAAAAAGATTTTAGTTTTTCTTATAGCTACCGCACTTATAGCGGGTATTATTGGAGTCCAAGCATTTACTTCTGGAGTCAGAGATAAATCTTTCAATAAAGAATCATCCATACATATAGATGATTCAAAAGAAATCTCAGATTTAGAAGAGTCCAGCCAGCTTGCTTATCTAGCCAAGATAACAAAGGAACAAGCTGAAGCAATTGCATTAAAAAGTGTCTCAGGAGTTATTAAGGGAAGCCAGCTGGAAAACGATAATGGGGATGTAGTGTATACTATAGATATTATAAATGGCAGTGTTGAAACAGAAGTTAGAATTGATGCTGGTAATGGAAATATCTTAAATATTGAAAAAGATAATAATTCAGATGCCCAGCAAGAAAAAAACTCAGAGAATGAAGATGCGGACTAAATTAGAGCAAACGATTGCTTTATAAATATTGGATTTTATAAATACACCATGAATAAAAAATATGTTTTTATGTTTTTTTCCTTTTTTCTTTTAATTGGTGTTCTTTCATCATATGTTTTTGCAGCTCCAACAGAAACTGATGTAAGGGTATTTTCAGGGATAGAACTTGATAATGTTATAACTCTAATAAGTAGTATATTCTCGCTGATTTTATTTGTGCTTACTCTAGTAGCCTATAAAAGAAGTAAAAGAGACAAATTAATTTATATCTCGGTAGCCTTTCTCCTATTTGCCATTAAGGGTTTTTTGCTCACATCGGACTCTTTTATTCAATATACTATAAATTATATTGATCCTCTCGCAAATTTACTAGATTTTGTAATACTTCTATGCTTTTTCTTTGGTATGATTAAGAAGTGAGGTTGATAAAATGACTGAATCCATACCAAATCTAAAAAATAAAGATGCGCTTGAATTGAAAACGAGAAAAGATATCTATGAGGTGGTTAAAAGATTTGCAGGGTGTCATTTTAAAGAAATTGTAAGGAAAAGTAAATTGTCTAATGGGTCGGTAAGTTACCATCTTCATTATCTTGTTAAGCACAATTTGATCAAACAAGAAAAGAAAGATAATTCGGTTTTCTACTTTCCGATTGATTTTAAATCTGAAAACTCAAAAATTTTAAGCCTATTAAGGCAAAGAAGTATGAGAAATATTATCTTATTCATAATTGTAAATAGCGGATGCGAACATAGGCAGATCGTTAATTTTACAAATCTTTCTCCTTCCACAGTAACATGGTATTTAAAAAAACTAGAAGAAGAAAAGATAATTATTGTGACAAAAAAAGGAAGAACCAAAAATTATAAACTTTTAATAAAAAGAGAAGATGTTATTAATTTGCTCATAACTTATAAAGAAAGTTTTTTAGATTCATTGGTAGATAATATCATTGAAACTTGGGATATAACTTAGCTACCATTTTTCTAAAATCCATAAACCTGCCAAAAACAAAATGCTTCCAATAATTATTCCTCCAATAACATCACTAAGCCAATGCACATTAAGATACAATCGGGAAAATGCAACTGCGAGTGCTCCAAAAGCAGAAGCTAAAATAACTATGTTTTTGTTTTTCTTTGAATTTTCTAAATAAATATAAGCTAAAAATCCGAATAAAACAACAGCTATAGAAGAATGTCCGCTTGGGAAAGAAAAGTCTGTTTCATGAATTAATGCATTAACCGGACGGGAGATAGAGTATATATTCTTCAGTATTGTCACAGAAGCAAAATTCAAAACAGAAACAATAGAAAATACAACTGCTTCTTTTTTTCTCTTGCTCAAAAACAGATAAATAAAGGATATAAAAGTTATCAAAATTATACCATACTCTTCAAATAACAAAGAAATAATTTTTGATATATCCACAAAGAAACTAAATTGTATCTTCTCCATTAATTTATTAAATGAATTATTAACAAGTATTGTATATTTGTTATTTAATAAAAGTCCCAGAAGAATAAACATAATTATCAGAAAAACCAACACCAGTCTTTTACTCCAGATTCCGCTCTTCTTTTTATTAATCATTTAATTATTATATTTAATAGATTTAAAAAACATTGTACTTTCAACTTGTAATCAGCAACTAATCTACATACTCTGCATATTCAAATCCTATAAATTGATAAACGCCCGGACCACGCTTTAGAAAGAAATGTCCCAGTTAAGGAGAAATAACCGTTACTGTATCTGAAGAAGAACTTGTTACGGACACAGTTTGCGTTGAGGAATCATAGCTTACTGACGTAGGACTGCTACTTACTGAAACAGTCTCTTCTACAGTTGCAGTATTTGCGTTCACAACCACGATAGTATTTGAAGCAGGGCCAGCTACAACAACCTGATTAGTCGCAGAGTCAAACGTAGAAGATGCAGTTGTACCAGGACCAATAGCAACAGTATCAGTAACTTCATTCGTGCTTCCATTAATGACTTCTAATTCAACTGTTGCGACAGAAGCATTATTAGACTCAGCTGTAACAAAAACCTCTCCATTATTAGTGTCTACTGTTAGCGAGGTAGGATGCTCTCCGACTGTAATAGATTCAACAACCTGATTTGTTGTAGCGTTGATAACTGAAATAATATTTGAACCAGTGTCTGCCACATAAATCTCTCCATTCTGCGCATAAGCAATAGCAGTCGGACTACTTCCTACTGAAATAGTAGTTTCTACAGTATTTGATGATCCATTTATTACTGATACTGTGTTAGAACCATCATTCGTGACGTATATAGTGTCAGTTGTAGAGTCATAAGCAATGCCTCTTGGCTGTGAACCTACTTCTATAGTTGCAATTACAGTATTACTATTCGTATCAATGACAGAAACAGTACTAGAATCTGTGTTGGCTACATAAACTTCTGAGTTAGTTGCATCATATAAAATAGCGGTCGGATCAGAACCAACAAGAATATTCTCAATAACTGTATTCGTACTCATATTTATAACAGAAACTGTTCCTGACAAGGAATCAGCTACGTACTCAAGATTGTTTGCAGCATCATAGGTTATCGCTATAGGGCTACCACCAACAGCTATAGTATCATTAACAACTAAGGTTGCCCCAGAAGTATTCACAACGAGCACGATCTCTGTGTTAATTGAAGGCGCAGAAACACTGTTTGCAGGTATTTCCTCTACTATTCCTGTATGTGAGTTCAAATCTTCCACAATATATAAATCGCCGTTATCACTATCGTATGTTATTGAAGCAGTGTTATTTCCTATATGGATAGTTCCTTCAAAGGACTCAGTTGTTGTGTTAATAATTGAAAGATCACCTGTGCTTTCATCACTTACATAAATAATATTGTTGTTTTGATCATACGTTAAACTAACAGGATCAACACCGACAGGAATAGTATTGACAACAGTGTTTGAAGTATCGCTGATAACTGATACACTGCTCGATCCAGAATTTGCAACATAGATATTTCCATTTTCTGAATCATAAACCAAATCAACAGGTCCAGAACCTACTTCAATACTCGTTACTATGTCATTTGTATGAGTATCGATAACTAAAATGTTTCCTTCAACTGTGCCTGTTGACACATTAGTCGTAACAGCAACGTAGAGGTAATCATTACTAGAGTCATATAAAATATCAGAAACTTCACCCAATACACTAATATTTGCAGTAACTATATTTGTGGAAAGATTAACTTCAACAATTGTACTTTCTAATACAGAAGTAAGATTAGATAAATTTGTTTCAACCACATAAATCAAATTATTCTCGGAGTTATGGATAACGTGGGTTATTTCTTCAGGAAGAGTTATAGGCATTATTCTTAATACTCTATCTGTACTATTGATTATTGCGATTACTCCTTGTTCAATTTCCGAGGTAGTGTTCAATATTGATCCTCCTACAATAAGATCGCTTGTTGTTGAATCAACTGCAATAGAAGAGCCATGGAAACCTGTGCGAACACGAGCAATAACAGTATTATCAGATTGTTTCATTACCGTAACTTCCTCACCAGATTTATCAAGTACATCAATCGTGCCTTCATTGGAATCATACACTTCAGCTGTCGGATTTTCACCGACTGGAATATTTACTAAGTCATCGAGAAGTTTGTCCTTATCAAATTTATTTCCAGTATTTGTAATGGATGTCTGCTGCGATTTATGAACTTTAGTATAAAGGATAATAAGAATTATTACGGCGGCAAAAAGAAGTACGGCAAGCACAACTCTTCTACGTTTTACAGAATCACCTTCTTCCTGCATATAGCATCTCCGTTATCCATATTTATAAACTTTCTTAAATTGTTACTTTTCTGTAATAAAATTTTATCAGTTTATCCTACATAGGCAATTCATTTTTTCAATTCAAGAATCATTTTCTTATTTCTCTCAAAAACCTTATCATCTACCATACCAAAAACTCCCCGTAGTTCATCTTTAAACTGCTTAGAGTTGATTCTACTTAGAGCCTTTGACAATCTATCTTTCAGGTCAAATCTTTCAGAAACTTCTTTCTTTATCCATTTTTTGTCTTTTACTGAATTAATCAAGAGAAAAATGTCTCTAATATCGGTTTGTCTGCAACTAATCAATTTCATAGTAAATAGAGCATCAGCATTAACAATTTTTAGTTTAAGCTGTTCATTGATCGTTTTACCTTGCAAATTCCGTAAAGATGAATTATCAAAAACCCACTCAGCAGAAAATTTGGCTTTCGTGTCTCTATCAAGAACTTCTCCTATAAGGATGTCCATGCTTACTTTGAAGTTTCTTCCTAGTTCTTTCTCAAATCGTTCAAATTTACCCTCATACGGAACTTCTTCAGAATAGTTCTTCTCTTTTCGGTATCCTAATTCAAGAAGAACCTCTTCAATCTTCTCTAGATCTTTTCTATCTTTTATTACAATATCACAATCAACGGAAAATCGAGGCAAGGTATAGGCATTAACAGCATATCCACCAATAACTATAAAGTTAGCTTTCTTAATCTTCTTTAGGGTTTCAAATATTTCTTTTTCTCTAAGCTGTAATTGTTCCATAGTCCGAAGTTTTACCTCCTAAAACGAGGAATTGAAAAATCTTATTTTTCATATTTCTCCTTCATGTAATTATAAGGGTAGGCATAAAAACTATTCGATTTTGCCATATTCTCAGTTTCTTTTAAAGTATCAACATACATTTCATCTTTTTCAGCAGAATTTAATTTATCAACAGGAATTAAAATAACAAATTCTCCTATCGTTGAACCTGCTTTAACGTAATTAGGAACTCTATACCTATTAAAGAAATTCTTCCAATATTTCAAATCTTTCTTTAAAATTTTAATGTAGTAAGGTGATTTCTCTCTTCCTCTTTGGATATAAGAGTAATCAGACCAGATTTCAATAGCAGACAATCCAGTAAAAGCATAAGGTTTCTTAGCTTCTTTCATTATCTGAGATACTTTAAACTCTAATAATCCCTTTAAGATCATTTCAGGATTTACACATTTGTAAGACTTAGCAGAAATTTTCTTAATCCACCCGTTATTAACTAATAAAGAAAAGATCTTCTTCTTCATGCTTTGTCCAACTATCCAATCTAAGTCTGACTGGGTGAATTCTTCATTCAAGCCATGCTTTGAGAAAAACAAAGCATAAGCTCTTAATCCATAGTTTGGTATCTCATTATACATAGTTACCTATTAGGTAACTATATATTTAAAGGTTTCTATGAGCAAATCTCTGTATGTTCAAATCACTTCAACTCGTGAGAGTTGGAGTTACCACAGAACTATATTCTGTGTGTACTGAAATAAAGAAAACGCCCGGACCAGGATTTGAACCTGGGAATCGCTTGCGCGAAACAAGGTTAGCAACCTTGCGCCGTAACCGCTGGGCCATCCGGGCACAAATTAGGACAGAAATCAAAGGTTTTAAAGTTAATTATTTGAAGAAAACGGAAGCGAATATATTTCATATTAAAAATCTAATTTATAAGCATAAACTTAAAAAACAGTTAATCATATAATAATATGGACAAGTGGAAAAAAATCTCTATATTAGAGGTGGTGGTAATTATACTAATATTAATTATTATTCCAAATTATTACGAAAAAAAGATGAATGAATCAATAAATAAAGAAGGGCTCCTTTCCCAGAGAGTGTATACAGGTATCTTGGCGCCCAGAAATCACCTTATATTTAACCTTCAGCCATTGGAAAAAGGAATTAATGATTATATAAAGAGCAAAAATGCGACCATTGGAGTATATATCGTAAATTTAAGAGATGGGGCATCAATTGACATAAACGAAGAGCTTGAATTTAAGCCGGCGAGCATAAACAAGCTGCTAATAGCAATACTTATTTTGCGTAAGGTTGAAAATGGTAAGTTGAATATTAATGATAAACTGCCAATCACAAGTGAAGACGCTGACACAATTTCAGGAAATTTATATCTAAGGGCGGGAGAAGAAGTAAAGATAGAAGAATTGTTGAGAGAGATGCTCTCTAAGTCAGACAATACCGCTGTAAATGTATTAGCAAAAAAAATAAATACAAAAGAATTGGATTCTCTTTCAACATATTTAAATTATAATAATCCAAATAATAAAGAAAGCTCAGAAGATTACAATAAAGTTACTCCAAAGTCAACAGGCAATCTATTCACAAGTCTTTATTTATCGACACTTTTAGAGCCAAAAGATTCAGAATATATTTTAAAACAGCTTATTAATACAACTTTCAATATAAAAGCTATTGCAGACATTCCTGAAAATGTTGTTATAGCACAAAAATTTGGAATATACCATGATGAAAAAGTAGAGTATTTACATGATTGTGGAATAATGTATATAGATAGTGCGAGATTCTTTTATTGTGTAATGACAAAAGACTTGCCAAGTCAAGAAGCACAGGAGACAATAGGGACAATTGTCCACGCGATATATCAGTATATAGTAGAAGAAAGACTAAATCTTGATACTAGTCCGCCAATATAATTTTTGCTTTTTCTTCAGCCCTCTCTACCCGCAACTCTTTGTCAATCTTTTCTTTGAGTTGTGGGGACAGATACTTCTCAATTCTCTGTATCATTTATTTTTTCAATCCAATAAAAACTCCTCCTTCTTTTACACCAACATAAGTATTCTCCCCTGGCTTTACTATATCATTTAACTCATCAAGTTCAATATCAATATGAGTAACAGTTGCTCCGCTCTTTCCTTTCAAGTGAATATAGACGTCTGCTTTACCCAATTTAATTTTTCCTTCTCCTGGTCCAGACATAAAAAATAATACATAATAAGCTTTAAAAGCCATCATTTCTCCTCTATCTCATAGCAGGGTAGAGTAGCCTGGTTATCTCACAAGGCCCATAACCTTGGGATCGGTAGTTCAAATCTACCCCCTGCTATTTTTCAGTAGATTTGAACATAACTTAAATTTAAGCAAAAATAACCAAATTATATATAGATAAAGATAATTATCATAAAAAATAAATAATAATCAATAACATCTCTGGTTTATATCATTAATAATTTCTCCTTCAATAAATAACTCTGGTAATTTTCAATACTTTTTTATACATCCTTTATTTTTACAAAACATGTTAACTTTAGGTATAGACGACGCAGGAAGAGGCCCAATAATAGGCCCAATGATTCTAGCAGGTGTTCTAATAGATGAAAATTCAGAGGCAATATTAAAGAAAAATCCTGTAAAAGATTCAAAAATACTTTCTCATCCCCAAAGAATTGCTCTTGGTAAATTAATCAGAGAAGCATCTCTCGGATTTCACATAGTAAAATCCTACCCAGAAGATATAGACAAATCACGAAAAGACAACATAAATCTAAACACTTTAGAAGCTATAAAAACACCAGAAATAATAAATGACTTAAACAACACA
>OBEQ011519928.1_pt1 | contig 29499 bp, 26 predicted proteins | sample 1670901 | NCBI WGS metagenome assembly OBEQ01 (sample SAMEA104232315, study PRJEB22302) | groundwater metagenome | biome: forest; feature: aquifer; material: groundwater | place: USA | collected 2011-08-07 | depth 5.4 m
ATCACGCTGATGCGCGAGCCGTCGGCACGCGCGACCGCCGGCAGGGCCAGGGCGATCAGCAAGCTGGCCAGCCGCAGCGCTGCGCTGCGCCGCGCGCTCATCGGTCGCTCCGTGTCGCGGCGGGCGGGCGCGCGCGCAGGAAGGCCTCGGCGGCCTCGACGCTGTCGACGCAGTCGGTGACCAGCTTGCCGTCGGCACCGATCTTGGCCACCGCCGCGCTCTGGAAGCGTCCCTGCAGATCGACCCGCTCGCCGCCGCCCGCGAGCGGCACCGCGACCAGCCCATCGGTGGAACGACTCAGGCTGGGCGCGAGCGAGCGCTTGACGGCCTGGATCGACGCCTCATCGGAGGAGACCGCAGGTGACGACGGCTTCCCATCACCGCATGCAGCGATCCCGAGGATGAACACCAGGGCGCCCGTCCAGAACGACTTCATGATGCCTCTCCCTTTGGGGGCCGAGCGGCCCACCATGCGATGGATGGCAACATACCTGTGTCGGGGCCCGCATGGAATCCGGTCGACCCCGGAATGCTGTTGATGCGGTCTGTCGACGCTAGTTGACGATCGCACAAGGAGCGGTGGAGGTCAGGTGAAGGCCTGAGGCGAAGGTAAGGAAGGTAAGGATCATGCGACGCCCGTTGTGATAGACGAGACGGCGATGAGAACGCCGATCGGCTCTTGCCTCGTGGCGCTCCTGCTGTCCGGCCACGTTTCGAGCGCGGTCGCGCAGGAGACTCCCGCCCCTCCCGTCGCTCCTGACGACGCCACACGTGATCGCGCGCGCGACTACTTCCGTGCCGGGCGTGCGCACCAGGAGGCGAGCGAGTGGGACGTCGCCATCTCCGAGTACGAGGCCGGCTACGCGCTCGTGCCTCTGCCCGAGTTCCTCTTCAACATCGGCCAGTGCTACCGCAGCAAGGACGACAAGGTGCGCGCGGTGGCGTACTACCGGCGCTACCTCGCTGCCGCGCCGACCGGACGCGGCGCATCGGAGGCGCGCGACCACATCATCAAGCTGACCGAGGAAATCGAGAGGGACGCCGCCGAGGCCGAGCGCGCGAAGGCCGAGAAGAAGGACACCGTTGCCGCCGCGCCCACGCCCGCGCCCGCGCCCGCGCCCGTCGCCATCGGCCTGGAGCCGCCCCGGCCGCCACCACCGCCGCCGCCGCCCGTGCAGCCGGGCAGCAAGCTGCTCGTCTACGCCAGCGGTGGCCTGGGTATCTATCCATTCAGCAACTACTTCATGCCCACCGGGAACGGCGCCATCGGCGCGCGCTACCACGGCTCGTTCGCGATCCTCGATGTGCGCGCGCTCGAGCTGCTCTTCATGCTCGGGGGCCACGAATCGAACGGCGAGTACTACGCGCCACTGCGCGTGTCGCTGTTGTGGCCGAGCAGCGGCCATCGTTCATTCTGGTGGTACGGTGGCTTCAGCCTCGGCGCCGCGTACCTGCACGAGGACAAGCGACAGGATTACTTCCCCTACGGGATCGTCGACGGCTCGCGCTGGACCTATCCATTCGGCGCCGTGGGCGGCTTCGAGGTGAAGCTCGGTCCGGTGGGCGTGTTCCTGCAGACCGAGCTGGGCGTCAGCAACGTGGGCCGCGTTCTCTTCGGCGAGTTCGCCCTCGGCATCGGCCGCTCCTACGGCAAGTGAGCTACTCGGCGGCGGGCGCTTCCGCCTGGCCGTCGTCGAGCGCCGTCTCGCACACGACCTGCGGGCACAGGTTGCCGCGCGGCACGCACCAGCCACAGCTGGCGTTGCAGCAGTACGTACCCACCTGGCACACGTGATCGCCGCACTGGCCACCCCCGGGCGGCCATGGATCGCCCAGGTCGATGGCCGCCTGGTCAGCGGCCACCGGCTGGGCGGCGTTGCTCGGGTCGCTGACGTCCTCGGCGGCACAGCCGCCGGTAAGCGTCATGAACAGGAATGCGATCGCGACAAGTCTCATGGTGCGTCTCCTCTCGACGGGAGGAGGGACGCGGCCAGAAAAGTCGCGGACGAAATGGTGCGGCGGGGGCGAAACCCGGCGAGCGGAGATCAGTTCGCGTGTGCGCCGGCCGCGCCACTGACCGAGGCGGACGCCTCGACGCTGACGCTGACGCGCACGTTGACCTGGGTGGCGACCTTGGCCGCGCCGGCGAGCTCGCCGGTCACGCAGATCGCCTTGGCGCCCAGCTGCGCGACCAGCCCGGCGCCCGCACCGGCGAGCTTGCCGGCCGTCGACGCCCACGCCTTGACCGACTTGGCCACCAGCTTGGCCTTGGCCTGCGCTCCCAGCAGCGCGGGCAGGCCGGTCTTGAGCGCCTTCTCGACGCGCGCGATGCGCGACGCATCGACCACCGTGGCGGAGTCGACCTTGACGTCGACCTCCGGCTTGGTGCACTCGGCGCGCATGTTGCCGCGCGCCGACGCGCTCGCCTTGCACTCGGCCGAGCCATCGACGTCGGCGGCGCCACTGCACGAGCCCGAGCAGTTGCCCTTGCACGTACCGTTGCACTCGCCCGCGCACATGCCCTTGGCGTCCTTGGCCGCGCAGGTGCCGGCGCAGGCGCCGTTGCAGTTGCCACTGCACGAGCCATTGCAGCTCACCTTGACGTCGGCCTTGGCCTTTCCTTCACACTTGGCCGCCGCCTCGGCGGTGAAGTCGGCGTTGACCTTGCAGACGGCCGGCTTGTACGTGGCCACCACGGCGGTCTTCGACTTCACGCCCACGCCCACCTTCAAGCTGGTCTTGATCTCGGTGGCGACGCGGTTGCAGAGCACCTTGGTGGAGCCGTCGGTGGAGATCTCGAGCGCCTTGGCCATGTCGCGGCAGGCGTCGTGCACCGAGGCCTCGAGCTCGGCGGAGGCCTTGTCGACGTCGGCCGAGGCGTCGATGAATGCCTTCAGCTTGGCGCCCGCGGCGGTGGTGCCGATGTCGCCACAGTTGACCGCGTCGGCACCGGGGATCTTGTTGCCGCCCGGGAGCGAGGGCGCTTTTCCCCCACCGGGGATCTTCACACCGCCGGGGAGAGTCTGTCCGCTGGCGCTGGCGCCGGCTAGAACTGCCAGCATGAGGATGCCGAGTACCGCTACGTATCGTGTCATGCGTGCTCCTCCAGTTTAACTGGCCGGCGAGCATACCCGATGCAGACCTCGGTGACCGAATTCTTACGCTGGCCGTCCGACCGCGGCCGACGACTCAGTCGTCAGCAAACGACTGGCCCTTCTCGACCACGAACTTCTCGTAGTAGTCGGCGGCGGGCGTGCCCGCCGCGATGCGCTCCTTGGCTCGGGCCAGCTCCTCGTCGATGAGCTTCTGGAAGGCCTCGACCGGCTGCGCACCGCCGATGAAGCGGCCATTGATGAACGAGGTGGGCGTGCCATTCACATGCAGCCCCTGCAGGACCTTCATGTCGTCCTCGATGCGGCCGGTGCACGCGCTGCCGTCGAGGTCGCTCTCGAAGCGGGCGCGGTCGAGGTGCAGCTCGCTGGCGAGGCCGAGCACCAGCTCCTTGCTGTAGCCGCTCTTCTCGAAGCCGCGCGTCCACAGGAGCTCGTCCATCTCGGCGAACTTGCCCTGCTGGTTGGCGGCGCAGGCGGCCATGGCCGGCAGCGTGGCCGTCTCGGGGTGCACGATCATGTTCTTGTACACGATGCGCAGGTTGGCCCCGTACTTGGTGCGCAGCTCGGCCAGGGTCGGGCGCAGGCGCGAGCAATACGGGCAGGCGTAGTCGTAGCCCAGCACCAGCGTCACCGGCGCGTCGGCGGCGCCCACGATCGCGTCGCCGTGCACGGGCACCGAGTAGGTGACGGCAGGATCCGGCTCCGCGGGCGGCGGCGGCTGGTTCATGTACGGACCGAGGAACTTCTCCACCCTGGCCAGGCGCGTCTCCATCTCGGCGTGCGCGCCGACGCGCTTCTGCTGCATCGTCAGCTCGTCGACCTGCTTGCGCAGGCTGGCCACCTCGCGGCGCAGGCCCGCGTCAGCGCACGCGCCCAGCAGCAGCGCCAGCACGACCACCGAAAGCCATCTCATTCGACCCATTTGCTCATCTCCAGCTCGGATTCCTTGAAGGCCCGGACGACCGCGTCCTTGGTTCCCAGTACCACAACCACCTCGTGCGCCGCATCCAGATCCGCTGCCACGAGTGTGCGCAGCTGCGCGGGTGTGGCGCTGGCCACGGCGCGCAGCAGGCCAGGGTAGAAGCTCGCCTTGAGGCCGTGGCTGATCACGGTGATCCAGGTGCGCGCCAGGCCCTCCGAGGTCGTGGGCACGGCGAGCAGCCGCTGCAGCACCACCCGACGCGCCTCGGCGAAGCCTAGCTCGAAGTCGTCGCCCGCGCGCAGCGCCGCGATGCCCGCGCGCATGGCCCGCAGCGCCTCGCCCGCGCGCGCGCTGTCCACGTAGCCCTCCATCACGTAGGCGCCCGCCTCGGGGTGGACGTCGAGCTCGGCGTGCACGCCGTACGACGCCGCCAGACGCTGGCGCACCGCGGCCACGCGCTGGTTGAGCATCTCGGCCAGGATCAGCCGGCCGGCGTAGCCACCGCCGATGCGCGGCGCGGGGAAGGCGATGCGCACGTGCATGGCCGGACGCGCCTGCCCGGCCACGCCGATCCACTGCGCGGCGCGCGCGGCGACCGCGGGCGCCAGGATGGCAGCGGGCGCGCTGCCGTGGCTCCAGTGGTCGAAGCTGTCGCGCACCTGCGCCTCGACGCGCACGGGATCGAAGTTGCCGGTCACGATCAGCGTCGCGTTGCCGGCCACGTAGCTGGCCTGGGCGAAGTCCTGCACCGCGTCGATGCCGATGGCGCGCGCCGTGGCGGGCGTCAGCGTGCCGGTGCGCGCGTAGGCATGGCCGTCGCCGAACAGGGCGGCGGCGGCGGCGACCTCGAAGCGTCGCTCGTCTTGCAAATCGCGGTTCTTGGCGTCGACGTCGGCGTACTGGGGCAGCTTCTCCAGGCCGTTGCGGCTGTACGACATCAGCTTGACCCAGCGCTCGAGGCCCTCGATGAGCAGGTTGTCGTAGATGTTGAGGCCGCGGGTCGAGAACACCGTGGTCTGCGCGTCCACGTCGACCGACTGCTCCGCACCCACGAATCCAAAGACCAGGTACACGCCGTTGCGAACCTGCTTGAACGGCCCGCCCAGGTAGTGGGCGGCGATGCTGGCCAGCCCGGCGCGATCGCGTGGCTCGTTGGCCCAGCCGACCCGGAAGACCAGCTTGGCGCTCATGATGGGCAGCGGGCCGTGGGTGGGCGCGAGCACCACGTGCAGCCCGTTGTCGAGGGTCAGCTCGGTGGCTGCGGGGATGACGTCGGCAGGAACCGCCAGCGGCCGGGCCGCCTCGGCCGCATCGACGATGATCTCGCGCGTCTCGCCGGCGAAGAGGCCACCCCTGGCGGAGGCGCCCGCGTGACGCGCCAGGCCGCCTGACGAGCTCGTGGGCGTGACGCGCACGACCAGACCTCTCTCGATGTCGAGTGAGTCACGACCGAGCGAGCGCAGCTCCGGCTCGTCGAGGTGGGCCAGGCGATCGAGCGCCCCGCCCAGGTAGCCACCCTCGGGATCGAACTGCGCCCACTCGGCGAACTGCCAGGCGCGCCGGCCCAGCGACTCGAGGCCCATGAGCAGCTCCGCGCGCCGGTAAGCCACCAGGTCCTGGCCCTCCTCGTCCTCGGGCGTCTCGATGAAGCGGCGCAGGTAGGTCCGCTCGGCCGCGTCGTAGATGGCGTCGAGCGCCTCGTCCGCCTGCGACGGCTGGCGCAGCCGCACCGTGGCCACGAGCACGGGCGCCAGCGCGCCGCCGCGCACGCTCACGTCGACGTTGTTGGCCAGGTCGAACTGGAAGGCCTCGCGCGCCAGCAAGCCTTGCATGCGCGCCGCGGCCTCCTCACCCATGACGCCGAGTGGGGCATACGTGGGCGGCAGCGCGAACACCACCGAGACGCGTGGCTCGTCGATGTCGAGGGCGAGCTTGACCTCGCGCCGCGCCGGCGCGAGCGGCGCCACCTGGGTGCGCGGCCGGGGCGTGCGCGCGGGCTCCGTGGCGAAGTAGCGGGTCAGGAGCGGCGCCAGCTCGGCCTCGCTGACGTTGCCGCTCACGACCAGCGTCGCGCGCGCGGGCACGTAGTAGTCGGAGACGAACTTGCAAACGTCGTCGAGCTGCAGCTTGACCAGCTCGTCGTCGTCGCCGCCGACGCTGCGGTGGTAGGCGTGGCCCTCGGGATAGGCGGCCGCGAGCACCTCGGCCTCGGCCACCTGATCAGGATCCCCGAAGCGCTCGCGGATCTCGTTGCGCACGACCTCGAGCTCGCGCGCAAAGGCCGCCTTGCTGATGGTCTGGCAGCCCAGCGACAGGCGCGCGCCTTCGATGGCCAGCAGCGAGCCGAGCTCCTCGTGCCGCGCTGCGCTCACGAAGTGGGTCGAGTCCCAGGTCGTGACGGCATTGAAGTAGACCGCGATCTGCGCCAGCGCCGCATAACTCGAGGGCTTGTCCTCGCCGGCCGGCCTCTGCTGGAACAGCATGTGCTCGACCACGTGCGCCAGGCCCGACTTGCCCACCGGATCCTCGGCCGCCCCGACCTCGTAGCGCACGTCGACCTCGACCAGCGACGCCGACGGGTCGGGCAGCAAGATCACCCTCAGGCCGTTGGGCAGCTGCGCGTGCCGCTCAGGAAAATCAAACCGGAAGCTCTGCCTCCGGGGGGCGGCACACGCCACGATGAGAGCAAACGCCACCAGGCAGACCCTTTTCGACATGCCCGCGCGCTCATTCAAGTGCCGTGCCTGCCCCGGCGCCCAAAAGAGGCCCTCGATCCCCTCCTCTACCGTAACCCAGTGTCACTGCGTGCCTACGGCGGTGTGCCCAGGTGTCACCGAGCGGACCAGGATTCGCGCGCAACCCGGGGCAAGGGAGTCAGGGCTTGAACGCAGAGGCGCAGAGGCGCAGAGGCGCAGAGGCCTTATGGGTCAGAGAGAACGATGCGACGGACTCCTTCGCGCAGCGCCTCGACATTGAAGTTGATCAGCAGCCCCACCTGGCACCGCACCACTCGCAGGTAGGACAGCAACTGGGCTCGGTGAACGGGCATCAACGCCTCGACCGCCTTGAGCTCGACCACTAGCCGCTCGTCGACCAGCAAGTCGAGCTGACTCCGGCCCACGCAATGCCCCTTGTACTCCGCCACCACGGGCACCTGCCGCCGAAAGGGTATCTGTCTGAGCTCCAGCTCCACGCATAACGCCCGATCGTAAACCGACTCGGCGAACCCTGGCCCAAGCGTCCGATGCACCTCGATGGCCGCCCCGATCACCTTGCGGCTCAAGCTCTGATCAACAAAAACCTCATCTGTTCTCTGCGCCTCTGCGCCTCTGCGTTTCATGGAGCAGTCTTCGGCTGCCCATTCCCCCGGTTGCGCCACGGCTCCGAAAAGACCGCGCCGTGTGTCACTCCCGCTCTACTGCGCCGCCGTCACGCGGCCTCCGCGAGCTTGCGCCAGTGGCCCGACTCGCGCCGATACAGCTTGGCCGCACCATCGACAAAGCGGAAGCCCCCGTTCCACACCCGGTGCAGCACCCGCAGCTCGTCCCCATCGATGCTGAGACGGTTGTAGCCGTTGGGCTCGCCGCGCCGTCGCGTCGACATGCAGGTGCCCGCGTGCACCGCGACGATGGCGCGATCCTGGCTGCGGAACATGGCCGTGTCACCCAGGTAGGCGACGTGGAGGTGGCCGCTCAGGATGAGCTCGAGGCCGGCGTCCTCGAGCACCGGCACGGCCGCCTCGGCGCCGTCGACACGGTCGGCGCGCTTGACGCCGGGCGGCACCACGAATGGATGGTGCGCGACCAGGATCTTGTAGCGATCGCCCTGCGCCGCCAGCCACGCGGCCACCGCGGCGGTCTCCTCGTGCGTGATGCGTCCGTCCTTGACCGTGAATGAATGGGCGGTGTTGACCCCGATCACCGACAGCTCGTCGTCGACATGGCGCGGCATCAGGTCGGGCGTGATCAGCTGCTGGTAGCGCTGCAGCGGGTGCAGGAAGCGGCTGACCACGTCGAAGAGCGGCACATCGTGGTTGCCGGGGACGACCAGATACGGACCGGGCAGGCGATCCAGCCAGGCGCGGCAGGCGAGGAACTCGGGCTCGCGCGCACGCTGGGTCAGGTCGCCGCTGATGGCCACCAGCGACGGCACCGGCGCGGCGCGTCCGTCCAGCTCCTCGAGCAGCGCCTCGGCCACGACCGGATCCTCGGCACCGAAATGCAGATCCGAGAGGTGAGCGATGGTCCTCATGCGGCCGGCTCCTCGCTCGCCACGCTGCCCGGCAACGCCTCCACGGCCTCCTTGGCCGGCGGGATGAGCACGGGCAGCGCACCCGGGCGGATGCGGTAGTGCAGCGGCGAGGTCATGGTCGTGACCTCGCCGTCGAACGACACCTCGAGGCGGCGCCGGTGCAGCTTCACGTGCGCCTCGCTGACCAGCTCGAACTCGAAGTCGCGCACGGCTTCCAGGCGCTGCAAGAGCGCGCGCACCATCAGCCAGAACATGTGCAAGCGACCGCGACAGCGCACCATGTACAGGCTGAGCTGCCCGCCGTCGAGGCGCGCGCGCTTGCCCAGCGCCAGCACGCTGATCTCGTAGCCGTTGTTGCCCACGAACACGAAGGGCGTCTTGCTGACCACCTCGCGCTGCTCGGTCATCACGTGCACGTGCAGGAGCGGGAAGCGACGCAGCACGCGCAGCGCCGCGATCACCATCGCCCACAGCTTGCGGCGGCCGGTCTGGCGCCGCTCCTGCTCGCGCGCGATGACGATCTCGGGGTACAGCCCGATGGACGAGTTGTTGACGAAGATGCGCCCGTTGACCTCGCCCACGTCGAGGCGCGCGGAGCGGCGGGCGGCGATGGCGCGCGCCGCCTCGGCCAGGGCGAGAGGCATGCCGATGTCCTTGGCGAAGTGGTTGAACGTACCCAGCGGCATGACCGCGAGCGGCACCTGGCCGCCGGCGAGCGCGCCCGCCACCGCGCTCACCGTGCCATCTCCGCCCGCTGCGACCACCGCGTCCGCACCACCGGCGACCTGGCGCGCGGTCTCGGCCAGCTTGCTGCCCGGGGAGATGTACACGTCTGCCGCGACGGAGACATCGGCGAAGGCCTGCTTGATCTGCCTGGCCTGCTCCTGGCAGCGGTCCACGTCGACGCTGCCAGCACCGGCGTTCAGCACCACCGCGACCTTCATGCTGGCTGACGCTGCAAACCCGATGCCGTCTGCCAGGATCCGGCCCGCGGGCTGCAAGCGCTGCACATTGGAGATCATGAAGACATCGCGCTGGCTGACCACGAGCGCGCAGGTGGCGGTGGCCCTCGCGCTGCTTGCCCTGTTCGTCAAGACCGCCGACGAGGTCGTCGAGGACGAGTGGAGCGCGGTCGACCGCTCGCTGCTGCTGGCCATGCACCGGCTGGGCCCGCCCGCCGCTGACCTGATCATGCGCACGCTGACCTTCATCGGCTCGGGCTTCGGGCTCATCCCGCTGGCCCTCGTGGCCGGCCTGTGGTGCATCCGGCGCGGCCAGGCGCGCCTCGCCTTCTGGCTGTGGGGTGTCGCGGCCGTCACCGAGCTGCTCGACCTGGCGCTCAAGCTCGCCTTCGCGCGTGTTCGCCCGTCGCTGTGGCCGGACGTGCTCCACCTGGCCACCTACAGCTTCCCCAGCGGCCACGCCATGAGCTCCGCGGCCACGCTGGGCATGATCGCCGTGGTCATCGCGCGCCTCGCGCCCAGGTGGCGCGTCGTCGCCGCCGTGGTCACGCCGCTCGTGGTCGTGGGTATCGGCCTGTCGCGCATCTACCTGGGCGTGCACTGGCCGTCGGATGTGCTGGGTGGATGGGCGGCCGGCAGCCTGATGCTGCTGCTCGGCGCCGTGCTCAGCTCGCGGTGACCCGCGCGACGCGGGCCGGGTGGCCCGATCGCCTACGGGTGGCTGTTCGGGTCGGCGGGGTTCTTGTGGGCGAGGATCTCGTCGAAGTCGGCGAAGCTGTCACCGTCGCGGTCGATCGACACGCGCGCGCCCGAACCGACCGGGACGCAGGTGAAGGTCACCGGGCCGAGGATGCGGCGCTTGACCAGGCTGCGCAGGCCAGCGTCGGAGAGCTTGGCCAGGTTGAGCGAGGCCGGCTGGAAACCCGCGCTCGAGAAGAGCAGGCCGCCGTTGGCGCCGAACGCGCTGGTCGTGGTCGCGACCAGGTCGCACTCGCCGGCGAGTGCGCGCTGCTCGAGCAGGTCGACGCGCGGGCCCGCCGACGCCTCGTTGGTCCAGGTCAGGGTGATCTGCTGACCGACGATGGGCGCCTGGTTGGAGTCGAACGCGAGCATGAAGGCCACGATGGCCTTGCGCAGGGCGAAGCCGCCCCCGTCGACGAACACGACCTGACCGGTCAGCAGCGCGTTGGGATCCACGAAGGGGATGCCGAACGGGTTGGGCGGCACCACGGTGCCGTCGGCGAGCGTGACGTTGGTGGTCGCCTTCAAGAACACCTGCCCGGTGAAGAAGTGCTCGAGCGTGCCCAGCGAGCCGTCGTGCTGGAAGCCGAAGCCGCGCACCTGGTCGGTGACCGGACCCTGCTGCAGGATGAGCGTGCCCGGCTGCAGCGTGTCAGGCGAGCTGCCGAACATGCCGATCTTGGTGTACATGTTGCGCAGGTGCGGGACCTTGAAGACCTGGGTCTCGCCCTCGAACGACAGCTTGCCGTCGGAGCCGAAGAAGCCCGGGTGCGCGCTCGAGCCGGCATTGCCGTGCGCATCGAGGGTGTGGCAGCCGTTGCAGTTGAAGAAGCGATCCGAGGGCAGCTGGCGCACCGTGCCGTCGGCCAGCGTGGTCGAGGCGAAGTAGAAGTCACGACCGGCCTGCTGCTCGGCGGTCAGCGAGTTGTCGAGGTTGCGCACCGGGTTGGGCGGGTACTCGACCTGCAGGATGAAGTTGGCGAAGGCGAGCATGTCCGAATCCGACAGCTGCGCCGCCGCGCCGATGAGGCCGGGGAATGCCACGTTGAATGACGTGAACGCGCGCACCTCGTCGTAGATACCGGCATTGGGCTGCGCCGACGCGATGGGCGCGCCGGTGGCGGGGTCGATGACGGGCGAGCCGTCCTGGTTGATCGCGCCGTTGCGGTCGCCGCGCCAGTGCATCGAGCCGTGGTTGTCCATGCCGCGCAGGCTCTGCGTGGTCATCGGGCCCTTGAGCGGCACGTTGAAGTCGAACAGACCGCGGGTATTGGGCAGGAGCGCCTCGATGACCGCGGGCGGGATGGTGAACACGCTGCCCAGGCGCGTGATGGGCAGGAGGCCCCCGCCCGGATTGCCCAGGTCCCACGCCAGGCCGTCGTTGTCACCGCCGATGTGGCAGCTCGCGCAGGCGGTGTCGCCGTGCTGCGAGGTCAGGTTGGCGTCGTAGAGGAACTTGCGCCCGGCCTTCAGGCTGGCCGGCTCGGCGCTGAACATGGCGACCTTGCCGATCTCGCGGCGCGCGCCCAGATCGACGATCTTGATGCTGTTGTCGAAGCGGGTCAGCACGTAGGCGCGGTTGTTGCGCTCGTCGAGCGCGACGCCCGTGGGGCCGCCGCCCGAGAGCACCACCTGGCTGGACAGGCTGGGCGTGATGGTGCCCGCCTCGACGTCGGTGGTGCGGTAGATGGCCAGCTTGGACGAGCCCTGCGCGACCGTGAACAGGGTCGAGCCGTCGCTCGACACCGCCACGTCCTGCGGGAAGGCCACGCTCTTGGCCTTCTCGTCGGCGTTGCCGTCAGCGTCGTAGTTGATGTGCGTGTTGAGGTTGGCCGTGGTCACCGTGCTGGCGGCCGGATCGATGACGCTGATGCGGCTGTCGGTGATGTGGCCGCGCACGGTGGTGAAGCCGGGCGTGTGACCCTCGAAGCGCACGTCGTTGCGCGCGTCGGTGTTGGTGACGTAGACCTTGCCGCTGAGCGGGTTGACCGCCATGTTGAACAGCGTCGTGCCCACGTGCGGGTAGATGCCGGTGGCCGAGGCCACGGGCGGATTGGCGTTGGCGTCGATGGCGAAGACGTCCTGGTCGGGCAGCTTGATCTTCACGAACGGGTCGAAGATGGTGCCGTACGCGTCGACCCAGTGGCCGTTCCTGAACTTGACGATCAGGCCGGTGTGCGGCATGGGCACGTTCTGCCCGCCGACGTTGATGCTCGACGCGTTGGGCACGCCGTTCGGGTACATGGTCTCGACCGCATAGACCGAGACCGAGGTGGTCTGGTTACCCGAGAAGAACGCCGCGGCGTAGACCTTGCTGCCGTCGGCCGAGGCGGCCAGCGCGCGCGGCGTGTCGGCGAACAGGCTGAGCTTGGTCAGGCGCGTGCCGCCCGCGGGAGCGCCGAGGTTGTCGGCGTCGAAGACCCAGACGTCGGCGCGAGCGACGCCCGCGGTCTGCAGGTCGTACGCGTCGCCGGTGTTCTGGCCGCGGTGCGCGGTGGTGATGAACGCGCGCGAGTGGTTGGCGCCGGCGAAGACGATGTCGCGCGGCTCGTCGCCCACGAGCAGCGTGCGCTGCACCGTCGCGACCGTACCGTCGTCGTCGTCGATCTTGATGATGCTGACCGAGTCGGAGAGGTGGTTGACCACCCAGACTTCCTTGTTGCTGCGCGCGGCCACCGCCACCGGCTCGAGGCCGACCACGACCGAGCCGACCGCGGTGAGCTTGTTGCCTCCACTGCCGACCTTGAAGATCTCGAGGCGGTTGTCAGGCGTGTTGACGGCGAAGAGCAACTTGCCCGACGGCGACATCGCCACCGGTCTGACCTGCAGCGTCTCGAACGCCGTGAACGGGTTCGAGCTGGGCGGCAAGTGTCCGACCTGCGCCGTCGCCTCTCCTTCTTCCGAGTCGCCGGTGACGTCGCCCAAGCAGGCGCCCATGAAAGGCAAGAGGAAGCAGCAGAGGAACTTGTTTCTCACCATTTGACCTCGTGTTCGTTCGTTTGTGTGCGATGTGCCCGATGTGCTTTTCCACCGTTACGCGACGCTCGATGTAAGCGTGAAGAAGTAAGAGATGTGATTTCCATCGCGTTTCCCGGCAGGGGTGATCGCCCACTTGTAGCCAGGTATCCGCATCGCATGACAACGTGATTACGATCGGTTAGCGCGACGAATGCATCTCTCCACACAATTAGAGATGGCGAAGAGTCGAGGTCTCGATTTCAGGGGAAATGTGAGCCCAGAACAAACTCGGCCGCACAGAGACCGATACGTGCGACCCGCATTGACACGCTGCGTCGGGCGGAATTTTCGCGTGTCGCGGTAGCTCGCAAACGCATCTTCCGGCGCCCGGACGAACCTGCCGGCGGGCGCGGGCGGCGCCTGGTTTCCGTCGAGGGAGCGGGTTATGTTGCCTGCGCAGCGTCGCCTGACTGAGCATGGCCAGCGACGGTTGCTTCCCGGATATCGACATGCCCAGCCTGTGGCCGCCGTCGCGTGACGTGACCGATCCTCCCCTCGGAGGGGCAGCACGGCGCGGCTTCCGACGCAATGCGCGCGGCACCGAGCCGCCCGTGCCGTCGTCGCTGTCGGAGGACGAGCTCGAGCTGCGCCGGCTCATCGACGCGCGCGAGTACCGACGCGTGCTCGAGCGGCTCATGGATCTGCATGGCAGCGCGCTCTACCGCCATTGCCATGTGCTCCTCGGCGACGCCGAGCTCGCGCGCGACGTGCACCAGGAAGTGTTCGTGCAGGCCTTCCAGGGCCTGGCCAGGTTTCGCGGCGCGTCGACGCTGCGCACCTGGCTCTACGCGATCGCGCACCACCGCTGCCTCGACGCGATGAAGCATCGCCGCCGCTATCGCAACCGCTTCGAGAGCCGCGACCAGCTGCCCGATGTGGTCGTGCCCGCCGACGCGACCACCAGCCAGGGCGAGCGCGCCACGCTCTCGCGTGCGCTCACGCTCTGCCTCGAGGCGCTGACGCCGAACGCGCGCATCGCGGTGCTGCAGCGTCATCACGAGGAGCTCAGCTACGAGGAGATGGCCGCGTTCTCGGGCGAGCGCGTCGACGCGCTGCGCGTGCGCGTGTTTCGCGCCATGAGCGCGCTGCGCGCGTGCCTGGGCCAGAAAGGCGTGAGCCCATGAGCGAACCGTCGTCGCCGTCCGGGCCCCTCGACGAGGACGCTCGGCTCGCGCAGGCAGTGCGCGCGCTGGGCAGCGAGCTCGAGCCACCCGAAGGCTGGCGTGCCCAGGTGCTGGCGCGCGTCGACGCGGCGGCGGCACCGCGCCGCTCGCGCGCGTGGATCTACGCCGGCGAGGCCGTCCTCGCCGCCGCGGTGCTCTTGCTGGTGTGGCGCTCGTTCACGCCGACCGCGACGTCGGAGCAGGGGAATCGACCGGTGGTGGCGGTGGCGCCGCCGACGACGCCGCGCGCGGGCGCGCTGCCCATCGTCGACACCGAGGTCATCGAGCATGGCAACCTGGTGCGCGGCCGCGGCGCGCACGTGGGCGATACCTGGCGCATCCGCGCCAGCGTCGGCAGCGCCAGTCACGTCGTGATCCACGTCTACCGCGGCGATCGCGTGGTGTGGAACGTGCGCTGCCCCGGCGATGCGCCGCTCGTCTGCGCCAATGGCATGGCCGAGACCAGCCTGGTGCTCGACGGGCCGGGCAGCTACCGCGCCGTCACCATCGCCAGCGACGCGGCGCTGCCCGCGGGCGAGCCGGCCGCCGTCCTCGACGCGGCGCTGCGCCAGGGCGCGCGCGTGGAGTGGTCAGTGACCCTGGAGGTTCGTTAGCACGGGCCTGCCGTCGCGCATGCCCAGGCGCCGCGGGTCCATCATCTTGTCGAGCAGCAGCTCCCTGCCGAAGCGCTTGGGGCACAGGCCGACACCCGGCTTCGGGCACGGCACCGGCGGATCGGGCGGACAGTCGACGCCGCGCGCCGACGGCATGCATGGCTGGCAGGTGTCGCCGCAGGCGAACAGCGGGATGGTCCTGGCCTCGCCGCCCAGGTTGTACTCGAGGATGACGCCGTAGGCGCTGCGCGGGTCGGCCTTGCCCAGCGACATGGCGAGCTGGGGCGAGAGCTCGACGAAGTCGACCCTGTCCCCGCCCGCGGGCCGCGTCCACAGCAGGTAGCGCGGGTCGTCGTCGCTCGCTTCCGCCGGGTTGCCTTCGACCGGCTTGGACTCTCCGCTGCTCGGGCTGCCCGTCCGCGGCGTGCAGCCGGTGCCGCCGCTCACCAGCAAGCACAACCCCAGCACACCCATCCACATGGACCGAGAACCGTCACACGCACGCATGTTCGTCTCCTCCTCACTTGCTAGCGAAGCTCGCCTACCCCGTACATCACGAACCAGCCCCAGGCAGACACCGGATCGCCGCGCCGGATGGCCTGACGCTGCGCCGCGGCCAGCGCGGCCACCGGCGCGGTCGCGCCGCCCTGCTCGTAGAATGCGCGCACGAAGCGTCGGGTCGGCTCGTCCTCGACGACGTGCAAGGTGCCCAGCACGGCGCGCGAGCGCGTGGCCAGGAAGGCCGCGGCCAGCGACGACCAGGGCAGATTTCCCACCGGGCTCGCCGACGCGCAGCTGGCCAGCACGACCAGGTCGCCGCGCAGGTCGAGCTCGAGCACGTCGGCGGCGCGCAGCTTGCCGTCGGCCAGCTGCACGTACGGTCCTTGCGCGTCGATACTGGAGTGCGCGCTGAACTGCAGCACCTGCCAGGCGCGCTGGCCGGGCAGCTGCGCGCGCGTCGCCGCCGCGCCCACGAAGGCGCGCCCGCCGTGCAGGCGCGACAGCTCGGCGACCTCGAGCGCGGCCCCGGGCAGATCGCCCTCGGGATCGCCCAGCCACAGGCGCGAGCTGGCGCCCGCGGGCACGAGCGCATGCATGGCCACCAGCGCGTCCAGGTCGGGTACCTGCGCCAGCGGGTGATCCTCGACGACGAAGCGACCGTGGCGGCGCAGCGCCGCGAAGGGCAGCTCGGCCAGCAGGGCCGACGGCACGACCACGAGCGGCGTGGGTGGCGCGGGCAGCCGGCGCGCGGGCAGGAGCGCGGCGGCCAGCGCCGTGGCCGCCGCGGGCTGGGCCGGATCGCTGGCCAGCGCGTCGACCAGCCGACGCAGCTCGGGCAGCGCCAGCGGACAGGCATCGACGACCCAGCGCGACCCTTGCAGCGAGATGATCCACAGACGCGTGGCGCCCTCGGCGTACATGACGATGCCGGCGCCGGCCAGACGCGTGGCCAGCTCGCGCGCGGGCAGCCGGGCCTGCGCATGGCCGCGCAGCTGCGTGGTCAGGCGCTCGAGCGCGCGCGTGCGCGAGATGGCGCGTGCGAGCGGCGCAGCACCCGCGTCCACGCCCGCGGGCGCCTCGCGCACGAATGCCCAGGGCTGCTGGCTCTCGACCAGCTCGACCAGCGCGTCGCCGTCGCCGGCCTGCGCCAGCACGTCGACGAGCAGCTGGGCGGGCCGCCGGCGCGCGCGCGCCAGCCAGCCGACCAGGCCGTCGAATGGCGTGCTGCGACGCAGCTCGTCGATCTCGGCCAGGGCGCGGCGCAGGTAGCGCGTGGCAGCGTCGCGATGGCCGCGCGCGATCTCGATCTCGCCCAGCGTGGTGTCGATCTGCAGGCGCTGGTCGGTGAGGTCGTCCATGGCCCACGCGGCCTCCAGGTCGACGACCGCCGCGTCGAGCCGACCTTCCAGGTGCGCCAGCTGCCCGCGCAGCATGCGCACCAGCGCGGGCGCGTGCACGCTGGGTGGCGCCTGGCCCGGCGCGTTCAAGGCGTCGAGGCCGGCGAGCGCGGCGTGCGCGCCTGCGGCGTCGTCGCGATCCAGCGCCAGCGACGCGACGTTGACCTGGATCTCCCAGGCCAGCTTGCGCTGCGTGGTCGCGTCGACGCGGCGCAGGGCGCTGGCGTAGTAGCTCTGCGCCACGTCCAGGCGGCCCGCCTGCTTGTGCACCAGGCCGTCGTCGGTGTCGAGGGTGGCCAGGGTGGCCGCCAGGTCGGGCGTGGTCAGCCGGCGCGCCTCGGCCAGGAGCTGCTCGGCGTCGCGCAGGTCGCCCACGTCGATGAGCACGGCCGCCGCCTTCATCAGCCCGGCGCAGCGGAACGCTGGATCGAGCGACGCCGACTCGTCGAGCAGGATCTGCGCCTGCTCCAGCGCGTCGCCGTAACGACCCGCGGCGCGCGCGTACGAGAACAACAGGCCCGCGGCCTGCGCCGCGTCGGCGTGCGCGCCGGCGTGCCGGTACGCCGCCAGCGCCGTGGCGAAGGCACGCTCGGCCTCGGCGTCACGGCCCGCCTTCTGCAAGATGTAGCCCTCGACCGAGGCCCGGTCACCATCGGCAGGCTGGTCGCGCAGCGCCTCGCCCAGCGCGAGCGCACGCGCGTCTTGGTCGAGCCGCCAGTAGGCGACCATGGCCCGGTTGGCCGAGGCGACGTCGCCCGACAGCTGCCACGCGGCGTCGCAGCTGGGCGCCGCGAACGACCAGCGCTCCTGGCTCGACGCGTGCGCGCACCACGTTGCCAGCGGCGCGTCCGGCCGCGTCGACGTTCGTTCGCACGCCAGCAGCGCCACGGCCATGCTCACGGCCATCCAGCCGACGACCACCCGCCCCACCACGCGGGCAACATGCCACCACTCGGGTCAGACTGCCAGTCCATAGCCCTCCATGAACGCGGCGCGCGCGTAGGCCTCGCTCACGTACGCGTGGCCACCGTCGCCCCATGCGCTGCCCCAGCTGTTGCGCACGATGAAGCGACCGTCGGCGCGGTAGCCGACGACGGCCACGGCCTGCGCGGGCGCGGCGGCGGCACCTTCGTGATGATCGAGCGCAGCGCGGGTCGCGCTCGCGTCTTGCCACGCGCGGTCCACGTGCAGCCAGGTCAGGATGGGGCCGAACCTGACCAGCCAGCGTCGCCACGCGGTGAAATCGTCGGCGCCCAGGCTGATGTACGTGGCGATCCGGTAGCGCGTCGCGCGCGCGAACAGCAGCCGGTTGGCCTCGCCTTCGGGCAGCCCGATGGCCTCGGACAGGTCGGCCTCGCGCACGCAACCGAAGCGCCGCGCCGCCTCCAGCACTGCACGCAGGCGGCGACGCGTGTGTCCCCACTCTCCCGTCAGGTCGGACGCCATCTCGAGGAATCCGGGCGAGAGCGGCTCATCGGTGCGCAGGCGGCCGGTCTCGACCAGGTGCCAGCGGATGACCGAGTCGGCCAGCGCCAGCGCCAGCGACGACGTGCTGCCCGCGGGCTGCTCGCGCACGGTCCACCAGCGCCGGCCGGCGCGCAGATCGCGCTCGCGCGGCAGTGTGGCTGGCCCACCCGTGGCGAGCGCCTGCACGGCGTCGCCGAAGGCGCAGATCTTGCGCGGGGCACGAAACGCCACCGCATTGAGGAGCACTGGAGCGCTGGTCATCGTCGCCTCCCGGGTCACGGAGACTGAGGCGACGCTGCCGGCGCGGCGTTACAGGAATTCTTCTACCAGCTGAACGGCTGGTCCACCTGGGGCAGCTTGCCGACCTCGATCACGCGCGGCTCCCACGAATCGGTGACCGCGTTGGTGCCCATGCTCCCGGCGTTGCTGCCGATGATCCACACGCGCTCGGGCGGCAGGCCGATGCCGAGGTAGGCGAACACGTCGGTGGTGGCGTTGCCGTAGGCCAGATCGATGATGAAGCCCTTGTCGAGCAGGCCGTGCAGGAAGTCCTTCTTGAACGTGCCCACGCCGCTTTCGGTGGGCAGCACCTGGCCCGCACTGTCGGTGACGTGCAACGGCCCGACCGCGAAGCCGAGGTTGGCCAGCCACTCGCGCGTCTTGAAGGTGAGCCCGGCCGGCCGCCCGGTCAGGAACACGACCACGTGGCCGAGCTTCTCGTGCGCGCGCGTCAGCTCGACCGCGCCTGGGTAAGCCTTGGGCACGTAGGCGCCATCGAGGATCTGCTGGAAGAGCTCGAAGTCGCTCGACGTCATGGTGCCGTCGATGTCGGTGATCGCGAGGTGCGTCCCGATCGGCAGCACCCACAGGTTCGCGGTGGTCGTCGAGGCGTCGCCGACGACGCGGAAGCGCGCCTCGTAGATGCCGACGGGCAGCGCGGCGGGCAGGTCGAAGGCGATGTGCCCGGACGAATCGGTGGTGGCCTGGCCGAGCTTCTGCCAGCTGCCCTTGCACTCGTCGACGAACACGTCGACCGGCTCGCCGTTGATGGCTACCGAGAGCGCGCCGTAGACAAAGAAACCCTCGAGCTTGGGCACCGTGCCGGCGACAGCAAGGACGTCCTGCGCGGAGTGGCTGGGCGCGCCCGCCAGCACGACCACCGCGCTCGACGAGCTGGTCCACGCGCCCGCGGGCTCGGGAGTGAACGGCAGGCCGGTGCAACGCTGGAAGACCGGCTCCGTCGAGGCATCCGGAGTGGACGCATCGATGTCACCCGCCCCAGGAGGCGCTCCGTCGTCGGAGCACGCGGCCGCCAGGGCCAGAACGAAGGCCAGGTACGCTGGTTGACGCATGGCGTCACATATACCACACCCCCGGGGGACAGGATCCTGGGTCGCAACATATCGTAATTGCATGGTATTTACGACCAAACGCGCATTTTGCTCGGTCGGAGCGAAATGCGCGTTCGCCGCCAGAAGCTTCATGAAGTCGCGCGGTTACGGGGGTAGATCCTGTCCCCTCGGAGGGAGCGTGGCGGGGCCTACTTGAAGGCCTGGTCGATGTCCTTCTCGAACTGGTCGAGGTCGCGGTTCACGTCGGCCTTGAACTCCTCCCAGTTGGCCTCGGTGCGGTCGCCGGCGCGGTCGAGCTTGGCCGCGGCCTGATCACGACGGACCTTGAGATCGGCGGCCGCCTGCTTGGACTTGGCGTCGCCCTTGGCCTGCAGCTCGGCGATCTTCGCGTCGATCTTGCTCAGACGCTCGCGCGCGGCGCGGTCGTACTCGGTGCGCGCCTGGGCGAGATCGATCTTGGCGGCGGCGAGCTCCTGCTTCTGCTTGTCGACGTCCTTCTGCTCGTCGCGGATGTCCTGGCGCTGCTCGTCGACGTTCTTCTCGGCTGCCTTGACCTTCTCGGCCTCGTCCTTCTTGCAGCCGATGGAGCCAACCAGGGCCAGTGACAGGACGGTGGACCAAAGGATCGTTCGCATAATGTATTCCTCCTGGTCGGCCTGCAGAGCAACCGCAGTGCCAGTCAGCGCGCGACACAAGTCGCCGATTTCACGCACCGTCCGACGGTGCGCGTGTGGCGTTCGCGCACGGCGTGTCAGCGAAGCACGTAGGGATCGCGCGCCACGCGCTAACTGGCATTGGTTCTGCATTCCTCAATCGCAAGACAATGGGCATCACGGTCAGAAAGATTGTGACTCTGCTGAAGCGCACCTATGCCGACTGGAGTGAGGACAAGGCCTCGCGTCTTGCAGCGGCACTCGCCTACTACACGGCGCTGTCGCTGGCGCCGCTCCTGGTCATCATCGTGGCCGTGCTCAGCCTGGTGTTCGGCGACCAGGCCGCACGCGGACAGCTGGTCACGCAGTTCGGCGGCCTGCTCGGCCAGCAAGGTGCGACGGTGGTCGAGTCGGTGCTGGCCAGCTCACGCGGCACGTCGAGCGGCGTGCTCGCGACCATCGTCGGCGTGATCGTGCTGCTCGTGGGCGCTTCGGGCGTCTTCGGCGAGCTGCAGGACGCGCTCAACACCATCTGGGAGGTCAAGCCCCGACCCGGGCGCGGCCTGCGCGGCGTCATCAAGGATCGCTTCTTCTCCTTCACCATGGTGATGGGCGTGGCCTTCCTGCTGCTGGTCTCGCTGGTCATCACCGCGGCGCTGACCGCGCTCGGCTCGCTGTTCGGCGGGTCATTCGGGGCACTGCCCATCCTGTGGCAGGCCATCAATCAGATCGTGTCGTTCGCGGTCACGACTGGCATCTTCGCGCTCATCTTCAAGGTCGTGCCCGACGTGAAGATTCCCTGGCGCGACGTCTGGGTGGGCGCGCTCACCACCGCGGCCCTGTTCACCCTGGGCAAGTACCTCATCGGCTTGTACCTCGGCCGCGGCACGGCCACCTCGGCCTACGGCGCCGCCGGCTCGCTGGTGGCCATGCTCATCTGGGTCTACTACTCGGCGCAGATCCTCTTCTTCGGCGCCGAGCTGACCCAGGTCTACGCCACGCTGCACGGCTCGCGCGTCGTGCCCACGGCCAACGCCGTGCCCATGACCGACGAGGCGCGCGCGCAGGAGGGCCTCGGGCAGCCCGTGGCGCACTAGCCGACTCGCGCCACCGCGGCATACTCCGGCCATGGGCTTTCACGTCGCGTCCACGTGCATCGCCTGCGACACCTGCCGACAGCTCGCGCCCGCCACCTTCGGCGGCGGCGAGGACGACCTCGCCCACGTGCGTGTGCAGCCCGCCGACGAGGCCGCGCGCGCGCGCGCCCTGCTCGCGCTGGTCTCCTGCCCGGTCGCCGCCATCGCCGCCGACGACGTCCCCGCCGCCGCGGTGCGCGCGGCCGCACACGCGCTGCCCGAGCCGGTCGTGCCGGGCATCTTCGCCTGCGGCTGGGCCTCGAAGCACTCGTACGGCGCGTCGTCGTGGCTCATCGTGCGTCCTGAAGGCAACGTCCTGGTCGACTCGCCGCGCGCCGCCCGGCCGCTCCTGGCCCGCCTGCGTGCCCTCGGTGGCGTGCGCTACATGTTCCTGACCCATCGCGACGACGTCGCCGAGCACGCCCTGTTCGCGCGCGAGCTGGGCGCGCAGCGCATCGTCCACGAGGCCGACGCCGCTGCGGTCCCGGGCGCCGAGATCGTGCTGCGCGGGCGCGAGCCCAGCCGCCTGGCCGACGATCTCGTCGCCATCCCGGTGCCCGGTCACACGCGCGGCTCGACGGCGCTCTTGTGGCGCGATACCTCGCTGTTCACCGGCGATCACCTGTGGTGGACCGACGAGCCGCCCGGGCTCGAGATGGGCCGGCACGTGTGCTGGTACTCCTGGCGCGAGCAGGTGGCCTCGCTCGCGCGCCTGCGCGAGCACCGCTTCGTGCATGTGCTGCCTGGTCACGGTCGTCGCTGGCTGGCGCCCTCCCAGGCCGTCATGCGCGCCGCGCTCGACGCCGCGCTCGCCCGCGCCTCTTGACGAGTCGCGCGCTCGACGCCAAAGAGGCAAGGAGAGGAGAGACAGCTGCCATGCCAGAAAAGCAAACCATCGAGCGCGCCCGACGCGACGCCCGCGAAGGCAAGTCGGCCTCGACGCAGGCGGGCGAGTTCGTGCGCGAGGAGATCCACCACGTGCGCGAAGGCAAGCACGGCGCTCGCTCGGCCAAGCAAGCCATTGCCATCGGCCTGTCCAAGGCGCGCCGCGCCGGCGTCAAGCTGCCCGCGCCGGCCAAGGGCACGGCCTCGCGGTCGACGCGCAAGAAGGCGGCCAGCGATCTGCGCGCCGGCCAGCATCCGCGCCACAAGACCAGCGCCACGCGCACCCGCGCCCGTGCGGCGACCAAGGCGCTCGAGAAGGAGCCACGCCAGGCAGCGAGCAAGAAGGCGCTGTCGCGGCATGCCCGGCAGACCGCGCGCGGCCGCAGCAGCCGGCGCACCAAGAGCAGCAAGCGGTAGCTGTTCGCGGCACGCGCGCCAGCTGCGGTAGTGTCCTCCGCCATGACCTCTCTGCAGCGGCGCCTGGGCCGCATCGACGCCCTCGCCATCTCCCTGGGCGGAGTGATCGGCGTGGGCGTCTTTCGCTCCACCGGCGTGGTCCTGCGCGGCGCAGGCGGCGTCGGCGGCGCGACGCTCATCTGGATCGTCTGCGGCATCGTCTGCCTGAGCGGCGCCCTGCTCTACGCCGATCTCAGCGGTCGCGTGCCCGAGGCGGGCGGGCCCTACGCCTATGTGCGGGTCGCCTTCGGTCGTCCCACCGCGTTCGTGTTCGGCTGGATGAATGCCGCGGTCGCCATTCCGGCGCGCCAGGCGGCGGGCATGGCCGTCATCGGCGACGTGCTGGGCGCCTGGCTGCCGGTCACGCCGCGCGTGCTCGCGATCGGAGTCGTGCTGCTGCTCTTCGGCCTCAACCTGCTGGGCGTGCGCGCCGGTGCGCTGGCGCAGCGCGTGTTCACCAGCGCCAAGCTGGCGACCATATTGCTCGTCATCGCCCTGGCCATGGCGCTGGCGAGCGCAGGCGGCCACGCGGCCAGCGCGGCGGCCGCGCTGCCACCGGTGTCGTTCGCGGTCGCGGTGAGCGGCGCCTGGTACGCGTACCTCGGCTGGCAGGACACCGTGCTGCTGGCCGAGGAGCTGCACCACCCGCGCCGCGATTTGCCCGTGGTGCTCGTCGGCACGGTGGTGACGGTGCTGGTGTTGTACACGGGCATCCACCTGGCGGTGTACTTCGGCCTGCACGGCGACGCGGTCGCCTACGGCAAGCTGCCCGCGCTCGATGTGGCCGAGCGCGCGCTCGGCGGCGTCGGCACGGGCCTCCTGAGCGCGCTCATGCTGTCGTCCATGTTCGGCGGCCAGGCCGAGGGCATGATGGTGCGCCCGCGCATGGCCATGGCGCTCGCGCGTGACGGCCTCGCGCCCGCGCCGATGGCCCAGGTCAGCAAGGTCGGCACGCCCTACGGCGCGCTCGTCTTCCACGTCGCCATCGTGCTCGCGCTGGTGGCCACGGGATCGTTCACCGAGCTCCTGCCGCTCCTGGCCTTCGCCCAGGGCGTGCTCGGCATCCTCGAGACCGCGAGCTACTTCGTGGTGCGCAAGGCGCGCCCCGAGCTGCCCACCATGCGCTTTCATCCGTGGGCGCCTCTCGCCTTCATCGTCACCAACGTGGCCCTGTGCGTGATCACCGCGTGGGCCGATCCGCTGCGCGCCGGGCTGGCGGTGGCGCTGATTGCGCTCGTCGGAGTCGTGTACGCCGTCGTGGTTCGTCGCTAAGGTGGGACACATGCCGTCACCGTCCTGGGCCAACCCTGCCTTCGTCGCGCTGCGCTGCTTCGCCTGCGAGACCTCCCACGATCCATTCGTCGCGCAGTGGGTGTGCCGCTCGTGCGGGCTGCCCTTGCGCGTCGACTACGATCTGTCGCGTGCGCCGCTGGCGCCGTCGCAGCTCGTGGGCCGTGCGTCGTCGCTGTGGCGCTACCACGAGGTCCTGCCCATTCGCCCCGAGGCTGCCACCAGCCTGGTCGAGGGCTGGACGCCGCTCGTCGCCGCGCACGATCACCTGCTGGTCAAGGACGAGTCGCGCAACCCGACCGGCTCGTTCAAGGCACGCGGCCTGGCGCTCGCGGTGTCGCTGGCCAAGGTGCTGGGCGCACGCGTGCTGGCCGCGCCGTCGGCAGGCAACGCCGCGGGCGCGCTCGCTGCCTACGGCGCCGCGGCTCGCCTGCCCGTGGTCGTCGCCATGCCCGAGGACACCCCGCGCGCCTTCGTCGAGGAATGTCGCCACTACGGCGCCGAGGTCCACCTGACGCCAGGCACCATTGCCGACGCCGGCAAGTGGCTCAAGGCCAATGGGCCGCAGGATGCCTACGACGTCTCGACGCTGAAGGAGCCGTATCGAATCGAAGGCAAGAAGACCATGGCCTACGAGCTCCACGAGCAGCTCGGCGGCGACCTGCCCGACGTGATCCTCTACCCGACCGGCGGTGGCACCGGTCTCATCGGCATGTGGAAAGCATTCTCCGAGATGCGCGCCCTCGGCTGGCCGTTGCCGCGCATCCCGCGCCTGGTCTCGGTACAGATGGACGGCTGCGCACCCGTCGCGAGCGCCTTCGCCGCGGGCGCCGACGTGACCGTGCCGTGGGAGAACGCGCGCACCAAGGTATGGGGCCTGCGCGTGCCCTCGCCCATCGGCGGCTTCCTTTGTTTGCGCGCGGTGCGCGAGACCGCCGGCGTCGCCGTCACCGTCAGCGAAGGCGCCGCCCTCTCCGCCACCCAGCGCCTCGCCGCGCGCACCGGCCTCGACATCTGCCCCGAGGGCGGCGCCGGCTACGCCGCCTTCGAAGAGCTACGCGCCCTCGGCACCATCGGCCCCGACGAGCGCGTCGTCCTGTTCAACACCGGCACCGGCCTCAAGTACCGCTAGCCCGTCCCTGCGAACTGCTCCGCAACGTCACGATCTCCTTGACAGTTGGGTCGATATTCCTAGAATGCCCTCCGCATCGTCTTCCGACATAGCTCAGTTGGTAGAGCAGCGGACTGTTAATCCGCGGGTCGTAGGTTCGAGTCCTACTGTCGGAGCCTGAAGTACAAGCCAGCGAACTCGCTGGCTTTTTTATTTAACACACCAAGTAACCGTACAACCGCGGAACTTGGCAGGTTTTTGAAGAGGCAGCTCTCTGACGCCGAGAATCACCGGCAAGAGAGTTCGTAGCAGCGGCTACACTTGGCCCCTCGTTCTTCGTCTTAGAAGCGAAGATTGGGTCAAGAAAGGTGCCCCTCTGTGACCCGCGGATTAACACAACGCGCGTAGCGTGGTTGTGACCAGTCAGTCATTCTTTCGGGCCCAGTCGCGAGAGAATTTCGGGAGAACACCTGGGAGAACCAGGTGTTGTGCGGCTTTCGAAAAGCTCGTTCAATTCGTTCGCCGTGGCTACTGATTGGTCGATTGGGGCCGCCTGGCGAACTCTGACGTGGCTTTGACTCTGACAGTTCCCGTTCGTGGCGTTACGAAGAGTCGTCGATTCTTACCGTATCCCTGGCCGCCCTCTCGGCTCCACCCGCCGCTCCTGCACCCGCCACACGCCACTATCCAAGCGCAAGGCGGTAGGCGGGCAGGACCCGCGTGTCAGGTCCTTCTGGCAGGATGGCCGCATAGCCATGAGCATGGACCCGGAGGAGCAGGTACGCCGGTTTGTCGCCGCGAATCTGCGCGCTGCGGAGCGGCAGCTTCGCGCCCGGCGCGGCGAGCTGGTGGACCTCGAGATCGCGATCGCGGACGCCCTCGCAGCCGCCAAGGACAAGTTGGGTAAGACGTGGGCGCAGCTGCGCGAGCGGCACCGCACGGTGGTCCAGCAAGTACCCCGTCGTCGTGCCCGCGGAGCTGCAGTGCGCGGCCGACAAGGCGGTCGTGCGCATGGCATCCAGGCCACGCTGGAGCAGGCCGCGCTGGAGTGGCTTTCGACCGAGCTGGACCTCGACGACTTCCACCGCGCCGTGCTGGGCGTCATCGAGCCGCCCGATGACAGCGCGCTGCACCTGGCGACGTAGATGCCAGGCAAGAAGAGCACGCCAGCCCATCCCCGCGACCTCAACGTCGGCATGAAGGCCGTGCGCTACGAGGTGGTCACCCTCCTCGGACAGATGAAGCGACTCAGTGAGCTGCAGACGCTCAAGAAGGCTGGCCAGGATCACGACGCGATCGCGCTCAACAGCCTGATCGAATCCGCGCTCTTGCACCTGCGCGCGTTGCGGGACTTCGGTAGAACGGCCAGCGGCCGATGAGGGTCGGTCTAGGATACGCTGCGCCGGCAAGCAAACCATTCCCGGAGGCCTGGCGTGGGACGACGGTCATACGTTCGGATAGTTTTGGAACCGATGACGATGGAGGAGGTGCGCGAGATCGCGCAACGGTTTGACCTTCCGGGAGCACGCAGCAAGGACGAACTCTGTTCGCGCATCGTCGGCCACTTTCGCGGGGATCTCAGGCGTCTTCTGGCAAAGGGCCCGTTCACGCGCGACTGGTGGAACGACCTCGTCGAAAACTCCTTTGGCGGACAGCGCCGACGCTCGTTCGAAGAGATCGGGGACGAGATCGTCCTTTGTGTCCTGCTTGGAGAGTATCGTGACGCGACCGTCGGCGACGTTCGAGAGAATCACGATGCACTGCGCAGTATCGCGGGCGAGATGGGTATCCCTCAGCGTAGTCTCGCCGCCATCTTGGATAGGTACCACGGCAACCTCGGCATTGCCGGCATCGTCACCGAGATACTCGATAAGGTTGGGGACTCCGAGCCGAGTCCCGAGGAGGCGACAAGCGATCCCGCCTCTCGCGCGCCCTCGCGAAGCTCGGACACAAGCACTCCCAGAAGCGCTCCTCGGCAAGCACCGAGGCTACCCAAGGGGGCACTGTTGTGCGGGCGCTGGGAGGTTGTGACCCACCTCGGTTCTGGAGGATTCGGTAGTGCGTTCGAGGTCCGAGATCGACGGGATGAGTCGGCGGACATGATGGTGGCTAAGATCCCCCACGACGAAGAGGCACTCGCCTTGCTTCGGAGGGAATTCGGCAAGGTGCGCGGCGTTAGTCACCAGAACATCTGCTCGTACCGGCACAGCGATGAGGACCGTCAATACGGCTACTTCGTGCTCATGGACCATGGCGGCAGGTCCTTGGAGACTCGTCACGCTGGCGAGGCCGCGCCCATCGGCGAGGCAGTCAGAATCGTTCGTGAGGCCGCCCGCGGCATTGACTACTTGCACGAGCAGGACGTCGTTCACGGCGACGTGAACCCCGGCAATATCCTGATCGACGCACGCGGACGGGTTCGCGTGACTGACTTTGGCGTATCGGCGAGCCTGGCAACCGTCATGGCCACGCGTGGTCTTACCCGGATGGGTACCGAGTTGGTCGGTCTCCACGAGACCTTCTCTGCTCCGGAAGTACTGCGCCGAAAGCCTCCTCGTCGGGGCTCCGATCAATACAGCCTGTGTCTTGTCTTCTGCGCGATTCTTGTCGGGGTACGGAACTATGAGCAGCCAGAGGCAGTCTTTTCAGTTCTCTCACCAGCGCAGCGCAGTGCCGTAAGACGGGCACTGACAGAGGTTGTTTCTGACAGATTTGACTCCTGCTCGTCGTTCGCACAGGCGCTTCGGTCATGACTGGGCGAGGTGACGAGCGGGCAATCCTGGTTGCCTATAGGGACCTTCTTGTTCGACTCGACAAGGAAGTGGCCAGAGCCGAGGCCGGGACCGCTGCAATTGGAGGGCTAACGAAAGCGGGCGTACTCTTGGAGAGCCTCCTCCGCGAGGTCGCCGCGTTTCTTGGCCTCCGCGTGGATTCGCGGAAGGCAACTATCGGCGACTTGGCCGTCGTTATCGTCCAACAGGGCCGGGCACCCAGTGGCTCAACCTTTGTCGACGATTGCATCAAGGAGCTCAGAAAACCTCGCAACAGGTTCGACCGAATGCGCGCGCTTCGCAACGCGAACGCGCACGATGGCGGATTGCCCGATCTCAATGCGGCAAAGCAGACCATGCAATCCCTGGCTGGATTTCTCAGGTCGGTGGGCCCTAGGTCATGACTACTCTCGATGATCCGTGGCACCTCCGCAACTGAGGGTAACCGGAGATCTCGGCCGCCTCGACTTGAACGTAGTCAGAAGGCGACGTGTTCGTGAATGAGCCAGCCGATGGCTTCTTCGAGTGGGGGCTGACGGGAGCGAAAACGAAGTTGTCACCGCCGACGTGGTCCCACGCTACCGATGACGGGGTGCTCCTGTTGGCGGGGCCCCGGAACCCCGCCGTGGCCGCATTTAGCTTAGAAGGTCCCACGCTATGCCAGCCACCCGCGGACCAATTCCTCGCACGGTTCGCAGCAGCTTGGTGAACTTCGCCTCATCGCCATGAGAGATCGCGTCTTCTAGGGCGTCGAGTTCGCCGGTCGCGACCCTTGTCATCAGGGCCTGAAGGCGCTCTGCCAACATACCAGTCAAATAGCCACGATCATAGCCTGCCTCCGCTAATCGTACTGTGATGGACCCTATATCCATTGCGGCCACGTCGAGAGGCTGAAGAAGAAGTGCACTGCGCAACGATGGGACTACAGCTTGAACCCGCGCTACCGGATAGCTATTTACCGCCAGCAGAGCCGCAACGAGACCTTCGATGATAGGATCAGACAGCGCCACCCGCTCTCTCCTTGGCTACGAGCCTAGCACTTCCGGATCAATCTTCGCCCTACCTCAAACGGTACGTTGGTGGTCATGAGCAGACCCCTGGCGTCGGGGCACCACGAGACGCGCCTGGAAGGGCGCATCAGTCGGGACGAAGCTCCCGACTCAGGTCTACGACAACACGATCGCGACGCTGGGTCCCGGCGCACGCCTAACCTGGTCACTGGAAGCAAGCGGCGGTGAAGGCCCCGTCGCCGTAAAGGTCCAGAGAAATGGTACCCTGATGCGATCCTGGTCGGCTGAGCTAGTTAGGCTGATGCGATCCTAGTCGGCTAAGTTAGAAGGAGCAGCGTGTAGATGAGCCCGAAGCGACGAGCCCTAGCAGCATTGAAGAAGGCCGACCTACTCACCGTCGGCCGCGCGTTTGATCTCGACGTTAGCGCCCAGATGAGCGTGGGTGACGTGTTGGAGCGGATCGCCAGCAGCAAGCAAGCGACGCTCGATGCGATCCTTCCGACGCTCTCGCTCGGCAACCTCAAGACAATCTGCAAGGCGCTTGAGTTGCCCACCGCAGGCAACGTCAAGCAGATGCTGGTCGAACGGATCATCGTGGCGTCTGGGGGAACGAGCCAGCCGAGGACGACCGACGGCGTTGGTAACGGATCAGTGAGGGGCAAGCGCTCCACGAGCCCGCCGAAGAC
>OBEQ010442706.1_pt1 | contig 29491 bp, 28 predicted proteins | sample 1670901 | NCBI WGS metagenome assembly OBEQ01 (sample SAMEA104232315, study PRJEB22302) | groundwater metagenome | biome: forest; feature: aquifer; material: groundwater | place: USA | collected 2011-08-07 | depth 5.4 m
ACGCTTTTCTTTAACATTAGTTTTAGTGTTCCAAAAAATATAAAGCGAAATTCCCATCAATAAGTAAAGCAAAGTCCAGACAGGTCCAAAAACCCAATTTGGGGGACTAAAAAATGGCTTATTTAAAGTTACGTACCAAGTGTCAATCGCCCCAGTTGTAAAAGCCGAACCTATTGCGGCAGCCAAGAAGCAAACGCCAATACTAAAAAACAGGGGAATAATTTTTAATTTGGTCATATTTTTATTATAGCAAATATGTAACTTCGGAAAAACTTAAGAATGTTTGCGATAGAAACGGTCTAGAACCGTTATGTCATTATAACTAGCAATTTTGGGTCTTTTAACTGCAGAATAACTCAAAATTCTAATATTTAACCCAGTTTTCATAAATATTAGTGAAATTTCAGGGTGTTTAGTGGGTTGAATAGAACATTTAGGGTTATAGTCCGTATTTGCTGCGGGACTTGGATTCGGACCAAGATAAATAACTTCAGAGGCTATTGTCCTACCATTAGACGATCCCGCAATGAATCTGATTATACCAATTTTTCCCCACAAAAAAACTCGCACATGGCGAGTTTTCTTGAAAACCTACTTTGCAGTAAGCTCATGTATTATGTCAATTGTAAGATAAACAGTCAATTCGATCAAAATATATCATAACTATTCATATTTCCCAAAAGTTGATTGTTAGTGGTATTATTAATTAATGGGCATAATAATTAACTGGTTAGTTAGCACCGCAGCAATACTTATTTCAGCTTATATTTTACCTGGTGTACATATTTCTGGTTTTTCAACTGCTTTGGTAGTGGCAGTTGTATTGGGTATTATTAATGCTGTAATCAAGCCTATTTTAATTATATTAACTTTACCAATAAATATCTTAACTCTGGGACTTTTTACTTTAGTTATAAATGCTTTAATTATTATCCTGACTGCAGATTTAGTTCCTGGATTTAAAGTAGATGGGTTTTTATGGGCACTACTTTTTAGTATAGTTTTATCACTTGTTAACTCATTCCTTCATAATTTAAGTAAATAAGCATTAAACTAGCCTAATTAAGAATTTCTTTTATCCCCTCTCTAAAAGCAGCTCCAGCTAAAAATAAAGCTAAGGCTTGATCTGTCCACCACCAACCAAAAAGAGCATTAAAAAGAAGTCCTACTAATACAGTTGTTGAAAGCATAGCATCAATCAGGGTAAATTTGGCATCTGCTAAAACTGTTGAGCTTTTTAATTTAGTACCTACAATCCTTTTTCCAATTCCCAAAGATAGCATAATTAAAGCAGTGATAGCCATTAAAGCTACCCCTAAAAAAGATCTTTCAGCATGATGTCCTGCAAATAAACTTCTTGATGCATCAAAGAAAATATAAGCAGATACTACCAAATAAGCATACCCAATCATTTTTAATGCTTTCTTCTCCCTTCCCTTACCTGCGCCTGTTAATTCCCAAACCACCACTGAGGAGGCAAATACCTCTACACTTGATTCCAGCCCATAAGCAAATAAGGAAACTGAACCAGTCATTACTGCAACCAGTACAGAAGATATTCCTTCAAAAATATTCCAGGCAATGGTTAAATATTCCAAAAGAAGAGCTTTTTTAAAAAGAGGATTATTAGATAGGTTACTCACGGTTGTAAGCTTTTAAAGCCTCTGAGATTATTTTAATACAAACAGTCAAATCTTTAACTTGTAATACATAGGCAATTCTAACCTGATTTAATCCTTGGTTTTTTGTGGCATAAAATCCAGCTCCTGGGGCCAGCATAACTGTTTCATTATTTAATCTAAATTTGGTAAGTAAAAATATAGCAAAGTCTTCAGCATTTTTAACTGGTAAAGACACCATGGTATAAAAAGCTCCTTCAGGTTTGGCTAGAAATACTCCTTGAATTTTGGATAAGCCGGAGTAAATCACATCTCTTCTTTTTTCATATTCTTTAATTACTTTATCTGTATAGGATTTGGGGACTTTAGTTAACTTGGCAGCCATTAATTGATCAATTAACCCAGCAGATAATCTGCTTTGGGCAATTTTGGTGACATTACTAATAATTTCTTTATTCAAAGAGGCTAAAATCCCAATTCTGGCTCCACATAAACTAAATCTTTTAGACAAACTGTCCAGTAAAATTATTTGATTTGGGATTTGTTCTAAAAACTCTAAAGCTGAAACTTGTTTTTTACCATCAAAAGCAAATTCTCTGTATACCTCATCCGAGATTAAAAATAGCTTCTTTTCTTTGGCAATAGAAACCAGCATCTGCATTTCTTTTTTATTATAGATTGCACCTGTAGGATTATTGGGGGAACAAAATAAAATTGCTTTAGTTTTTGAAGTAATCTTTTTTTCTATTTCTTTTTTATCAGGTAAATGAAACCCCTTTTCAATTGAGGTAGGAACAGGAACTAATTTCACTCCCACCAAATGAGCACAAGATGAATAGTTACTGTAAAAAGGCTCAAATACTATAATCTCATCCCCAGGGTTGGCAACTGCAAAAAAAGACATAACAACGCCTTCAGATCCTCCGACTGTAATTAAAATATCCTCTTCCTTAATGCTTTTAAACCCTAGCTTTTGATAATAACTGGTCAGAGATTTAAGTAATTCCGGTTCACCAGAGGACTGAGCATACCTGATAGTTTCCAGATTCCAATTCTTTAAAACATCCAGCATAACTTTGGGAGTTTTAATATCCGGGTCACCAATGTTTAAATGATAAACCTTTATTCCCTCCTTTTTAGCTGCTACAGCATATGGAGTAAGTTTTCTGACAGCAGAGATAGGCAGATCCTGAATTCTTTGAGAAACCATACTTTGATATTATCTAGGAAACTTACGAAGAGCAAGTCCGGTACCTACTGCTGAGGCTGAAATTACTACAACCAGTCCAAATGGAAAACCAGTTCTAGGCAAAGTTTGAGCTGATCCTTGAGACCTATTGGCAATTGTATTATAAGCAGAGGGAGTAGCGCTTTTTTGAGGCTGAGGTGACATAGTCACAATAGGTACTACTACTTTACTAGTCTGTGTACCTTGGGTTTGGATGTTGTTATTTTTATTCCCAGAAAGTCCGCCTGTGAGTAAAAAGTATATCACAGCTAAAATTGCTAAAATTAATCCCACAACTACTATTCTCAACCACCTAGGATCATCCATGGCCCGAATATTACCATAATCCTATAACAAAAACAAGAGTAATAGTGCTTAATTATCTTTCAATTACAGCTTTAATAACCATTTAATCCAATAGGCATTACTAAAAGCACAACCTTCTCCCTTTTTACATGAACGGGTCACAATAACAGGCTCTTCTAAGGTTAGGTCAGCTAAAGCTTGAGAGTTGTTAATTTTAATCTGCTGACTTTGCAACTTTCCATCTGTTCCCCCTTCTACCCAAACTTCACCAGCATCTTCATCTTTAACCTCAATGTAGGAAGATAAATCTATTTTTCTAGCATTTGTGACAGTAATTAGGTAATTACCATCATCTCCTGTAGAAGTTGATAAGGTAGTGGAATTAGGCAGTTTTAGGTAAACAATTGCTTCTTTAGGTATTTCATTATTTTTCTTCTTTATCTTTCCAAAGGTTAGGATGGGTAAAGAAGGGGTTTCCTCTGTTACAGGAGCTGTTTGTTGCTCAAAATTATTCTGCCCCAAACCAAATACCTGACCTGCTGAGGAGATTTTGAATAAATAATTTTGTTTTGGGGAAAGATCTTTCAAAACCACAAAATGAGTAACTCTTGCTTTAGATCCTTCTCCTCTGTCATCATAGGCTGATTTGTTAAGTGATAGGTCTTCTGAATATTTTACAAATCCAATAGTTTCATTGTCTGTTACCCAGGAAACAGTAAAAGAACTGTCAGAAATATTACTGATAGTAACACTCTTTGGGGATATATCAGGAGCTGCTTTAGAAAAAAGACTGGTATTTTGCAACACTAAATAAACTGAGAAGATAATCCCTACAATCAGTAAGATACTAATAACTAGTCTATGCATTAAAGTTCAAACTCCCCTTCCTTTTCCAAACGTATCAGATAACCTTTGTTGTTTTCAAGCAGAAAGTCTTTACCATATTTTTGTTCTTGTTTTTTAACTAATGTATCCCAAAGGCTCAACTGCCACCTGGAGACAGCATCTGATCCTCCATTTTTAGTATTAATTTCATCAATAATTTCTGATGCTTTATATATCTTTTTTGTTTTAGGTAATCCTACAGCATTCCAACCAGAGGTAAGTTTGGTTTTTAAAGGGGCTACTAATTCCTGACCTCCATATTTATACACAATTGGTTTTAATACCTTCACAAAATATGCTTTACCTACTTCAATTGTAAAGTCATCTCCTGAATAATCATTATCTCCTCTTTTAACATATGATGTCCATGATCCATCTGAAAGTGTTGAAACAGTTGTAGCATAACCACCTTGTTTGGCAATTTCAGTAAGTAAAGCTGATGCATTTAAAGCTTTGTCTGGCAAAGCAGATAAGGTAACTAGATTCCAACCAGGATCTAGAAAAATTATATGTTCTTTATCTACTTTGGTAAGGGTAACAGTAACGCCTCCCCAAGGTACAGCTTTTTCATTATCATCCAAATTACTATTGTTATTTTTGTCATAAAAAGTCACAATTTTCAGTTTTGCTGGATTATCTCCTGTTTGGTTTTTCACCACATCGTCTGAATTATTTAAATATGTTACCTCTGTATTTCCTTGATTTATTCCAATTGTCAAAACCTTTGACTGGTTTGCTTTAATTATTAGATTATTTGAAGTTTGTATGGTTGCTCCTGGAACAGCTGCAACATTGATATCATAAGTGGCTGGATCAATTTCAAATTCTACTGTCCCATCTGGACCAGTGCTAACAATAATCTCATTTTGATATTTGGACCCATGAGCTGTTAATTTCATATTATTTAACAGTTTACTTTTAATTTCATCGCTGGTTATTTTTCCTCCTTGGCTCAGTTCTTGTTTAATATCTAACATAGTTTCCTTTGTTGCTTTAGCTGTCTGGGTAATCACTCCAACAGTAGCTTGACTGTCAACTTGATTTGATTCTTGAGCAAAAACTGTCGGTTGGAAAAAATCACTTATTAATCCCCAAAATCCTCTACTGGTATGTGAGGCTAATGGATTTGATAAATTATTCGGTATCTTGAAAGATTGTCTAGGACGCACTACTCTCCTCACTGCATCACGTAAACCTTCATTCCTGGTTATTTTACTTAGTGCTTCAGTATCTCCAGCTTCGTATTTATTTATAAGATCTTTCAGTGTTGCTGGTGAATAGAATTGTTGGCTACCTTGAACACCCCCACGGCTGTCTATAATTTGGAACAAATCTCTCTTATTTACTGCTTGATTAATTGTAACAACCCTATTTATGATCTGTGTAGGTCGTGGGTCTACCCATTTTCCCTCAACAAGTGCAGATGCATTTTCCTGCTTTACAGCTGGAGGGAGTATCAATTTCCCGGAACTTCCTCCGCTAGGTCCACTACCTACAGCTCCTTGAGCTGGTAATTTTCGCAGATCCATCACTACCACTGAAGTATCATCTACTTTTTTGTTCCCTAATCCTGACAAAACTTTTTTCTTAGCTGAATCCACTATTAATTGGGCAAACTTCTGAGGATCCCCTGCTGCTTCAACTACTATCCTTTTCATTAATACTGGATCATTTAAAACATTAAAATCAACTACAGCATCTGAACCAGCTACAAAATAAAGATCTCCCTCTTTAACAGGTATAATTCCTTCTCTGACTGTATATCCTGGAACACCTGTCGGGGATACTATTACTCTACTTGCATTTATAGTAGCACCAGGGTTTGAAGTATCCCGAGGACCTGGTGCATAACCACTTTTGACAAATCTTACTTGACCATCAGCAGTAACTATTACATGATCTATATCCCCAACTGCAGACATTACAATATTCCTACTGTCTCCTGTCTCAACATATTTTGCAACACTAAATGTGGTTTGTCCTGTTCCTCCTGCCTCTGCAATGGCTTTAGGTGCTCCTGTATGAACAATATCATGTAGTTGCACTAAAACTTCATTCGGGTCAGAATCGATAGGTATTCTGTCTAAACGCCCACTGGCATAGTTAACTGCAGGCCTAGAAGCTGTGTAACCTCCCCCTCCACCAGAAACTCCATCCCCAATTGCTAGATTACCACTCTCATTGCCTAATATTACTGCATCATCATTAATATATGGCTTTCCTGTTTTAGGATCTATTCGAGTAGGATCAATTTGACTCTTTCCTAAGCTAAAAGACCTAACCCGGCATTTTCTCACCGTAGAAGCTCCTAAAACATTTGCTTGGTACTTACTTACTTCCTGAGTCGGGTTATAGGAAATTCCTAAAACTCCTGAGGCATCCAAAACACAATCTACTACTCCATCTTCTGCCTGACTCCAAACTGGCTTACCTCCTTTTAAGATATCCTCAATAAGGTTGCCAGCTACAGTTTTTACTTTAGGGGCGACAACTCTAGCACCAGCTACTGCCAAATCCTGCACAGCCTCCCGAGCTGGTCCACCAGCTAAATTTAAGGCTGTTGTAGCAGCTAATTCATATGCAGCATCAGCATCTCTTCTTGCCAGGTTTACTTGCTGTTTGTAATATTCATCAAGTTTTTCTCTGGTATCTCCCGATGCATTTACAAAGTTTTGAATATCTGATGGTGTTGCTCCCCAGTATTTTAAAACATTAGCCCGGATTGAATTAGCAGCTAAAGCTTCTTCAACACTATGGTAAGTACCGTTTAATATTTCTGCTTTGATTTCAGTCTCATATGTTAAAACTGCTGCATCTCCTGTATGGTCGTAACCTGTTGCAGGATTAGCCAGGAAACTGTCAGCAATTGCATTCCGGGCTGGTTCTAAGCTGGCTGCATCTCTATTAATTTCATCAATCTTATTTTTAATTGAGGCATAACCAAAAGTCGCAAGATCTGCTGCCACCTCAAGATGATTCACAAAGAAGTTAGTCACATTTAACCCAATTCCTGCAGGAGTAAATCCTAGGTTTGCGCGGTTAGCAAGATCTGTTGATGCATTTAAATTATCTTTAGCCTGCTGAAGACCAATACTGATAGTAAAGTTTGCAAAGGTTCCTTGAAGGTTAATTCCAAAAGCTTTATGTTCATCCCCTAATTTTGTAAAAGCTTGATCAGGTGAAGTTTGAGGTGGGATATTCCAAACTTGGGCTAAAGCTTCAGCCTTTTTATCATCAGGAGCATTGATATATTCATCAATCTCTTTGCTTCTTGCAGTTGCAGCTTGATCAAAGGAAGTATTGGCCTCAGCTAGCTTTTTATCTAATCTATCTTCATCTGCTCTTTGCCTTCTATCCTTAATAGTTTCAAAAGCACTTGAGACGACATTACCTGAAGAATTGGACAGATCCTCACCAAATCCTAAAGCTGCAGCTGGTACTTGGGCAACATTTTGAGCTAACCCTCCTTGTTGTGGAGTTAATTCTGCTCTGACCTCAGAGTAAGCATTATCATAATCTCTTTGGTAAGATGATCCTTGATAATTATAATTATTGACTGCTGCTTGTTGAGTTGAAGGATCATCTACCAACGGAGGTGGGTTAACTGATGCAAATGACTGTGGTGTTGGAGCAGGATGAACTTCTTCATATGCTACTTCTTGTTGTCTTTCAGGTTCTACCCAAGAAGGAGTATAAGTAGGTTGTGGAGCTTCTACTTGAGGCTCAGATGCTGGAGGCGGTGGAGCTGGATGGGTTTCTTCATATGGTATCTCTTGTTGATATTGAGGAGTTGGATATGCTGGTGGTTCTGCTGCTGGAGGTGGATTGTAAACCTCTTCATATGGAACTTCTTGTTGTTGAGGAGAAGAAGAAGTTTCTGCAACTTGAGGCTGCGAATAGTAATCATCTTCATTTGCTTCCCTGGCTAAAATTGTGAAAGGATATAGTAAATTAGATAACAGTAAATTTAAGGATAAAAATATTGAGATGACTTTTGTTGTAAAGTTTTGTTTTTTCATAGTTTATGTTTACTTTAGGATAATATCTGACCAGGGTTTGTCTTGACCATAATTTGTTTGGGCTTTAAAGCCTGCTTTGTCTGAGGTGGTGACTATTACCTCTTCTTTAATCTTTTTATCAACTTTAAAGTAATTCTTTAAATCTTTAGACCTTAAATTCCCTAAATCCATACTCCAACCTCCTTTCGAGTTAGTTAGGGTAGAGAGTAGGGATGACTCTGATGATTCCTTTTGTAAAGTTAGATAAACAATAGCTCCAACTACAGGAGTTTTTTTATCTGTTTTTAATATTCTTCCATATACAGGATTAGGGTTTCTCAGAGTAGATAAGGCTGAGGTAGTTGTAAATTCTCCTTCATATACCTTTTTTTGACCTTGATACACTCTAAACTGGTATTTTGTCTGGGGTTGTAAAGAACCAATGGTGATATGGTGAGTAGTGTAATAACCTACTTTTTTAGTACTCTTTTCTCCATCATCTTTTAATATGTTTTTAGCAAAGATTGGTAATATGGGAAACTTGGAGTTAGAGGAGATAATTATTATTCCTTTGGTGGGGATAGAGGTTGTATATGAGATTGTTGATTGATGATCAGTGATGTTGGAAAGTAGGATATTTTTAGGAGGAGAATATGGCTCAATCAACCAAGTTAAGTAAAAAAGGAGTCCAAGGATCAAAAAAAATATCACTAAAAAAATAGCTGGTTTTTTAAATTTCCTCACATATTAATCTTGATACAAATAAGGGGAGAAATCAATCATGTAAAGACTGCAAAAATTCTATTGCTTGTTTGACTCTATTTAGAGTTTCTTCTTCACCTAAGATTTTAATACTTTCAAAAAGTGGTGGGGTAACTAATTGTCCAGAGATAGCTACCCTGATCAATTGAAACATTTGGGTAGCTGAAAGTCCTAATCCGTCCCCCAGTTTTCTGAAAGTATTTTCAAATTCTTTTGCTTCCCAGGGTTGTTGCATACTTTGTAAAATCTCTAAGGACTTAGATAAAGCTTCATCTAATTTATCTATTTTTAGCTTATTGAAAACTCTCATATCATATTCAGGTTTCTCAAAAAAGAAAAAAGTTAAGGGTATAACATCAGAAAGTTTTTTAATTCTATCTTTAACCAAAGGAATAAGCGGAGTTAGTTTTCCCTTTGAAGGATGGTCAATTAAATAATCATCCAGTCTTTTTTCCAGCTCCTGATCAGACATTTTCCTGATATATTCCCCATTTATCCACTCCAATTTAGTCAAATTAAATACTGGCCCAACGGGTTTTAGATCTTTTATGTCAAACTTTTCTATAAATTCATCCATGGAGAAAATCTCTTTTCCTTCAGGATGCGACCAGCCCATCAAAGCTAAAAAATTTAACATGGCTTCCGGTAAAAACCCCTGTTCCAAATACCAGGCAGCCCAAACAGGATTATTCCTTTTTGACAGCTTTGACTTGTCACTATTTCGAAGTAGCGGCACATGAGCATGTTGAGGCATTTGCCAACCTAAGGCTTCATACAGTAAGACATGTTTTGGGGTGGATGAAATCCATTCATCAGCTCTAATAACATGAGAGATTTCCATTAAGTGATCATCTATCACCACCGCCATATGATAAGTGGGAAATCCATCTGATTTTATTAATATCTGATCATCTATTTGATCAGTATTAATTGTGATCTTACCTCTGATTAAATCGTCAAAAACAATATCCTGATTATCTGGAACTTTTAATCTAATCACCAACTTTTCCCCCTTTGGGGAGTCGCAATAATTAATGTGTCTTTTTAATTTTCCTTCCTCTTTCAGCTTTGATATTTTTTCAACTGAACAATAACAATAATAGGCTGCCTCTTTTTCAATCAGTTGTTGGGCATATTTTTGATAGATTTCTAATCTTTCTGATTGCCTATATGGGGCAAAAGGCCCACCAATATCAGGTCCTTCATCATAGTTTAAAGAAAACTTTTTTAGCGAGGAGAGTATCTTATCCTCTGATCCTGCTACCAAACGGGTCCTATCTGTATCTTCAATTCTAACTAAAAATTTTCCTTTATTCTTTCTGGCGTAGGTGAAATTAATTAAACCTGTATAAACATTCCCCACATGTAGATCTTCACCTGTTGGGGAAGGCGCTATTCTTACTCTGACGTTCATAGAACATATTATATCTATGATTCTAGTATAATAACAGTATCATGACGCTGTCCCAGACTGCTGTTTTAACCAAACAAATTATTACCATTTCTATTATAACCATCGTGGTAGGAACAGTCAGTTTTATTGGTTACAAAATCTGGTATGCCTATTATTTAGCTCATCTTCCTCCTGTTGAAGAAAAACCAGATACTAAATTTGGCTTGCTTCCGGCTTTAGAATTTCCTGAAAGCACAGTTTCCTCTGCCAACTTTTCTTATTCAATAGATACTTCAACAGGAAATTTACCCAAAATAGGAATAGCTGCAGGTTTTGAAAAACTGATTAAAGTTTATTATGTCACCAAAACTTTTGCTACCCTCCTATCTGCAGAAAAATCTCAAAATTTAGCTGAAAAGTTTGGCATAAATAACCCTCCTCAAATTTTGTCTGAGACAAAATATCTTTTTAAAGAAAGTGACAAAACTTTAAATGTAAATTTAGATAATGGTAATTTTATTTACAAAAAAGAATCTACCATGTCTGGCCAGGAAAATATTGATGATGATAATAAATTAATCTTGGATTTTGAGAAAAATCTGCAGGATTTAGGAGTTTTTAAAAACGATCTTGGAAAACCACGAATCAAAATTATACCCTGGAAAAACGAGGGCACCCGTCAGATCTCGCTCTGGCCCCAGGAAATTGATAAAAAACCCATTTTTACTCCTCAGTTTGATGTTTCTTTAATCAATGCTATAGTTTATAAAAGCGCTGCTAATTTACAAAATTACCTATCATTGAATTTCAATTATTACCCAATAGATACCTCAACTTTTGCTACTTACCCAATCAAAACTGCTGATCAAGCTTTGGCAGATTTAAAACAAGGCAAGGGAGTAATAATTATTGAACCTCAGAAACCTCAAGTATCTATTACCTCATCTTATCTGGCCTACTACCTGCCGGAAAATTATAGTCCTTATCTACAACCAATATTTGTTTTTGAGGGACCTCATTTTGCAGCATATGTTCCAGCAATTAATGGAGAATTTCAGACCCCGGCCAAGTAAAATTAGAGTAAACCCATTCAATTAATTTAGTTGATTCTCCAAATCTGTCATCAGATCCTAAAACCACAGTTAAAATCTGATGTCCATCCCGTTCCACATATGTTACCAGATTCTCTTTTGCCTCTGCTGTGTATCCTGTTTTTACCCCTAATACTCCTTTAACTTGAGAGAGCAATTTGTTCAAATTAACAAGCGAGTGAATATATTTTTTATCCAGAGAAACTATATTTGTTTCTTTGGTGGCAAAGATTCTGGCTAAGTTTGGATCTTTTAAAGCCTCTTCTGTAATATTTGCTAAATCTTTTGCAGATGAAAAATGCGCCGGACTATCAAATCCTGCCGGATTATCAAAATGGGTATTTTGTAAATTCAACATTGCAGCTTTTTTGTTCATGGTAGAGATAAATCCTATTACTCCACCTGGATAATTTTCTGCTAAGGTATAGGCTGCATCATTACCTGAGTTAAGCAACATGCCATACAAAAGTGACCTGAAACTTAAATCCTCTCCTGATACCAATCCTACTCTTGACCCTGAAATATTTGCTCCTGATTTAACAGTCAAGGGTGAGTTTGGTTTGAAATATTCACTAGCCACCAAAGCAGTCATGATCTTAGTGGTCGAGGCAATAGGTAAAGATAGGCTGGCATCTTTTTGAAAAAGTATGGTACTGGTTGTTAAATCTTTTACCAGCACTGCCCTGGCACTTATTTGCGGGACAGAAATATTTTTAGAAACCGGGGGGAAATTATATTTTTGAATCCCGGCCACACTAGAACTATTTTTAGGAATTTCTAAGCCAACTAAAGAATTTTCTGTAAAATTAACAATAACAGGTAAAGCAGTAACTAAAATTACGACCAATAAAATTAGCAGGGCAGGGTATAAATAATATTTCACTTTTGAGATAATCTGACATCCACTCTTTCCATATCTCTTGGGTAAAGACTGGCTTCTCTAATGTTGCTTAAGTTTAGAATATGCATGGTGACTCTTTCCAAACCAAAAGAAAATCCGCCTTCAGGAGGCATGCCAAATTTGAATGCCTGTAAATACATCTCAAAATCTTTAGGATTCATCCCCTTGCTTTCAATTGCTTGAACTAGTTTTTCGTAATCATTTACTCTTTGACTGCCGCTCAAGATTTCTACTCCTCTAAAGAGTAAGTCATAACTTAAACTATACTCCGGGTCTTTAGGATCCGGCATGGTATAAAAGGGCTTAGCTTTGATAGGAAAATGAGTGATGGTTACAAAATCACTTTGATGTTTTTCTTTTGCCCATTTACAAATATCCTGCTCATCTTGAGGAGATAAATCTTTTTCTTTTCTACTGTCCCGCCCAAACTCCTGATAAATTATTTCCTGTGCTTCCCTTAACTTCAGTCTGGGGATTTTTCCATATAATATTTTTTCTATCCCAAAATCTTTTAAAATCTCCTGCGAACTATCTTCTGCATATTTAATCATTGAGACTGCAACTTCTTCCAGTAAATCCAATAGCTGTTCAAACTCTACAAAACCAAACTCACAATCTAACTGAGTTGTTTCTGCTAAATGTCTGGTGGTAACAGAAGGCTCTGCCCTATAAGCTTTGGCAATAGTAAAAACTCTCTCAAATACAGGTACTAACATTTGTTTATAAAGCTGAGGGCTTTGAGTCATAAAAGCCTGGTGACCATAATAGTCAACTTTAAAAACTTGCGCCCCGCCTTCTGTTGACGAAGCAGCAATAGTTGGAACCACTATTTCAACACAGTCCAATTTTTTGCATGCCTGTCTAAACCCTTCCAAAACAGCTTTTTGAACCTTAAAAATAGCTTTAACTTTTGGATGTCTCAGGGTGAGGGAACGAAAATCCAGCAAAGTTGGTAACTGCAGATCTAAAGTCTTGGTACCCATGTCAAAAGGTAATTCCTGAGACTTTGATAAAACATCAATTTGTTCAGAATAAATTTCTATATCCCCGGTGGGAATTTTTTTGTTGATTAATTTTTCCGGACGTTTGTTAACTTTTCCTGTGATAGACACGGCATCCTGGACTCCTACTTGAGTTACCTGCCCGCCCCCAACCACTATCTGGATTAAACCGCTTCTGTCTGCAACATCCAGAAAAGTGATTTTCCCATGATCCCTTTTGGTTTGAACAAAACCACATATTTTTATTTCTTCATCTATTTTATTATGACCATCATTGATTAAAGTTCGTTCCATTGCTTGCATCATATCAGCTGAGTCCAAATATTGACAAGGGTGAAGTTGATAAAAAAACTATTTAATATCCTTGATTTTTAATTGCAGGTTTTCCAAACCATTATAAACATTTAACTCTGGTGTATACACCAGATCAACCATTTGACCGTTTGTGATAACTTTCTCTAAATTTCCCATATTAAAAGCAATTGCATTTATCCCCTCTACTTTAAACTTTAAATGCTTACCGTTACCAACTGTTTTTATATCAGAAATTTGCATTTGATAGGTGACAAAAATAGGCTGGGGGTTTCCAAAACCAAATGGTTCAAACTTTTTTAAAGTTTGTGCTAATTTTTTAGTTAACTCTCCACTTTCAATTTTAGCATCTATTTCCAACATTTTTTCTACCGTATCTGGCAGATTGATGGTTTGCTTTTCCAGTCTTTGTTTAAAAGTTTCGATATGCTCTTTTAAGATAGAAAATCCGGCAGCTCCTGGATGACCTCCCACATCAATTAAAATATCTGCCTGTTCTCTAATTAACTCAACAATATTAATCCCCTCCATGGAGCGGGCAGAACCTTTGGAAATAGTTTCTCCTATGGAAATAGCAATTGATGGACGCAGGTATTCTTCAGTTATCTTTCCGGCAATTAATCCAATAATGCCTGATGACCATTCCTGATGAGATAAAATATGGATCTTGTTTTTAGTATCTACCAGCAGTTTTGCCTGTTCAAATGCTAAAACAGTTTTTTGCTGGCGGGTAGTGTTTGCTTCACAAAGTAATTTTGCTAAACTTTTTGCTTTGGCATTATCTTTGGTACATAAAAGTCTTAACGCATCAATGGCATGTTCAAGTCTGCCGATGGCATTTAATCTGGGACCGATCATATATCCTATTTCAAATGAACCAATATTACCAATATTTATCCCGCATTCATTTATCAAAGATAATATTCCCAGGTTGGTAGTTTTGTTTAAAATTTTAAGCCCTTCAACAACAAAAGCTCTACCCAGTCCTGTTAAGGGAATTAAATCACAAATAGTGGCAATTGCCACAAACTGCAGCAGGTCCTGAGTTAAATCTTTGGTGATAAGATTGGAAATCAAACACCAAGCCACTCCTGCTCCGCACATTTTTGTAGAGTGCACAATCTCATATGCCTCTGGCAAATTCTCCTGGGGCAGATGATGATCGGTGATGATTAAATCCAAACCCAATTCCTTGGCAAATTTGGCTTGCTCAAAAGCCACAATCCCACAATCCACAGTAATTACCAAAGATGCACCAGAACTCTTGGCAGATTCTAAACCTAATCTTGACAAACCATATCCTTCTTTCTCCCGGTGAGGAATATATGGCAAAACTTTAGCACCCAGTGATGTTAAGCTTTTATATAAAATTGCTGAGGCACAAATGCCGTCTACATCATAATCTCCATAGACAATAATTAACTCATTTTCTTTAATAGCTGTTAAAATTCTTTTGCTGGCTTGATCAATATTTGGAATTTCTAAATCCTTTGCAAAATCTGCAATTTGGGGATTAAAAAAACTATCCTGTTTTAATTTTGAAATGCCCCGGTTAATCAAAAGCTGGGTAGTTAAATCATCACTTTTCTGAGGTAGAATCTTCCATTTCATTAGGGTAAAATTACATCATGCATTATACACTACCAAATGATGTAAAAAATATTTTAGAAAAATTTTCCAAAAACAAATTCCAAATCTATATTGTGGGAGGGGCGGTTCGTGATCTTTTAATGAACAAACAAGTAAAAGATTGGGACTTTACCACTGATGCATCACCGGATGAAATTCTTAAATTATTTCCAGAGGGTTTTTATGATAACAAATTTGGCACGGTGGGAATTTCAATGGAGGATAACCAGATTTATGAAATAACAACTATGAGAAAAGAGGGTATCTATAAGGATCACCGCCACCCTGTTGAAGTTTCCTGGACCAATAAAATAGAGGAAGACCTGGCCCGGAGGGATTTTACAATAAATGCTCTGGCTTTATCTTCCCAAAACCATTTAGTAGATCCATTTCATGGTCAGCAAGATATCACAAATAAAATTATTAAAGCTGTTGGAAACCCAAATCTCCGTTTTGAGGAAGATGCTTTAAGACTGATCAGAGCCATCAGAATTGCAACTCAAACAGGATTTGATATTGAAGAAAAAACTTTGAAAGCGATTAAAGAAAATGTTCAATCCTTGACACAAATTGCCTGGGAAAGAATCCGTGATGAACTTTTCAAAATTGTTATATCTGAAAATTCTTATGAGGGTGTGACTAAACTTAAAGAAACAGGTATTTTACAAATTATTCTGCCAGAGCTTACAGCATGTTTTGGAATTTTACAAGAGGGACCAAAACATGACAGAACTTATGACATTGGAGAACATTCTTTACTGACTCTTAAATTTACTCCTTCAAATGATCCATTAGTAAAATTTGCCGCCCTGCTTCATGATATTGGTAAGTTTAACACTCAAAAAAAAGACCCGACAGGTAATGTCACCTTTTATAATCACGAGGTTGTTGGCGCAAATTTGGCTTTAAAAATTGCCCAAAGATTTAATCTAGCCAAAAAACAATCAGACAAACTTTTCAAATTAATCCGCTTTCATATGTTTACTGTAACTGAAGAACAAACAGACTCTGCCATCAGAAGATTTATCAAAAATGTGGGCTTGGAAAATATTGATGATCTGATGGCTGTCAGAATTGGCGATAGATTAGGTGGAGGAACCAAGAATGAAGTATCCTGGAGGATGGAAAAATTCCAGGAGAGAATCAAGGAAGTTTTAAAAAAGCCTTTTTCTATTGCTGATTTAAAAATTAATGGTAAAGATATAATGAATGAATTAAATATTAAACCAGGACCAAAAGTTGGAGAAATATTACAAAAACTTTTTGAGGAAGTTTTAGAAGATGCCTCTAAAAATAATCGTGATTTCTTGATTCAAAAAACCAAAGAATTTGCTTAGTGACCAAGCTTTTCTTCCCACCATACCAGTAAGGCGGTGGCATTAAAGATTGAGGAATAGGTACCAGAAATAATTCCCACTAAAAGTGCCACTACAAACCATTTAATGGTTTCTCCTCCAAATAAAAACAAGGCTACCAACACAAATATGACTGTTAAAGACGTATTTAAGGATCTCCCTAAGGTTTGAACAATAGACAAATTGGCAGTATCAGTAAATTTTTTACCAGGATTTTTTAATAAATTCTCTCTGATTCTGTCAAAAACTACAATAGTATCATGAACAGAAAAACCAACCACGGTAAGCAAAGCTGTCACAAATAATATATCCACTTCAACTGACAAGAACTTACCTAAGATGGCAAAAAAACCCATCACCACTAACACATCATGTGCCAAAGCCACAATTGCCGCTACCCCAAATCTCCATGATGAAGTAGGTTTTGGAATTTTTCTGAAAGAAAAAGCTATATATACAATTATTGTCAGTGATGATAATCCTAGCGCCAATAAGGCTTTTTGTTCCAATTCTTTCCCGATAGTCGGGCCAATATTTTCTACTCTTCTTTCTTCAACTCCACCAAATTTTCTATTTAGATTAGCTTTTAAATCATTTATCTTAACTTGATCCAAAGGCTTAGTTTTAATTATAAAGGTGTTATTTTGCAAAGAAGTAATAGAACCAATTTCAATCCCTTCATTACTAACTGCTTGTTTTAAACTACCAATATCAACATTTTGATTGAATTTATATTCAATTAAGGCTCCACCAGTAAAATCAATTCCTAATTTTAATCCTGAAGTTACCAGATAATATAATCCGGGAATGATAATTATAAGTGAAAAAATAAAAAACCAATTTTTAAATTTCATCATATTCATTTTAATTTTTTACCCTCCTTTAGATCTTCATCCAACTCATTTTTTAACCCCTCTGCTGCTTTTTTTATTTTTGTCTCGATATTTTCAATCTTGTCATTTAGAAACTGCCAAATTTTATCATGATTATTACCCTTTAAATGGGTGATAAATATTTTTTTATCCTGCTCTGACAATTCCGAAAAAACTGCATCTAGAATGGTATGATGCAAACTGGAATCTACCAAATGCGCCAGGTGCAATTTTTCTTCTGCAGATAAATCCATTTTATCCATTTCTACAATAATGGATTCAATTTCCACTAAATGTGTGTACCATTGCTTCATACTTGATTCCTAACTTTAATTGGACCTAATGGAACTTCGTCTGATCTCTCATCAATAAAAAAGTACAGCACTGCCCCTTTTCTTGGTCCCTCCCCCAGTCCCAAAAAATCCATTACCTCGGGCGACCCCCCTAAATCTTTACCAGTCCATTCACTTGGTCCGACATCTCCTATAACTACCACTACTCCCTGACCAGTTTTAGGATTTATAACTAACATCTTTCTAAATTTAAAAAAATCCCGATATAAAGTCACATTTTCTGCATAACCAGGTACTAAAAAGGTTTGAATTGCTAAGTAATAGCGCTCCTTTTGCTTATCTTTCTCTGTGAAATCTTTTTTGGAGGGTGCAAAATAACCCCATGCTCCTAATTGAGGAGCTATCCCTGCAGAATTGTATTTGGCATAATCAACACTATTTTCTGCATGGGCATATAGATTGTCTCCTGGATATCTGTATAAATGCTGTTCTCCACCTATTAAACCATAATTTCTATTCAGTCTAACATCATCAATCTCTGCTTTGATACTAAAACCAAAATTGTTAGTTAAAATTTTGGTAATAACCTCCTCTTCATTTGATTCTAATTTTCTAACCTGATTTGGCAAAATCCCCTTTAATTGTTCAGCCAGCAAAACATTTTGATCATACCCTTTTAAAATATCATCCCTGCTTTCAGTCAGATTAGAAATCTTGTTAACTGGGGTGTGAGGCGATGTTAATAAAAGTAGTCCTCCTAAAGACCCTAAGGCTAGATGCTTAAATGAATTTTTATGTTTAGTCCAAAAATTTTCTTGAATATTTCTATGGCGGGCAGTCCATTTTCTTTTTAGATATTCATAATGTGGTTTTTTCACTGTAAAGTTCATTTTTGGATCCTTAAGTAATAATCCGCTTCAAAAAAGTTCTAGTTACAACTACTGCTGTAAACATTGAAACCAAAACACCAATTGCTAAAGTTATTGCAAAACCACGAACTAAAGACTGACCCATACTATATAAAATAGTTGCCGTAATTAGAGATGATATATTGGAAGCCCAGATCGAAGACCAGGCCCTTTTAAAACCCAAATCTAAGGCATGGGATTTAGTCTTTCCCCAACGAACCTCTTCCTTCATTCTTTCAAAAATTAAGATATTGGCATCAACTGCCATACCAACTGATAAAATAAATCCAGCCATCCCTGCTAAAGTTAAAGTTATAGGGGGAATAACAAAAAGACCTGTTTTAAATATTGCCAGACTAAACAAGATGTATATAATTAACCCGGCGTCTGCAATCAACCCCAAAATCCCATAATGAACAGCCATATAAACAACAATTATTCCCAGTCCAATTATTCCGGCTAATAAACTTTTCTTAATTGATTCTTCTCCCAGGGTGGGACCAATTGAGCGTTGCTGTAAAATCTTAATTGGTACGGGTAGAGCTCCGGCATTTAGCTGAATAGCCAAATCTTTTGCGTGTGCAGTAGTAAACTGGCCAGTGATAACTGCATTACCTCCAATAATCTCTTGTTGGACAATAGGGGGGGGCCAGGAAATAGGAATATCATCCAGAAACATACCCAAGGGTCTACCAATATTTCTTTTGGTAATATCAGCAAATTTTTTGGCTCCTTCGCTGGTAAATTCAATGGCCACCTGTGCTCCTGATTTTACCCCTCCGCTGCTGCCAAAGGTAACCTGAGCTTTTTTTAAATCTGCCCCAGTCAATCCTGTTGTTTTGAAACTATCAAATAAAGCTTGGGCAGATTGGCTAGCTTCTGCCGAAGGAGTTCCCACTAATTCTCTAAACTCCAGTTGTGCAGTTTTACCAACCAATTGAGCTGCAGCTGAAGCATCTTTTAATCCAGGTAGTTCAACCAGGATTCTTCTTTGCTCTCCTATTTTGGAAGATTGCACTAAAGACTCAGAAACCCCGTATAGATTAACTCTTTTTTCTAAAACTTCTTTGGCAGATTCTAGAGCACTATCTCTATTTTGAGAATCAATTTTATCCATCTGGGTTTCTAAAATAAGCTCAGTCCCTCCTTGCAAATCAAGTCCTAATTTTACTGGAAAATTTAAGGTATATGGATGACCCAGGATTTTTATAGTAGGCAGCTTAGGTAAATCAATCAAGACTGCCAATATAACCAGAATAATAATAACCCAAAAAGATGAGCCTACCTTCATTTCCTAAAAAATTACCCCTTCTAACAACTCATCTTCATCACCAATCAGCATTACTTTAGGTTGAAGTAAAACTTTCAAGATAAAGGGGTCTCTTCTTTTAACTCTAAACTTGAATTCTGCTTCATCCATATATGAATAGTTTATTTCCTGTTCTCTTTTGGCCTGCTCATCTGCCACAATTGATTGAAGCCCTGGTGAAACAATATTACCTATTACTAAAAGATTAACATCCTCTGGATTTGCTGATTCTCCTTTTAAGAATTTTGTTGACAGAAATGCATATTTTACTTTACCCAGTTTACCCTTTCCTTGAATAAGATTCCCTCCCAGCCCGGATGTTTTAGCAACCAAAGACAGAAGCTCTCTATAGAAAGTATAGTCTTTCCTAAAACGATATAGTCTCCTGTTGGCTCGCCATTCTGAAGTTGCCATGCCAAATTTTTCCATCCTTCCAAGCTCACGTCTGACAGCATTAATCTCTTCAGACACACGTCTGACAATTTCACGGACATGAAAAAGCGAATCCTTGGGAGAAGATAAGAAAAGTTGTAATATTTTTACCCGGACACGCGATACAAAAAGTTCTTCTAACATTGCATCCTTTCAGGCAGGCAATAAGTCCCGATCTATCGGGATCAGTAACTAACCTTGGATCCCTCCGGGACAGTCTGGATCCAAATCTGACCTTTATTAAATTCAATCTCCTTGCCCTTATTATCAATATATTTGCTCCTGCTTAACCGGGATAGCTTATTCCACTTACCTTCTGTCACATTACCATCTTGGAAGATTAACGCATTACCAGTCCCGGTTGTTTTATAAAGTAAATGAACATTTCCTGGATAACCATCATTAGCATTAGATTCTCTTTCAAATTGGATAACAATAGTTTTGGGATTTAGTTGAGTATTATTATCTAAATCCAGATGGGCTGATCCACCGTTATTCCTTTTGTAGGAATTTGAGGCAGTATCATAAGTCCATTCAACTTGATAACCTGGTTGAGATTCCCAGAAGTTAACTTTAATTTTGCCAGTGGTTCCACCACCCTTATCCTCCTTAAACTTCCAAGAGGTGAATCCCTTATCCCATCTAACTCCGGCTGAATCTGTTGCTATCCAACCTCTCTTTGCCCCAACTTCCCACAGTTTTTGAGTTGTTGAATACATAGTATGCTCGGTGGCAACAGAATGACCTAACCTCTGATAATCTCTCCAGAAAACCGGAAAACCAATGCTAAATTGATTCAAATCTTTCACTTCATATCTAATAATTTGACCTAAAGCATCAGCAGGGCCAGGAGTGTTTGCTCCGCCAACATGAGCATATAAAGCATCATATTCCCCCAGCCAATCTAAGTAATAAGTTCTGGCTGATCTAACTGGGCCAATTTGGGTATCTGAGAGATTACAATAAAAAAGCGCCATAAATCGGGTAATTCCCCCTTCAGCCACTGCTTCATAAACTACATCTGCAGATGTTAGTCCTGATTGGGGTCTGGCTTCGGCATGGTTTTCAATCATCACCGCCAATGGGCGTCTTTTATCCCAAGCTTCTTTGGCCTTTTTAGTATGCATTCTGCCATTTAAAGGACAACTTTCTGTTTTAGGCTCAGATGGATCCTCTGCTAGCGCACTGGTGGCTGTTGGAACAGATGATTTAGAATCTGTTTTACTGCCAGGAGCTTGTGTGCTGCCAATATTACTAAATATGGAATATGAAATACTGGATGAACCACCATAGAGAATGGTACCTAATATTATTAATACTAAAACTTTTTGTAAATTTGTTAGTGACTGAAATGTTTTAACTATTTTATTCATAATCTCTTCATTGCTAAATTAACTACTTTCTCCTCCTCTTCCGACAAATTCTGTTTGGCACCCCTTCCTAAAATAATTGGTTTGGCAAATATTCTTGTTCCAGATCTGGCATGTAGACTGGTTAACACCATACCATCCCCTTTACTGTCAAGCAAGGCTATAGTAAAACTTTGATCCCCTCCTGTATCATCATAAGGGTTAAAACGAAAAAGTTCTACCCTTTGTAAATGCTGCAACCCGATTTTCTCAACTTCCAGTAAATGTATCTTTACCTTATTTAAATCTCTTCCAAAATCTGTTGTTTGTTTTACTAATTCCTCAAACTTACGTCTTATATCTCTTTCTCCGCTTTTTGGAAAAAGCACTTTTAAAAAATTTTGCTGCCTCCAAATAAAAAAAGTCATCCCCCCCAGCCAAATGACTACTGCTAAAATAAGCAGCCAACCCCACTCCGAATACATAAGTTACTCTTTAAATATACATAGGGTAAAAAATTTTGTCAATTAGTCAACAACAATTGATCTAGTTGGTGCTTGACACGTTTGTGGGTGTATGCTAGGCTCAAATGTGCGTAAATATGCCTATAACTGAATCGAGAAAACAATCTGATTTAGAGAAACGACTTAAGATTCTTCGTCAGCAAGTATATAGTGGAAATATCCAAAAATCCGAAAAACTAACAAATAAACCCGCTACCCATCTTCAAATCTCTTCTGATTTGGATTTTCTTTATAAGGATTTACTAAAAATCCTAACTCTATCCTCTATGGCAATTGGTATTCAATTTGTTTTGTTTATTCTTTTAAGAAATCACATTTTGAATCTAAATTTTTTTTGAAAGGGGGTGATATTAGATCATGACACAAATGTATTGTGTGAAATGCCGCCAAAAAAGAGATGCAGAGAATGTACAGGAAGTTACAATGAAGAATGGTAAAAAGGCTTCAAAAGGAACTTGTCCAGTCTGTAGTACTTCTATGTTTAGAATTGGTGGATAATTTGGTATTCTTCAGCTGAAAGATACCATTTCTTAGAAAAAGGGTCGATATTTCGACCCTTTTTCATGGTTTATCTATTAAAAAATGCCTAGGAAATTAGTAAGCCAGATTCTGTTATTAGATGATAATTTATCTATGCTCCTGATTTCGACATTTAAGCGAGCAGCTTGGTCCGTTCTAGGATTGCAGCAGGGAGGATTGCCCGTTTCACTCCCGATTTTCATCGGGATTCGTCACTGTTGCTCTAACTGGATCTTGCGACCCCCCGCTTGTGCGGGGCACCTTGCTCTATGCTGTCTGGACTTTCCTCCCGCCTCTCAGCCGCCTTGCGACAGTGAGGGCGGGTAATAATCCTTCTTCCTAGGCAGGTATATTATACCTCTAAAGCTTTTTCTCTTCAATTATTTCAGTAACAATAATTTGTAAAACAACTGCAATAGGTACTGCCAGAAGAGCTCCTGCAAAACCTAAGAGTCTTGAACCAATAGCAATTGCTAGTATAACCACTAAAGGATTTAATCCTACTGCTCTTTTCATAACTTGTGGTACGATTAAATGATTCTCTAGTTGCTGAATAACAAAATACATGGCTGCTACTCCTACACTTAAAATGGGAGAGATGGTCAATGAAATAAGGATTGCTGGAATTGCGGAAATTATTGGTCCGATAACAGGCACTATCTCTAAAATCCCGGCAATAACTGCCAATGGTAAAGCATAGGGAATACCTAAAATTATTAATCCAATATATGTTATAACACCGATAACCAGACTTAAGAATAACTGTCCTCTAAACCAACTTCCAAGCTTTTCTTCTATCTGAATCATAAGCCTTTTCATTCTTTCCTCTCTCCCGACAAATAGTGCAGCAGATCTACTTTTTAGACTCTCGCGTTCTAATATCAAATAAAATGTCAGAACAAGCAGAAAGATAATTGTTAAGAAATTATCAAATATGGAAAGTGTTATTGAAAAAGCATTTCTAGATAAATTAGTCAGCTGAGTATCTAATACTGATCTATCAATTGCAGCCATCTGAAAAAGGTGATCAAGATAAGGAGGAAGTATCAAAAATAGTCTTCTAGTCTCTTCCAAAAGAGGTGGAACAACTAATGCAATTAATCCTGCAACTGTAGCTATAATAATAATATAGGTTATAGCAATACTCAAACTCTTTGGACTTTTGAATCTAGTTAATAATCCAACAAATGGGGACAATGCTGACATTAATATAACTGCCACAAATAAAAGCAGGAGTAAATCTTTGATTAGGTAAAGCAGCCATATTCCCAAGATAAATACCGTGATGAAAATAACTGTTCTGTGAGAAATATCAATCTTTTTTGGCATCGGAGTGATGATACCATTTACCTATCACATTTTCCACCTCAGCCACTAAATTTTTCTTCGTGATGTCAAACCAATTTATATTTCTTTCCTTATTAAACCAGGTCAACTGTCTCTTTATATATCCATGAATTTTCTGTTGTAAAACTCTAGTCAAGCTTGCCTTGTCTGTGATTATTCCTTGTAAATAATCTGCCAAAACCCCATATTCTAATCCCAGTTGTTTCATTCTTTCCAGAGTAAGTCCTTTTCTATAAAGATTTATTGCTTCTTCAATCATTCCTTCCTTTATTCTAGCTATTACCCGTTTATCTGATCTTTGATATAAAGTTCCTCTATCGGCAGTTAAACCAATTTTCAATATATCTAAATTCTTAAATCTTAAATCGTGAATCGTAAATCTTTTCTCAGGCTTTACAATTACCAATTCTATTGCTCTAATTAGCCTCCTGGGATTTTGGCTATCCGATGAATTCATTCTTTGCCATCTTTCAGGTGAAATTGTTTTTAATTTTTCCTGCAATTGATCTTTGTTCAGCTTTTCCAGTTGGTTTCTTAATTTTTTATCAACTGGAATGGTTAAGTTGGAAAACCCCTCAATTAATGCCTTAAGATATAATCCTGTCCCGCCCACCAAAATTGGTAACTTCCCTTTTTTTTGAATATCTTCAATTACCTTTTTTGCCTCTTTTACATAATCAGCTACTGTATATTGTGTTTTGAAATCTATAACATCATACATCCATACTTTGATTGAACCAATTTCCCACCATCCTTCTCCTTTTTTAATACCTAGTGCTCTCCCCGGTATTTTTCCTGTTCCAATATCTAAATCTTGATAAACCTGCCTGGAATCACAAGATACAATTTCACCCCCAAACTTATCTGCCAGTTGAAGGGCTAAGTCAGTTTTACCTGTTGAAGTCGGTCCGGTAATTACTAAAAATTTTTTCATATGGTGAAATAGTTAAGTTTGTTAATTAAAAAAACACCCCATAAATTAACTGCTATACTGATTAGTACAAGTAGATAAATCCATCTGGTTGGCTTTTGACCAATTCCTAAAGCAACCAAAATTAATAAAAAGGGCATAACATCTTGGATGAAACGGTACCCAAATTGGGCATATCCTACACCTGCCCATAAAGTAATTACTAGCATAGTAATCAAAACAGCTACCCAGCAAGACAAAGTTAATAAAGTTTTCTTTGCTTTGAAAATAAAAATTAATGCTGGAGAGGTAAACCAGATTGCAGTACTGTAAAGTGAAGGCACAAGGTAAGGGAAACTATCTTGGAATTTAGGAAGTTTTATAAACAGCGCTTCTAAATGACGAGGAATAAATTTTAGATTCATCAAACCATCCTTAAACACCGGATCATTGTTTAAATTAGGAATTAAGTAATAGGGTATCAAGATACTAAAATTTCCAAACCTTAAAAAGTTATAGGTAGCATCCAATAGTACAAAAAATAATATGCCTGAACTGAAAATCAAAAAGTTATAGATACTTTTTTTATTGATCGGCCAGAATTTCTTCCAGAAATAAATGTAGAAAAAAACTGTGGTAAAAATTACCGGGGTTCTGGCCCAGAAACTTGCTCCTATTAGTAAACCGATAAGTAAATGTCTTTGTTTACCAAATGTTTCAATCAGTGCTAGTAATAGAAAAAATAGCGCTACGATATGGGCTAAAAACCAAGCTGATCCAATGCTTGATAAGTACCAATGGTTGGTGCCAAATCCAAAGAAAATAGCTACCAACAAGGAGATTTTTGTGGATAAATTTAGTCTTTTTAAGAGTATAAAAACTAACACAACATTTATGCTTCCTAAAAAATTTGAAAATAAAGTCTGTGAAATGCTGCCACCAAACAGAAAAAATAAAGGTGCCATTAAAATAGCCGGCATTGGCGGGTAAACTACATAGTATTTATTGCCGATAGGCACTAACTCATTTAACCACTGGGGATGTTCAGTTAAATATAATTTTCCACTTACTAAACCTTGTGTCAGTCGGGTAAAATAATTATAAGGAGTTTCAGCTGGTGAAGAAAGAAAATAAACTATTAAGGTAAATGAGAAAATGAAAAACAAAAGTCGCATATCAATACTTATTATTTTACTGGGTTTGGCAATAAGATTGATACTAATATCTTTACCAGGTTTTAAATTTGATATGGATGCCTGGTTTGCTTGGGCTTTAAGATTGAATCAGGTGGGTTTTTCAAACTTTTATTCTGATCAAATCTGGACTAATTATACACCAGGGTTTTTATATGTTCTTTATTTTCTCGGAGCCTTAAAGAATTTACTTCATCTTAGTGATCCGGCTTTGTATTTACTAATAAAAATCCCTTCTGTCCTGGCTGAAGTTTTGATGGGAATATTGGTTTATATTAAACTCTCAGAAAAGTCAGTTAAATGGGGGACAATGGCAATTTTAGCTATCCTGCTTAATCCGGTTTTCATCTTCAACAGTTCTATCTGGGGTCAGATTGATGGATTATTAACTTTATTAATACTGCTATCAATCTATTTTTTAGATCAGAATAAGTTAGTACTTTCTTCCATTTTTTTGGGTTTAGCATTTTTAGTCAAACCTCAATCAATTGCCGTATTACCTATATTTATTCTGTATTTGATCAAACACCTATCATCTAAAAATATCTTTAAACTCATCTTTCCTGCCTTTTTAACTATTTTTAGTTTATCTTTACCTTTTTTTATAAACCAACCGCTAACAGGACTTGTACAATTATTTTCCAAGATGGTTTCTGACTATTCTTATACCTCACTTAATGCCTATAACTTCTGGGGTGGAGTAGGTTTTTGGATCAATGATAATCAGACCTGGCAAGTTCTCACATACCAGCGCTGGGGACAAATTATGCTTATCATTTATTGGGGAATTTTATCTTATCAGTATTTAAAGGGTAAACTTTCAGTATACTCGGCAGCTGCTTTAGCTACACTGGCTTTCTTTTTCCTGCCCACCAGGGTTCACGAAAGATATTTATATCCTGGTCTTGTTTTTTTGATAATTATTGCTTCACAGTTTAAATCACGCCTAATTATTTTACTTGCAGTCATACTAAATATCCTTCATTTCTTCAATCTTTATTATGTCTATGTATATTACAATGAAATATATTTAAAACTGCCCAAACTACTTTATATTCAGTCTATTTATAATCTCTTGGATAATAAAGCTAAATTTTTGTCTTTAATCTCTACTATAATGTTTGCCTTAGTTAGTATAATTATAATCAAAACCAATGCACATTTTAAGAAGAATTAAAACTCAACAAATTTTAATTGTTGTCCTGCTGTTAACAGCTTTTTTAAGGTTATATAGACTGGATTTTCCCAACAAGTATGTTTTTGATGAGGTGTATCATGCATTTACAGCGAAAGAATTTTTAGCTGGACACAAAGAAGCCTGGGAATGGTGGACTACTCCTCCTCCTGGAGTAGCTTATGAATGGACCCACCCTCCTTTGGCAAAAGAGATTATGGCTATCTCAATGTTCATACTCCACACACAGGATAGTTGGGCTTATCGACTACCGGGTGTTATCTTGGGGATATTATCTGTTTACCTGATATATTTACTTGGTCTTAAGTTACTCAATAACCAAATTGCCTCCTTAATAGCAGCCTTTGTATTTTCCATTGATGGATTAAATTTTGTTCAGTCAAGAACCGGAATGAATGATATATATTATGTAACTTTTGTTTTACTCAGTCTGCTATTTTTGTTAAAAAAGCAATATTTTTTTTCTGCTTTAGTATTTGGTTTAGCGCTTACCAGTAAATGGGCAGGTATATATTTTCTGTTGCTGATACTTTTTATATTACTTAAAGAGCGTAAATTTAAACAAATTATCTACTTTGTCGCTATCCCGCCAATCATCTATTTACTTTCTTATCTGCCTTTTTTCTTATTAGGACATAGCTTTGATCAATTTATTCAATTGCAAAAACAAATGTGGTGGTATCATACTGGCTTAAAAACAACTCATAATTATTCGTCCCCCTGGTGGTCTTGGCCTTTAAATTTATACCCTGTTTGGTATTTTGTTGATTATCAAAAAAATACAGTAGCTAATATTTTTGCCTCGGGAAACCCGATTGTTTTTTGGGTTGGCAGTGCAACTATTATGCTGACTGCACTCCAAGCAATTAAAGAAAAATCTTCCAACTTAGCAATTATAGTTTTGGGGTTCTTGGTTTTTTGGCTACCATGGGCTTTTTCTCCCCGGATCATGTTTTTATATCACTTTAGTCCATCTGTACCCTTTTTAAGTCTGGCTTTGGGATTCCAACTTGGATTGGAGCTGCAAAAAAGTAAAATGAAAAAAGCAGTTTATATATTACTTTTACTTATGGGGTTAGGTTTTATCTTAATCTTTCCAATCCTGACGGGAGTACCTATTTATAGAAGTCTTATTGATTTGTTCTTTTTGACAAATCTATCCAAAAATCCCTTTATTTAATTAATCTTTTTAAGGTTTTTCCGGCAGCAAAACCTGGAGTTTTCTTGTTCGGAATCTGGATTGTTTCTCCAGTTTGAGGGTTTCTGCCTCGTCTGGCAGCTCTGGACCTGATTAGAAAAGTTCCAAATCCAGTTATGACCACTTTCTCACCTCTGACCAAACCATCTTTGATCAAATTAAAAGTTTGATTGACTGAATCTGAAGCAGCTCTTTTTGTCAAATTAGCTTTTTTAGCGACTTTTTCAATCAGTTGATTCTTTGTCATGGCATTTAAATTAACAAAAGTTTCTCTTCTTGTAAAGCCCCAGAATTATTGAGGTACAGTGGTCGTTGTTTCAGAAACCCTGGTCTCCCGGATGGCCGTAATACGTACAGCACCGGGAACCATTACTTCTTTGGAAATACGCTGCGCTATATCATGAGTTAGTTTTGGCAATTCCTCATCTGAAATTTTATCCGGCATCACAATCACTCTTACTTCTCTGCCTGCCTGCACTGCAAAACATTTATCAACTCCGTCAAATGACAAAGCAATTTTCTCAATATCTGACAGTCTTTTTATATAGTCTTGAACATTTTCATGTCTGGCTCCTGGTCTTCCACCCGAAATTGAATCTGAGATATAGACAATGATTGATTCTATTGAGGAAAATGGTTTATCCTCATGATGTTCTGCAATACAATTAATAACTTCTTCAGGTAAACCAAATTTCTTAGCGAGAGCTACTCCCTTATCAACATGTGAGCCTTCATCATCAGCAATAATTTTTCCAATATCATGAAATAAACAACCCAGTCTGACAGTATTTACATCTGCTCCCAGCATATGAGCTAAAGCTACCCCAATTTGAGTTTCTTCCTGAGTATGTAAAATTAAATTTTGTCCATAGGAGTATCTATACTTAAATCTGCCAATTAAATCTACCAAATCTATAGGTAAGTTATAGACACTAACATCATGACATAATTTTTCTCCTGCT
>OBEQ011501850.1_pt1 | contig 29489 bp, 26 predicted proteins | sample 1670901 | NCBI WGS metagenome assembly OBEQ01 (sample SAMEA104232315, study PRJEB22302) | groundwater metagenome | biome: forest; feature: aquifer; material: groundwater | place: USA | collected 2011-08-07 | depth 5.4 m
AAGGGCATTCCCGCCAGCCTGTTCATGGCGCTGGGAAAATCACTTTATAAAAGCGCAGTGCTGCGCGACAGCCGCGATATCGCCGCCGTTATGACCGTGGCCAACGCCGAAATCTCCCGCGACAATTCCGAGCAGATGTTCATCACCGCCTTTGCCGGCATATTGGATCTGGAAAGCGGCCGGCTCAACGCCTGCAATGCCGGTCATGATGCGCCTTTGATTAAACCTCCTGGCGAATTGACCACAGCTTGGCATGGGGCGGGTGGGCCGCCAATGTGCGTACTGGATGATTTTGATTTCCCCGGAGATGCGTTGCAACTAACACCCGGCACAATCGTAATCCTGTTTACGGATGGGGTGACTGAATCGATGGATCCTGAGGGAACCTTGTATGGCCATGCGCGCCTGACCGCCCTGCTGGACGGCTTGCCCAATAACATGCCACCCCATGCCATCATTGAAGCAATCCATGCGGATGTGAAGGCCCATGCGCGCGGCGCGGAACCATCGGACGATATCGCGCTTGTAGTCCTGACGTGGCGCGGAGTGTGACGGCTGTCACATCTGCATCGAATAAACTATAGATAAATCCCTTACTTTTATTATAGTCTATTGACTTCCCTCCCGTACAGGATTAATTTTTCTTTAATGCCAAAGTTTACAGCAGCTTCATTTTCAATAAATCTTTTTTCAGACCCAGGAGAAATGCAATGCGTAATTTAACCAAATTGGCCATGGGGTTAGCCTCCCTGGCCGCGATTGTTGCGGCTATGCCGGCAAGCGCGCTGCCGGTTACTAACCCTGACGATCCCCGGACTTGGCAAGGAGCCAGTGTCGGCACTTTTGCTACATTGTATTTAGGCTCTGATACGCTGGCGAACCGGACGGCAATCGTTGGCGCTGGGTTGCTGGATGACGGGTTGATCAACACCGCCGGATGGATCGCGGGAACGCTGGTCGCCGGCAGCGGAGGCGGCGGTTGCGTCTGCGTTTCATTCGACACCACCGGAACCGGATCCTATGGTTACGGCGGCGGCGGCTCTATGCCGTTTAACGCCAACGCCATTGACGAGTTCTGGTTCCAGACTGCAGGCGAAGCGAGTTTTGGTGTGCCTCGCGGCCTTAGCACAGGCGGGACGATATTCGATATGGGCTTCAGCGCCAACAAGGCGGCTATATTCAACAGCATTGATCACGGCCCGCTGCCAAATGAAGCCATCGAATCGACGGTCTATCTTTCCAACGACATTAATTTCGCCACCTATGTTCAGGCCGTGGTGGAACGGGTCTATCTTGAAGGTTTTAACAGCAATCTTGGCATTCTTTGGGATGGTTTTAGTTATATCGTCGGCACAGGCACCAGCGCCACCTTCCGCTATGCCTCGGTCGCACATGGCGGCCCCGGCGCGTTACAACGTGACGGCGACAATGAAATCAACGGCATCATGGGCCTGCGGGCGGATAATACCGGCTGCACCATTGGCGTCGATTGTGATAATCCGAGCGATGTCCCCGAACCCATGACTCTGTCGCTGCTTGGCGCGGGGCTGTTCGGCATCGGCGCGCTACGCCGCCGCCGCGTATAAGCAACAAAAACTTCTTCTGCAAAACGGCGGCTTCCGGGCCGCCGTTTTTGTTTGTGGACTGAGGAGTTTCGCCGATTCCAATCAGCTATATTCAGCTTGATCGGAATGTGCTTTAAGCTTGGCGTTGTTTTCACTCATCTCTTTCAAGGAACCCATCATGCGGCCCTCCGGACGTGCCCCCAGTGAAATGCGCAAAGTCAGTTTTGAATCCGGCTATTCGCGTCAGGCGGAAGGGTCGTGCTTTGTGCGCTTTGGCAATACCCATGTGCTGTGCACGGCGACGCTGGAGCAAAGCGTGCCGCCATTTTTGCGTGGCGGCGGGCGCGGCTGGGTCACGGCGGAATATGGCATGCTGCCGCGTTCCACCAATGAACGCATGCGGCGCGAGGCGGCGGCGGGCAAACAGGGTGGGCGCACCCAGGAAATTCAGCGCCTGATCGGCCGTGCATTGCGGGGCGTGGTGCAGTTCGAAGGCATGGGCGAACGTCAGATCGTTGTCGATTGCGATGTGATTCAGGCGGACGGCGGCACCCGCACCGCCGCCATCACTGGCGGTTATGTGGCGCTGGTGCAATGTTTCAAATGGATGCAGAAATCCGGCATGATCAAGGAATTACCCCTGCTGGATTCGGTGGCGGCTGTTTCATGCGGCATCTATAATGGCGTGCCCTTACTGGACCTGGATTATCCCGAAGATAGCGAGGCCGAAGTGGATGCAAATTTTGTCATCACCGGCGCCGGCGGTATTATCGAAATTCAGGGCACGGCGGAACAAAAGCCGTTTTCAGAAAGTGATTTTACCGCACTGCTGGCGCTGGCGAAAAAAGGCGTTGCGGATTTGACGGTCATGCAACAGGCCGTCATCGCGGCGCTCTGACATGCGTTTTATGCAGGCTGAATCGGACCCCCTCCCCAGCCCTCCCCCTTGCAGGGGGAGGGAGGAGTTCCGGCTTATGGCAAATTACTCAGAAACGCCACGCCGTTCCCTCCCCTTTACAAGGGGAGGGACAGGGAAGGGATCAACCCGCGTGCGCAAGCTGGCAAGGTGTTTCAATATGACCGCCGGCTGGCTCAGATAATGCGCTCCTTACACGGAATAACCCGGCTGGTTCTGGCCAGCCACAATGCGGGCAAGCTGCGGGAAATTGCGGCTCTATTGCGCCCGTTTCATATTGAGGTTGTGAATGCGGACACACTGGGTCTGGCGGAGCCGGATGAAACCGGCATGACCTTTATTGAGAACGCGGAACTAAAAGCGCGCGCCGCCGCAATGGCCAGCGGCATGGTGGCCCTGAGCGATGATAGTGGACTGTGTGTTGCCGGATTGCAGGGCCAGCCTGGAATTTATTCCGCGCGCTGGGCCGGGCCGGACAAGGATTTTTCCGCCGCCATGGCGCGTGTGGAAAAAGAACTCGAAAGTAGCGGCGGCAAAGACCGGCGGGCCCATTTCGTGTGCGCCCTGTCGCTATGCTGGCCCGACGGGCATTGCGAAAGTTTTCAGGGCGAGGTGCATGGGCAACTGGTGTTTCCACCGCGCGGCGCACGGGGCTTTGGCTATGATCCCATTTTTCTGGCGGACGGGTATGATCTTACGTTTGGCGAAATGGACCCGGACGCCAAGCACGCCATCAGCCATCGCGCCGGCGCCTTCCGGCAGATGATCGATGCCTGTTTTAACAGCTAGAATCTTATTCGTTCAGGTTGAACCACCACACCCGCAATGACGTAGAAGAGACAGCTATTCAACATGAACAGTTTTGACTCTGAACAGCCAGATCCCGGCTTCGCGGTGTATGTGCACTGGCCGTTCTGCCTGTCGAAATGCCCCTATTGCGATTTTAACAGCCATGTGCGCGAAAGCGTGGATCAGCAGCACTGGCGCGCCGCATTGCTGGCGGAAATTGACGCCACCGCCGGTGAATTAGGAAAACGTCGTGTACGGAGTATATTTTTTGGCGGCGGCACGCCGTCATTAATGCCGCCTGCAACGGTCGGGGCCATCATCAGCCAGATCGCCGCACGGTGGAATTTGGAAGCAGACGCCGAGATCACGCTGGAAGCCAATCCGACCAGTGTCGAAGCCGGAAAGCTGGCGGGGTTTGCGGCGGCGGGCGTCAACCGCGTTTCGCTGGGCGTGCAGGCGCTGAATGACGCCGATCTGAAATTTCTGGGGCGCGGCCATGGCGCAGGCGAGGCCAGCAAAGCAATTGATCTGGCGCGCAGACATTTCGCGCGCATGTCATTCGATCTGATCTATGCCCGCCCAAATCAAACCGCCGCAGAATGGGAAGCGGAACTGCGCACCGCCATCGCCATGGCGGCGGATCATCTGTCGCTGTATCAGCTCACCATTGAACCCGGCACCGGCTTTGAGGGCGCGGTGAAGCGCGGCCAGTTCACGCCGATGCAAGGCGATATGGCGGCTGATCTGTATGAACTGACCCAGGACATATGCGGCGCACACGGCTTGCCCGCCTATGAAATTTCCAATCATGCGCGGCCAGGCAGCGAATCGCGGCATAATCTGGTGTACTGGCGTTATGGCGAATATGCGGGCATCGGCCCCGGTGCGCACGGGCGGCTGTACCGGGACGGCGCGGTCCATGCGACGGCAAATTTTCGCAAACCCGAGCGCTGGCTGGCTGCGGGGCGTGAAAGCTGTGATGCGCTTGGCGGTCGTGATCAGTCCGTGGAAATGGTGATGATGGGGCTGCGCCTGCTGGAGGGTGTTTCCATCGCGCGGTATGCGGCGCTGGCGGGTGCGCCGCTATCGCAGGATGCGATGCAGGAACTATGCGATCAGGGCCTGCTGTTGCGTGCTGGCGAGCGCATCAAGACCACGCCGCGCGGACGGCTGCTGCTTGATGGGGTGCTCGCCAGACTGCTGGGATAGCGTTATTTATTACCCGGCGATGCGTTGAACGGCATGTCCTTGTCCACGCGGATATCGCCCGGAAGGCCCAGCACCTGTTCGGCGATGATATTGCGCAGAATTTCGTCCGTGCCGCCGCCAATGCGCAAGGCGGGCGACATAATCCAGGCTTCCTGAAAACCCGCCTCCTGTGGCGACAGTGCGGGGTCGCGGATGATGCCGCCCATATCCATCAGCTCCATCGCGAAATGCGGCAGATCCTGGCCATAGACCGCGCCGACCGCCTTGGCGATGGCGTTTTCGGCGCCGGGGGTCACGCCCTTGCTGATCGCTGTCAGGGTGCGGTAGTGGATATATTTCAGGCCTTCAGACTGAATATACCAGTCGGCGATTTTTTCACGCACCGCAGCATTACGTATGGCCGGGCCATCACCCAGTTGCGTGTCGCGCGCCAGCGACAGGAATTCGCCCACGCCATGGCCCGCCGACATATTGCCGACAACGACACGTTCGTTCATCAGCACGGTCAGCGCGGCGCGCCAGCCGTCGCCTTCGTTGCCCACGCGCATCGCGTCGGGAATGCGGACATTTTCAAAGAACACTTCGTTGAAACTGCTGGCGCCGGAAATCTGCTTGATCTGCTTGACGGTAATGCCCGGGGTTTTCATGTCCAGCAGGAAGAAGCTCAGCCCCTTATGCTTTGGCTTGTTCGGATCGGTGCGCGCCACCAGAATGCCCCAGTCGGCAATATGCCCAAGCGTCGTCCAGATTTTCTGTCCGTTCACGACCCATTCATCGCCGTCTTTTTCGGCGCGGGTGCGCACACCGGCCAGATCGGAACCCGCGCCCGGTTCGGAAAATAGCTGGCACCAGATTTCCTCGCCATACAGTGCGGGTTTGATGAAGCGTTCCTTCTGCGCGTTTGATCCCATCACCATCAGGGTTGGCATCGCCAGGCCAAGGCCCAGAATGAACAGATCGCTGGAAACTTCGAACTGCGCTTCTTCCTGCGAATAAATCACATTCTGCATTGGCGTGCCGCCCATGCCGCCATATTCTTTGGGCCAGCTAATCGCCGCATAGCCTTGCGCCGCCTTTTTCGCCTGCCAGGCCTTGGAACGCGCGATTAATTCCGCGTCTGCGCCTTCCATCGACAGAATGGATGAGGCGTTTTCGCCCTCAACCCTGCGCGTGGCGTTCGCCTCCAGCCAGGCGCGAACCTTGGCGCGAAAAGCGGCTTCTTCCGGCGTATCGTTGAAATCCATGATATACTCTTGCAATTGAGGGTTAACGGCCCGAGGGTAGTGCGTTGAACGGTGTGTTCTTGTCGGTGCGGATGTCACCGGGCATGCCAAGCACCTGTTCAGCGATGATGTTGCGCAGAATTTCATCGGTGCCGCCCGCAACCCGCATCGCGGGCGCGATTAGCCAGCCTTCCTGAAACCCGGCATTCGCGGGCGCGATTTTCGGATCGCGGATGACGCCGCCCATATCCATCAGTTCCATGGCGAAGGCCGGCAGGTCCTGGCCATAGGCCGCGCCCACCGCCTTGGCGATGGAATTTTCCGGCCCCGGCGTTTGCCCCTTGCTCATCGCCGTCAGCGAGCGCATGCGGGTATATTTCAAACCCTGCGACTGCACATACCAGTCGGCCATTTTTTCACGCACCGCGCTGTTGCGAATGGCGGGCGCATCGCCGATTTCAACTGCGCGCGCCAGGTTCAGCATTTCGGTCAAACCAGCACCTCCGCCAAGGCCGCCAATCGCCATGCGTTCATTCATCAATACGGTCAGCGCGGCTTTCCAGCCATCGCCTTCGGCGCCCACGCGCATGGCGTCGGGCACGCGGACATTTTCAAAAAATACTTCGTTGAAACTGCTGCCGCCGGAAATCTGTTTGATCTGTTTGACGGTGATGCCCGGTGTTTTCATATCGACCAGAAAAAAGCTCAGCCCCTTATGCTTGGGCTTGGCCGGGTCGGTGCGCGCCACCAGAATGCCCCAGTCAGCGAGGTGCGCGAACGAGGTCCAGATTTTCTGGCCGTTGACGATCCATTCATCGCCGTGTTTTTCCGCGCGGGTGCGCACGCCGGCCAGATCGGAACCCGCACCCGGTTCGGAAAACAACTGACACCAGATTTCTTCGCCATAGAGCGCGGGGCGCATGAAGCGTTTGAGTTGTTCCGTCATGCCAAACGCCATCAGGGTGGGCATGGTCATGCCGACGCCAACCACAAAGATCGCGCTGGACACATCGAAACGCGCCTCTTCCTGACCATAGATCACGCTTTGCATGGCGCTGCCGCCCATGCCGCCATATTCTTTTGGCCAAGTGATGGCCGCATAGCCCGCCGCCGCCTTGACCTTCTGCCACGCTCTGGCGCGCGCCAGGCCTTCGGCATTTTCATTCAGCAATGAAAAGGAACCGCCGGTTTGCGTGGCGCTGCGCCTGGGCGCGTTCGCCTCCAGCCAGGCCGATACTTTGGCGCGATATTCAGCCTCTTCGGGCGTGTCGTTAAAATCCATGAATTGCCCTTGCCCCGGTCTTGACCGGCGTTACGCGAAAAAATGTGCGTCCGTTTTATTGTCTATTACTTATTACGCCGCCCTAGCGACGGTCAATGGCGGAGAAATGGTTTCCAGCGCGATTGATTTACGATCCGACGCCGCATCGCCCCGGCTCGCGCCCGCTCATTCATTTTCACTTTTTGTTCTTATGAAAAGAAATCGCAAGAAACTGTCCTGTCAGGACATGCCCCCTTTTGCTGCAAGTTGCGCAAAAAGCCCCGGCATCTATGCGCTTGCCGCCGATTATTGTATCCGCTAGGGTGTGTCAATGTTTGACATAGGAGGAAGCCTTGGCGACCAATGTGAACCTCACGCCTGAATTGGAGCGTTTTGCCCGCGAATGCGTGGACAAGGGACGGTACAATAATATGAGCGAGGTTGTCCGTTCGGCGTTGCGCCTGTTGCAAGACGCCGAGGAACGCCGCCAGCATTTTCAGGCCATGCTGCGGGAAGTTGAAAATGAAGCCGCCTATCAGGGCAGTTTTACCCTGAGCACGGTTTTAGATGAGGTTGATGGCGTCATCGATAATCCCGCAAAGTGAACGCGGCGCTATTTGCGCCCCGGGCGCGGCGCGATCTTTTGGCGGCTGTTCGATGGATTGCCAGGGATAACCCCGCCGCCGCCAGGGCCTTGCGCGACGCGGTTGCCAATGCCGCTGAGCGAATAATAACGCACCCGAAAACCGGCCCGCACCGGCCTGAATTCGCCGGCCCGCCTTACCGCTTTTTAAGCCTTACCGGCTTTCCATACATTATCGTTTATACGCCAGAGCAAAATCCCCCGCTGATCCTCCGCATCCTGCATGCCGCCAGGGATTTACCTGATATATTGCGGCAGAAGGAATCGCCATGACACAGCAGCCGCAGAGCACACAATTGGCACAATTGGGGTCACACAATTGGGGTCAGGTCTTGACATGACCCCTTTTTTGCGTTTAATATTGATATCATGGTTGAGTGAGCCAAGGAGGCAAATCAAAAAAGCGGCAAAAAACTGTCATGTCAAGACCTGACCCCGATTTTCTGGATTTTCTGTGCAGGTTTAATAAGGTAATGTCTGCTTTAATTCTGCTTCAAGAAGATCTGTGGCCAACTTCAAGGCTTCTGCAGAGGCCTGCGAAAGAGCACCTCGCCCCAAGCCATCGTGAACAAGTTTGCTACGTTGTTGATATAAGTCATCGAATGACTTGGCATCAGTGTCGGTGAGGAGCATTCTAAATTTCGACAAATAGGATTGCCGAATAGATTCACGAAGTGCATTTTCGAGCATCCGCCGAACTGCCTCACTTGATTCGGCACTCATAGAAAGAGATTCAACAAAACAGACGATGCTTTCAATTATCGACCGGTATTCGCCAACAACTATACCCTGTTCGCACAACGTCTCCACTGCAGAGATGCGCAGGATGAATTGACTTTCTGTTTTTGAAACAAAGAAGGAGTCATTCAAAAGAAGTGCGCAGTTGCGTTGACGTTCCGTTAGATTTCCTACAAAGGATTTCCAGCTTTTGAGATAGTCCTCGAATGCATTTCCGCTGATTTTAGTTTGGCCGCGAGCTTCCACTCCAATGATAGTTATCGTATTTTCTTCATACGTAAGTAGGCCATGAATTTCCGACAACAATTTCCGCCCATCCACTCGTTGAACAGCCTCATGAACCGCGTCGCTGAACTGGAGTGTTGCGCGATTAAATCCAACATCAATGCCCAAACGCATAACAGCGCCAACAACCAAAAGTGCGTCACCGAATTTTTCACCAGCGACTTTTGCAGCTTCCTCAGTTTCGAAACCACGAACAATAAATATTACCCATTTACCAGCAGGGTAAGCTTCTGACACAGTGCCTGTCACTGGTGGCAAATCGGGTAACTCTAACGTAATGGTATCACCGTCGTTGGTCTGAGGCGGTGTGAGCATCTTCACTCGATACCTGAAGCAATAGCTCATTTCTGACTCATAATATTAGGTGTTTAGTCCCACATTGTAGCGCAAAACGGGGTCAGATCTCGGTATTGGGGTCACAAGTAACGGGGTCAGGTCTTGACATGCCAGTTTTATCGCCCGCCGCCCTTTACTGCTCTTACCGCCCGCTTGGCAGTTCGTTGAACGGTGCGTTTTTGTCGACGCGAATATCGCCCGGCAGGCCAAGCACCTGTTCAGCGATAATGTTGCGTAGAATTTCATCGGTGCCGCCCGCAACACGCATGGCCGGTGACGATATCCAGCCTTCCTGAAAGCCCGCACCCGCGGGTGAGAGTTTTGGATCGCGGATAATGCCGCCCATATCCATCAGCTCCATGGCGAAGGCTGGCAGGTCCTGACCATAGGCGGCGCCAACCGCCTTGGCGATGGAATTTTCGGGACCCGGCGTCTGGCCCTTGCTCATTGCCGTCAAAGACCGCAGGCGGGTATATTTCAGGCCTTGCGACTGCACATACCAGTCGGCGAGCTTTTCACGCACCGCAGCATTGCGGATGGCGGGCGCGCCGCCAATTTCGACGTCGCGGGTCAGGTTCAGCATTTCGGTCAAGCCCGCGCCTCCGCCAAGCCCGCCAATGGCCATACGCTCATTCATCAACACGGTCAGCGACGCCTTCCAGCCATCGCCTTCTTCCCCAACACGCATGGAATCAGGTATGCGCACATTATCGAAGTACACTTCGTTAAAGCTGCTGCCGCCAGAAATCTGCTTGATCTGCTTGACGGTTACGCCCGGGCTCTTCATATCAACCAGGAAGAAGCTCAGGCCTTTATGCTTTGGCTTTGTGGGGTCGGTGCGCGCGACCAGAATGCCCCAATCCGCCAGATGGGCGAACGAGGTCCATATTTTCTGCCCGTTGACGATCCATTCGCCGCCCTGTTTTTCCGCGCGGGTACGCACCCCCGCCAGATCGGAACCCGCACCTGGTTCGGAAAACAGCTGGCACCAGATTTCTTCACCGTTCAGAGCCGGGCCAATAAAGCGCTCACGTTGCGCGGGCGTGCCGTGCACGATCACGGCGGGCATGGCCATACCGATGCCAATAACGAAGGTCGCGCTGGAAACATCAAAGCGCGCCTCTTCCTGGCTGTAAATGACGCTTTGCATCGACGTTCCGCCCATGCCGCCAAATTCCTTCGGCCAGGTGATGGCGGCATAACCCGCAGCGGCCTTGACCTTCTGCCACTGCTTGGCGCGCGCGACAGCCCCGGCATTTTCACCCATCAGGGAAAAGGGCGCGTTACCGGTCTGGCTGGGGGAGCGTTTGGTTGCGTTGGCCTCAAGCCAGCCAGATACCTTGACGCGAAATTCGGCTTCTTCGGGTGTGTCGTTGAAATCCATGGGTTGCTCTTTCTTCTTCCGGTGTGCCGTTAAAATCCATGCATTAGTATTACTTTAGCCACGGCCAGGGGGCAATGGGGCGGACGCGAATGGTTCATTGTCTGACCTCGCCCTGAATATTCGTGTTTTATTCTTTGCGCAGCCCATCTGACCGGAAAAATCACTCAATCAGACTATTTAAATGACGGGCGGTCAAAACCATTATCCCCGTTTGCAGGTCAAGATCGTAAAATCCAAAGGGGCAGGCCCCGTTGACTCTCAGGCATTCCAAACTGGCATGTCAAGACCTGACCCCGATTGTGTGACCCCGATTGCCCACTCTGCTTCGCCAGAAAGTGTCAAATATTGATATCATGGTTGCGTGAGCTATGGCGGCAAATCAAAGGAGGGGCGAAAAACTGCTGATTACGCCGCCTTGGTGACTGTCAAGGGCAGAGCAATGGTTTCCAGTGTGCTCAGATCGAACCGGGCGGAAGCGCCATCTATGTCAAAACCGACGACCTGGCCCTGGGCGTCGAGATCAACGATCAGCCCTTCCGCTACTTCGCGGGTCTCCACGCCGGGCGCTGCCTTTAGCTCGATATAAAGACTGTCCGTCTCTGGATAATAGTGCAGCTTCATGACATGTTCTCCTTGAAATCCCTGTCAAAGAACGCATTAAGAATGGTTTCGCCATCCTCCAGCGTGACGACCCGAATATAGCGCGCTTTGCCGTCCGGCGCATCATTAACCAGCCCCCAGTGCCGGATGCGTCCGTTAGCCTGCACATCGCGCCGCAAGGGGTTTTCCAGCGCTGCGGCACACCATCGCCGTTCAATATAGGGCCTTTTAGACAACACCTGTTCTTCGAAATAGCGGGTTGTCTTCATGCCGCCCATTTTAATACCCCCTCACCGCCCGCTGGGCAGCTCATTGAACGCGACGTCGCTGTCCACGCGGATTTCGCCGGGCAGTTTCAGCACCCGTTCGGCGATGATGTTTTTCAGGATTTCGTCGGCGCCGCCGGCGATGCGGATGCCGGGGGCGGACAGCCAGTCTTCCTGGTAGGAGGCGCGGTAGGGCGAGATGGTCCGGTCACGGATGACGCCGCCCATGTCCATCATTTCGATGGCGAAGGCGGACAGATCCTGGCGGCGCGCGGCGCTGACCAGCTTGGCGATGGAGTTTTCGGGCCCCGGCGTCTGGCCTTTGCTGAGCGCGGTCAGCGAACGGAAGCGGGTATATTTCAGGCCCTGGCTTTGCACATGCCAGTCGGCGATTTTCTCACGCACGGCGGCGTTGCGGATGGCGGGGCCGTCATGCAGTTCGGTGTCGCGGGCCAACTGGATCATTTCGTCAATGCCGACGCCCTGGCCCATATTGCCGACGGCGGAACGTTCGTTCATCAGGACGGTCAGCGCCACCTTCCAGCCATCGCCCACCGCGCCGACGCGCATCGCATCCGGGATGCGGACATTTTCGAGGAACACTTCGTTGAAATGGCTTTGCCCGGAAATCTGCCGGATGCGTTCCACCCGGATGCCGGGCGATTTCATATCGACGAGGAAAAACGACAGGCCCTTATGCTTGGCGACACTGGGATCGGTGCGCACCACCAGAATGCCGAAATCGGAATAATGCGCGCCGGAGGTCCAGATTTTCTGGCCATTGATGATCCAGTCACTGCCTTCGGGGCCGTCGCGCTCCGCCCGGCTGCGCACGCCCGCCAGATCGGACCCCGCACCCGGTTCGGAAAATAGCTGGCACCAGATTTCTTCGCCATACAGCGCAGGGCGGATATAGCGTTGCCTTTGCTCGGGCGTTCCGTGCACCATCAGCATCGGCATCGCCATGCCAAGGCCGATCAGAAACACATTGCCGGGCAGATTATAGTGCGACTCTTCCTGGCCATAGATGACGTTCTGCATGCTTGTGCCGCCCATGCCGCCATATTCTTTGGGCCAGGTGATAGCCGCATAACCGGCCGCCGCCTTTATTTTCTGCCAGGCCCTGGATTCGGTCACGCCGACCCGTGTGCCGGGCGGTATCGACAGCGCATTCGCCGCCAGCCAGCCGCGCACCTGTAAACGGTACGCGGCCTCTTCCGGTGTATCTTCGAAGTCCACTATTTTACTCCGGGCGACTGATTGTAAGGAATGTCCTTGTCGACGCGAATATCGCCCGGCAGGCCAAGCACCCGTTCGGCGATGATGTTCTTGAGGATTTCGTCCGTGCCGCCCGCAATGCGCATGGCGGGCGCAAACAGCCAGCCGGTCTGAAAACCGGCCTTCATCGGCGCAATATCGGGGTCATAAATGATGCCGCCCATATCCATCATTTCCATGGCGAAGGCGGTATATTCCTGTCCGCGCTGGGCGCTGACGGCCTTGCCGATGGAATTTTCCGGCCCCGGCGTCTGGCCTTTGCTGAGTGCTGTGATGCTGCGGAAGCGGGTATATTTCAGCCCCTGCCCCTGCACATACCAGTCCGCCAGACGTTCACGCACGGCGCTGTTCTTGATGGCGGGCTGTCCGTCCGGAAGGATGATGGTGCGCGCCAGTTCAATCAACTGGTCGGTGCCCAACTGCCCGCCGCCGCCGCCAATCGCCAGACGTTCGTTCATCAATGTGGTGAGCGAAACTTTCCAGCCATCGCCAACTTTGCCAAGACGCTGGGAATCCGGTATGCGCACATTGGTGAAGAACACTTCATTGAAATTGGCGCCGCCGGAAAGCTGCTTGATTGGTTTCACTTCGACACCGGGCGACTTCATATCGAGAAAGAAAAACGTCAGGCCCTTGTGCTTTGGCACGGTGGGATCAGAACGGGTAACGACAATGCCGAAGTCGCAATAATGCGCGCCCGAGGTCCAGATTTTTTGCCCATTGACGATCCAGTCCTCGCCATCGCGCTCCGCGCGCATGCGAATGCCCGCCAGATCGGAGCCTGCCGCCGGTTCGGAAAATAACTGGCACCAGATTTCTTCGCCGTACAGCGCGGGTTTGACATAGCGTTCCAGATGCGCGGCGCTGCCATGCGCCATGAGGGTGGGAATGCACATGCCAAGGCCAATGTCGAAAAAACCGCCGGGCAGATTATATTTGGCTTCTTCCTGGGAATAGATGACGTTCTGAATGCCGCTGCCGCCCATGCCGCCAAATTCTTTCGGCCAGGTGATTTTGGCATAGCCCGCGGCGGCTTTTTTCGCCTGCCAGGCCTTGGCCACTTTTAGCGCCTCTGTCTCGTTCAATTCGGCGCCAAACATGCCCTGGCCAACCTCTTTTGGCGCGTTCGCCGCCAGCCAGCTCTGTACCTGTTTGCGGAATGCCGCTTCTTCCGGTGTGTCTTCGAAATCCATGACTGTGTTCTCCTATCCGGGATGATTAAGCGGCGTTGCGCTTTTCAAGTTCGCTGACCAGTTTGTCTTTCCAGGACAGATGGCTGCCCAGACACAGGCTGAGCCATTTGGCGCGGCGGTAGAAGAGGTGGCAGTCAAATTCCCAGGTGAAGCCCATGCCACCATGAGTCTGGATATTTTCCTTGGCGGCAAAGTTGAACGCCTCAGTTGCGGCAACGCGCGAACCGGCGGCGGCGGCGGGCAGATCCGGCGCATTGGTCGAGAGCGCCCAGGCGCCGTAATAGCTGTTGGAGCGCGCCAGTTCGTTCTTGATATTCATATCGGCCAGCTTGTGCTTGATCGCCTGGAACGATGCGATGGGACGGCCAAACGCATAGCGGTTCATGGCGTAATCTTTCGCCGCCGCCAGCGCCGCATCGGCGCCGCCGATCTGTTCGAACGCCACCAGCACCGCCGCGCGGTCCAGCACCTGCTGCACCACTGCCCAGCCTTCACCCTGCTTGCCCAGCAATTCCGCAGGCGCGCCGTCGAAGGTAACCGTGGAAAGGTTGCGGGTCGGATCAAGGGTCTTTAATGGCGCGCGCGTAACGCCCTTGCCCGCCAGATCAACAATCGCCAGCGATACAGATTTTTCATCCGTTCCGCTGCCGGTTTTCACCACAACAATGGCGAAGTTGGCCACATCGCCATCGGGAACCGGCATTTTCGTGCCTTTCAGCTTGCCGCCTTCAAAGCTGACCTTCATGGTCCTGGGGGTGGCGGCCTGGGTACCCTCAGAAAGCGCCAGGGTGCCGATCATTTCGCCAGCCGCCAGGGCGGGCAGATATTTCTGCTTCTGTTCCTCGCTGCCCGCGATCAGCAGGGCTTCGGTCGCCAGATACACCGATGACGAGAACGGCACCGGGGCTAATGAGCGGCCCAGTTCTTCGGCGATCATGCACAGCTCCAGATGGCCAAGGCCGATGCCGCCGTAAGCTTCGGGGATCGTCGTGCCGGTCCAGCCCATTTCGACAATGCCTTTCCAGACGTCCTTGGCATAGGTTTCGTCCGTATCCAGGATATGGCGCACCACTTTCAGGCTGGATTTGTCGGTCAGGAACTTGCGCGCCTGGTCTTTCAGCAGTTTCTGGTCATCGGAGAAATCGAAATTCATGTCGGTGGTCCATCCTGTTGGAGATATGATGTGTTTTGCTGTGACGTCTAATGTCACACTATTGGGCAACAGAAAACATTGTCAGCTAATCCCTGACAAGAATTTTCTTTCGTCACCCGGATATTGATAGAAAATTCAACCCATGGGAGATGGAGGGTTTGGGTCACCCTCCAGCATATTTGACTTAATTTTTTGCAGCAGGCGTTGCAATTCCAGTAAATCGGTCTCGTTCACCGACTTATAAACAGCCTCAAATTGCTGCATGGCCAGTTGCCGCAGCCGCTCGAAAAAAGGCCCCTGCTCTCCGCCCGTCAGATAAATCCGCTTGGCGCGCCGATCCGATGGGTCCGCACGGCGTTCAATAATCTTTTGATCTTCCAGCCGGTCCAGCAGGCGGCCCAGCGGTGCCGGGGCTATTTCGGTTTCATCCGCCAAATGACTTTGGGTCTGGCCATCTTCGCGGGCGAGTTGTATGAGAACCCGCCATTGTTGCGGGGTAATGCCCGCCTTCCGCACCTTGCTTTCGATAGAACGCATCAAGAGGCGGGAGGCGTCATAGACCAGCCAGCCGACTTCGCGCTGCAGTTCAAATAGATCGGCAGAGGGGTTTACAGGTGGCTTGGACACAGGATGCGACATGAGGTTCGTTGTACTTCTAACAAAAACAGTTGATAATATATACATTGTTATTATATAATAGTATACTGTTTATTAAGACAGATGATGGAAACTTATACACCGCCCTTCCTCCGGGCGCGTCAGGGCCAGCCCAATACCATACAAGTGATTGAAATGTTTGATGACCTGCCAATTTCATGGGCCGAATTCCGGCGCCGTTCCGGACGTGCGCCGAACGGGCATGTTGGAATTATGGGCGAATTAGGCGCCATGATCGAAAGTCTGGCCCCCGATGGGATCCGGGTGCGGGTGCCATTTCAGCCCGTGATTATCGGCGATACGGAATGGAATGTGGTGCATTCCGGGCTGCTGATGATCCTGCTGGACAGCCTGTGCGGGATTTCGATCATCCAGAAAATGGCGGCGCCAACACCCATCGCCACCCTTGATCTGCGTGTGGATTATCTGCGCGCCGTGCCTGCAGGCGAAGACATGTATGTCACGGCCAACTGTTACAAGATTGGACGCAATGTAGGCTTTTCACGGGGCGCCATTTACACCACCGATCCTGAAGATCCAGCCGCCATCGCAAACGGTTCATTCATGCTGGGCACCGCAGGCGACCCGCCGCCCATGGCAACGATGCTGAAAGGGCAAAGCGCATGACAACGCAAAACCTGGCTAATGTAGAAGTTGTGACGGGTGATATTGAGGGCCTGTTTGAGGCGATCCCGTTTGTGCACTGGCTTGGCCTGATGGCAAGCAAGGACACGGATGGTGTGCTGTGCCGGATGCCCTTTGCCGAGCGGCTGATAGGCAATCCGAATTTGCCTGCCCTGCATGGTGGCATGGTGGCGACTTTTCTCGAAGCCACGGCCCTGGCCGTGGTTGTCGATGCGCAAAGCAATCCCGATGCCCGTTGCGGCAAGGAAATTCCACGGGTTATCAGCACAACGGTTGATTATCTGCGCCCCGCGGGCCCCAAAGATACTTTCGGACGGGCGGAAATCATCCGCCTGGGAACACGGCTGGCAACAGTCGTCGCCACCGCCTGGCAGAGCGACCCGTCACGCCCGGTCGCGCGCGCCAATTGTCATTTTCTGGTCGCGTCCGGGGGGAAAGTATAATGAGCATCCTGAATACTGGCCAGCCTGCCGATTTTAATGGAGTAAGTTTCATGCATAAATTGATGGCTCCCAGCATTGCTTTGCTGCTTGTGCTTGGTGCGTGCGGTAAATCCGATGAAAAGAAGGCGGCTGAAGTTTCCAAATCTGTTGCGGCGCCAGCAGTAACCGCACAAGCCCGGACGGCTGTAGAGCAAAAACCCATTGAACTGTCCATCGTCCGGCCAGTAAGCGAGTTGATCCTTGAGCCTGTAGTTGGCACCGGCAGCATTGCCGCCTCGCAAAAATCCAATATAGGGCCAAGCGTATCGGGTGTTCTGGAAAAGACCTTCGTTGCCGTTGGCGACCGGGTCAAGCAGGGCGATCCGCTTTTCGAAATCCGCCAGACCGATTATGTCACCCGTCTGCAGGAAGCGCAGTTCCAGGTGAAACTGGCGGAAGCCGATTTCACCAACGCCAAGGCCGAGTATGAGCGTATCAGCGAACTGAAGGCTGGCGGTGTCGCGTCCAAGGGCCAGATGGATAAAATCCAGGCGCAATATTCAGTTTCCGAGGCGCGGCTGGGCATCGCCCGCGTAAGTCTTGCCAAAGCCAAGCAGGCTTTCGACGACACAACCGTGCGCGCGCCCTATGATGGCGTGATCGTCTACCAATACAAATATAATGGCGAATATATGTCTGTCATGGGCGGCCCACCAGGCATGGGCATGGGCGAAGGCGGCGGCGGCGGTGGATCTGGCGGCGGCGGTGGCGGCGGACGCGGCGTGTTCGACATTTCCAAGATTGATATCGTCGCCGCGATTGTCGAAATCCCTGAAACCAAATTGCGCTTCGTACGGCTGGGCACACCGGGGATCGTGCGCATTGACGGCATGAACAAGGAATATCCAAGCCAGGTCCATGTGATCAACGATCAGGTCGATCCGGTCAGCCGTAAGGTGCAATTGCGTCTGGCGATCCTTAACCCGGATTATGCCATCAAGCCTGGCCTGTTTGCCCGCGCAACACTTACATCTGATCCGCGTCCGGCTATAACGCTTGATCGCCGTGCGGTGCTTGGCCAGCAAGACGCGCAATATGTGTTCGTCGCCGTCGATGGTCACGCCAAACAGGCCAAAATCACCAGCCGTGAACTGGATGCGCGCCGGGTGGAAATTTTACAGGGCCTCACGCCCGAAGATCATGTGCTGACCGGCCCCAATTTGACGCGGGTGCGCGAGGGCGACGCCATCTCGGTGGAGATGGCCTATGTGGATTAGCGATCTCTCGATCAAGCGTCCCGTATTTGCGGTGATGCTGATCGGGGCGCTGGTTGCCCTTGGCCTGATCGCGATTACGCGGATTGGGTATGACTTGTTTCCCAGTGTCGAATTTCCGTTTGTCAGCGTCACAACTACGCTTGAAGGCGCGGCGCCCGGGACGATGGAAACCGAAGTAACCGATATTATCGAGGAACAGGTCAATACGATTGCGTCGATCAAAAGTATCCGCTCGCAAAGCTTCGAAGGCCGTTCCTCCATCGCCGTCGAATTTGAATTAAGCGAAAATATCGATGTCAAGGCGCAGGACGTCCGCGATAAGGTCTCTATCGCCATCAGGGACCTGCCGCGCGACGTAAACCCGCCCGTGATCAGCAAGGTTGATCCGGATGCACAGCCGATCATGTCGGTCATGGTGGCCGGTGATCTTCCGATCCGCGACATTACCCAATTCGCAGACACAGTGGTGAAGGAGCAGATTCAGCGCCTGCCTGGCGTTGGCTCGGTGACGCTGGTGGGCGGACGCAAACGCGAGGTCCGTATCTGGCTGGATGCGGACAAGATGCGCGCCTACCAATTGACCGCTGATGACGTGATCCGCGCCATTCAGAACGAACATGCGCAATTGCCCGGTGGACAATTACAGACCGCGGGCAATGCCGCAGAATTCGGCGTCAAAACCATGGGTGAGGTAAAATCTGTCGCTGAATTTGGCGAAATTGTTGTGGCGTTCCGCAATAACGCGCCAACCCGCGTGCGCGATGTGGCGCGTGTCGAAGACGGCATGAAAGATGAGCGGACATTTGCCGAACTGAATGGCCAGCCTGGCGTATCGCTGGAAGTACGCCGTCAGTCTGGCCAAAATACGCTGCATGTCGCCAAGGCGGTGAAGACGGCACTTGTCAATGTGCGCAAGTTTGCCCCCGCAGGGCTGGATATTGTCGTCGCACGCGACATTTCAACCTTCATCCAGGGCTCGGTCGAAGACGTAACCAAAGATATGCTGATCGGCCTTGGGCTGGTGGTTGGCGTGACACTGGTGTTTTTGCTGAGCAGCCGCGCAACCGCCATTGTCGCCATCGCCATGCCGACATCGATAATAGCCACCTTTTTTGCGTTTTACGTTGCCGGGTTTACCCTGAATATGCTGACCATGATGGCGCTGAGCGTGGCCGTCGGCCTGGTAGTCGATGACGCTATTGTGGTGCTGGAAGCGATTTACCGCGCTATCGACGAAGGGCACAAGCCGATGGAAGCGGCCTCGATCGGCATCAGGCGCGTTGGCGGGGCCGTTATTGCCGGCACCAATTCGATGCTGGTGGTGTTCGTTCCCATAGCTTTCATGGATGGCATCGCGGGCCGGTTTTTCTTTCAATATGGCTTGGCGGTGACGTTTTCCGTTGCCGTATCGCTGCTGGTGTCACTGACCCTGACGCCAACCCTGTGCGCCCGCTTTCTTAAGCCGCATTCTTCCTTTGGACCTCTCGCGCGCCGGATTGAGTCCTACCATGAAGCGGTCGAGCGCACCTATGGGCGTGTCCTTGGTTTCTCATTGGCGCATCGTTGGGTTATCGTTTTGGCCGGTGCTGTAACCATCGCGGGCGGCGTCATGGTGGCGCGGATGGTGCCGATGGAGCTTTCCGGCAAAACCGACCGCAGCGAATTTCTTGCTTCGGCCGAAATTCCATTTGGCTCCGGTATCGAGGAAACCAAGCGCGTCGCCAACCATATTGCTTTGGAAATCCGCGGCCTTGAACATGTCACCAACACCTTTGTCACCATTGGCGCCGATCAGCAGGCCAGAGTGAACAAGATGAACTTTTATATTACCCTGACGCCAAAACAGGAGCGCGCTGACAGCTTTCTCAAAGTCATGCAGAAAACACGGGAGGTGATGCAGGGCATCCCGGAATTGCGCAAATTTTCGCTGTCGGAAGTGCCCTGGATCAGCGGCGCCAATGTTGATGATTTCGACATCGACTATGTGGTGCGCGGAACCAATCTGGCGGAGCTGGAAAAGTTCTCCAGCAAAGTCATGGCGGAAATGCGCAAGAGCGGTATGTATGTTGATGTTCAGTCAAGCTATGAAACCGGCAAACCGGAAATTCAGATCGGGATCGACCGCCAGCGTTCGGCGGATCAAGGCGTGTCGGTGCGCACATTGGCCTCTACCGTGCGCGCGCTGGTGGGCGGGATTGATGTTGCAACCTACGAAGAAGATGGGTTGCGCTATGATGTACGTATGCGGCTGGAGGAAAGTCAGCGCGACGATCTGGCCAAGCTGGAACAGATTCAGGTGCGCGCCGCCGGTGGCGTGCTTGTCGATCTGCCCAATGTCGCCGATCTGAAAGTCAATACGTCTCCGGCACAGATCAACCGCAAGGACCGCATGCGGGCAATCGACATTTATGGATCGTCCGCGCCGGGCTTCCCGCTTTCCGCCACCACCGATAAGGTCGACCAGATTATCAAGGAAGTTGGCCTGCCCGAAGGTTATTTCGGCAGCCACGAAGGCAAGTCCCGGCGCATGCGAGATTCGAGCGAGGCCATCAAGTTCGCTTTTAGCATCGCCATTGTCGCCCTGTACATGGTGCTGGGCAGCCAGTTTAACAGCTTCACCCAGCCTTTTGTGATCATGCTGACGGCGCCGCTGTCTTTTCTGGGTGCTTTCGTCGCGTTGTACATTTCGGGAGAGGCGATCACTATGTTTGCGCAGATCGGGCTTATCGGCCTGATGGGCGTAGTGATGAAGAACGGTATTCTTCTGGTCGATCAGGCGAACCAGTTCAGGGAAGAAGGCGCAAGTTCGCGCGATGCAATCCATCGCGCCGGCCCCTTGCGCCTGCGCCCCGTTCTGATGACCGCTTTCGCCATGATCTTTGGCATGGTGCCGCTTGCGGTTTCCACCAGCCAGGGATCGGAATTCCGTGTTGGGCTTGGTATTCTGCTGATGGGTGGCATGACTTCATCCACCCTGCTGACCTTTGTGGTGGTGCCCGTTGCCTATACGCTGCTGGACGACGCCAAACGCTATATGAACATTGCGCTGGTATTTCTGCGGCTGCGTAAGCCGGATAAACCAGCGGACACGGATGCGTCCGCCAGTCAACCTTTGGCGGCAGAATAAGCACTGCTCGCCGCCGGGTGTAATTGCTGCTAGGCTTACATCATGCAAAACGCCATTACCGATAACGCTCCGCAGCCTGTCTTCGCCAGGGATTACCGCGCGCCGGATTTCCGGATCACGCATGCCTATCTGGAAGTAACTCTTGATTCTGGCGCTACAAGAGTGCTTGCAAGGCTGGATATCGAGGCGCGCGACCCCGCCGCGCCATTGCCGCCACTGCGGCTGGATGGCGAAAACCTGGAACTGGCCGCCATTCGTATGGATGGTATGCCCCTGCTTCCGGAAGCATATACGATGGATGCGGCGCATCTGAGCCTGCATGCGCCAAAGGCGCGCTTCCAACTGGAAGTGGAAACCATCATTAACCCGGGCGCCAATACGGCGCTGGAGGGCCTGTATTTGGCGGGCGGGCTGTATTGCACCCAGTGCGAGCCGGAAGGCTTTCGCCACATAACTTATTTCATCGACCGGCCGGATAATCTGACCATATTCCGTGTCCGGATTATTGGTGACAAAACGAAATGCCCCGTACTGCTGTCGAACGGCAACATGACCGCCAGCGGAGAATTGCCGGACGGGCGCCATTGGGCGGAATGGCACGATCCATTTCCAAAACCCAGCCATCTGTTTGCGCTGGTTACTAGCGATCTGGCCTGTGTGCGGGCCACCTTTACTACCCAGTCAGGGCGTAAGATTGATCTGCGTATTTACGTCGATCCGGGTATGGAAGACCGTTCCGCCTATGCCATGGACGCGCTGAAACGGTCCATGCGCTGGGACGAAACCCGCTTTGGCCTGGAATATGATCTCGACATCTACATGATCGTCGCCACCGGCCATTTTAATATGGGGGCGATGGAAAACAAGGGCCTGAATATTTTCAATTCCAAATTCGTTCTGGCCCGTGCCGACACGGCGACAGACGCGGATTTCGCGGGGATTGAGCGGGTGATCGCCCATGAATATTTCCATAACTGGACCGGCAACCGGGTGACCTGCCGTGACTGGTTTCAGCTCAGCCTGAAAGAAGGCCTGACCGTATTTCGCGATCAGGAATTTTGTGCGGACATGCGGTCGCGCGCCGTAGTGCGAATTGAGGATGTACGCGCCCTGCGCGCCCGCCAATTTGCCGAGGATGCGGGCCCCCTGGCGCATCCGGTGCGGCCCGATTCCTATATCGAGATCAATAATTTCTATACCGCCACCGTCTATGAAAAAGGCGCCGAACTGGTGCGCATGCTGCAAACCCTGATTGGCCGCAATGCGTTCGCCAAAGGGTTGCAGCTATATCTGCAACAACATGACGGAACGGCGGCGGCGATAGAGGATTTTGTCAGCGCCATGGAACAGGCGGGGGGCAAAAGCCTGACGCAATTTTACGCCTGGTACGCCCAGGCCGGCACGCCGGAAATTTCCGTTGAAGAAGTTTATGACGCGGCGGCGCAAAACTACGCGCTGACGCTTACCCAAAGCATGCCGGGAAAACCGGATTGCCCGCCACTGCATATTCCCGTCGCTTTCGGATTGCTGGATCAAAGCGGCGCGGAAATTACCGGTGCGGCAGGTGTGCTTGAACTGACGGGCGCACAACAGACTTTTCAGTTTAAGGGCGTCGCGGCAAAGCCTTCTGCATCCCTGTTCCGGGAGTTTTCAGCGCCGGTCATTGTCAAAACACCCCCCTCCGCCGGCGTGCAGGCATTCCTGCTGGCGCATGACACGGACCCGTTCAACCGTTGGGAGGCCGGGCAGCAATATGCCTTGCGCCTGTTGAGCGATAATGCCAGCCGCATCGCACGGAGTGAACAGCCGCTGCACGACCCGTATTTTATTGAGGCGCTTGCCGCGCTGCTGCGCGATACGAAATTGGAAAAGGCATTTGCCGCAGCAGCCCTTACGTTGCCATCTGAACAGGAAATTGCGCGCCGGATGGATGTGATCAATGTCGAGGCGGTGCATCACGCACGCCAAGCCTTGCGCGGTGAAATTGCAGTAGCGCTGCGTGAACCGCTGCTGGATGTCTACCGGGCCAATGACAGTAACCGCCCCTATTCACCAGATGCCGCCGAGGCGGGGCGGCGCGCCTTGCGCAATTGCGCGCTAGCCTATCTGACGGCAGGTGGCGCAATGACGGATATTGCCATGGCGCATTATCGTAACGCCAGCAACATGACCGACAGTATTTCAGCGCTGTCTATACTGTCCCATCAGGACGTGCCGGAGCGCACACAGGCGCTGGGCGATTTCTATGACCGCTGGCATAATGACGCCCTGGTGCTGGATAAATGGTTTACCGCGCAGGCGCTGTCACACTTGCCAGATACGCTGGCGCATGTGAAGACGCTGCTGCAACATCCGGAATTCAGTTTTGAGAATCCCAATCGGGTGCGCGCGCTGATCGGTGCGTTTTGCCACAGCAATCAGCGCCACTTTAATGCGGCGGATGGTTCCGGCTATCGTTTCTTTGCCGATCAGGTCTTGACACTGGACAAGATAAACGCCCAGGTTGCATCGCGATTGCTGACCGCCATGGATCAATGGCGGCGCTTTGATACAGCCAGACAGACCCATGCGCGCGCCGCGCTGACGCGGATTGTTTCCACCCCCGGCCTGTCGCCCAATGTGTATGAGATCGGCGTCAAAACCTTGGGTGTGGATGGCGCTTAAAATAGCCTGTGAAAAAAGAGCGACGCCCAGCCGGTGCGGGCCGACCGGGCGTCTATGCGCAAGGCGCATATGGCATCGGGAGGGGTATTCCGATGCCGGGCGATCCGGTCCGGGCCAGCTAGCGGGGGGGCAATGCTGGAACGAACTCACGAGGGACCGCTCATGTAAACAACATAGGAAGCAGCATGGAGGGTTTCAATACCATGCGCAATTCGAAACAGGTGAATCTGTTCATCCGTCACATTTCCTATAAACAGGGTAATTTTTCATTCACTATAAGGGGATGGATAAATCCTTTGCTGTCAGATCAAGGCACAGGCGGGCGCGCCGGATCAACTCATCCACTTCGGCGCGGGTAATGGTCAGCGGCGGGCTTACCACCATGATATCGCGGATCGCCCGCATGATCAGATCATTGGAAAAACAATGGTTCCGGCAGTGCATACCCACTTCGAGTTCAGGTGCAAAATGCCGCCGGGACGCCTTGTCCGCCACCAGTTCCACCGCGCCGATCATGCCTATGCCGCGCACTTCGCCCACCAGCGGATGATCGCGCAAACCGCCAAGCGCTGTTTGCAGATAGGGGCCGGTATCATTGCCCGCTTTTTCCACCAGTTCATCGCGCTCAAGAATCTCGATATTTTTCAGCGCCACCGCGCAGGCAACCGGATGGCCCGAATAGGTATAGCCATGCACCAGTTCCTCGTTGGCGTTGGCAATGGCGTCGCCAACCCGGCGGCCCAGCATTACTGCGGATATGGGGACATAACCAGACGATAAACCTTTGGCCAAAGTCATGAAATCCGGCTTGATATTGAAGGTGTCGCAGCCAAACCATTTGCCGGTGCGCCCAAACCCGCAAATTACCTCATCGGCAATCAGCAAAACATCATGCTCGGCGCAGATGCGCTGGATTTCCGGCCAATAGCTGTCCGGGGGGATAATCACCCCCCCTGCGCCCTGTAGCGGCTCGCCAATAAAAGCGGCGACATTTGCCGCCCCCAAATCCAGAATTTTCGTCTCCAGCGGCCGCGCCGCCTTCAGGCCGAAATCATCGGGCGAAAGATCACCCCCCTCGCCATACCAATAGGGCGCATCCACATGCACAAAGCCCGGCAACGGCAGATCCCATTGCGGATGCATGGGCGTCAGCCCCGACAGCGACGCCGCGCCCAGGGTGACGCCGTGATAGCCCAGCCTGCGCCCGATCATGATCTTCTTGTTGCGCTTGCCCTGCAGGTTCCAGTAATAGCGGGTCAGCTTGATGATGGTGTCATTGGCTTCCGACCCGGAATTGGCGAACAGCACCCGGTCCAGCCCCGGCGGCGTGATGCTGGCCAGCTTTGCCGACAGTTCCGCCGCATAAGGGTTGGTGGTCTGGAAGAACGCATTGTAATAGGGCAGATCGCACAGCGCCTTGTAGCCCGCATCCGCCAGTTCCCGGTTGCCGTATCCCACATTGACGCACCATAGCCCGGCCATGCCGTCCAGAATGCTGTGACCCTCACTATCCTCTATCCATACCCCATCGGCCCGCACAATCACCCGCGCCCCCTTGGCCGCCAGCGCCGCCGCATCGGTAAAGGGATGGATATGATGGCGCGCATCCGCCGCCTGCCAGGCTTTGGTGCCGGTATTATTGGACATTTATGAAAGCTCCCTCCGCATCGTGCTGCTATAGTATAAAGGAAATGTTACCGGGATATGGGAGAGAAACAGGAATGCCGTCTTTTGATATTGTCGCCAAAACCGATATGGCCGAGGTCGATAACGCCGTGCAGAACATGGTGCGCGAAATCGCCACGCGCTATGACTTCAAGGGTTCGAAATGCAGCATCGCGCGCAAGGACGAAGCCCTGACCCTGAACGCCGATGATGATCTGAAACTGAAGCAGATGCACGAACTGCTGCAGGGCCACATGGCGCGCCGCAAGATCGAGGCGGGCGTGCTGGACTATAAAGACCCCGAAAAAGCCGCCGGCCAATCGGTGCGCCAGACGGTGATTATCAAACAGGGCATCGACAAGGAACTGGCCAAGAAAATCGTCAAGGACCTGAAAGAAACCAAACTAAAAATCCAGGCCGCCATCCAGGGCGACGAAGTCCGCATCACCGGCAAAGCCCGCGACGATCTGCAGGACGCCATCGCCGCCGTGAAGGCGATGAAGACAGAGCTGCCATTGCAGTTTGTGAATTTCCGGGATTGAGGGGATTCAGGCAAACCGTTTCATGCCGCTTTCAATGGCCTGGCGCGCGCAATTCGCTTGCGCTGCTCGGGCGAATGCATTGCCTCCCACAATTCACTGCGACGCTGCGCATTCAGCCAGAAATCGGGGCTGTTGCCGAACACACGGGCAAGGATAAGCGCGGTCGCGGCCGTTACGGCCCGGCGTTCATTGCACAGTTCATTGACATGCTTCCGCTGCACCCCCATCGCCCCGGCCAATGCAGCCTGTGTCAGCCCCATCGGCTTCATGAATTCTTCAATCAGAATTTCGCCGGCGCTTGCCGGTTTGCGCTTTGTCGTCAACATGGGGCGCCTCATAGATAGTTATGATCATCCAGATAAACACCTGCGGCCTCACCCCGGACGCCATCCCAGCGGAAAATAAGCCGCCATTGCTGGTTGACGCGGATGCTATAAAGGCCATCCAACGTTCCTTTCAATTTCTCAAAATGATTGCTGGGTGGGACGCGCAAATCCTTATCCGTCGTTGCATCATCAAGCATCTGGATTTTGCGGAACAAACGGCCTTCGAGATCAGGCGGGATTTTCCTTGACCGGATATCCTCAATAAAGAAATCCCGCAACCAGCCATCCCGAAAGTTCACGATCATTGCGCAACTCCACGATGGGCTAATGTACCACACTATAGTACATAATGCAAGCGAATGATGTTATGAACGGGCAGGCCAAAAAACTAAATTCGCCCTGAAAACCGTTAAGTGACACTTCATGGTTTATGGTTGTGAAGTATGAGCGACCGCCGCGCGCAGATAATGAATTGCGGGCAGAACGCCAAACCCTGCAGGAGATTAAAGCGCGGTTGGGGGAGTGAGTTGGAGTGCTGCAAGATAGAAAGGTAGCGCCCCTTTTAATCCGTTTTCCCTCAGCGGCTTTTCACTCACCAGTCTCAACACTATGTTCGTTAATTAAATCATCGATGGCCGGTGCATTTTCGCCTTCTACGGGCGCTATCGGGTTCATGAGTGTAATATTAAACCGGAAATCACCCGGTTCCAACGGCTTCGACCACTCTTCGGGTTCGCCATCAATATTCATCTCCTCCCAGGCATTTTGGGAAATCCATCCCAAGTTATAGTAATGCTGATTCGGAATAAGCAGCCGCCCCGTGAGATGGTTGTAGCTGCCAAGTGAAACATCTGTTCGTACTATCTGAGATAACCATTTGCGGCTGCACGTCATATTCACGCGCAAGCCTCTGAGAATAATTGGCGCGCCATCCAGGGTAAACGGAGTATCCATTTTGAAAATGGCTGTGTAAACGACTGTTCGTTTACCCTCATGTTCATGTAGTAATTTACCCGATAATTCACACAGCCAATTAACGACATGTAATCCCGCATAGCGCAGGCTTCTAATATCCCATCCGTCAGGAAGAAGCCGCTCACTCTGTGGATTTTGCTTTAGGGCGGCATTCCAAGAATCAACAGATAGGCTTTTGGTTACCAACTCACGTTCAAGTACGGCTCGAACCAGATGATTGCCATCAGCTAATGCCGAGGCAAGATCGATCCCCACGCGCTCTGCCTTACGGAGCGCTGTCTTTGTGAAACCAGAATTGCTGTAAATGATTGTGGCATCAGCAGATAAATCCAGACGTTTTGAATCCAGTGCATCTATTGCCTGAACGTCAACCGGTCTTTTCCAATCTTTACACTCTATTAGAACAAAATGATTCTTCCCGTCTACGGTGCCCCGAACCTCAACGTCCACATCACGGTCACCATCCGGCCCCTCAACCCATTGACCGGTTTTTATCTCCGCATTTGGGTCAAGCGCCCTTGCTACCATCGCAACTAATTCTTGATATTCAGTTCCAGCTTTTGGCATCCAATCCTCGCAAAGACGATGAAAAATGGTGCCCGTTTTCATCCACTGTACGAGCGTCGGCAACTATGCAGGGGCGATGTTTTGCGGCCTCTTCGCGGCCTTGTTGCTGTTCATCACGCCATAGATAGCCGTAACGGACAACAAGTCCGGGGTTATGGCTGCGGTTTTATCGCCCCCACCCCGGCCCTCCCCACAAGGGGGAGGGAGAAGAACAGAATTCGGCGGCAAAGCCCCTCCCCCTTGTGGGGAGGGGTTGGGGTGGGGGGCCGGAAAATGATTCAATCTCTACGAATTGCCCTCAATCCACCATGCTGCCCTTAACCGGCAAGATATCCTCAAACTTCGGGTCGCGTTTTTCCTGCCTTGCGGCCATGGCTTCCTTGGTGTCCTGGGAATAAAACATGCCGGCCTGCCAGGTGGCGTTGTGGTTGAGGCCGTCGGCGACGGAATGATCGCGGGCGTAGTTGAGCATTTCTTTGGTGCCCGCAATGGCGAGGGGCGATTTGCTGGCGATTTCGCGGGCCACGGCCATGACGCCTGCCAGCATTTCGGCATGGGTGGCGAACACCTCATTGACCAGGCCGCAGGCTTTCGCTTCAAGCGCTGGCATGCGCCTGCCGGTATAGGACAGTTCGCGGGCAATGCCCGGCGCGATCAGTTTGGGCAGTCGTTGCAGGGTGCCAACGTCCGCCGTCAGGCCGATATTGATTTCCTGGATGCAGAAAAACGCATCGGCGGTGGCGTAGCGCATGTCGCAGGCGGTGACCATATCGACGCCCGCACCGATGCAGCCGCCCTGAATGGCGGCGATCACCGGCATGCGGGCGCGTTCAAACGCGGTGAAACATTCCTGCATGCGCATGATATCGGTGCGCAGATGCGCGCGCCTGCGGCCAATTTCGGCTTCCTTGTAGGGGCCGGGCTTGCCGAACACGCTCAGGTCCATGCCTGCGGTGAAATGCTTGCCAACTGCTGAAATCACAATCACCCGCGCCGATGCGTCCACATCAATGGCGTTGATGGCCTCGGGAATTTCGCGCCACATATCCCGGTTCATGGCGTTCATGGCTTCGGGGCGGTTAAATACCAGATGGGCGATATTATCCTTGATCTCCAGCGTGAGTGCGGCATTGGCCATGGGGGTTTCCTCCTGATCTTGACGGGCCATGCAGTCTATCCCATTGTGGCCGCAAAACAACCAACGGGAAGGAACTCAAGATGGCTATCAATTACGATCAGATCATGTCGCTGAAAAGCGAAGGGACCGTTTGCAGCTATACGGATAAGGAAACCATGCTGTACGCCCTGGGCATCGGCTTTGGCCGGGATCCGATGGACACGCGCGAATTGCCCTTTGTCTATGAAAAAGACCTGAAAATCGAAAATATCAAGACCGTGCCGACCATGGGTGTGGTCATCGCCAGTGGCGGCGGGTTGAACATGGGCAAGGCCGGGATCAATTTCCTGATGGTGCTGCATGGCGAACAGCGGATCGAACTGCACCGGCCATTGCCGCCCGCAGCCACCATTATTCATGACAGCCGGGTCACCGCCGCCGTTGATAAAGGCAAGGACAAGGGCGCGGTGGTCTATGTGGAAACCAAAATCCGCCTGAAGGATAGCGGCGAACCGCTGTGCACGCTGGGCAGCTCCATGTTTGCGCGCGGCGATGGCGGCTTTGGCGGCCCGTCCGAGGGTGGCTTTGCGCCGCACGAAGTACCCAAGCGCAAACCGGATATGACGTTTGAAGCGGCAACCCTGCCCGGCCAGGCGCTGTTGTATC